>Ga0172380_10004081_pt1 | contig 19206 bp, 15 predicted proteins | sample Leawe162metaG_FD_119747 | JGI IMG/M metagenome (GOLD analysis project Ga0172380, IMG submission 119747) | Leachate microbial communities from a municipal landfill in Southern Ontario, Canada - Leachate well 162 metaG | ecosystem: Engineered > Solid waste > Landfill > Unclassified | place... | reverse complement strand
GAAGTCGGCCCTTTCTTCGGGTCAAGATATGATTCAATGATTGTTCCTTCCGCCTTAACTCCGAATTCGGCTTTCAATTCTTCAACTTCGGCCAACAACTGAATCATATCCAACAAATCGGTAATGCCCTGTCCGGTCTTGGCCGATATTTCAACTGAAGGAACTTTGCCTCCGAATGATTCCACCCAGATGTCTTCCTTGGTCAATTGCTGTTTGACCATTTCCGGATTGGCCCCCGGCTTATCTATTTTATTAAAAGCGACAATGGTTAAAATTCCCGCACTCTTAATGTGAGTTATGGCCTCCTTGGTTTGTTTCTTGATTCCCTCGGCCGCATCGATAACCAAAACCGCGATATCGGCTAATTTGCTCCCCCTGCTTCGAATTGCTGAAAATGACTCATGTCCGGGAGTGTCGATAAAGGTAATTTTATTATTATTGTGCTCAATCTGATAGGCACCGACATGTTGGGTTATTCCTCCCGATTCTTTTTCCAAAACCTTGAAATCCCTGATGGCCATCAAAAGCGAAGTTTTGCCGTGGTCGATATGCCCCAAAACAACCACCACCGGCGGACGTGTTGCCACATCAGATTGTTTGATGTTTTCTGCCATATAGTTCTATAAATTAAAGCGGAGAGAGTGAGATTCGAACTCACGGTAGGAGTTATCCCACAATGGTTTTCGAAACCATCCCCTTAAGCCGCTCAGGCATCTCTCCAAATATGTTTAAAGACTATCACCTTTTCCGCTTAAAAGCAATTGAAAAAGACGGAAAGTCATTGTCATATTCCATCTCTTTAGGGAGAAGATTAGTGAATCTTTTGCCGATAGTTTGAACCAAAAAATTGGATATCTGCCCTTTTAATATTTTGAATTTAAAAAATCTGACTGTTTCCTTTTTGTATTTCCTGAAATCGGGGAACGTTTTGATTAAAATGTCAGCGGCGTGAAGACCCCAGATTATACCTCCCCCGCTCCACGGCTTGGTTAATCCCATTGCATCTCCGCAAAGGGTGACATTCTTTTCTTTGGGAAAAATCAATCCGGCATTGAAGAAAGGAAAATGAGGAGCAGGGACGGCCGCAGCCGAAAAAGAATCTTTCTCGACATCTTTTATTCCCATTATCTTATCCACTTTCTTTTTCATTTCTTCTTGGTTTCCCAGTGCTCCGTATTCAGTCTTGTCCCCTTTCGGAATCTTCCAGCAAAAACCAAAAATGTTGTAATCAGTATATGTTTCGGTAATGTGAGAATTGTTTTTTATCAAAGAATATGCTTGAATCCCATTTTTAATCTTCGGGTCAGGCAAACCCAAGCTTCTCCTGATGATAGAAAAAGCGCCGTCACATCCGATAACCCGGTCAAAGCCCGGCGGTACTTTTTTAATCTCCTGCCCCAAAACGATTCTCGTTCCAACCTTCTTATTCAAATCAAGAAGAGTACTAATCAACATTTCTCTATTTAAAGCCGAATGCTTGGGATTGAAGTTAAGTTTAACTTTTCCTTTGGGAAAATTAATTAAACAAGAAGATATTTCATTTTCTATGCAGTTATCCTCCAAAGGGATAAATTGCTTGATTCTTTCCGAAACCAAAGCTGAACAACATTTCTTTCCTATCGTATCTTCTTTCTTCCTGTCGAAAAGAGAGACCTCGTGTCCCGCTTCCGCCAATTTCCAAGAAATATATAAACCCATCACTCCCCCGCCGATGACAGCGACTTTTAATTTGGAAGACAGTATTTGGTTAATAAATTCTGTTTTTCTTCGATAGTATTTTTTAACTGAAAAACCATTGCCCTGTTCTTTTAAAATCCTGTATGCTTCTAGTGCAATCGGATGAGCCTTTAAATATTCACTAAATTTAATCTCATTAAGCCAATCAAAATGTTCTTTATTAACAATGATAATATCTATCTTCTTTCCATTTTTATTTATTTTAAATCTAGTCCTTCTTAGGGGATAATTACTTCTTGGCTCTCCGAAAACATTCTTAAGCTTGGAAACATATAAATCGTAATTTTCGGGAGATACGGGAACATGAATATCTATTTCGTCTTGCCCAGAAATACCAAAACTAGAAGCCCCGGAATGAAAAACTTCCACATCTTTCCCTAATATGGCCTGAATCTTATTTTTTGTTTTTTCGAACTTTTCCGAACATGTCTTATCCCAAGGAACAATAGTTATCCTATCCTTGTCGGATAAATGAGATATCCATTTTTCTTGTTCGGGAGTAAGCATATATTGGAGCGAGTGAAGGGAATCGAACCCTCATGTATAGCTTGGAAGGCTATCGCTCTGCCATTGAGCTACACTCGCAATTATCCTTTCGGGGCACTGAGATTCGAACTCAGAATAAATCCTCCCAAAGGACTCGTGATAGCCGTTTCACTATGCCCCGGCTTTACCTACTTTTTATATCATCTTTCTCTTTTCCAGTCAAAAATATTCCTTGCTTTTTAGCTGTATTTTTGGTATGAATTATATATCACGTCCTCGTAGCTCAATAGGACAGAGCGACGGACTTCTAATCCGTAGGTTGTGCGTTCGATTCGCACCGAGGACACAAATTTGTTAATACTTGGGTAGATTAAAGACCTGTGCAGTCCCATGCATTGACGTCGCCTGCTTACTATTGGTATAATTATATTAATGCCAATTGTCAAATGTAAAATTTGCGAAAAAGAATTTTACGCAAAACCTAACTGGCTTAAGCTAGGGTGGGGTAAATTTTGTTCAAATGATTGCCGATATAAAGCACAACTCAAAGGAAAAAATGTGAAATGTGAAATATGCGGCAAAGAGATATGGAGAAAACCGCAAAAATTAGAACATTCTAAAAGTGGTAAATATTTTTGCTGTAAATCGCATCAAACTCTTTGGAGGAATAGGCTGTTTTCCGGAGAAAAACATTGGAACTGGAAAAATGGAGAAAACGTAAAATACAAATCAATATTAATTAAAAACAAAATAAAACCTGTGTGTAGGTTGTGTAATAACGGCGATGAAAGAATCATTGCTGTTCATCACCGAGATGGAAACCACAAAAATAACCATCTTGATAATTTAGTATTTTTATGTCACAATTGTCATCACTTGGTTCACTTTTACGATGTTCGTGTTCCATAACAATTTCATGGTGGCTATGGTGTAATAGTAGCACAATACCCTGTGGAGGTATTTGTACGAGTGCAAATCTCGTTAGTCACCCATTTGACGACAATTATATTTTAGTCCAAAATATAATTAAACATATGGCTAAAAAAACAGGGTACGACATAAGGCACGAAGAACGCTTAACCAGGCCCCCTCGGATGGAAGGTAAAGCTAAAAATGTGCAAACAAAAAACATCAAAAAGAAAAAGAAGGTGTAGTCCTTCTTTTCTTTTATCTTGTTAAAAAGAAAAATATAATTGAAAGAATTACTAATGGTAGCCAGGCCCAAACAACTTTTTGATAACGGAAAAGTGACTTCCCGTTTTTAGATCTCATCAATCTGTACCATTTTTCAAAACCGAAAAAAGCAATACTGCCGATAAAGATAGTTAGGATAAGCTTGTCCATTCCCCAAATGGTGTGGTATTCATTGCCGATAACTTCAATTGAGCGAAGCGGCCAGATTACAGTGGCATAAAAAACAATAGCCGTTAAAATATCCCTTCCCCAAAACTTGATATTTTTCTTGTTAAACCACTCGATAGTCCACATGACCATGGCAATGGTCAATCCTCCTATCCAGAGACCAGTAATAGTGTCGTCTATTTTAAGCCATCTCGCCAAGCCCAGTCCGGCCGAAACTCCAACAACACAAACCGGACATACAGCCGAAGCGGTCTGAGCGAAAAAAATCCCGAGAAAGGAAATGATTGAAGCCAATGTAATTTTATTCTTATTAAACATATCTGTATCTTATCTTAAAGAATCTTTTCTGTCTATTTTTTTTCTTTTAAAACAGTTTCCAAATCAATTTCTTCTCCATTTCTCAAAACCAAAAGATATACCTTCTCCCCTACCGCACATTCCGAAAGGACATCGTTGACGCTATTGTCCTGAGTTATTTTCTTTCCATTGATTTCTAAAATAATATCATACTCTTTCAATCCGGCATCTTCGGCACTGGAGTTTTTGGCCACAGCCGGCTCCCCGAACATTTCCCTCACAATCAATGCTCCGTAATGACAGTCTATTTTATTCGCCTTGGCGATCTGTTCATTCAAAATAATATACTTCACTCCTAAATACGGCCTCTTAATCTTGCCATCTTTTTTAACCTCTTTCAAATCTTCTTTAATATAATTGACCGGTAAGGCAAAACCGATATTTTCCGCACCCATAATCATTGCCGTGTTTATCGCAATCACCTCCCCTTTCATATTTACAAGAGGACCACCGGAGTTTCCGGGATTGATGGCCGCATCGGTTTGAATCAAACCTCTCAGGTTAGTTGCCTTGCAAGTTGTCTGGCTTCCGCAATAGGCGGTTATCCTTCTGCTCAAGCCGGAAACTATTCCGGCCGAGAGAGTATCTTCAAATTCTCCCAAAGGATTGCCGACAGCCACGACCGATTCTCCCAATTCAACCGCATCCGAATCTCCTAATTTTAAAAATGGAAAAGATGCTCCGTCTTCTATCTTTAAAATAGCCGTGTCGGTCAAAGGATCGCGAGACAACACCTTGGCCGGATACCTCTTATCCGGTTCCAAGATAACAGTGTAATCGGCATCCTGCTCCTCGACTACATGATTGCAGGTTAAAACATATCCATCTTTGGAAACGATAAAGCCGGAGCCTCCCCCTATCTTCGTCTTCTGCTTGTCACTGTTCATCTTCTTGGGAAAAGCAACTTTCTCCCCTTTGAAGGGAAGGAAATAAAATTCTTCTATCTGGGGCAAATCGCGAGAAGCTACGACAGTGATTACTGCCGGACAAACTCTTTTTGCAATTTCTACAATCGGTGATTTGCTCATGAGCATATTATATCTCAAAGTAAAATAAAACACCACTCTCTTTTTTAGAGAATGGTGCTTATTATGTGGACCCAGCGGGATTCGAACCCGCCATCTCGCCCATGCCATGGGCGCGCGATACCAAATTCGCCATGGGCCCTCAACGCCTGTGTCCCCGAGAGGAATCGGACCTCTATCTTAAGCTTAGGAGTCTTAGGCTCTGTCCATTGAGCTACGGGGACTTGTTGTATCTTTTATTAATCTTATACAATTACTTATCTTCCTTCTCACAGTCACATCATAAATAGAAAGTCTACATATTCCATTAGGAAATCTTTCGAGACTTCTACTATTTTCTTTTAATTTTAAAATTTCTGGCTTTTGAAAACTACCCATTGGCAAGCCAGTTATCTTAGACCAGTATTTTTCTGCTTTATTCACATTTCCCCTTTCTCCTATTCTTACCATAACCTTCATTTTTAAATCATCGACTAAAAGGATATTTCTAAAAAATCTCATCATTATTTTCACCATTTCCGAATCGGTATTTGTAAAAACTGCGTTTTGGCTTTTATCACTATTGAACCCCTCCGCCCAATAAAGCATAATTCCTGATAGTAACAACTTACTATCATCTATCTTTATTTTACTTATTGCTGTTTCTGCCCAAATTTTATCTTTTTCTTTATTCTTTAGCGAAGACTCTATCGAATTCTTAATGAGAAAAGTGCTTCTTTTCTTGTCCTTTATCCTATTTTTTTGTTTTTCTGTCAACTCTATGTCATGACACCATCTAGATATAGTTCCCTGTCCAGCAGGAACAATAGCTAAAATCTCGTTATACGATAACCCCTTCTTCCTCAAGGATATTGCCTTATCATACAAAGCTTTTTTCCTTAACATTATTTCTATAATAACAATTTATCTATATAATTTCAATAGAAAATCAGTATAAAATTGGTACAATAATTAGTACAACAATTAGTATAATTATTGGTCCAACAATTAGTCAAACAGAAAACCACCCTCACGGGTGGCTTTTGTTTTTAAGTTTATCTAACAGCGTCCTTCAATCCTTTTCCGGCCTTGAATTTGGGTGTCTTCATTGCGGGAATCTTGATCTTTTCTCCTGTTTTAGGATTTCTTCCCTCTCTGGCGGCTCTGTGTCCAACCTTGAATGATCCAAATCCTGTTAATGTAACCTCTCCACCCTTTGATAGAGTTTTTGTTATTTCTTCGATAACTGTGCTTAAGGCCTCGGCAGCATCTTTCTTGGCCATGGCTGTCTTCTTAACGATTGCTTCGATTAAATCTTCTTTTGTCATTTTAGTGTATATATTATTTTTTATATATATTGTCGACCTTTTCTTATTTCGCGTACTCTATTGTCCTCGACTCTCTTATCAACATTACCTTTATTTCACCCGGATACTTCAATTCTTGCTGTATCTTCTGGGCGATTTCCCTAGCCAATTTATGAGCCGTCAAATCATCAATCTCTTTAGGCTTAACAAACACTCTCAATTCTCTGCCCCCCTGAATGGCAAACGATTTCTCAACTCCATTAAATGAATTGGCAATATCTTCCAAGTCTTCCAATCTCTTCAAGTAGTTTTCCAAACTATCCTTTCTCGCTCCCGGTCTGGCTCCCGAAATCTGGTCAGCGGCCTGGACAATCATCGCCTCCGGACTTTCATAGGGATACTCTTCGTGGTGCGACCTCATGGCTGAAATAATGACCGGGTCAATGCTAAATTTCTCCAATATCTTCGCTCCAATATCAGTATGAGACCCTTCTATCTTATAGTCAAGGGCCTTTCCTATATCATGCAATAATCCGGCTTTCTTGGAAAGTGCGACATTCAAGCCTATTTCTGCGGCCAAAGCGGCTGATAAATGAGCCACTTCTATCGAGTGAGCAAGCACGTTTTGACCGTAACTGGTTCTGTACTGAAGTCTTCCCAAAACCTGAACCAACTTTTCCGGCAAATCAAGAACTCCGGTTTCGTATACCGCTGCCTCTCCGGCTTCCCTCACCTTTTTGTTAACTTCCTCCTCAGCTTTTTCGATTTCCTGCTCAACTCTGGCCGGCTGAATTCTGCCATCTCTCAATAACTTTTCCAGAGCAATCTTGGCAATTTCCCTTCTGACCGGATTAAAGCTTGAAATAATAACCAAGCCGGGCGTTTCATCAACGATTAATTCAACTCCGGCCGCTTTTTCAAAAGCCCGGATATTCCTTCCCTCTTTTCCGATAATCCTTCCTTTAATTTCCTCCGAAGGAAGGACGACCGACGAGGTTGTAATTTCTTGAACTTGAGGAAGAGCATATGACTGGACGGCCGTAGCTATGATTTCCTTGGCTTTCTTTTCATACTGTTCCGCTCCTCTTGCTTCCAGCTTTCTCATTCTTTCCAAAACCTCGACGCTGTATTCCTGTTCAACTTTATCCAAAAGCTCGGATTTAGCCTGTTCCCTGCTAAGCCCGGCAACTCTTTCCAGTTTATTAATTGATTCCTGTCTCAGTTCTTCAAGGTTGTTCTTTATCTCTTTTAGCTTTTCAACCTTGTCTGTGATTTCTTTTTCCTTGTCTTTGGTCTCCTTTTCTCTTAAATCAAGCTCTTCTTCTTTCTTAAATATCCTAGTTTCGGCCTTGATAACCACCTTTTGCCTTTCTTCAATATCGGTGTAGCTTTTCTTTTCTATCTCTTCAACCTTCTCTTTGGCCTTACTAACCAACTCTTCGGCCGTCTGCCTGGTCTGGGTAATCTTTTTCTGCAACTCTGCTTCAATTGAACCGGCTCTCTTTCTGGCAATCGATTGACGGATAAAATATCCGACGACGCCACCAGCAAATAATGCAACGATTGCTGCAACAATCAATAGTATTTCCATATTTTCATATATGAAAATTTGGCACACAAAAAATAATCAGTTTTCAATTTTAAAGCTTTTTACCATTCTTTAAGATTATTAAATAATTACCAAAAATTCAAAATTAACGTTAATATACTTACATTGTCAGTATAACAAAAAACTCTTGCCGGAGCAAGAGTCGCTTAAATTCTAGTATTATTTGCAAGTATCGGCCAATGGATGGTCCAAACAAACAAGCTCTTTCAACGACTTGTTCTCATCTGAAAGATTCTTTATCTCCTTTTGCTGCTCCTGAACAGCACTGGTTAAGACGGGAACTATCTTTTCGTATGATATTCCCTTGTATCCGTTGTTATCGGTGGTGACGACTTCGGGGATGATGTTTTCCACATCCTGAGCGATGAAGCCGAGTTGGGCATCCTTTGAGAACTTCATTTCCGGATATTCGTCTGTTTTCCATTCATAGTTAACCGGATTTAAAGCTAATATTTTATCAAGAGAGGATGTTGTTGAAAGAGTAGAAACGTTCTTTTTCCATCTTGCATCAGAGCCGGACCAAGAACCGGAGGTGACCCAGGCGGTTCCGGCGACGGTTAAGGCATAACCGGGAGTTGCTGTACCAATACCGAGATATCCGGGAATCACCGAGGTTCCGCCGAACAAAGACACGACCGGGGTAACAGTAGAGGCCGCAACTGGCTCAGTTGTGGTTATATCAATAGTCCATCCGGCGGAATTCAAAGCATTATTATATGTTTCCTCGGCATCGACACCAATCATCGTGTAATAATTGTGAGAAGTTGTCGTCTTGCCCAGAAGAATATATTGATTACTTGAAGCGTCTGTTATTAACCTAACATCAGATGCACTAAACGGAGGATTACCAGTAATAACAACATTTCCCGTATGATACCACTGTGTCGGCTGGGCGTAGCCAGAAACCGTTACGTCCCAAGATTTAGTATATGACCAACCAGAAATTCTAATTTTTGACATAAAATGCGTAGACGTGCGTCCAACTTTAATAACTATGGTACCAGTTTTAGTGAATCCCTGAGCTTCATACGATGCTACATTGATAAATCTCTTATATGTACTTGATGATGCCAGTCGTAAGCTACCAACTATGTCTATCTTTGCCGCCGGACTCGCCGTCCCTATTCCCAATCTGTTGTTGACCGTATCAACGCACAAAGTATCGGAATTGCATTCCATGGAACTCCAAAGGTGTCCCGGATTGGGAACGGTTGAAGTTGCAGAAGCAACTTCTGTTTTGAATGTTTCCAAATATTGGTAGATACAAAAACCTAAACCGAGGAATAAAACTATAAAAATAATTAAATATTTTTTCTTGTTCATGTTTATTACTTAGATTTATTATTATTTTCTGTTTGTATTTGATCGGTGGTTGTGGTGGTAATCCCCTGTTTTATCGCCTTGATAATCTGAGAATCTTCTTTTAGTTTGGTAGTCCAGACTATATTGTCTCTAATCAAAATAATCTGATTTTCCGGAGCAAAAACAGAATCGGTGAACTTTTGCAATCCCAAACTATTGTCTGTTTCGTTCTTCTGGATGTAATAGACGTCGGTCATTTTGAACGAAGGAAAAGTTGAAAGGTGTCCGAAATACAAATCACCGGTCTTTAAATATACCGCATAATATGAATCGACCGTTCTGCTGAGATAGAAAAAATAAGCGGAAGTCAAAAGAATTATCACCGAAAGGATTAAGATAAAAATGTTATTTTTTGACATATTTTTATTCTTTATTCAATCACATCTTTTCTTAAAATGGCGATACCTCCTTCCATACCGGCGACAAGGCACCAGTTGTCGCATTGCAAAGATTGCTATTAATACTTAAAGTCGCTTTTCTTGTCTTGTCGGCAACGATAAAATTAATATTTAGATTGGCACTGGATAAGCCGCCCGAGGTAATCGTGTAATCGGAAGAAGATGAATGACCGCCCGATAAGGTCCAGCTATAGGTGGCTCCCGAATTAAAGCAAGGAATAGTATTGTTACTTGTATCTTTGCAGGTACTGCATTTCCAATTGGAATCGGTCACCACCGGTGTTCCCGTTCCTGTCCAGCAGGTGGAATAACAAGGGTCTGAAGAGTTGGTAATATCAGCATCGGAACAGAGCTGAACGCTTCCCGCCTTGTCCACCGATGGAACAGCGGATATTTTTGCAAGACACGAATTGGTGGGAACGGATGTCTGGCAGCAAGCTTGAGTCGAATAAACACCGCACTCGGCAACATGGGCATTGGTGTCTCCGGAAATCGATGCCAAACAAACATAATTAGAACCAAGAGAAGAGCAGCTGCTGGCATAACTGCAAGTCATTCCGGTTGTTCCGGAGATACAAGCACTGTTTGAATCATATGCACTGTTGCTCCTGTTGTTTTGTTCCACGTGAGCGTCGGTTGCGCCGGATAATCTCAAAACAGTAGAACCGCCGGAACATGAATTTGAAGTTACCGTTCCGGTACAACATAATTTGTATAGATAATTGGACTGAGTGGCAAGTTCAGCGTGACCGCCCATATAGTCAGACAATTTCAGAATGGTTGTTCCTGTGCCGCAATCGGAAGAAACATAGCAAGAAAAATCACTGTTGGAATATACCGTCGATGTGTGTTGAGAAATGGTAAAAGAATTTACGGTTAAGGTATTGCTGTTATTATTTGAAGCGTCGGTAACCTTGATAGTACAGTTACTGTGAGCACCCAAAGCTAAAGCGGTAAAGGTTATTGTGTTATTCCCTGCTACGGCTGAAGTTGTGGAACTGGAACAATCGCCGCCGTACGTGATGGTTCCTGCCTCGGTGGAACTGAAAGTATAATCGGGAGTAGTGTCGCTTGTGGGACTGGGTACGGCTGTAACTTGGGCAATCACCGGGCTCGTGCTGTCAATAGAATATCTAACAATAACTATACCGGAACCGCCGGAGCCGACAATGTACCCAATCCTTGCTCCGCCTCCGCCGCTGCCAGTATTTACGACTCCATTACCTCCGTTTCCATTACCAATATTACCAGCTCCTCCTATTCCACTTCCTCCAGAACCGGCCGTAGAAGAACCTGACCCGCCTCCCCCACCGGCATAATAAGTAGCTGTTCCTGTAATAGATGACGAAATGCCTGCACCGCCACCTCCTCCAACTCCCGATGAAGCGTTTCCACCCGCTGTCCCGGCTCCGCCACCGCCGCCACCACCATTTGATGCTCCTAATCCTCCATCGTGACCAAAACCAATTCCCGCAGGATTGTTATTTTGTGTACCAGTCCCTCCAGCAGTACCACCCGGACCTGATCCTCCTCCGCTACCGCCAGCAGCACCAGAATAATAACTTCCGCCACCCCCGCCAGTTGCAGTAATTGTTGAAAATACAGAATTGCCACCATTGGTGCCTGCCACACCGCCGCCATCTACACCTCCGGCACCTACGGTAACTGTAATGGACGACCCAGGTGTAACGGCAAATCCCGTAGACGTTAACAATCCACCGGCACCACCACCGGAACCGGCCGTAGTCGCCTCTCTTCCACCGGCACCTCCACCTCCAACTACAAGGTATTCAACGGAAGAAACACTATTGGGATAAAAAGTTCCACTGGAAGTGAACGTATGGACACAGTAGCCGCTGATTTTAGTTATTGTTCCTCCGGTAGCAGCACAACCCTCAAGAGATTCGTCTCCTATGGTTACCGTTGGTTCAGTTGCAACATATTTACGGACATAAAGCCAATCAAGCGATCCATAAGAATGACCGCCATTCTCAACGGAAATGTAATTACCGCTATTTGGAATAGTTCCGCTATTGGTTCCCAACAGGGTCCCTTCTACGGTGTATAGATTTATTTTACCGCTACCGCCGTAATAAGAAACCTCTATTTTATAATATGTACTATCAGCAAGAGAACTTACGGAAGTATATGACGACGTATTATAATCCACATAAAGTCTATTATACATTGTTGACCCTTCTCTATAAAAAATACACGAACCATTAATGGCCGCTTGAGTCGAAGCCTTAACATTAAGAAAGAAGCGAACGTCTGCATAGGTACACGCTGGCATCATCTTAAATTTCGTTCCAACGATAAAATTGTCTGTGACGGAAAGAGGACTTGCACTCGTCAGTCCAACGGTATTAGCAGAACCATAATTATTTGATGTTGTAAATACTCCTCCACCAATAGAATTTGTCGATGGGGAACACTGGCTATTTGAGCCTACAGACATCCATTTACTAAGAGTCCCGTTAAAATCATCAAAGAAAATAAAAGTATTGGTTCCGTTAGAAGTAGTGGCTACCGAAGATTTTCCATAATACATGTATATTGTATTTGCACCTGAAGCAAGAGAAGGAACCTTAACCCAAACGATGGCAGAAGTTGAAGCGGTGTATGATTCAATCCAGTAAGAAAGTTCGGTTGAACCGTTCGACGAAGTGAATCTTAAATCGCTAAAATCAGCGTTCATTTTTGAAGCAATATATGAAACGGTTAGTTTTACTTGATAATCAGTTGCTGCGGATGTAGAGGTTACAGTTATCGGCTTTCTGTAGCTCCATCCGGTAAGCCAACTCTCCCCTGCTGCAGAAACATCATTGTTGAAATTTACATTCCAAAAACAAAAACCTCCGATAATTAAAAACAAAATTGCGGAAAATAATATAACGAACCTTTTATCTTTAAATATTTGAGGCATGAATATGTTTGTTGATTTTATTGAATTTATTATCTCAATTTTATAAGCTATAGTCAAGAAAAATTATTAAAAAACAAACAGGCGTTCGCCTGCTTGTCTTCTAGTTTTTTTTGGGATAGATAACTTCGTCAATCACTCCGTATTCTTTTGCCTCGTCGGCGGTTAAATAGAAATCTCTATCTGTGTCTTTAGCTATTTTTACTAAAGGCTGATTAGTATGCTTGGATAAAATTTTGTTGATGTTTTCTTTTATCCTTAATATCTGCTTGGCCGTAATTTCTATTTCCGAAGCCTGGCCTCTCGCCCCTCCCATCACCTGATGGAGAAGGATTTCCGAGTTGGGCAAAGCATATCTTTTTCCTTTGGCTCCGGCCGCCAGAATCATTGCTCCCATTGAGGCCGACATTCCGATTGAAACCGTGGAAACATCGGGTTTGATGTATTGCATCGTATCGTAGATAGCCAGACCGGCGGTAACCGAACCTCCGGGACTGTTGATATATAATTGGATATCCTTGTTGGGGTCCTTTGAAGCCAAGAACAACATCTGGGCGACAATGGTATTGGCGATATGATCGTCAACCACGCCCGACAAAAAAATAATTCTGTCTTTTAAAAGACGGGAATAAATATCGTATGCCCTCTCCCCCGCTTGTGTTTTTTCTATAACTGTTGGAATCAGCATATTTTTATATTATTTAACATCCGAGTACTTGGAATATTTTTTCTCTTTTCATGTCGTCTTCAATGTGCATTTTCACATGCTCGATATCCATATTCTTTCTGGCGCTTTCCTTGTCCGGATACTGACTAATTATTTCTTCTATCTTATCATCAATTTCCTTGTCTGTTATCTCTATTTTCTCATCTTTCTCTATTTGATGCAAGACCAAGAATCCCCTCACCTTTTCTTCGGCAATCTTCTCGAATTCCTTCTTCACATCTTCCTCGGTTTTCTTGATTTGATTAAGGTATTCTTCAAAGGACATATTGATTTCTGTTTGTACCCTTGATTTTACATTATCAACCATCATTTCGGCCTCTCTTTCAACTAAAATATGAGGAACCTCAAACTTGACATCTTTCAATATTTCTTTTATAGCTTGCTCTCTCTGTTTCTGCTTTTCGGCAATTTCTTTTTCCTGAATTATTCCTTTTTTAATATCGGCTTTTAATCCTTCGACACTGGTAATATTGCCAAGGGTTTTAACCCACTCATCATTGATTTCCGGCAACTCCATTTTCTGGACCGAATCAATTTTAATGTGGATGGTCATCTTTTCTTTTTTGTCTTGGGGATTCTCGGTTTCAAAATCCTTTTCCTCTCCCCTCTTCATGCCGATTAAAGCGTCTTCCATTCCGCTGATATAATGGCCTTTGCCCAAAACAATTCTGTCTTTCTTTATCGGGTCGTCTTTGATGGTCGAACAATTAAAAGAAAACTCAACCAAGTCTGTTTTTTCAGCAGCGCTTTCTTTGTTAGAAAACTTGGCTCTTGATTGCTGAAGCCAGTTTAAAGTATCTTCAACTTCTTTGTCGGTAACCTTGATTTCTTCCTTCTTGATACTCTTGGCGATTGCTTTCAAATCGGGCAATTTGATTACAGGCAAAACTTCGAAATTGGCATTGAAAGTAAAAGGATTTCCTTTGGCGATTTTAACTATTTCCACTTCCGGTTGAGACACGGCTTCCACCTTGGTTTCTTTGAGAATCTTAATCCAATTATCTCTGATGGCCGCTTCAGCCGCTTCGGACAAAACAGAAGCCGGATTCATCTTTTCCTCCACCATTTTTTCCGGTGCTTTGCCTTTGCGGAAACCGGGCAATTCCACACCCTTGGTTATTTCGGAAAGAGCCTGATTGTAGTAATTGTCGAACTCTTCGGCGGTTACCTCAACCTCGGCTTTTCTTTTAATTTCCGATATTTCTTTTATTTCGTATTTCATAGATTATTTTTCAGTTGGTTCTTCTTCGTCGACATGCAACTCCTCTTCCTCTTTTTTGATTTCATTAATCTGGTCTTCGCTCTTAACATCAATCTTCCAGCCGGTTAATTTAGCAGCCAATCTAACATTCTGTCCGTCTTTGCCGATGGCTAAAGACAGCTGGTCCTTGGGAACAACAACGATGGCGGTATTTTTGGTTTGAGGTAGAACATCGATGATTTTAGCCGGAGACAAAGCATTGGCAATGAACTTGGTCGGTTCGGGATGATATTCGATAATATCAATCTTTTCTCCTCCCAGTTCGGACATGACCGCGGCCACCCTAACTCCTCTCTGCCCGACCATGGCTCCAATCGGATCAACCCCTTCGGCTGATGATTCAACGGCAATCTTGGTTCTTGACCCGGCCTCTCTGGCAATGGCTTTGATTTCTACCTGTTCGCCGGATATTTCCGGAACTTCCAATTCGAATAGCTTGGAGATAAGCTTGGGATAGCTTCTGGACAAGAGAATAATCGGTCCCTTGGGTGTTGTATCAACACGCAAAACATACAATTTTAATCTCTGTCCTTCCTTATAAAACTCCCCTCTGATTTGCTCTTCTTTGGGCAAAACTCCCAATGATTTGCCGATATCGAAGTAAATATTGGAACCTTCAATTCTTTGAACGATTCCCGAGACGATTTCCCCTTCTTTTGATTTGTATTCGGCCAAAACGGTTTCTTTTTCCGCTTCCCTGATCTTCTGAAGAACAACTTGTTTGGCTGTTTGAGCGGCAATTCTGCCAAAATCATCCCTGCTTTCCAAAGGAACAACTTCTTCCTCGCCTGCTTTCAGTTTCAATCCTTCTTCTTCGACCTCTTCTATCAACATATGCTTTTCCGGGTTGTATCTGACTCTTCTCTCGGCAGCCTCCCCTTCTTTTTCAATTTCTTCAGTGTTTAATTCGGCTTCAGTCGGTCGGTAACTGTCTTTAACCTTAACCTTGATTTCTTCTGTTGGTTCTGTCCCCTCTTCGCCTTCTACTTCAACTTTTTCCGGGATATAGACCATGGTGTCATCAACAACGCCTCTGACTCTCCAAAAATCAACCTTGCCGGTCTTGGGATTTATCTTGGCTCTGATAACCTGACCTTTCTTGCCGTATTCTTTCTTGTATGCCGAAGCCAAAGCATGCTCAACCGTGTCTAAAACTCTTTCCGGAGACAGTCCTTTCTCGTCGGAAATCTGAGTCATGGCTGATAAAAATGATTGAAAATCCATATTATTTTTTATTTATTATTTATCTTTAATTGTTATTAAAAAGGTCGGACCAATCCGACCAATCAAAAAACTGCTTATTCTTAATTCCATTTTAGCAAAAGAAAACCAGTTGTCAAGTCAGGAAATATATTATATTATAGAAACATGAAAATTGATTTGAAATCAATTCCCAAGAATGTCTTATTCTGTATAGACGCTTTGCAAAAAAGCGGATTTGAGGCATATATTGTCGGAGGATGCACCAGAGATTTCTTGAGGGACGCCATCCCGGCCGACTGGGATGTGGCCACCAATGCCCTGCCCGAAGAAACCCAAAAGATTTTTGAAAAGATGAAAATCAAAACTTTCTATGAAAATGACTTCGGAACGGTCGGAGTCGCTTTTCCTATCAAGAAAGACGAGTTCGACGTGATTGAGATAACTACCTATAGAAACGAAGCAACTTACTCTGATAGTCGCCATCCGGACAAGGTTTCCTGGTCAAAAACCATCGAAGAAGACTTGAAAAGGCGTGATTTTACCGTCAATTCGATAGCAATATCCTTAAAAAACGGCTCGGAGATGCAGATTATCGATTTATTTGATGGAAAAAACGACCTTGAGAACCATATCCTCAGGGCTGTGGGCGATCCGAACGAAAGATTTAAAGAAGATGCTCTGCGAATGATGAGGGCGGTCAGATTAAAGACTACTCTGGGTAATGATTGGATAATTGAAGAGAAAACCAAGCAAGCTATTAAGGATAATGCCCCATTATTGAAAAAAATATCCCAAGAAAGAATCCGGGATGAATTGATTAAGATCATTAATAGCGAAAATGCGGCTGCCGGAATAGAATCATTGCGAAATAAAGGGCTATTAGCCTATATAATACCGGAATTGGAAGAAGGGTATGAGGTCGGCCAAAATAAGCATCATATCTATGATTGCTACAAGCATAATTTAGAATGCCTCAATTTCGCAAGTCATAAAGCTTATAAATTCGAAGTTCGCATGGCTGCCCTGCTCCATGATATAGGAAAACCGAAGACTAAAAGAGGCGAAGGCAATGATGCCACTTTCTATAACCATGAGGTGGTTGGGGCTCAAATGGCCGAAAAAATACTCAATCGATTGAGATTTCCCAAAAAAGATGTGGACAAGATAGTCAATTTAGTCAGATATCACCTCTTCTACTACAATGTTGACGAAGTTGGAGAAGCTTCGGTTCGAAGACTGGTCAGAAACGTCGGAGCCGAAAACATGGAAGATTTGCTGGAATTAAGGATGGCTGACAGGATCGGCTCTGGGTGCCCCAAAGCCGAACCATACAAACTAAGGCACTTCAAATATATGATTGAAAAGGTGTCTAAAGACCCTATTTCCGTCAAAATGCTTAAAATCAATGGCGAAGAGGTAATGAAAACATTGGATATTAAACCTTCTCGCAAGGTAGGCATGATATTAGATGTATTATTTGAAGATGTCTTAAGGGACCCTAAAAACAACACTAAAACCTATTTAAAGAAGAAACTATTAGAATTGGGTGGCCTGAGTGAAGCGGAATTAGAAGATTTAGCTGAAAAAGCCAAGAAAGAGAGAAATAATGTTATTATTAAGGAAGATCAAATGACTAAAGAAAAGTACTGGGTCAGCTAAGTGTTTCACGTGAAACACTCCTTCCAAATGTTTCACGTGAAACATTTTGGATGTCCTACCAGATGTTTCACGTGAAACATCTTCGGGCCCGTAGTCCAACGGTAGAATACTGCATTCGCATTGCAGAGATATGAGTTCAATTCTCATCGGGTCCACACATACGATTGATTATTATTTTAAAAAGAGATATAATCGCATAGTCTGAAGCAAGGTAGGGAAGAGTATGCGCTGTGAAATATCTTAAATGTTTCACGTGAAACATTCCCGGACCTGTAGTTCAATGGTAGAACGCTACCTTCACACGGTAGTAATATAAGTCCGATTCTTATCAGGTCCACACGTGTCCAGAATCGTGTCCAGATTGTCCCCAATTTGTCCAGAATATCCACAGTTTGTCCAGAATCGTGTCCAGAATGTCCAGAATCGTGTCCAGAATCAAAACCTCTAAAATGTTTCGCGTGAAACACGTTTAGTAAATGTTTCACGTGAAACACATATCGGGATGTCATATAATGGCATTATGCAGGCTTCGGGAGTCTGTAATCCGGGTTCAAATCCCGGCATCCCGACTATTATTAGTCTAGATACATAGAACTAACATATCTTGTTAGCAATCTTTATTATTAGATTACTTCTTAATCTTATTCCTTTTGATTGCAAAAGACTAAGGGGTATGGATAGGGAAGTGGTGTTTCGAGAATGCCGCCTTGGCCGAATTTTTCGAAACAACTATATCTATATATCATCTGGTCAATTGATGCTGATCGTATTCACACCACCACTTGACACTCGGACCTATTTATATTCTTATAATATATTAAAGACATCCTAAAAACCAAGGGGGTGGAAATCATAAAAACGGTTGAACATATTCGGCTTTTATTATATAATTTAATTAATGAATATATCATTCAATAAATTTTGTGATTAACTACCTATATATACTATCGGTTATATATTTCTTCATGCCAGCGCTGTTAGCCAACGCTTCTCCTCCTTTAGCCAACACTTTTAATATTTTGAATGGTTTGAATAAGCCTATTGACGGGGGAAGGACAATAAACGGAATGCCTGTTTTCGGCAGCCACAAAACTTGGAGGGGGGTGATTTGTGAAATCATCCTTTGCACTTTTTTGACTCCGTTATTCATCTTTATTCATAACTATTATAATCTTTCGTTCTACCAAACCATCGAGCTGGACATTAATAGCATAAACGGCTGGGCCTTGGGGTTACTGTTATCAATCGGAATAATAGCAGGGGATATCGGTTTCGCCTTTCTTAAAAGAAGATTGCGATTAAGGCCCGGAGTTGCTTTCATCCCTTTTGACCAAACCAATTACGTCATCGGAGCATTTATCTTTATCCAGCCGTTAGTTCGCCTTTCTTTGGAATTCTGGATAACTCTCTTTGTCTTGACATTTTTGATACATATTTTATGCAATAGAGTTGGGTATAACTTAGGGTTGCACAAAGCCAAGTGGTAATATAAGATTAAAAAGGTTTAAAAATAACCAATAATAACTATGCAAAACATTTTTGAAGCGTTTTATCAAGAGATATTGGTCCGCGTTCCCGATCTTTTTTGGGCTCTGATCATTCTTTTCTTCGGTTGGATTATTGCCGGAAGAATCAGGGCGGTTGTTATCAATTTTTTAAACAGACTGAGACTAAACCAGATGCTCAAGGCCTTGGGCTGGGAAAGTTTCTTTGACAGATTTGATGCCAAATTGAACGTTCCCAAATTCTTCGGAATCATCGTTGAAGTCTATTTCTTCCTGCTTTTCTTGGTCATCTCCCTCGATGTCTTG
>Ga0172380_10004080_pt1 | contig 19210 bp, 25 predicted proteins | sample Leawe162metaG_FD_119747 | JGI IMG/M metagenome (GOLD analysis project Ga0172380, IMG submission 119747) | Leachate microbial communities from a municipal landfill in Southern Ontario, Canada - Leachate well 162 metaG | ecosystem: Engineered > Solid waste > Landfill > Unclassified | place... | reverse complement strand
TTCGGCCCCGGCCGCGAGCAGACCCTTGAAAAATAAATATGGTGTCATTCCCGCATGTGGTAAGCGGGAATCCAGTTTTTTGTTTGGGCCGCTAGCTCATCAGGTAGAGCACCGCCCTTTTAAAGCGTTTTTGCCAATTTTCACCAACCCGCTAAAACATTCAAAAATTAGCCAAATTCCTTGATACAACTTCGTCTCTGCATTGTTTCTGTTTAAGGTTCTGTCAGGTCGTTTTAGGTAATTTTAGGCATCTTATGGACACTATATGGACACCAGTTTGTCGGCAATACATAGACCAATTTAACGGCATTTTTGACAACCTCCTTTCCCCTGTGCTATATTATCTTCAGAAGTTCATCTTTCATCAGTAAAGTGAAATTCCTCGTTGTCTGTTTCGCCTCCGAAATCCCTGCTTAACCCACGCTTTTCCTGCAAGTTTTGCCAATTGTTGTAGTCCGCAGCAAATAATCTGCCGTAGCATTCTTCTGTCGTTTTTCCTCTATTAGTCCTACCCTTATGCCTTCCAAATTCCGCACCACTCCTCATAATCCCGTGTTTTTCCGCAGAATTAAAAAGTTCATCAATCTGATGAAAGATGAACTTTTCTCGGGCAAACCAAAGAAAAGCCGGTTTTCTTGGGTTCTTGACGAAACTAAGTATCTCAATTTCGAAAAGGTAAGGAAACTAAGAGAATTCTGCGAGAAAACCAAGGGCTCGGCTCTCAGGAAAAACCAAATTATCCCTGTAAGAAACTGGTTTATGATGGAATTAGGTCTGTTTACCGGCCTAAGGGTCTGTGAAATGGTCAACCTACAATCCACGGACCTGCATATTCAGGAAGAGCAGTCTTCCTTAACGGTTCAGGCGGGAAAAGGCGACAAACCGAGAACCGTCTATTTCTCGGAAGCATTCAAAAAAGAATGCCTTTTTTATTTGCGTTGGAAGGAAAAAATAATTCCCGGGACATATCTCTTTGCCAATCAAAAAGGAAAGCGACTGACAAAGAGGACGCTTCAGAAATCGTTCAAAAAATGTCTTGAAATGGCCGGGTTGGAAAGCCATTATTCCATTCACAGCCTAAGGCACACTTACGGTAGTCATCTCTACAAAGCCAGTGGCCATAATCTACGGCTGGTTCAGGAGCAATTGGGCCACAGCAGTATCAGAACCACCCAGATCTACGCGAGTTTAATGGATGAAGAGATCAAGAAATCCCTGGAAGAACTCTACCGAGAGTAGAGTAAAAGGAGGAGGATGGAAAAGATAGGAAAGGCGATATGGTTGGGTTTGATTCTTGGCGTAGCAAGTATCTTGGCAGGTTGTGCGGCCACATCAACGGTAAGCAAAATTAATGTTCCTGCCCCGGAAAAAATTGAGGCCTCTCAGATTTCTCCGTTGGTTCTTGAAGTCTTAGACAAAACACCGGGTCAGAAGAATCAAAAACTTGCTCAGATTCTTGAAGAAGACTTGAAGACTGAACTTTACAACAACGGTATCCAGACGGAGAAAGAGGCCGAGAAAACTCTGAAAGTGTTTTTGAATAAGATTTCTATGGTCGGATTCGGCAAAAGATTTGTGCTCGGTCTTTTCGCCGGGCAATCCACCATTGAAACCAGCGCTGTTTTGACTGATAAAAACGGGGCAACTTTGGCTGAATTTCAAGTTTCATGTAAAGGGGGTTTGGGAGGAACGATATTTCAGGTAGATTCCCCGGAAAGAATTACCAAGAAACTGGCTCAAGATATTGTGAACCGTTTAATTTCGTTAAAGAATAACGAGCAGAAGAAAGGAGGTGAGTAAAAATGGGTTTGTTCGATTTCGGGATGTCCGATACGGAAAGAGCGGTCAGAGATGCGACCGAAGCCAATAAGGAATCGGCGGAAAAGAATTCCAAAGACGCTCTGGGTCAGACTGTCGGCAGCGTTCTCGATGTTGCCAGAGACATCTTTACAACGGCGGGGAAGTCTGACGAATACAAGAAAACCTACAAAGCGTTTAGAAAATAAGGCGGCGGCCTTAGGGTGCTATTCCAAAAAAGGGGAGGTGATTGGCGCGGCGATTTTTTTCGTAAAGTCATGATTTCTTTCAAACAAACTGGAGGAAAAAGATGAGAAAGATAGTGTTAGTAGGTTTGGTTTTGTTCGTCGGGATGTTCGGCGTCTCAAAGAACGCTTACTGCGCCGGCATTTCCGGAGCAACTCCGCAGGAACAGGGTACGTTCAGCATCGGGCTGGAACAGGATTACATCTTTGACCGGGATCTGCAGAACCAGGACGTTTCGTATTTTGAAGGTCCTGCGGAACTGTCCGGCACCCTGAAGTACAAGGTTAAAGACCTGGGAAGAACGATGGTTAAAGTTGGTTACCAAATGTCCAAGAACCTGAACGTTTACGCGAAACTGGGCGCAACCAATTCAGGTGGAAAACTTGTCTCTACCGTAGACGGCACCTGGACAGACGGCGTGGACAACGGCACCTTTGACGGAAAAGAAGAAGACAAAGGAAACAGCGCTTTTGCCGGAGGGATGGGTCTCAAATTAACCTTCCCCTTAAAGAACAACTGGATAATCGGAACTGACGCCCAGTATCTTATTCACCAGAACGACTTTTCCGGAAAGGCAACCCTTAGGGTGTATGACGACCTTGGAAACCTGATCGGCGAAGAATCGGGATCCACCATCGGCAGCGACACCATTTACGAATGGCACATTGCCCCTTTTGTCGCCAAGTCATTCGGTAAGTTCGTTCCTTACGCCGGAGTAAAATATTCAGATATGCAGGTCAAGTCAGAAGGTATGGAGACGCTCAAAGCCAAGAACAATCTGGGCGTCTTTGTTGGTGCCGACTTCAACCTGAGTAAAAACTTCTCCCTGAACCTGGAAGGAAGATTTGTTGACGAAAGCGCGATGAGCATAACTGCGGTCTTCACCTTCTAAAAACAGGAAACTTTAAATAACTCGGGGGTGGTCGTTTCAGGCCACCCCTATGGAGGTTTTAAATGACGAGGTTTATTACGAAACGATTGATGTTGATTCTTTTATCCGGTTCCTTTCTTTTTATGACCGGTTGCGCATCTATGGGCAGTCTCTGGTCTGAAGGCAAAGAGACAACCGATAAGCAACTTGCTAATTTCACCGTAGGAAAGACGACAAAGAACGAGGTTGTCGCAGCTCTGGGAGATCCGCAGGAATATAAGTTCGATAGAGGGAACCAAATCCTGATTTACAAGTACCAGAAATTCTCCCCGCTCTTTCAGAGTAAGGAAGAACATGATACTACCTTCATATTCAACGAGAATCTTATCCTCAAGGACATTCTGAAGTCTACCGGCACGAAACTACGGGAGTTTTAAATTAATCTTCGGGAAATTCCTTGGGTGGCAGCGTATCCGCGCTAAACGGTGTTGAGGTCCTTCCATCCACCATTAATTTGAGGTAAATGCTGTAACAGGGAAGATTGACCAAATCTTCCTGGTCAAAAACCGGATAAAACTCCTGGGTCAGATACTTGGCGTCTTCCGCACCTACCCGAAAGGAGATAAGAGTCCCGACATTGCCCAAAATTGCTTCTCTTATCTTTTCGTCTATCTGAGTCAAGTACTGGTTGGCCAGGATAAGATTGAGCCGGTATTTTCTTGCCTCGGAAAGAATATCTACAAAACTGCTGGTCGCAAAACTCTGAAACTCGTCCACATAGAGGTAAAAGTGAAGTGAACCCTTATCCTTGGACAGACAGGTTAGAATAACCTGGCCGCGCCGGTGAATTTTTTTGTTCTTTGAAAAGTAATCTTTTCTCAAATTCCTCCGGAGGCAGATACCCCAGGGAAGAGTGTAATCTCTTTTTATTATACACCGCCTCCAGGAAATAAGGAATTCGTTCCTGGACATCGGCAAAGGTCCGATATTCCCAGAGGTAAACTTCTTCCGCTTTCAGAGTCTTGAAGAAACTCTCGGCTTTGGCGTTATCGTAAGGATTGCCTTTCCGGGACATACTGATCTGAAAACCGCAGTTCTTGAGCCGCTGGGTATAATCGCCGGAGGCATACTGCACCCCGCGGTCAGAATGATGGATTATTCCCGGGGCGGGGTTTCTTTGGCAGATGGCCATATCCAGGGCAGAAAGGGCCAACTGGGTGTCCAGACCCCTGGATACGCAATAGCCGATGACCCGGCGGGAGAAAGCGTCCAGAATAACCGCCAGATAGACAAAACCGGATTCTATCCGAATATAGGTAATGTCGGATACCCAAACTTGGTTTATCGCCGTTGGCGGTCGCTCTTTTGTCAGATTCGGATAGACTGGGTAATTGTGATTGGAATCAGTAGTATTGACCCAGCGTTTCTTGACGGCCACCAGGAGGGAACTTTCCCGCATGATGCGCAAGATGCGTTTGTGGTTTACGCGAATTCCTTCCAGCCGGAGTTGATTGGTTATGCGTCGGTAGCCGTATTTGGAGAATTCCAGGGCAATTGCTTCTATCCGGTCCTGAAGATTGGCATCAGTCTTTATTCTTTCCCGGTTTTTCGGCCGATAGTAATAGGTGCTGCGGGCAATATTCAGCATTTTGCACCGCCTTTTGACGCCGCCGTGGTTTCTGGGAGAGGAGTCGGCAATAAGCTCTCTCTTTTCCGGGTTTGTTCGATCGTGGCGGAAATGGCGTTTTTTAAAAAGTCGTTGTCCATGGTCAGTCTTCCGACCATGCACTCAAGTTCCTTGATGCGTTCTTTGTAGGCTAATTCGTAGCGGGGAGGGTTGCCCAGTTTCCCCAGACCGTAGCGTTTCTTCCAACGGTAGAGCAATCCCCAGGAAATACTGTATTTGCGGATAATCTGGGCGGGGGTGCTGAGACCGCTGAGTGATTCTTCAACGACCCGGCGCTTGAATTCCGGGGTAAAACTTCTTCTGTCTTTCATGGTAGTTCCTTTCTGCCCCGGTTGGGGCGGTTAGGCTCTACCAGGTATTCTAACACAAGTGTCCAACTTTAAGGGTGCAGTCCAAAGTCCCTTCTCTCTTCTTCCTTCGTATCCTGTCTGCTCAAAGCCGTGCTGCCCATCTTGGCGATAAGCATAGCTCCCAACAGAGACGCAGAGTCCTCTCCTATCTGTCCTTTTGATAGGTTCACCAAGAAAACCTTTCCCTCGTCCATTATCTTTCTTAAATCAAAACTGCTTTTCGGCTGGCTGATAACCTTTCTTAAGACCGGACTGCTTAAGAATTGACCTATTTTGTTCTGTATAGGCGCAACCGCCTCCTGTCTAAAGAAGGCGGAATACTTTTCAAATTCATTGAGCCAAAAGTTTTTCAACTGGTCGTCTTTCAGTTTATCCACCAGAACCCTCCGAAATCCTTCTTCTCCCAAAAGTCTTTGTAAATGGAACAGGGTGGCGTTTGGAAATTCAACCAGGGTAAGCAAGGCATTTCTCAGAATATACTCCATCCTCGGTCCCCAAGAATCGTGCCAAATCTTCTTAAATACGCTGATTAGGGAAGAAACGACCAGGAACCCTTCCGAAGGGTTACTTACCTCAAGGGGATTAAAAGAAAGGGCTTCTCCGCCATTCTGGGGATTGAGGTAGATGAGGTCTTTAGATCTGTCAGGCGGCAGGTTTTCAAGAATCCGGGTCACCAGGTCTCCATGCGGGTCCAAAAGCGCCAGGCCTTCGCCATTTCTCAAATCAGACAAAACCATATTGTAAATCAAGGTTGACTTCCCAACCCCTGTCTTGCCAACGATATACGTGTGGTAGCGCCTGTCCTTTCTTTTGATTCCGAACTTCCTTTTATCGTTCCGGAAGTTGGTCTCGGCCAGAATAGTTATCTTTTCTCCGTCTATTTTTTCCATCTTTTAACCTTAACTCCCTTCTTATCCACAAAAAAGACAGACAAAGTTGCCTTTCCGGACATATTTTCCTGTCTTGTGAACAAATCTTCTTCTTGGGTTAATGAAAGCAGAACATTAAAATTTTAAAAAGGGGGGTGATTATGTGGTTGAAGGTAAAGATGCTGACGGATTGGGAAGACCTGGGGAAAATTTTTAAGAAAGGAAAGGTTTACCGGGCAAGGGAGCCTGAACTTGAGAGCGAATTTTATACGGACGGTTACTATCTCATTCCTAAAATGTATTGCGAAGTGGTGAAAATCAACAAAAGAGGAGGTGTAAAATGATTAAGTTAATGGGAAATGTAAGCCGGAAAGTCCCGATTCCCGGGACTGATTTCTCATCCCAGTCTTTCGGTGCCGGGATGGAGGTGGAAGTGGGAAATAACGCTTCTTCCGAAGAAATCAGAGGCAAGTTCAAGGAGATGTACCAAATCCTTGAAGCCTCGGTCAAGGAGCAGATTGTTTCCAACGGAACCGCTCCTTCCAAGGAGTTTTCGGAAGGCAAGGACCTCATCACGCCGAACCAGAAAAAACTGATTGAGAAACTGGTTAAGGAACAGGGAATCTTCGGAAAAGAAAGGATAAGAATTCTTGGCGTCAAAACCAAGGAAGAGGCCAAGGTAGTTATCAAGAATCTCCTTTCCAAGGGTCCGAGGAGACGGAATGAAGAATAACCCCCTGGGTTATGTCACGACATCAATGATTCAGGCCTACGATTGCCCCAGAAAGTATTACTACGAATACGTGGAGGGCTGGAAGCCAATCCGGCCCTCTGCGAACCTTGTTTTCGGCAGCGTAGTTCACGAAAGTATTGCCGAAGAGTTCCTTAACGACCGGACAGCCAAGAACGCTTTTCTGGAAAAGTGGGAGAAAGTCGGAGAATTGGTCTATTCCCGATCAGATAACCACGAATCTCTTAAGAAAATAGGCCTTCTGCTGATCGAAAAAGTGGCAAAAACTGAACCATACCACAGGGTAATTGCGGTAGAAAAAGCCTATCAGGCTGAACTGCCGGACGGAACTATCTTCAAAGGGAAAACCGACGTCATCTATGACGACGGAGAAGGAGAAGTCCTTCTTGACTGGAAGACAGCCGGAGGTTCATTTCTGGATAGCCGGCCGGACTTGGATGACCAGTTGACCGCTTACAGTATGCTCTCCGGTATTCCCAAAGTGGCTTATGGGGTGCTTCTGAAGAAGAAAGAACCGGAAGTAAATTTCTTTTTTGCCGCCAGAAATCAAGAGGACTATCTTGACTATCAGGTAAAGGTAATGAAAACAGTGGCCGACATAGAGACAGGTTTCTTTTATAAAAAGCCTTCACTCTACTGCGGTTTCTGTAATTTCTGTTCTCTGTGCAGGAGCCAGATGGAAAAAGCGAGGGAAGAACTTCGTCAGTTGCCGGCAAAAGACAGGTACAAAGAGTTAAACTGCGAAAAGGTAAATCTATCCTGAAAACTCCCTCTTGGTCTGATTTCTTTGTCCTTTTAACGCGATAAAAAAGCCAAGAGGGGTTCTATTATCTATTCGGAGGAGAAAATCAATGTATAGCCCAAAGATTGAGCCGGAACAAGTGGGAAAACTGTATCTCTTAAGGGAATCTTTAGCCCAGGAAGGTGTCAAAAAACCCATAACGGTTCTGGTTAAGGAAGCGATTGAGGAATATCTGGAGAAAAGAAAGGAGGAGAACAATCCAGAGTAAGGATTACTACGAGCCAACGGCAAATTTTTGCGTTGGCTCTTTTTCTTCTTATACGATGTGCGGATATACTATGCTAACTATAGTATGTAGCATCAAAGTTAGCAAAACAATATACTATAATAGAAAAGTTAAGGGATCTTATGAAAAAAGAAAATCTGCTCAAGTTTGGAAAAAGAGTGCGCGAGGAACGGATGAAGCTGGGATTATCCCAAGAGGAATTAGCTTCTCGTGCTGGAGTCCACCGTACTTATATCGGGATGATTGAAAGAGCAGAAAAAAATATTACGTTAGAAAATATTGGGAAGGTGACCCAGGCTCTTGGTCTAAAAATTTCTGAATTTTTTAAAGGTTTTTGATATGTATAAATATAATCATCCAAAACCTATTATCCTTCAGCTTTCAGTTGATTTTTTTTGAAATAATATGGCTAAGCGAGTTAAACGTGACTGGCATCCGGAATTTAAGAAATACATGCAATTCATAGTAAATCACCCTAATTATAAAGGGATGCCATTTTTATATAAAGATGATGGCGAAATACGATGGATAGTTGCAAGAAGCAGCGAAAAAGGATTAGCGCGGTTAAAATGGTGGGATGAGAAAAGACAAGCACTAGGTATTCCTAAAGATGGCGCTTGGATTTCAAAAACAGCAAGAGCTATACATCCAACCGGAGAGAAACCATGCCAGATTTGTGGGAAAGTAATGAATCTAGATTATGTTTATCCGAATAAAAAAGGAAGTTTAAGTCCTGGTGCTATGAGCAATGCCCCTGATCGCCTTGATGGATTTCATAGCTACAATCTCTGTTGTAGGGCTAATCAAGATACCGGACGCCACAAGAGCAATCTTGCAAGATACGGCGAAGATAGAAGAGCGTATGAAAATTGGGCTGAAGGTGATTGGAAAGCGGCTAGTTGGTTAATGAGAGATTTTCAGAAACACGACGTTAGCCCGGATCATCTTGGACCTATTTCACTTGGATTTAAACATACACCAAGATTTAGACCTCTATCTAGAGCGGCCAATTCAGCACGAAATAACCGTATGACATTTAATGATGTCCAACTCTTAATTGAAGAGGAAAAAAAGGAAGATGTGATATCCACCCATTCAAAATATATTTGGGATTTACTAAAAAATAGAGTAGTGGATGATGCAGGTGCATTACAACTAAGTAAATTAATGCGAGAAAACTTGCACTATGTTTTATCAATCTTCTCATTTCTTGCGGAGAGAAACTACAAAGATTTTCTCATCAAATATTTTTTACATCCGGAATATGCAGACTACTCAATTGAGTTTGAGGGATTTGATCCAAACACTGGAAACTATACAAGGATGATTAAAACTAAGGGAATAAAGAAGCAATATGAAAACAATGTCGGGCGGTACATTAGAATCTCTTTTGATTCACTAGAACAATATTCCCAAAAGAAAAACAGGCATTTAAAGAACTGGATGATAGAAGATATTAAAAACAAACTAAACGAGATCGTTCAACACCTTGAAGCTGGGAATGAGAATGAAGCGTTAACAAAACTATTAGCTACCTTCAGGCTAGTAGCCGAAAAACTTTCTAAAAAGTTCAGATAAAATAACTAAGATATTCTCTGGGAGTGATTCGTCCACTAACAAATTTCTGAAAAATACTTGAAGGCTCAGTCTTTAGGTTAATTGGGTTACCATCTTCACAAACCTTAATTTTTAATAAGTCGCCGATTGCATCTTTAGTTGTGATATATTTTCGTTTATCAGTTGTGATAGGTTCAGGAAAGAGAGATTCTGGATTTCCATGGAGCGTTCCTATAATAAAAATCCTCTTCCTTTTTTGTGGGATGCAAAAATTTACCGCGTGTATTTTATGTCCCGCCACAGAATAACCTAATTTTTCAAAATTATTTTTAATTTCCTCATAGGTCTTTCCACTGTTAATAGTTAAAAGCCCCTCAACGTTTTCCATTACAAAAACTTTTGGTTTCAATCGCCCTACTATTTTGACAAACTCTTTATATAGAGAATTACGAGGATCCTCTATCATTCTTTTCCCTGCGTGTGAAAACCCTTGACAAGGAGGTCCACCGACAACAATATCAACTTCCCCTTTTTTTGCTATCTCTAAAAGTTCACTTTGGATATTTCTATTAGTAATATCTCCTTCGATTAAAACAGTTCCATTATGATTAGCGCGATATGTGTCGCATGCCTGTTTGAAGTTATCATTGGCCGCAATAACATTATAATTAGCCCATCTAAACCCGAGACTCAATCCACCTGCACCGCAAAAAAGATCAAGAAGGGTTTTTGTTCCTGTTTTTTTCTTAATTTGAGAGGCAAGGGAAAATGCAAGTAATGGTGGTACAGCGTTGCCAATTTGCTTACAGAGAGAACCTTTTGAACCATGAAAGATATAATTGTCTGGAAAAGATTGAAACCTTGCTGCTTCCCGGGCACTGATAACGCGGTCGTGAACCGGGTGTATATACGTTCCGTTTCCTGGACGATTGAAATATGTCGTTATTGTATAACTTGGTTTTTCAAGCAACAAACGTCCATACAAAGTAGTTCTACCGCCGGATTTTCGTATCTGCTCTAATCTTTTAGACGGGATATTTATGGGAATATTTTTCCAGTTTCCACCAGGCGGAACAGACCTTACCATACGGAGATCGTTCTCACTTAATGAATAAGTTGTGTGGTTATATACCATAAGAGAATAGATTTTGTCTTTGTGGCTTAAAGATAAAATTAACTAGCTTTTCATGTTTACCCAAAACATAATTTATCTCATCCTTTTCTAGACCGTACAGTTCAAATACCTTCATGTTTAGTTTATATATATCGTTCGTATTATTACTTGATTTTATAGAGGATACTAACTCTTCTATTTCTTTTTTATTCTGCTTTGTTGGTATAACAATTGGTAATTCAGCTAATTCGTAATTACTGATGTGATTATTTGAATTGGTGACCTTAAACCTCCAATTGAGTAATAATGAATTTAGTACGCCTAGTAAGTAATCTAGACTAACTTCCTGGTTTCCGAAAAGTGTTTCATTAAAAGTAAGGAAATTACAAGAATTGCCCAAGACAATATTTCCGGGGATCTTCGTAAACTTCAAACGTTTTTCTAAATGTATGTTTGAAATTTGTTGACATACAAGTCTTTCTCTCAGAACATATTTTTGTTTTTCTCCGGTTTTTTCTATAAATTTTTCATTGGTAAAAAATTCACCTAATGTATAAGAAAACTCACTCACATTATTTCCTCTCAACAACGGGAGTGATGTTTTTTCTTTAGTGATGAAACCTTTATCCAAAGTTAAATCAAGCTCCCCTCTGGCATTACAAATAGAAGTTAATGTACGAAGCTTGGGAAAGGTATTGAGTCTTTGTAGAATTTTCCATCCAATTTCATTCTCTATAATAATAGGTGCAGCTTCACTAATTTGTTCTATATGATTAACACTTACTTCGATTCCCTTATTGGCAAAGTCGTTTTGGTCGATTACTTTTGGATTGATTCTTATTACATTTCCCGGTTGCTTTTTATCTAAAGCAAAAAAACAAAAAGCTTGGGATATATCTGGGAAAAACTCGTTCTTTTCCGGAATTATATAGATTTTGAATAGCTTATATTTATTTATAATCCTTTTTCTAAGAAGTTCGCTTTGTTTATCGTTGAGCAAAGTAATGGGAATAATTGCGCCAACCCTACTAGAGTTATGTGTATAATTTTCAAGCATTTCTTCTAGGAATATCTTGTAATAATTAAGTGTTCCTTGATTGAATTTGTAGGTATTGTTTTCTCGTATAAACTGGATGACTTTTTTAATGTCAAGGGCGTATTGATTCGTATCAATCTCATCTTTATATTTATCGCTGTTTGCTTTAAGTAGTTTATAGGGCGGGTTTGTCAAAACAATATCGAAACCCTCAGAGATCCCGAAAATTCTTTTTGGGTCTACTTTTCTAATTTTGCCATGTTTATTTTCAAACAATACATCGCCTTTATAATAATTTTTTGGATTGATTTTTATAAAGAGATTATATTTTACTTTGACATATAGGGGCAAAAGTTTAGTAAAGAGATCAATCGCTTCGTTATCTATATCTGAAAAATAAATTCTATCAATAAGTGCCTGGATGATTTTTTGATTGTAGTGTTTGGTTTTCTGCAAAATCTCATCTATGTAGGCAATCACAAAAATACCAGTACCAACACAGGGCTCATAAAAATTTAAGTTAAAAAGATTTTTGTTATCAAGGCCATCAAGACTTTCTTTTGCGATCAAGCGTGCTATTGAGTAGTCGGTATAATAAATGCCAAAGTGTTTCCGTTTATCCGTATTCGCAATTTTTTCAGATTCTTTGTTTTTTTGATGGATTAATCCTATTAATTGAAAAATCTTTAATGGATCAATTTTATTTTCAGTTTGCAAACTTTTATATAGCAACTTATCTTTCTGGTCACTTGGTAAATGATTAACATTGAAAAAACCGAAGAGTGTTTTAAGCAACTCTTCCGTATTGGGGTAGAGTGAGGAAAAAGAATCATAAATTTCAAAGATTTTATTCATAGTTACTCCAATTATACAACTAATTTAAGTTTCTTTTCTTAATACTCCTACAACTTTTCCCTGTATTTTAACATTCTTCTCGTAAAATGGCTTCATTGTTTTGTTTGCAGGGACAAGCTTTATGCGATCTTTCTCTCGGTAAATCTTTTTAAGCGTGACCGCATCTTTGTCCGGCAGATATGCAACCGCCTTTTCTCCGTCATCAACAATAGATTGTTCACGAACAATTACAACATCGCCATCTGAGATACCTTCTTCGATCATACTTGTCCCAGTCACTTTCAAAGCATAATAGTTTGCCCCTTTTGAAAGCATACTTCGGGGAACATCTATTGGCTCAGAGTTTCTAATAGCTTCAATGGGACCACCTGCGGCAATTCTGCCCAAAAGAGGGATAGTAATCATTTTTTCACTTTCAAAAACAGATAATGCTCTTGGTTGATTATCTTCTTTTTCTAGGAAACCTTTTTTTTGGAGATTTTTAATATGAAAATGTGCCGTGGAAACAGAAGAAAGTTTGAGATGTTTTTTTATTTCCTCAAGAGAAGGAGCAAAACCATTTTTCCCCTTAAAAGATATTATGAAATCAAGGACTTGTTTTTGACGTTTTGTAAACATAGTTTTAGTTGTTCTTGACTTTCTATTCATTTTCGATTATACTCTATATATAAAAGGTCGTCAAGTATTTAAAATATTATTTTAACACTAGGAGGAAAAGATGGAAAATCAAAAGGAAGGCGGCCAGGGTGGTCATGGGGAGCACAAAGAAGTCACGATAATTGTAAACACGCGAGAGAAAATTTGGGATAAGAAAGAAATCTCATATGAGGAAGTTGTTGTGTTGGCTTTCGGTTCTTATTCTGACGACGAGAACATAGTTTACACGGTTACCTTTTCAAAAGGGGAATCGCCGCATCATGAGGGATCGCTAGTGAAAGGAGATAGCGTGAAGGTCAAGAAAGGGATGATATTTAATGTCACACAAACTAATAAGTCGTAGTCCCGATTTAAAAAAACTAAGGGACGAGGGGTACGAGATTGAGGTAAAAAACACATATTTGTTAGTGCGTAATATTCCCTATGTAAATTCAAAAAGTGAGGTCGCTTTTGGTGTGCTCGTAACCCCGCTTGGTGATTTGGCAGGTGACAGAACCGTCAAACCGCAGGACCACGTGATTCATTTCATGGGTGAACACCCTTGCGACAAGGAAGGTAATGTAATAAAAGGGATTAAGCATTCAAGTGGAAGAAAAGCTCTAGCAGAAGGAATAGAGGTTGATCACTCGTTTTCTAACAAGCCGCCGAACGGCTATGCGGATTATTACGAGAAAATAACGGCATACGTTAGGATAATCGCATCACATGCGGAATCAATTGATCGTTCTGTCACCGCCAAAACCTTTAAGGTCGTTGAATCAAATGATCCGGATATCGTTTTCAATTATTTAGACGCAAACTCAAGTAAAGCGGAGATTGAAACCATTTCTGCTAAGCTTCAAAATTTAAAAGTAGCCATTATTGGTTTAGGTGGTACGGGTTCATATGTGCTGGATTTTGTTGCAAAAACTCCAGTAAGAGAAATCCATCTTTTTGACAACGATAACTTCTTTTCGCATAACGCCTTTCGTAGTCCCGGAGCTGCTCCAATCGATGCATTAAGAGAACAACCGAAAAAAGTCATCTATCTTCATAGCGTATATTCAAAAATGCATAAATATATCGTTCCGCACGAGTATCACATAACTCCTTCAGTTTTAGAGGAACTATCAGGGATGAATTTTGTTTTTATATGCATGGATGAGGGAAAAATTAAGAAATTAATAATCCAAAAACTAACAGAGAGCGCGATATCATTCGTGGACGTTGGGGTAGGAATCAACGTAGTGGATGGACTGCTGACCGGGAGTGTTAGAGTAACAACTGTCACCATGGAGAAAAATAACCACATTGATAAAAGAATTTCTTTTGCCGATAACGTTGATAATGATTATGACAGAAACGTCCAAATAGCCGAGATTAATGCGTTAAACGCCGCTCTTGCTGTCATAAAGTGGAAAAAATTGTTTGGCTTCTACCATGATTTAGGTAAAGAGCATCATGCAGTTTATGATATTGCCGTTAATAAATTAATAAACGATGAAATTGTTTCATAAATTCGTAGAAAATATTCCTGACCAAATCGAGAACGGAGTAATATACATTTCTATAGATTATTCCACGGCTATTCATAAATGTTGTTGCGGGTGCGGAAATGAAGTTGTAACACCTTTTTCTCCAACCGATTGGAAATTGATATTTGATGGTAAAACAATTTCCTTATATCCATCAATAGGAAATTGGAACTTTGCGTGCCAATCGCACTATTGGATTACGAATAACGAAGTTAAGTGGACGCCAAGGTGGACTAAAAGACAGATTGACTCTGGCAGAAAGAAAGACAAGCGGAACAAAAAGGTTTATTACGGAAAGAAAAAGCAGCGATCGCTATTCAGGTTTTTTTCCAAAAAATAGCTACGCTCTTGAATACCCAAGGACGGAACCCGTGGAACTCAAAGCGCTTCGTAGACGATTTTCCTTCCTTCGAAAATCGCCAAATAGGCGGTTTTTTGATATAATAAAGAAATTGGACCGGGAAATGGCCGATAATTTATTGTCGAAGAATTTTTAAAAATTCGCTATAATACTATATAACTATGGACAAAAAACTAATTTCTATAAAAAAACTATTAGTCAATCCTGAAAATCCAAGGTTTGATGCAGTGAGAAACCCAACGGAAGCAATAAATTTAATGATGACAAAGGCTGGAAAGACCATATTTAATCTCGCTACGGACGTTGCCAAGCACGGTCTTAATCCTTCAAAAAGTCTCATGGTTGTAGAAGTTAGAAAAAATAGTTTTTTGCCCCTAGAAGGAAATAGACGCGTTGTCGCATTAAAGCTTCTTGATAATCCAGAATTGGCAAGTAGTGAGAAACTTATCGAGGCATTTAAAGAATTAAAAAGGGAATATAATTCGCAAATTCCCGTCGAAGTTGAATGTACTATTTTTCCGGATAAAGAAAGCGCATCTCATTGGGTAAATCTCGAACATACTGGCAAAAATAATGGTGTAGGCGTCTTAAGTTGGAACAGTGAACAGCGCCAGAGATTTATTGCTTTATATGCTGGCAAGAAAGGATCATACGCGATTCAGCTATTTGATTTTGCAGATGAAAATAATCTTGACAGGAGCAAGGTTGATTCTACTACGCTTGATCGTCTTATCTCTACGCCATTAGTAAGGAAACAAATCGGGATTCATTTTCCTGATCGAGTTTTAGAATTAATAAAGTCCAGAGCTAAGGTTGTAGGCAATCTACGCAAAATATTTACCACGATGTCAGATCCAAATTTTAAAGTTGGTGATGTTTACACTGCAAGTCAAAGAGAAAATTGGATAGAACAAATAATAGGCACTTCTCGAAATAAACAAGGCAAAACGGGTGCTTTTGATAAAAAAGAAAGAAGCGATCGTAAGCCTATCGGGTTATTTCGTCCTTCTGATGTCCCTTACAAGTTAAAAAACCGACAGCTACAGAAACTCTATGACGAATTAAAAGATCCGGAAATTCTTAATTTTCCAAATGCGGCACATGATTTGTTGCGTAGCTTTCTTGAATGTAGCTTAGTAGCTTATCTTAAACAGGTAAAAAAATACAGTGATGCTTTAAAGGTAAAAAAGAAAAATCAAAACAACCTCACCCTTACAGATATTCTTGATTATTTATCCAACCAAAACGTTTCTCCAATAGAAGACAAGAGCGTGAGATCAATCGCAAAACAACTTATTTCTGATGATCGTAAAAGTTATTCCGTAGAAAGAATGAACATGGTTAATCATAACGAAAACTGGTTTTCTGAAGAAGACGACGTACGAAATGCTTGGGTTAAGATGGAACCACTTTTCAAAGTTATCTTAAGACCGAAAAAGATGAAGTTATGAAAACTCTGGATAAAAGAAACCAGAAATTTCACTGTAGTCCGCTAAGATACCCTGGAGGGAAGACCCGCTTAGCGAATTTTCTTTCTAATGCAATAAAAAAGAGTTTTTCCGAAAACGAAAAAATAATCCTCGTGGAGCCGTATGCTGGCGGTGCGGGAGCTTCGCTAAAATTACTATTTTCTGGCGATGTCGATAGAATTGTTATAAATGATTTAGATAAAGCTATCTTTTCATTTTGGGAAATAGCTGTTTCTGATACTGATTTTTTGATCAACAAAATAAAGAAAGTGAACGTTGATATTGGCGAATGGAGAAAACAAAAAGAGATTTATAACAACCCTTCGTCAACAACCAAAGAATTGGCATTCGCAACTTTATTTTTAAACAGAACTAATCGTTCTGGGATTATAGAAGGTGGACCAATTGGCGGGATGCATCAATCTGGGCTTTGGAATTTAAAAGCTCGCTTTATAAAAAACACTATTATTGAAAGATTGAAAAAAATTAGTGAATTTCAAGATAAGATAAAAGTTAGTAATCTTGATGGTACTACACTTTTGAAACGACTGGAAAAAAACAAAGGAAAGAATAATTATTTTATTTTTCTTGATCCGCCATATTATCAAAAAGGTAAATCTTTGTATCTTAACCACTATATTGATGAAGATCATAGAAATCTATCCAAGCTCCTTGAAAAATCATCTTTAAAGTGGATAATGACTTACGATGATGTTTCTTATATAAAAAATCTTTACGCTAAATTCAGAAAGAGTAAATTTGTGATTAATCATAGTGCTTTTAAGGCTAGGCAGGGAAAAGAAATTTTAATTTTTTCCGATAATGTTGCGAAAGTAGCAATCAATTGACCGATCCATACCACAAAATAGGGCCAAGAAATTGTCTCCATGACTAGTGAAATTCTTGCAAAAATAGAGCGGTTAGCTATTAGAGAGATTGGCATAGAGCCACGTTCTCTTCCACTTTCTCCCCTAACTGAAGCTGAAGTCCAACATCTTTTTACTCTTACGCGAAAATTAGTTGAGAGAGTACCAAGAATCGACTTTGCGCAATATACTCTTATTAACTTTTATTGTGACTGGTCACTACATTCTAAAATTGATCGGTCCGAAGCAGGATCGAAAATACTCGCACGCATACACGACATTATATTCAGTCATTTGAAAAAACCTGATAATTCGAGTTTGGCCTCGGGGTTAACCGCCGCACTTTCTTTTGATGTAGCAAGAACGGAATTGAACCGACTAATCTCCTGGCATGGCGGTAGAGCCGAAATATTCACTAAAGCTATTTGGGATAATGAGGTCTTGCCAAATCTTGTTGAAATCATCTCTCAATCTCCATTAAGGATAGGTCCCAGATTTGCAGCCATTCAAAAAAAGATTAAAGAAACACCCTTAAAAGGAACTTCTATTGTGGAAGAACTTGCTTTGATTAAAATCCCAAGCAGAACATTCAATCCAAAAGCTTCTGAAGACGAAGTCACGTTCTGTATGCGTATTAGCACCACAGATACGACAAAATTTGTCGTTCCTCTGATGCGTTAATAAAGCAGTAAGTAGTACAAATATGTCTTTTTGTGTAATTTCTCCTATCTTGATTGCCTCTTTGTAAACAACGAAAATAAGTACATAAAATTAAAAAGGTTCCGATTCTTCCACGGATTCATCCGATAAAGCATCTTTTAACTTCTGCCATTCCTTCAGTTCCGGTATAAGTCGGTTCCAGTTAAGTCCTAAGAAGTGCACCAACGATGACTTTTGACCGTCAAAATGCTGATTCAGCGTGTAAATATACCCCAGTTTTGCGGTTCCATAACCCAAATCTTTTATGTACGGAATTCCTTCCGGAAAAACCAGCTTATGGAACCTCGGCTGAAGTCGCCATAATAATTGAGGCCATTTTTTGCCAAAACCGCGAATAAAAGCAATGGCGTAAGTCAAAACGCCCTCAATATCAAACCCCTCAATTCGGGATTGGCTCAAAGAAAATCTTGCTGCCGCCATTTCGTTTTCTACCTCCTGTTTTCGTTCTATAAACTCCTCTTTCGTATAAGAACTTTCTTCTCTCATATCAAAGATTCGTTTTCTTTTTTCCTGAAGCACGACAAGCCGTTTTTCGTATTTCAGCCCTTTAGATTTCATTGCCGTTTCTTTCTTTTTCCAGAATTCCAGAACTACTTCTTTGAAATAAAAAAAGAACCTTTCTTTGGGCGTAATGCCCTCAAGATAGCTGGAGAATTTGGCTTCGAGGATATCTTTTGCCATGCTTTTTCCGTATATCGGGCATTCTCTGTTCAAACAGTGGTAATAAAAATATCTTCCGCCGTGTCCTCTGGGCGAACTTCCGGTAAGAGGCCTGCTACAGGAAGCGCAGATTATAGTTCTTCTCAGAGGAAAATCCGGATTGTATATCTGACGCTTCACCAAATGTTTTCTTTTGCCGGAGCGGACAAGTTGTATTTGGTACATTTCCTCTTTTGTTATCATCGGCTTGTGTAAGCCTTCTTTCTCTTCGCCTGTCCAAGGATTGATAATGATTCCTGTATAGAACTTCAAATATTTGCCGAGAATAAAGTCAACAGTCTGGCGAGTGGTTTTCCTGCCCCGAACAGTACTCAATCCCCATTCATCAAGCAGCCGGGCCAATTCCACTTGGCCGTATAACCCTTTTGCGTATTCTCTGAGGGCTCTTTGAATCAGAGGAAAGATCTGCTCATCCGGCGGGTCAGGTTCGGTCTTCTTCTCTCCTCTCTTTTTGAAATGGAGGCATTTGTAGCCCATGGGCGGCTTCCAGGGGTAAATGCCCTGGTTTATTCTGGCCAGCATTCCGTCAGTACATCTTTGTTTTCTGAGGGCGTTGTCATATTCCGCGGCTCCGGCCAATACGGTTTCAATAAACTTCTCTGCGGGTTTGTTGCCGATTGGTTCGGTAACGGAATGAAGAGTTGTACCGTAATCCAAAAGAATTTTACGCACAGCAAAGTGGTCTTCGGTATTTCTGGCAAACCTGTCAACGCGTAACACTACGAAGGTTTGAATCTGCCCT
>Ga0172380_10004079_pt1 | contig 19212 bp, 21 predicted proteins | sample Leawe162metaG_FD_119747 | JGI IMG/M metagenome (GOLD analysis project Ga0172380, IMG submission 119747) | Leachate microbial communities from a municipal landfill in Southern Ontario, Canada - Leachate well 162 metaG | ecosystem: Engineered > Solid waste > Landfill > Unclassified | place... | reverse complement strand
ATTTACTTCGATAGCCGTTACAACTGTTTTATTAGGTATGTTGACTATCAATGCTGTATTATCGAGAAGAACTAAAGAATCTTTAGCCCCTTTTAATTCAGCTTTATCAACTGCATTTTGTATCCTTGTCATTTCACCTTCATTAAATTGGATATTACGCGATTCCAATCTTTTGAGTGCATGATTAGAGAATTTTACCTTTTCTAATTCTACTTTGAAAATATCATTAAATGAAGAACGGACAGGATCATTCCTGCGTACAACGGGCTCTTGCTCATGTACTATCGGTATAAAAGGAACAGAGACACCGTTAATCTCTGCCATCACTCACCTCCATCACTCGAAGCATTAACAATCTCTATAATTGAATCAGATTGATATAACGCACCATTAATAACAAGCATAGTACCGGAATCAGTGTATTTAACACCTTCTATCTTTCCTATTTTGTATGATGATGACGGAACCATTGAATCTCCATTATATGCTGTTGCTTCTATTTTAAAGGTGTAATTACCATTTGCTACATTTACACCATTATTATCGGATAAATCCCAAGAAAGTTTATTCTCTCCTTTAGAATTATCTCCACTAATAGTTTTTACTAAGCTTCCAAACTCATTATAAACTTTTATATCCACTGACCTAGCATTTTCAGGGAGTTCATAGCCAATATTAATTTCGTTTTGACCATTAACTACTAATTCACTGCCGCCAACTTTTACTTCTTTACCAATCAAGTTTGCATAAAGCGTGTTATTAATTGATTGTGTAAGTAGATAGTTTGCATCAATACTTTGCTTCATATAGTCATTTAAGTTCGTTAGCTGTTCTAATGAACTGAATTGAGCTAACTGAGCTGAATATTGAGAACTATCCATAGGATTCATTGGATCCTGATTCTTCATTTGAGCGATCATTAATTTTAGGAAATCGTCTTTCCCAAGTTCACTTTTATTAGCTGAAACTGCATTTGATAATGAAGAACTACTTGTACCTGTTACTCCGTCAACCATTTTATTCTCCTATGCTAAAAATTCGACTGTGCTATATCCCATTTTTTTACGAGAATTATCGTCTTTAGCATCTTCTATTTCAAACTTATTTTCATTTGTTGAGTTTTTCTTTTTACTTAATGAGTTCTTACCGGCTTTCTGCTCATTATAATTTAGACTTACATTCAAACTTGAAACTTGAACACCGGACGATTGAATACTGCTTTTTAATTGTTCTATATTATTCTGAACTATTTGCCTTACTTGTTCAGATTCAACTTCAATTTTTGCACTTACACGATTTTCAATTAAATCAATTACTAATTTCACTTTCCCCAATTCATCTGGAGTAATTTGGAAAGTCATGCTCTGCGCTTCGGGACGTGCGAATACTTTATTAATCTCTTTTACTATCTCATTACTTTTTATCAAGCGAATGTTATCTTGCATATTATGTAGTTCGCTAAATATTTTATCTTTTGGTGCTTCCACTCTATCAATAGTTTGGCTCTTGGTGAATTGCTGCAAGTTTTTATCTGAGAATTCATTTTTACTTCCGGTATCAGATTTGGCTTCTGATTCAGTTACTTTTTTCGCATCAGTAGTTGTATTTTCTTTCCCGACTTTAACAGTCTCCTCGATTTTAATATCTTTATTGGATTCAGATTTTATCGATTTCATCATTCCTGATATTTCAAATACTTCTAATTCCTTTGCAGGAGTAGTTACAATATTTTCTATTTTTGAAGCAATGATTTCACTATTATTTTTTACTTCTATTTTTACTTTATAATCTTTGTCTTCAGAAATGATTTTTATTTCTTCCGTTTGTGCCTTTTTAACACTTGGTAAATTCTTTTCAACCGGGATTGAATCATCAACTTCTTTTGAATATTTGACTTTTTCGGTTGATATCGGGTCACTAATTTTATTTATTTGTATGTTTTCTTTATGCTCTGGAGCTGAAGTCTCCGGTTTTACTGCTTCTTTAACAGGACCTGGAGTTTCAGTTTTTTTAGCTTCGTTCAATGTTTCTTTTGTAGTAGCAAGGGTTTCAGCTTTCAATGCTTCTTTGACAGGTGCAGGGGTTTCTGCTCTTACTGTCTCTTTAGTTGTAATCAGAGTTTCTGGTTTTACCGTTTCCTTTGTGTTAGCTGCACCTTCAGGTTTTTCTGATATTACTACTCCATTTGTTGCTTTAGTTTGTGCTACATCTTTATTTATAGTTTTTTCTTCTTTAGATTCTACTTCGTTAGAAAAACCTACTTTTTCAATGACAACTTTTGAATCCGGAATATTTACAGATTCAGGTTGATTTACTTCCATACTACTTTTATCAAAAATGCCATTACTTTTAGGTTCAACTTCTATGATTGAATTTGGTTGGGCAACCTTAGTCACGGTTGTTTTTACTTTCACAACTGGTTCTGAGTCTGGTGAAATCGTGCTCTTTAAAGGTTCTAATTTAACAGTTTTATTTTCAACATCAACTTCAGATTTCATAATAGAAGGTGTTACTGTCTCTACATCCAATTCAGTATTCTGGGCAAATTGTTTTGATAACCCTTCCTGAACAGGTATAGACCCTTCAATCCCGGATTCATTTGAAAATTGTTTTATCGCTGTTGGTGTTGTTTTTTCAAGAAAAGGTTCAGTTTTTATAATTTCTGTTCCTTTTTGATTAGGAGTTAAATTTACGTTTTCGCCTGATTCCTGAACTTTTACTGAGAAATGTTTGTTAGGTACTGTAAGTTCAATTGGTGATTGTTTACTCTGTTTCAATGGAGCTTCTACATAGATATCATTTTTATCTTCAACAATTACTGAAGCTTTTATGGAAACATTTTCGGTCAGTTCTGAATCGCCTTTAACGGAATTAGTTTGCAAAGAATCATTTTGGTTTAAGATCTGGGCATCCAAATCAATATTTTGTTCGTTAGAGTTGCTAAATTCAGAAACAGGTACTGGATTTAGAACAGAAGATTTGCTTTTTGATAATACTTGTTCTGAACTTTTTACTAACCCCACATTTTCATTTACAACACCGCTTTTACTAAACGCCGAACTTTCAGGCAGTAACGAACTGCCAGTCCCTGAGTTACCAAACTTTTTAGCTCTATTAGTTTCTGAATTTGCAACAGGCACTGCTCCGCTGGTTTCTGAGTTCTCAATAGTTACTACACTACTTGCTTCTGAATTTTTATTAGGTATAGTTTTAATAACATTCGTAGGAATTATAGTTACTAATACTTCCTTTGATTCTGTTTTAATTTTTATTTCAAAGGAGTAATCAGGTTCAGAATTTACTTCAGATGGTATTTCTTTATTGCAAGATTTATCAAAAACGGAATTCTCTTTAGAAAGCGAATCATCAGGTACGGTTTCTACTTTTTTTGATATACTTCCTTCAAATGGTGAAATTAATTTTTCCGCTTCAGCGGAGGTAGAAACATATTTTATCTTAGTACCTTCGAGATTCAGGGACTCTTCTTTAATTGGCTTACTATTTTCCCCATCAACATTTAATTGTATTTTCTTAACTTCGATACTAAAATTTTTATTAACATCTAATAGTTCTCGAATTTTATTTATTAATTCTTTTACAGTTGCTTTATCAAAATTAAATTCTTTACCTACAATCTCTTTTTCATTAACTAATAAAGGTATTTCACTTTGATTCTCTGAAGTAGCAATATTTTGATTACCATCAAATGAAGAAAGTATCTGCGAAAGTTCTGAAATTAAAAGATCAGGTTTTTCTTCAGTAATTAAATTCTGTACTGCCTGTGGAATTTCTAAGTCTTCTTCATAAACTTGAATAATGTTAGAAAAAAGGAATTGCTGAGATTCTAATTTAGGGAAAGAAATAGCCTGCCCATTATTAGCACTATTGAGTTTATTGAGAAAAAGTGGGTTTAGATTCATTGTAAATTCATTATCCTTGTGGCAGCTTCCGGTTTTAATTCAGAGATTATTTCAGCTGCTTTCTTTTTTTTCATGGAAAACAATATCTCTCTTGCTATATTATCGGAATATCCTTGAATTATTTTAGCGGCTTTTTTTGTATCCATCGATTCATACAGTTTTATACTGTTTTTTATCCATGAGTTATATGTGCTATCCTTTTTAATCTGTTTGGTTACTTCTGCTGTATTTTTCTCTGGCACCATAGAAACTACAGCAGGAATGGATTTAGATTTTCCATTGCTATTTTCTTCTTTTAATTTTTTTATTTCAGCTAAAAGAAGTTTTAATGAATCTAATTTTACTGGATTATTTTCTGCTACAATTGGAGTTTCGAGATTATTGTTTTTTAGAAGTGAATCTATTTTTGCCTCAGTATCAACTGGTTGAACCATAGGCTTAGGGGATTCCGGTGCTTTTGTTTTTAATGAATCTGTTACGGGCTTGAAACTATGGTCAGCTGGACTAAAATCAAAAGCAAAAACATTTTTATAAGCCCCTGCGGCGTAATACATTGCTCCTGTAACTGCAATAAATGCAAATAGAAAAATAACAACATAAATTAGTTTCTCTTTCAATTTTCCTTCCTCACAAAATTTGTAATTGCGATTTCGTTTAATTGTTTTAATTCTTCACGATTTGCATCAATCATAAATTCTTGTTTTTTATTTTCTTTTAAAGTCTCTAAAATCTGTATCTCTTTTTTCTTTTCTCTAAGCTCAACAAATTTAATTTCTCTTTTTGATTTCAAATCGACAATTATTTTTACGAAAGAATCAATTTGACCTTCTAATTGCTTAACATATAGCTTGGAACTTTTATAATTAATAGCAGATATTTTTCCTGTACCAATTTCATTTTCAAGCGATTTAATATTACGCTTTAGGTCTTCGATCTTTCGATCAACTGTATATATCTCTTTTTCTATAATAGAAATATCTTTCATTATATTTTTTTCGAAAATCTCTTTAACTCTTACAATTGGATCAAATTTAAACTTAAATTTTCCCATAATTTATCAGCCGTTATTAATGTCAATAATTTGATTTAGTCTTTCAACTGTATCTGCATATAAAGCTTTTTCAAAAATATCTTGTTTTAGAAAAGATTTTAATTGGCCAATTTTTGAAATTGATCTATCAATTGAAGGATTGCTCCCCTTTACATAAGCTCCAATATTTATTAAGTCTTCCGCATCACGATGTGTTGATAGAAGCTCATTAAAATTCATAACTTTCTTTAAGTGGTCATGATCAACTATGTCAGGCATAACTCTACTTACACTTTGAAGTGTATCAATAGCGGGGTAATGTCCTTTATTTGCTAATTTTCTTGAAAGAACAATATGACCATCTAATATTGAACGAACAGCATCAGCAATTGGTTCTACCATATCATCGCCATCTACCAAGACAGTATAAATACCTGTAATTGAACCTTTTTCTGTATTTCCGGCTCTTTCTAATAATTTTGGAAGAAGTGCAAATACAGAAGGCGTATAACCTTTGCTTGTAGGAGGCTCGCCGATTGTTAGTCCTATTTCTCTTTGTGCCATTGCATACCTAGTAACTGAATCCATCATTAAAAGAACATTTAATCCAAGATCACGAAAATATTCGGCAATCGTAGTACCGACATAAGCGCCTTTCATTCTAACCAACGGAGATTTATCACTTGTAGCAACTACTACGACAGATCTTGCAAGTCCTTCATCACCTAAATCTTTTTCAATAAATTCTCTTACTTCCCTTCCACGCTCGCCAATTAAAGTAATTACATTTACATCTGCACTTGTATTTCTTGCAATCATTCCGAGTGTTACGCTTTTTCCAACACCACTACCTGCAAAAATTCCAACTCTCTGACCTTTACCAATAGTGAGTAGACCGTCAATTGCCCGAACACCCGTTTGAAGAGGTGTCATTATTCTCTTTCTCTCAAGTGGATTAGGTGGTTCTCGATGAGCATCTTTCTGAATTGCAAAATTGATTTCTCCTTTGCCATCCATTGGATTTCCGAGACCATCAATTACTCTCCCGAGAAGTTCTTTACCTACCGGGACTGTAAATCCTTTTCCAGATGCTCGTATTTCACAAGCAGGAGAAATGTTATTTACCTCACCAATTGCGATAGATAAAACTTTACCGGCTTTGAATCCGACAACTTCTGCTTTACAAACTTCAATTCCATTTTGGTCAATTATAGTACAAATTTCTCCCATTACTGCATTTGGACCAATGGAAACAATAACCAATCCTACAACATCAACAACTTTACCATTTACCTTAAATGATTCAGAAGAAGAAACTATTCTTGAAAATTTTTCCATATATTGGTCATGCAGCGTCATTGATTATTATTCTCTTCTAACCTTCTTTTTAGTTCATCTAATTGAGTTGTAATTCGTGCATCAACATTTCCAATATCAGTTTCAATTAAGCAGCCACCTTTTTCAATCCTATTGTCTCCTTCGTAATTTATCTTACTAAAAGAACCGGTAGTTATGGATTCTTTTTTATATTGATTAAGCTGTGCTAAATCATCCGGATGAAGTTTAATCTTAACTTCATTTGCGCCAATCACTTTATTAATTGCATTTTTAATTACATCGTTTATAAAAGGTTCATTATTAATTTCTCTTTGAACAATTTTTTCTGCTACAATAAATGCAGTATCAAGAACAATTTTTTCGAAAGAAGCTTCATACTCTTCAATCTTTTCATTAAAAGAATTAATCAAATGATATACTTCTTCATACTTTCGATAAAGCTTTTCGGAAAAATCTTTTTCCAATTCAATTTTTATCTTTTGCTGACCTTCTTTGAGACCTTTAATATAAGTTTCTTCAAGTTTTTGCTTGATGGAAACAGAATCCTGGACTTCTTGAATCGGTTCAGAAGAGAATCCTTTAATATTAATTTTAGGAGCTGAATTGATTCTAAGAATGCTAGACATAAACCTCTTCCGGTCCGCCTCTTAAGTTTAATGAAATTTCACCATTCTCTTCAAGAGCTTTAATTACATCAATTATTTTACCTTGAGCTCCCTCAACTTCTTTTAATTTCACCATACCCATATACTGCAATTCTTCTTTTAGTAAGTCGGCAGCTCTTTCTGACATATTCTTGAATATTTTTTCTTTTAACTTATCTTCTGAAATCTTAAGTGCAAGGGCAAGATCTTTTCTATCAACTTCTCTTAAAATCTTTTGAATATCTTTATCAGATATATTTACAATTTCGTCAAAAATAAACATTAGCCTTTTTACTTCATACGTAATCTCTGGATCAATATCTTCCATTTTGGTAAGAATATCTTTCGTTAAGGTAACGCTCAAACGATTTAATATACCTGCGAGGCATTTTGAACCACCAAGCTTGCCAACAGATTGGCTCATAGATAAACCGGCTATATCATCCACTACATGTTCGATTTGTTTTAATGTTTGAGGAGCAATTTTACCAAGTGTAGCTATTCGGTGTGCTACATCAATTCTAAGGTCTTCAGGTAATTCTTTCATTGCACTTGCTGTTTGGTCCGGGTTTAATTGCGAAAGTATCAAAGCCATTGTTTGCGGATGTTCTTTATTAAGGAAATTGATTAATTGAGCAGGTTCTGCCTTTTTCAATACATCAAAACCTTTTAAGGTGGTAAGTCGTTTTACTTTATCAATTATTTCTCTAGCACGTGAAAGTCCGAATGTTTTTTCTAAAACAGCTTGAGCATAATCAATACCACCCTCAAGCACATATTCGCGTGCAGTTACCATACCATAAAATTCGGAAACAACGTTATCAACTGTTTTAGCGGGAATATTTTTTACTTTCGATATCTCTGCTGATAATAATTCAACATCAATTGGATCGAGAAATTTAAAAACAGAAGCTGCCGCTTCGATATTTAAAGCAACCATCATCAATGCTGCTTTCTGAATACCTGTAACTTCCGATGCTACTTCTTTAAGTTGTTTCAAATCAGATTTCATCTTCATGCATCCATGCGTTTATAAGTTTAGCTGCATCCACAGGGTTCTTGGATACATAATTCACAATTTTTTCCTGTTGATTCTTTTTAATTAAAGCTTCTTCCGAAATCTCATCCTCTAAATCACCTACCGGTAGATTTTGTCTTCTTCTTTGAATTGCAAGTTGTGCAGCATTGCTTTTTTCAATTTTTATATTCATTGCCGGAGCAGTTGAAGGCATAGACATTTCCCCACCTCCTGCATTATACGTACCAATTATAATTTTTTCGTTTTTTAATTTTTTCATTAAACTTTTTAGCACCAAGATTGAAGATGCAATTGCTACTAATATCAAAACCAAATTAATATATTGATCTACTTGCGGAACAAGTGTTGCTTGTTCTTCTAAATCTAAATTATCGAGCGGCTTTACTTCAAATGGAATGCTTACTAAAGAGAACTGGTCATTTCTTTGAATATCTATACCAACCGCATTTTTAACTAAATCTTCTAATTTTTTTAGTTGTTCAGGTGATCGTGGTTCAAAAACTACTTCAGTTTTATCACCATTTTTAACTTCTTTTGCCACATCATTAATAACTGCGGCAACACTTAGGCGCGATATATTTCCACTTCCTTCAACAACTTTTTGTATGGTTTTATTTATTTCATAATTTGTTACAACATTTTGATTTGTTGCACTTGTAGAATCAGAATAAGATTTTCCTTCATTATTAGTTTTAACAGTCTGCTCACTAATTGCAACTTGTGAATCGGGGTCATATTGTTCCATTGTTTTTTCAACTTGGTCAAAATTAATATCCGCATTTATCTGAACCATAGCATTTCCTATTCCAAGTACATTATCTAATATCGATTGTGCTTTATTTGCAAGATATTTTTCGACAGTTTGTTTAATTTCATATTGTTTGCTCGAAGCAAAAGCTAAAGGACCTTCCTCGGTATCTGAAGATAGTATCCTTCCGTGAGTATCTATCACCGAGACTTTATTTACAGGTAATCCCTCTACGCTGCTACTAACTAAATTTACTATTGAAAGAATATTTTCTTTACTTAAACCTGAATTACCTTTTAATTTAAGAACAACTGAAGCAGTTGGATCTTTTTCATCTTCTTTAAAAATTGATTTTTGAGGTATAACGATATGAACTCGAGCGGCTTGTACTCCATCAATTTGACTTATTGTTCTTCCAATTTCTCCTTCGAGTGCGCGTTTGTAATTTAACTTTTGCATAAATTCCGACATACCCATATTCGCTTTATCAAATATTTCATATCCTATCATACCGGAACTTGGAATCCCCTTACCGGCTAAAGTAAGACGTGTTTCATATAATTTCTCTTTAGGTACTTTTATAGTTTGTCCGTTATCTTCTATCTTGTATAAGATTTTTTGACTCGAAAGATGATCAATTACTTTTGATGCATCTTCAGGCGCAAGACCTGAATACAAAGTAGAATAACTTGGTTCATTCAACATAAAGAGCATTAAAACAAGCAGAACACCTGTAAGCAAAATTCCGCCTACCATCATAAATTTTTGCTTTGGGTTTAGCTTATTAAATATTCCTAAAATTGCTTGTAGTGGATTTGAGTTCATTTTATAACGGGATCCTTGTTAATTCTTTATACATATCTAAAGTTTTATTTCTAATTTCCATAAGCAGGTCTAAATTAGTTTTGGCTTTTTCGCCTGCAAGCATTACTTCATGAAGTTCAATACCTTCCCCGGATACAAATCCTTCCACTGCTTTTGCAGAATCCAGTTGAGATTTATTCACGTCATTAATAACATTCATCAACGTATTGCCAAAACCCTCTGCCGGGGCTGCTTTTTTTTCCATATCAGCCATCGGGTTTGACATTATTTTCGATAATCTTTCAATATTCATATCATCCTCTTCTATCTAAAAGTGAACCTACTGAAACACCTGTTGTTTTACCTCGTGCATTATAAAACTCATAGTCCATAATTTCATTTTGCTTCTGTGGATATACTTCAGCAAAGTATTTCTTCTCTTCGCCTGAGATTTCTGGGCTAGTTAAAGAAAATTTTTCTTTTGCCTGTGCTGTATTTCTAATATTATTCAAAGAGTATGTACCGGCTTGATTAGGAACGATTTTCATTCTATATCTCCAAAGAATCTTTTATCATTTGTTTTGATGAAGTAAGTGCAGTTAAATTAGCTTCATAGCTTCTTGATGCTGCAATCATATCGACCATTTCATTAATTATATTTACATTCGACATCTCTACATACCCTTTATCATCTGCATTTGGGTGTTCCGGCATATATACTACTTCACCTTTATTATTATCTGTATCTTCATTCATTGTTACATCATTTTTCATTTCAGGTAAATTGACTTCGCCCTGATTTTGAAGTGAAAGATGATTTTCGTTTGATTTAATAAGTTTAATAGATTGGTTCTCTAATTTAAGGTTAGAAGCAAAAGAAGACTGCTCTGTTTTTACGTTAAGCATTTTTCTTTTGTAAGGAGTTCCATCTGCATTACGAACTGAATCAGCATTAGCAATATTTTCTGAAATAAGATCCATCTTTTTCCTTTGGATGCTCATTCCTTTTGAACTAATACCTAAACCAAGGAAACTATTTCCAATTTTCATGCTTTACCTCCATCTTTTATTACATTTTGAATCAAACGATAATATTCACCCGATTTTTTTGAAGCAAATTTGAATCGAAGTGTATTTTCGGCTAATTGGGACATCTCATCTTCGATATTAACATTATTAATTCCGGAAGTTGCTTCGGAATCTTTATCAAGAACAACATTAAATTTTCCAGATTCTGAAGAGCAATTTGCTGAACCTATATGCTTTGAATTTTCTGTTTTTAGATTGGAACTGAGATTGCTTTCAAAGAGGTTTTTAAATTCTACTTCTTCTCTTCTATAATTTTCTGTACCTACATTGGCAATGTTTTTTGATATGACTTTATTCTTTACTGCGCAATAATCGAGTAAATTTTCAAGTAATTTGATTGTGTTTGCCATTTTCCACCCGGAATTTTTTTATAATATCTATTCCAAATGGAATGCCAAAAAGAAATGGGGTTTTTTGACTGTTTTTAAGGAAAAATCGAGGTTAATTGGCTAAATATGTACATCTGGGGTTTATTATTCAGAATAATCTAAAATAATACTTTTAGTCATTCCGCATGAACAAACAAATTTTATTTCTTTTACGTTATCGTTCGCATCTTTTTTTAGATATATCTTTACATCATCAAAATCTTCATGTTCGAGCGTAATTTTTGTAAAACCTTTTAATGCAATATCAGTCGATTTTATTAAATTACCGCTTTTTTCAGAGTTTTTGGAGAAAACATCTTTATATAAATTATCTTCAAATTTGTTCATTAAATTACTACCTTATTTATCATTTCAGGGATTTTTTCTAAAGGGAGAATTGAGTCGGCTAAACCGGCATCAACAATTGCTTTAGGCATACCGTAAACTACGCAACTTCTCTCCTCTTGTGCAATAGCATATCCACCCATACTCTTTAATCTTTTTATAGCTTCATATCCATCCTTACCCATACCTGTCATAATAACACCGAGAGTTTGTTTGCCATAAACTTCTATTACAGAGTTCATCATCACATCAACTGCGGGTCTATGAAGAGTATATGAAGGTTCTTCGGATATTTCAATAATAGAATTACTCATACTCATTTTTCTAATAGTCATGTGAAATCCACCTGGAGCGATATATACAAAACCATTTTCCACTTTCTCGCCATGTTCGGCTTCTTTAACAGTAAGACTACTCATACCATTCAATCTTTCGGCAAGTGATTTTGTAAAACGGGGGGGCATGTGCTGAACAATAAATATCGGTATTTTAATTCTTTCCGAAAGTACAGGCAAAATCTTTTGAAGTGATAAAGGTCCACCAGTTGAGATACCGAGAGCAACTGCTTTATAACCAATTCGTGGAATATCTGCCATCGCAGCTGCCGGAATACTCGTAGATGTCGGTCTGCTAAGTAACCGCAGTCTTTTTAACCTGTCATTTAACTGTCTCTGCTTTACTATCTCTTTTACTTTTTGAATTAAATCTTCTTTAATCTTTGTGATATTAATATTTACAAAGGATAATTCTTTCGGAATAAAATCAACAGCACCCAATTCTAGAGCTTTTAGTGTAGAATCTGCACCTTCAGTGGTAAGTGAACTAACCATCAATACTGAAGTCGGACACTCAGCCATAATTTTCTTTAATGCAGTAAGCCCATCCATAATCGGCATTTCAATATCTAAAGTAACAATATCGGGTCTGAGTTTTTTCGCCATTTCAAAACCATCAAGACCATTTCGTGCTGTACCAACTACTTTAATATCCGGATCACTTTCCAGCATAATTGAAAGCGATTTACGCATAAAAGCTGAATCATCAACAATTACAACTGAAATTTTATTCAACAAGACTAAGTTCCAATTTATTTAGAAGTTCATTAATATCAAGAATAATTACAACAGTACCATCTCCCATAATAGTTGAGCCGGCAATTCCCTCAATTTTTCCAAGGTAATCTCCAAGAGATTTAATAACAACTTCTTGTTGCCCAACCAATTCATCAACCTTAATTCCAAATCTTTTTTCTCCAATTCCAAGCTCTACAATATACTGCCATTCATTTTCGTTTTTTTCACCACTAATAGCACCATCAAGTAAATTTTTTAAATCGATTATAGGAAGAACAGTATCGCGTAAATTAACAACTTCATTACCCCTAATAGTTTCGATCTTATCTTTATTTACACGAATAACTTCAATAACAGAATGTAGAGGTACAACCATAGTTTGACCTACGGCTTTAACAATCATCCCAGAAATAATTGCGAGTGTAAGTGGTAGTCGAAGAATTATGGTAGACCCGACACCAATTTCGGATTCAACTGCGATAGAGCCTCTCAATCGAGCTACGTTGGTTTTTACAACGTCCATACCGACACCTCGTCCGGAGACATTAGTTACAACTTCGGCAGTAGAAAAACCGGGATGAAAAATTAAATTATAAATTTCTTGTTTGGTTAATTCTTTCGATTTCTCACGTGAAAGGAAACCTTTTTCTATAGCCTTTTCCTTAATTTTTTCAGGGTCAATTCCTTTGCCGTCATCTTTAATTCGAATAACAATATTATTACCTTCATGTTCGGCTGAAAGAACAACAGAACCTTTTCTTGGTTTTCCGTTTTGTTCTCTTACATCAGGCAGTTCGATACCATGATCAACCGAATTACGAATCAGATGAACGAGCGGATCATTAATCTCTTCTATAAGGTTTTTATCTACTTCGGTGTCTTCGCCAAAGATTGTTAGCTCAGCCTCTTTATTTAGTTCTTTACATAAATCTCTAATTACTCTCGGAAATCTATTAAATATTTTTCCAATCTTAACCATTCTAAGTTTCATAACTACTAACTGAAGTTCAGTTGTCATCAAATCGATCTGCTTTGTAGCATCAGCAAGATTTTTAGCATAATTAGTTCCCTCGTACTCCAAAGAAAAGAGAGAATTAACTTGTGCAAGGCGGTTACGTCCAAGAACTATTTCAGAAGCAATATTTAATAGTGCATCCAAACGATTAACGTCAACTCTAATTGTATTATCAGCTTTTTTAATTTCGGAAGTTTTAACTGCTGCTTCATGATGCATGTCTTTTAAATCGGGATTCTTCGTTTGTAAAGCTCTTACTTCCGAAGATTTTTCTTCTGATGATTTAACTCCCTCAATTTTCATTTCCGAGACAACAATTTCTGAATCGCCTACATCGGCTTTTAATAGTATTTCTTCAACTTTTAATTCTTCTGAAATTAATTCAGATTCGACTTTAATCTCTGGTTCAGAAGATAGCATATCCTGAAAATCTTTTATATCAGGTAATGACTCATCTTCATCTTTTACTTTACCTATATTCATTTTTGCTATCACTTCAATCAACATTTCAGAGACTGAAGTAACATCTAAATCTTCATTCTGATCGTCTTCAATCTTACTTGCCAAGGCTTTTATAGTATCATAACCATCAATAATTGCATCCATTAAAGCTGTATCGAGTTTAGCTTCACCCTTCCTCAACTTATTTAGGATGTCTTCGCATTTATGAGTAACCTGAGGAAGTTTTTCCAATCCAAGAAATCCTGAAGTACCTTTGATTGTATGAAAAGATCTAAAGATTTGGTTAAGCAAATCAGGGTCTTCGGGTTTTCTTTCTAATTCAATCAAGTCAACATCTAATTTTTCGAGAATTTCCTTAGTTTCAAGAAGAAAGCTTTCGACAATCTCTTTCATTTCAGGATCAATTAACATCGGGTTTTGCATGGTTTTTCCGTTATTTAGCAAAAAGTTTATCGATTTCTTCTTGTGACGTTTTTGTATTTTCTAAAACAAGCGTATCGACTAATTCTTGTTTTTCAGTTGACCTATCATAACGGGCATTTTCATTAAATGTTCCATCACTAAAAGCATAATCACTATCTTGTTCAGTAATAGTATTTGCATCAAAGGTTGGGATTGGTCTATCTTGCTGTTTACCCAAATCGAATAACAATGAAGAAAGTTTGTTTTGAACAGAATCAATAAGATGATTAACAGATGCAAGCTGTTGCGCTGTAATATCTTGCACTTGCAATGAAATAGTTATCCTTGATGAATCCATTTCTATTTTTTCTACAACTTCATTAAGAGTTTTTATTTTTTCACTATTCTGGTCATTCTTTAATTCTTCTAATCCCGCCTTAATAGTAGATAGATCAACAAACATCGAATCGATAATATCAAGAATTTCACTCGTAGCTATTTCATTAGCACTTGTAACACTATTGATTTGCGTTGAAGCTTTAGGAATTTTACTTGTGCTATCTTGAATAGAATTATTTACAGTTTCTAAAAGAGGTACCACATCACTCATAAAATCTATAATTTTTTGAATTACCGGAACAATTTTTTGACCAAAAACGAAGAACTGCTTTAAGTCGCCTAACTTAGAGAATACATTTTCCATACTGTTTTTAGACTCCATTTGAACTCCCGCTTAAATACTTGCTAAAATTTGATCGATCTTTTCGCGCAAAATTTGAGGTGTAAAAGGTTTAACCACATAATTATTTACTTTTGCTTGTAGAGCTTCGAGTATATCTTCTTTAAGCCCCCTTGTAGTTACCATCAAAATGGGGAGCTTATTATATTTATCATGCGAACGAATGGAACGAACTAATTCTAATCCGGAAACTTCGGGCATATTCCAATCAGTAATTATAAAATTTATTGCCGTATCAGTGTCGAGTTTAGTTAGCGCTTCTCTACCATCCCCGGCTTCTACAAAATCTGTATAACCGATAGCTTTAAGAGAATTAGCTACAATTCTACGCATTGTAGTAGAATCATCAACCACTAAGAATTTTTTTGGTGTCATTTTTAATTTCCTTTAATTCAAATATTTTGATACTTCATACAATACACGTTTTGGATCAAACGGCTTTATTAGATAAGAGTTAGCTCCGCATTCCAAACCACGTTGGATATCATCATTACTACCGAGAGATGAAAGAACTATTATTGGTAGTTCTTTTAGATCATTATTATTCCTTACAATATTAATCAATTCAAACCCATCCACATTTGGCATATTCAAGTCTGTTATTAATAAGTCGATCTTATTAGTAGGCAACTTTTCTAATGCTTCCATTCCGTCAGAGCAGGAAATGATGTCATATCCTTTAACTGTCAAAGCGACAGAAACAAACTTCCTAATTGTAGGAGAATCATCTGCCACTAAAATTACACGTTTCATTAAATACTACTCCTTTTTATATCCAACTGTTTTAGGAAAACTAACTACGTTGAATGCTTTTGAAATTCCTTGCAATGTTTCGGAATAACCGATAAATAAAGTCCCGCCTCTATTCAATGAATTATATAGATGTGAGATAACTTTTATTTTTGATGCTTGATCAAAGTATATTAATACATTTGCACAAACAATAATGTCAAAATTGAGCATAGTTTTCATCATAAAATCATCATAAAGGTTCATTATCTTAAATGAGGCCATTTTTTTGATTTCCGGTGTAACTTGATAAGTCCCCCCTCCAGATATAAAATATTTTTTTAGATAATAAGGAGGGCAATTTCTTATCGAATATTCTTTATATATAGCCTGATTGGCAGTAGCAACAATTGAAGTACTAATATCAGTGCCTACAACTTCCAATTCCATTTGGGGATATTTTGGCTTAATTAGATCTTGAAACACCATAGCGATAGAATAAGCTTCTTCACCTGAAGAACTTGCGGCACTCCACACTCTTATTTTATTGCTCCGTCCAGCTTTTTTTTCAATAATTTCAGGGAATATAGTCTGTACCATGGCATCCAATTGGGGTTGATTTCTGAAAAAGAATGTTTCATTGATTGTAATTGCCTCATAGAAATATTTTTTTTCTTCACTCATGAGATTTCCGGCACTCTTTAGAAGAGCAAAATATTCTTCATAAGTTCTAAGCCCCAAATAATTAATTCTTCTTTGAAGCCGGCTCTCTAAAAGATATTTTTTATTATCCTGAAAATAGATACCAGTATTTGTATAGATATATTTTCGGATATCTTGAAATAGAGTAAGCGACATATAAAGTTGCTTCTGCACGCTATTAGTTAATGTTTGGCTTAGATCGGGCAACTTAAAATCTGATAATTGGTTCATATTCTTATCTTGATAAAGGATGAATGTTATTATTTGATTTAGAACTTAAAATTTCTGCAGCCCTTTCTCTTACCATCTCTTCTGGGTCACCGGAAAATTTTTCTATTATTTCTGTTACGTCAGGAGAATATATATTATCTAATATTTCTAATAATCGTAATCGATTCCATAAATTCTCATCATTTATCATAGAGTCTATGAATAGAAGAGCACTTTCTGTATCTAATAGAAACAGCAATTCCATAGCTGCTCTTCTTACTTCTTCATCGTGGTAATTTAGGCAGTCACTTACTGCATAAACGATATTTCTTTTTTGAACTAATTGAAGATTTTGTTCAGGTAATTCATTTATTGTATATTCTGTTACACTTAAGAATAGATTTAATATGTTCAATAAGTTAGCTGGTTTAGTGCTAACGATTCTTGGGAACTCTTCAAATAAATACTCTGTATTGCGATACATTTTCGATTTTATTATTTCATCTAATTCATAATCTTCACCAAGGAATTTAAGTGAAGTAATCAATATATCTTTATCATTAAATACATTTATTAAAGATAGAGCAATTTTTTTATGTTCAGGATTTCCTTCTTGAAGAGTGTACATAAGAAGATTCTTCATTCTATCATCAAAAGGAATATCAAGATCAAATTTTTCTTTAAGCAAAAATAGAGATGTGATTAAAGGCCATACAAGTGGACCATGAATCTCAGCGACTTTTTCAAGTAAGAAAAAGAATGTTTCAACATCGCCAATCGAGCCAAGACTTTCTAAAATGGAGTATTTTATTAGGTCCTCTTCATTTGGAAATTTCTCCATTAGGAAATTAAGTGCTTTCTCCGAACCGATTTTTCCTAATGCTTCAACAACGGAAGGAACATAGAGTTCATTACGACCGTACAGGAGCAACAAAATATCAACTGAATCTTCATACTTGATATTCCCGAGTGCTTCTATACATGCGAGGATTACATTATCATTTTCATTTGAACTTAATACTGATAATATATGACTTACAGCTTGCTGGCTGCCGATCATACCAAAAATATCAATTATGAACTTTTGGTCATCATCATTTTTTCCAACGCTATATTCAATTAATGGATCAATTACATCTTCACCGACACGAATAAGAACTTCGCCGACTAAATTTCTTAATTGAATTTTATTGTTTGACACAAACGGCGCTAACTTTGCTGGTGCATCTACAGGTTTTTTAGAGGTGATTACCATTACAGAAGCATTTCTAACTCCCTTATCTTCATCCTCTATTAAAGCGCAAATAAAATTGCAATACTGATCTACATTATCAAGTAAAAGCAATTCATCTAAATAGTAGAGCTTATCATCGACTGAAAGAGATTCAATTTCCTTTAAGTCAAAATTTTGGTCTTTAATGTTTTCCGGCAGCATTTTCACTCTTTTTCTTGTTTAGTAGTTATTTTCAATTTACATGCCTAAATTTTTTGTCTCTTTTCTGCCCTATTTTAATCATTTTGATTATTGTAGTGCCCAATATTAGCCAACTGTAAATTAATCATCACGAATATTATCGAAAGTTTACTGATTTAATTTAGTTTTTTAGAAAAATTAAAGTTTTTTTTTTTACAACCGATAATATGTCGAGACTTATTGAACAATAATAATTTAAATAGACAAATAGATGGGCGATCAAGTAACTGAGATGAATAATTTACCTCCTGATGAAAATAAGAATAAACTCCTTTTAGAGAAGATTAAGTTTCTTGAAAAAGAAGTTGAGAACCTTATTGCCGATAAAACGAGTAAGGAAGTATTTATTTCTGTTATTGCTCACGATCTTAAAAGTCCTTTCCAAGGCTTATTAGGTATTAATGATCTTCTACTTTCATCCTTAGACCAATTAGATAAAGAAGAGATTAGGGAATACATTAAATATATGCGGACTTCTATTGATAGTATTTACTCGTTAGTTGATAAATTACTTCAATGGAGCAGAGTATTAATAAATCAAATGCAATTTAATGCAACTAAGTGCAATCTATATGAAGAAATGAGTGGTGCAATTACTTTATTCATTACTGCTTTAAGAATAAAGGAAATTACCATTTTAAATAATATTGATATAAATTCGTATTGCTACTCTGATGAGAATATGTTAAATACGATATTTAGGAATTTAATTTCTAATGCAATCAAATTCTCGTCCAAAGGAAGTGTAATCGAGACTGGTTCTACATGTACCGATAGTGCGATTATTGTATGGGTAAAAGACTATGGAGTCGGAATAAGTAATGAAAATCAAAACAAATTGTTTAGACTTGACCAGCACTTTTCCACAATAGGCACAAACGACGAGACAGGAAGCGGACTTGGGCTTTTGCTTTGTAATGAATTATTAAAGAAAAACTTAGGCAAAATTTGGTTTGAGACTGAACTTGGTTCAGGTTCTATTTTTTACGTTTCACTTCCTTCTTCTTTAGATGAGTTGGCAGATGAAAGAGATTAACAAAATCACAAATATTGATCCGATAGAAAAAAAAGGTACAGAGAT
>Ga0172380_10004078_pt1 | contig 19214 bp, 17 predicted proteins | sample Leawe162metaG_FD_119747 | JGI IMG/M metagenome (GOLD analysis project Ga0172380, IMG submission 119747) | Leachate microbial communities from a municipal landfill in Southern Ontario, Canada - Leachate well 162 metaG | ecosystem: Engineered > Solid waste > Landfill > Unclassified | place... | reverse complement strand
GGATCGGGGTAGGGCAAGCCAGGCGCACCGGCAAGGCCGATGGCACTGAATTCGACAAACAGAAAATCGCGGCACTTTTCCAGGTAACAGCGGTCGGCCAACTGGCTCATGATGTCTGCGGTACCCAGCAGACAGGAAATGGCTCGGTCGAGCGGGGCAAGGTCGGCAGGCATGTGCCAGACCAGGCGCGTCACCATGATCAGTTCAGACTTTTCGGCCAGGTGGGCAAGCACGGTGCGGCCCAGATAATCGCGCATGAACTCGACACCGCGCGCCTCGTGGATCGGTGTCAGCTGCGCTCCCTGCATGTGTGCTTCGTCGGTGCGGCGCAGCAGGCCAATGTCATGAAAGAGCGCCAGCAACACCCCGAGCAAGGCGTGCTCGGGGTCGACATGTTCAGGAGATCCCGGCGCGGTAGACGACGCCTGGCCATCGAGCAAACGCGCCATCGCCAGTCCGCTGTCGAGCGCATGGCGCAAATCATGGTAGAGGGTGTCACACCTGAGCAGGCCAGGATAGTCGCCGCGAAAGGCTTGCGTCACATCACTGATCGCGCGTTCCAGCAGGGGTCTGCCGTAATCCGGGCCGAAGCGGTTCGACAGCAGCGCATCGATGGCTGCCAGAACGGCTCCCGGATCCTTCAGGTCTACCGTGCGCGTTGGATCAAAATGCATTTCTAGGGTGGCTCACAGCTTTTTGTACACCTCGCTGCCCTGCTGTACAAATTCCATCGCCTTGATTTCCATGCCTTTCGTCAATGCCTCTGCCTCTGCCACACCCTGGGCCGCAGCGAAATCCCTGACGTCCTGGGTGATCTTCATGGAACAGAAATGCGGTCCGCACATGGAACAGAAATGGGACAGCTTGGCGCCTTCCTGGGGCAGCGTTTCGTCATGGAATTCACGCGCCTTGTCTGGATCGAGGCCGAGATTGAACTGGTCGTCCCAGCGGAACTCGAAACGTGCCTTGGAAAGGGCATTGTCACGAATTTGCGCGCCGGGGTGTCCCTTGGCCAGGTCGGCGGCGTGCGCAGCAATCTTGTAGGCGATGATGCCGTCCTTGACATCGTCCTTGTCCGGCAGACCGAGATGCTCCTTGGGCGTGACATAGCACAGCATGGCAGTGCCATACCAGCCGATCATCGCCGCGCCGATGGCGCTGGTGATATGGTCGTAGCCCGGTGCGATGTCGGTGGTGAGCGGCCCGAGCGTGTAGAACGGCGCCTCATGGCAGAGCTTCAACTGCAGGTCCATGTTCTCCTTGATCATGTGCAAAGGCACATGGCCAGGCCCTTCGATCATCACCTGGACATCGTGCTTCCAGGCAATCTGGGTCAGTTCGCCGAGTGTCGCCAATTCGCCCAACTGCGCCTCGTCGTTGGCATCGTGAATAGATCCCGGACGCAGCCCGTCGCCCAGACTGAAGGCGACGTCGTAGGCCTTCATGATTTCGCAGATATCCTCGAAACGGGTGTACAGGAAGTTCTCCTGATGGTGCGCCAGACACCACTTCGCCAGAATCGAACCACCGCGCGAGACAATACCGGTCAGGCGTTTCGCCGTCATGGGGATATAACGCAACAGCACGCCGGCATGGATGGTGAAATAATCGACGCCCTGCTCAGCCTGTTCGATCAGGGTGTCGCGGAATATTTCCCAGGTCAGGTCCTCGGCCTTGCCATTGACCTTTTCCAGCGCCTGGTAGATCGGCACGGTGCCGATCGGTACAGGTGAATTGCGCACGATCCATTCGCGCGTCTCATGGATGTTCTTGCCGGTGGACAAATCCATCACTGTGTCGCCGCCCCAGCGGATCGACCAGGTCATTTTCTCGACTTCTTCCTGGATGCTCGAACCCAGCGCCGAATTGCCGATGTTGGCATTGATCTTCACCAGGAAGTTGCGCCCGATAATCATCGGCTCGGATTCGGGATGGTTGATGTTGGCAGGCAGGATGGCGCGGCCCCGGGCAATCTCGTCGCGGACAAATTCGGGCGTAATCAGCTTTGCGCTGTTGCCAAACCCACTCGCTCCGAACGAATCACCAGGGTGCTGGCGCAAAATCAACTCGGAAAGTCCTTCGCGTTTCTGGTTTTCGCGAATGGCGACAAACTCCATTTCCGGCGTGACTATCCCGCGCCGGGCATAGTGCATCTGCGAGACATTGGCGCCCGGCTTGGCGCGCCTTGGCTGACGCCGCAGATTGAAACGCATTTCAGTCAAAAGAGGATCGTTGCTTCGGGTACGGCCATAGTCGGAGGTGAGTTTGGGGAGTTCCTCGCTGTCGCCTCGCTCGGCAATCCACGCCGCACGCAAAGTCGCCAAGCCATTGCGGATGTCGATGCTGACCGCCGGATCGGTGTAGGGACCGGAGCAGTCATAGACGCTGATCGGTGGATTGGTCTCGCCCTGCAGGGGATTGCCATCCTTGCCCATCGCGCCAGTATGCAAAGGGGTATCGGCCTGGGAAATTTCGCGCATCGGCACGCGAATGTCGGGACGGCTACCAACAACATAAATCTTGCGGGAATGCGGCAATGGCTGGACACTGGCGGCGTCCACGTGGGCTTTCGAGGCGAGAAACTTGTCATTGGCATTCATGTAAGGTGCTCCGGATGGATGGGCTGCAGTCTAACTTGGGAAGCTACTGGAAACGCCTTTGTAATGCAACCGGGAGAAGTTTAGGGGAATGGATCTCAAGTTCTTTGACCACCGGCCGATATCACTAGTTACGTCATATAGGGGGTGGAGCATGCGCATCAAAACTTTGATGATTCTAGCCGGTGTGGCCGGACTGACGATACAACCCGGGTTTGCGGCAAACTGGATGCCGATCGCCAACAACGGCAACGAGCGGATCGAAATCGACCAGACCCGCATTGCCCGTGTGGGTAATGGCAGGATGCTGGCATGGAGCCGCCTGAGTTTCGGACATGAAGTGCAAATCGGCGACAGTCCTCTGGGCTATAGCGCCGTGGAAGCCCTCAATCGCTACGATTGCACCGGACGCCGCTTCGCGACAGTCAAGCGCATCTATCTTTCCGGCGGCAAGGGCATAAAGCAGGAATCGGTCGACAGCCCGGTTGAAATGCAGGCCGCACCCGGCAGTATTGACGACAAGTTGCTCAAGGAAGCCTGCAAGCAGATCAAACCGGCAGAAATCGCTGAAACGGCAGAGACGGAGGCGGTATCCAACGAAATCCTGCCGCGGCCGATTGCAGAAGCGCCTCCCAAGGCAATGTACGCCGACATGCGCAGTTCCCGCGATACCCGGCCTGGAGGCGTATACAAGGTCGAAGCGACCCCTCCGGCCAAGCTCGGCCTGCCCAGCAAGGAACAGCTGGCCGCCATGGCCGCCGCAGAAAAGTCTGCGCCACCCGCTCCTGCCCACGGGGCACCGCATGCTGCCGCTGAAAAGCCCGCAACACCTGCCGAAGCACACGCTGCACCGTCACCCGCCGCAGCCCATGCGGCCGCGCCGCCCCTATCCGGCCGTGTGTCCAGTTCGGCATTGAAAGCCGACACCTATACCTCGTACATACGCAGTGCGGCACGGACCACCCGGAAGAAGCCTGCACCCGAAACCACTGCGGTTCCCAACGAAGCGGCACATATCCATTGGAGCTATGAAGGGGAAGGCGCACCGGCCAACTGGGCCAAGTTGCAACCCAATTACGCCACCTGCGCCTCCGGCAAGCGCCAATCACCCATCGACATTCGGGATGGTATCCGCGTTGACCTCGAAACCATCAAGTTCGACTACCAGATATCCATGTTTCGCATCATCGACAATGGCCATACGATTCAGGTCAATGTCGGCAGTGGAAGCAGTATCAGCCTGATGGGGCGGCAGTTCGAACTGGTTCAACTGCACTTCCATCGCCCTTCCGAGGAGCGCGTCAATGGCAAGGCCTATGACATGGTGATCCACCTGGTGCATAAGGACCTGGACAATCATCTCGCAGTGATCGCCGTACTGCTCGAGAAGGGCAGTGAGCATCCGGTGGTTCAGACGCTCTGGAACAATCTGCCACTCGAAGTAAATCAGGACCTCGCCCCGACGGTGCCGATCGATCTCAACCATTTGCTGCCGGAAAATCGCAACTATTGGACCTACATGGGCTCCCTCACGACGCCGCCCTGCACCGAAGATGTGTTGTGGATCGTGTTCAAGCAACCGGTTCAGATATCGCCTGAGCAACTGGCGATCTTCTCCCGCCTCTACCGCAATAACGCCCGGCCGATCCAGGCCGGCAACAGCAGAATCGTCAAGGAATCGCGCTAGACCCCGGAACCCGGGGCGCCCGCCCCAACTACACCTGATTAGCCGGAACAGCAATCGTGGTTCCGGTTGGTTTGTGCCGTCGGTTGACCGGTATCAAAGGGTGGCCACCGCAGAGGTGCGCTAAAATGCGTCTTTCCTGCATAAGCATATATTAGTTTATACTAATATTAATTTGGAGAATTGCGATGAACCTCGAAAAAGCCCGCTTCAACATGATCGAACAGCAAATTCGTCCCTGGGAAGTCCTTGACCAGGACGTTCTCGATTTGCTGTTCGTGGTCAAGCGCGAGGAATTTGTCCCCTTGGCTTATCGTCAACTGGCTTTTGCCGATATCGAAATTCCCCTCGGCCATGGCGCCTGCATGTTCGCCCCTAAAATCGAAGCCCATGCCCTGCAGGCGCTGCACGTCAAGAAACGCGACAAGGTTCTGGAAATCGGTACAGGTTCGGGCTACATGGCGGCTCTGCTGGCAGCCCATGCCGAGCAAGTCTGGAGCATCGAGATTGTGCCGGAGTTATCCAAGACTGCGCAGGCCACCATCAAACGCCTGGGCATCAACAATATCACCGTGGAAACCGGTGACGCCGCAAAGGGCTGGAAGACTCATGCGCCTTACGATGTGATCATGGTCTCGGGCAGTCTGCCGATGGTGCCCACTGAAATTCAGGCCCAGCTCAAGGTCGGCGGCAGGATGTTCGTCATTACCGGCGATGCCCCTGTCATGAACGCGCAGTTGATCACACGCACCTCGGAAGAAGTCTACCAATGTACCAACCTGTTCGAAACTCAGGTGCCGGCGCTGGTCAATGCGCCCCAGCCCGAACGCTTCACGTTCTGAGGACTATGCAGCAGATCAGCGCACTCCAACTCAGCCAGTGGCTTCAGGAAGGCGCTACCGGTACACGAGCCAAGCCGCAACTGCTTGATGTCCGCGAACCGTGGGAATTCGAGGTTTGCCATATTCCGGAAGCGAAATTGATGCCGATGCAAAGCGTGCCGGCTCGTTACCAGGAACTGAATGGCGATCTTGCAACGGTAGTGATCTGTCATCATGGCGCACGCAGCTTTCAGGTGGGGCTGTTTCTGGAGCGTCAGGGATTTTCGGAAATACTGAATTTATCCGGCGGCGTCGCGGCCTGGGCGCAGCAGGTCGATCCCGGCATGCCGACATATTGAGTTACAGGAGTCAGCCATGAAAAAAATGTTGCTGTTGCTGGCTGCGCTGTTCACGACAAGTGGCGCGCAAGCGATCGATTTGCTCAGCGCCTATCGCGATGCCCTTGGCTACGATGCCCAGATCAGTTCGGCACGGGCAGCGCTTGGCGCCGGCCGCGAAAAACTGCCGCAAGGCCGCGCGGGCCTCCTGCCCCTGGTTAATCTGTCGGCCAACTCGGCGTGGAACGACATCGATTACAAGGCCCGTACCGATCCTTCCAGTGAAAACAAGGTCAAGTACAACAGCAATGGCTGGTCGGTCGCGCTGTCGCAACCGCTGTTCCGCTGGCAAAACTGGGAAAGCTACAAACAAGCTGAACTCGCTGTTGTTCAGGCCGAGGCCCAATATGAACTGGCGCGCCAGGACCTCGCTCTGCGCCTGGCTCAAACCTATTTCGATGTGCTCCTGGCGGAAGAATCGCTCGCCTCGGCACAGGCACAGAAAAAGGCCATCGAAGAACAGCTGGCCTCGGCCAAACGTAATTTCGAGGTCGGTACCGCCACCATCACCGACACCCACGAAGCCCAGGCGCGCTTTGACCTCACGACAGCCCAGGAAATCGCGGCAACCAACGATTTGCAGGTCAGGCGTGAAAGCCTGCGCACCATCATCGGCAAGGAAGCGGTTGCCATCAAAACGCTTAAACCCGCCGCGCAGATTGTTCGGCCGCAACCCGACGACATCAAGCAATGGGTGAGTTCGGCCGAATCCAACAACCTGGCCGTACAGCTTGGCCGCGCCGGACTGGAAATTGCCTCTCGCGAAATTCAAAAACAGCGCTCCGGTCATTACCCGACGGTGGACCTGGTGGCCACGCGGGGGCGCAATTCACAGAGCGACACTTTGTCGGTAGGACGCATCCTGCCCGGCAGTGACACGGACATCACCACAGTCGGCGTTCAACTGGCGATTCCGCTGTTTGCGGGCGGCGCAATCGCCTCGAGAGGTCGCGAAGCCGCTTCCATGCGTGAAAAAGCCAGTGCCGATCTCGACAATGCGCGCCGCAGCGCAGCGCTTTCTGCACGCCAGGCCTATCTCGGCGTGACCTCGGGGCTTTCGCAGGTCAAGGCACTGGAGCAAGCCCTGGTGTCCTCCCAATCGGCGCTCGATTCCAACAAGCTGGGCTATGAAGTCGGGGTGCGCATCAACATCGATGTCCTGAATGCCCAGCAACAGCTCTATGCAACCCGCCGCGATCTCGCCAAGGCCCGTTTCGACACTCTGATCGCCCAACTGAAACTCAAGGCGGCCGCCGGCGCCCTGAGTGAAGACGACATCAGCGCGGTGAACGGATTGCTGGAGTAATTTGCGCCGGCAGCTAGCCTGCCAGCGTACTTTCCGCCAAAGCCAGCGTGCGCTCACTGGCGCCGCGATGCAATGCTGCAAATGCCTTTCCTGCAACGCCCATGCGTGCTCGTGCAACTGGATCCGCCAGCAGCCGCAACGCTTCCTCAGCCAGACCGCTTGCATCCGTGATCGACTTCGCCGCGCCGCAGGTCAGCGCCTCGCGTGCCGCGTCCGGAAAATTGTAAGTTGAGGGTCCGATCAGCACAGGTATGCCGACAGCGCAGCCTTCAATCAGGTTCTGGCTGCCGTAATCCAACAGGCTGCCGCCAATGAAGGCCACATCGCTGGAAGCATAGTAGGCGAACATTTCCCCCATGCTGTCACCCAGCCATACCTGGGTTTCGGGAGCAACCGGCATCGCTTCGCTGCGCTTTTGCAGACGCAGACCATGTGCCATGACAAGGCTGGCGACTTCGTTAAAACGCTGGGGATGACGCGGTACGATCACCAGCAGCGCATTATTGATGCATCGCGCAGCCCAGGCTTCAAGCAGCACCTCTTCCTCGCCGGCGCGCGTACTTGCAGCGAGCATCACCGGCCGTTCTCCGAAAAACTGGCGAAAAACTTTGCCCAGCACCAACTGCTCGACCGGCGGCGTGATATCGAATTTGAGATTGCCCAACACCTTCACATCGGTCGCCCCAAGCTGCTTCAGGCGCAATGCATCTTCCTCGTTGCGTGCTGCAATTGTGGTGAGATCCAGCAGCATCGAGCGCGTGAAATTCGGCAGATATGCGTAACGCCTTGACGATTTTTCGGACATCCGCGCATTGATCAGGAGCAAGGGGATGGCGTGGCTGCGGCAAAGATGAATCAGATTCGGCCACAACTCGGTTTCCATGATCAGCCCGAGGCAAGGCTTGAAATGATTCAGAAAACGAGACACCGCCCGTGGATAGTCGTAAGGCAGATAAACCCGGTCTACGCCATCACCGAACAATTTCACCCCGGTCTCGCGCCCTGTCGGCGTCATGTGCGTCAAAAGTATCCGGTGGTCGGGGTGGCGCTGCTGCAGGGCAGTAATCAGCGCTTGTGCCGCACTTGTCTCGCCCACTGAAACAGCGTGGATCCAGATGAATCTTCGATTCCCCGCCTGGCCCGGAGTACCCTCATAGCAACCGAAACGCTCCCCCCAGTGCTGCAGGTATTCCGGCTGGCGCCTGGCGCGCCATAACAAGCGCAGGACTATCGCCGGCAATGCCAGAATCACCAGCAGGGAATACCAGGCGCGTGACAATGTCATGGTGCAGCGGCTAACGCTCTTGTCGCAGCTGCATGGATTGTTGCGTAGCTTGGCGGATCGCCGCTTTGTCCGAAACTTTCGCAAAATGCGGAACCAAATACGGCAGCCTGCCGGCTGTCGGAGTCGCAATAAATTCCGATCGTCGGTCGCCCCAATGCGGCGGCAAAATGCGTGAAGCCGGTATCGAGTCCCACCACCAGGGCGCTCCCTGCAAGGAAGCGTGCCGCTGTCGCCAAATCCATCAGGGGAGGAACCACGGCACCGGGCAGGAACTGCGCCAGACGCTGGCTGCGCCGGCGCTCATCGTCACTGCCCCAGGGAAGTACTGCGACGAGTCCGTTTTGTTTCAGAAACAGACCGAGGTCTATCCAGTGCGATTCCTGCCAGAGTTTCTCGGGCCGGCTCGCGGCATGCATCAGTACGCAATAGGGCACAGCAGGGAGCCATTCGGCGACCAGGGGAGACGCTGCAATGCCATATTCGGGAGGCGTATCGGCCGTATAGCCAAGAGTCCCTGCAGCGATTGCACGGCAGCGATCAACCACATGCCGCGATCGGGCAATCGGCAGGCGATGGCGATAAAACCAGGATGCGAGCGGTTCCCGGATACTTTTCCCATCCCCGCCGACAAGCACGCCGCGCGCCATAGTCCCCACCAGAGCGCTCTTGAACAAGCCCTGGCTATCCAGAACGAAATCGTAGTCGGTGGCTTTCAGCTGGCGGCGAAACACCGCCATTTCACGCCAGGTATCAAGGCTTCCCAGATGGCGCCGCCAGCGTCTCCAGGCAATGGGTATGACGCTCCGTACTCCGCGGTGCAGCGATGGAATCGCCACATAAGCTTCTTCGGCCACCCAATCCACCACGGCATCCGGGTAATGCGTTTGAATGTCGGCCACTACCGGCAAGTTGTGCACCAGATCGCCCATTGACGACATCTTGACCAGCAGGATTTTGAGCATTGCCGTCAGCACGTTAGAATGGCAGCCACAAATTATAGACTGTTGTCGAGCCGCGGCATGAGCCATCCCCAACGCCTTCCGCTGTCGGCGGTAATCATCACGCGAAATGCTGCATCTTCGCTGACAGGCTGTCTGAAATCCCTCGCTTTCTGCGATGAAATTCTCGTGGTGGATTCGAGCAGCACCGATCACACGATTGCCCTGGCGATTGAACAGGGCGCAAAAATCCTGCATCAGGACTGGCTGGGTTTTGGGGCGCAAAAACAATTCGCGGTCACGCAGGCAGCACACGACTGGGTGTTGTGCGTCGATGCCGATGAGCGTGTCAGTGAGCCGCTACGAGAATCCATTGCCAAGACAATGGCCCAGCCTCACTTTCTGGCCTATCGCTTCCCGCGCTGCAACCGCTTCCTCGGCCGTTATTTGCGTCATGGCGAAGGCTACCCCGACTGGAGTCTGCGCCTCTTCGACAAACGCCATGCATGCTGGTCAACCGATACGGTGCACGAAAAAGTGCTGGCACAAACCCCGATCGGTTCCCTCAACGGAGACTTGCTGCACGACTCTGCGGAGAGCATCAACAGTTATCTCGACAAGCAGAATCGCTACACCACGCTGGCCGCACAGCAAGCGCATGCTGCGGGTCAGCGCTCCCATGCCGGACATTTGCTGCTATCCCCTTTGCTGCGATTTTTCAAATTTTATTTCCTGCGCCTGGGCTTCCTTGATGGCATACCGGGATTGGTGCATATCCTCATCGGTTGCGGCAACAGCTTTGCCAAGCATGCGAAAATCATCGAACTGCAATCCCGGCCAACCCCGACATGAAAATTCTGCTCACCGGCTGTGCCGGATTTATCGGCATGCACATCTGCGAACGTTTGCTCGCCGCCGGCCATGAGGTCGTTGGCATCGACAACCTCAACGATTACTATGACGTTACGCTCAAGCAAGCCAGGCTGGCGCGGCTACTGCCGCACCCAAAGTTCCGCATGCTCAAACTGGATGTTGCCGACCGGGCGGGAATGCAGGCATTGTTTGAAACCGAACTGCCGCAACGTGTCGTCCATTTGGCCGCCCAGGCCGGCGTTCGCTATTCGCTGACGAATCCGCATGCCTATGTCGACAGCAACCTGGTCGGGTTCGTCAATGTTCTCGAAGGCTGCCGTCATGCCGGAGTCGAACATCTGGTGTATGGCAGCAGTTCCAGCGTGTATGGCGGCAATGGCCGAATGCCGTTTTCCGAGCATGACAACGTCGACCATCCTGTGAGTATGTACGCGGCAACCAAAAAGGCCAATGAATTGCTGGCGCACAGCTACAGCCACCTCTTCAGCTTGCCCTGCACCGGCTTGCGCTTCTTTACCGTCTATGGTCCATGGGGTCGGCCTGACATGGCTTACTTCATGTTCGTCAAGGCCATTCTGGAAAACCAAACGATCGATGTCTTCAACAATGGGCAAATGCAGAGAGACTTCACCTACATTGACGACATTGCCGAAGGCGTGGTGCGCATCCTCTCCTGCGCACCCTCCGCCAATCCGGAATTCGACAGGCAACAACCTGATCCGGCAGGCAGTTGGGCGCCGTATCGGATCTGCAACATCGGCAACCACCAACCGGTCGAATTAATGCACTTCATAGAAACCCTGGAGCGAACGCTGGGCAAGACCGCCCGGAAGAACTTTCTGCCTATGCAACCAGGCGATGTTCCTGCAACTTTCGCCGACACAAAAACGCTGCACGCCTTGACGGGAATCGCCCCGAGCACATCCGTCGAAACTGGCGTACAACGCTTTGTTGCCTGGTATCGCGATTACTTCAAGGTCTGAGCCTCCCGCGCTGAATCACAACAAGCCAAGTTTGGAGTGTCATGAGATCGACAAGACTGATGATTGTTTTCCTGGTGTTGTGCCTGTCTGGAAGTGGCGGCGCTTTGGCGGATGGAGGCCGCCATCGTCACCATCCGCGTCCTGGCGTCATCGTCAACCCGCTTTGGGGATACGGCTGGGGTCCTTGGTACCCTCCGCACTATTATCTGCCTTCCGTTCCACCAGTTTGTGCGGAACAAATCCCGCCGCCCGCATTTCTCGATCAAGAAGAGGCATCACCAGCAGAGTCTGCACCCACAACACCGGCACAAACCGCTTACTGGTATTACTGCGAATCACAGCGGGCTTTCTACCCCTACGTCCAGGAATGTCCCGGCGGCTGGAAGAAGATATTGCCGCACCCGCCAGCCGATTCTGATTAGCCGGCTCGGCGACGCTGACGACCGGATCTCAAGCCTGCCGATTGAGAAGCAAGCCCTGCAATCGGGTGAGTTCCTTGTCCAGATGGAGAATTTCCTCGGGAGGAAACTGGCGGATGACTTCCTGGGTGCTGGAATCGGTGACTTTAATCACGACCCGGCTTGCGTCCCGGTCAATCGAGAATTGCAGGTTGGGCGCAGCTGTCTGCGCTTTCTGTTGCAGCAGGGCAACCGCCTGCCGCAATTCAGCCTCGGTAGGTTGCTTCGGTTGAATGGCCTGGCTGCTGGCGGGCACGCCAGGCGCATTGGCTGGGACAGTCACAGGCGAAGAACGACCGCCCCCAGTCAGTGGGCTCGTGCCAGAACCGTAATCGGTTGATGGCAATGTTGGCGATTGCACTTTCATCATGGCAAACTCTCAGGCAAAGGTCTTCACGCTGCCGGTAGTTTCATTGTCGCCATCCCGATCCGCACCCCGCCCGATGGCGGCCATCTGGGAATTACCGGAAGGAATCTGTATGTTCATGAAACCGCTGACGTTACTGGCGCTCATCGGAAACTCCTGTCTAAATTCGGGCGCATTCATGGCCTCTCGTATGTTTTTAACGGCACTTGAACAGCAAACTTGAGGAATTTTTTTGTCACGAACGAAAAAAGTCGGCGATGCCTCGCCCTGGCTAAGAGCCTATTTCAGTAGGGATAGCGGTATGCGCAGAGACAAATTGGGATGCGATGCAAGGCGCGGCGATGAAGCGATGCTAGATGCCTCGCTAGGAGCCGCAACGCCGCAGCGCGCCCAATTTGTCTCTGCCCTTCGGGTTGTGGCCAAATGCGGCGCTCGCTTTGTCGCGAACCTTGCGAAGGGATCGACCATTCGCTGCGGCTCGCTTCGCGCGATCATCCGCATTTGGCCGCAACGCATGCCGCTCTCCCTACTGAAATAGGCTCTAAGGCGATACGTTCCAACAAGGGAGTGGCGGAAATCAGCCGGCCTGGGCGCCGGGCAGGCTTGCGAGTTGCTGGGTCAAGGCGTCACTGGTGGATTTCATTGCGCTCAACATGGCATCCAGCGCCGCATACTGGGCGCGATAACGCTGTTCGGTGAAGGCAAGCTGTTCGTTCAACCTGGCCTTCCGGGCATCCAGCATCTTGATTTCACGGTTGATTCCATTGGTACGTGCAGAAATCTGCCCGTCACTGCTGCCTGTTTGATGATCCAGGAGGGTCCTGAGGCTACCCCCCGCAGCGGCAACCAGCGCTGCGACATCGCCTGGGTTGCCGTCGATGGCGCTTTGAAGCTTGCTGGAATTGACCGCCAAGCTGCCGTCTTTCTGGAAGCCGACCCCAATCTGGGACAAGGACTTGAAACTGCCTTCGATCCCGGGTGGTGTGGCGGAAATGGCATTCTGCAATTGTCTCTTGATCATGCTCACGGCGGCATCACCCTGCAGAACGGCAGCAGTCTTTGTAGCAGGATCGTAGGCCGATAATGTTTTCAAGGATGTTGCAAGATCATTGTAAGCTTTTACAAACCCGTCCAACTCTGGCTTGATCCCACCGGAATCGCGCAAAACCTTGACGCTGTCGGCCGAGGAGGCGCTTGTCTTCAGAAGTTTGAGGGTCACCCCATGGATGACATCCATCACGATATTCGAGCCTTTACTGGCAGCAATCCCGTTCACGGTGAACTGTGCGTTCTGCGCCGAGACTGTTTCGGCAAGATTTTGCCCGGCGTCATCGGCCGGGTCATGGGACAGGAGATCGGACAAAGCCTGGTCACCCGTCACCGAAATCCTGAGGCTGTTGGCTGCGCCAGTGGCCGTGGAACTCAGCACCAAGCGATAGGGCTTGGCACTACCGTCGTTGATGATGGTGGCAGTCACGCCGGCATTGGCCGCGTTGATGGCGTCGCGTATCCCGCTCAGGGAATTATTGCTGCCATCAATATTGACTGTCTTAGCACCCGTATTGTTGCTCGCGAAGGATGCCCCGGCATATCTGCCCGCCTGGGAATCGAAAGTGCCACTGGCGACGGTGCCGAAATCCAGGGTCAAGACGCCGCTGCCTATGGCGTCGGTGGTATTGACCTGGCCCGTTGTCGCAAGCGATTGCGCCTGAGCCAGCTTGTCGACGCGGACCGAGTAAGCGCCTGCGACGGCGTTGCTCGCAGCGGTGGCGGTAAAGACTGACATATCCGAGGAAACAGCTTTGATCGTCTGAAAGCGGGCGGTGTCGGTCAGGCTTTTCGCTGCAGTCTGCAGTGCAGCCAATCCGCCCTTGATCGTGCCGATGGCCGTCAGTTTGGCGGTATAAGTCGCCTCTTTTGCGGTGATCTTGTCTATCGGCTGCTGTTCAATCGCCATCAACTGGCTGACGATCGAATTGACATCCAATCCCGATCCGCCGATTCCTGAAGCCGTTATCGTAGCCATATCTTCCTCAAAGCAACCCTGCCGGACCCAATGTCGATAGCCTCTCCAGCAGGTGGGCTATCTGTTCCTTGTATTACGGCAAAAAAGAGGAAAAGATGAATCAGAGCAAGTCGCTGAAATCCCTGATTGCGGCATAGCGGCCTGTGTCTTTGGGTGGCTGGCAGGTATCGGGCTGACGTACTGCAATCAGGTGGGAAATGCCATAAGTCCTTGCCGAATCAAGCACAGTCAAGTTGTCATCCACCAGCAGCGTGGATACCGGATCGAAGGGAATTCTTGCCCGCAACCTTTCCCAGAATTCCGGGTTCTCCTTGGGCAAGCCGATTTCATGGGAACTCACCAGATCGTCGAAATAACCACGCAAGCCGGTGCGGCCCATTTTCAGCGTCAGGCTCTTGTGATGTGCGTTGGTGACCAGTATGACGCGCTTGCCCGCAGCACGGATTGCCAAAAGGAAATCAACGACGTGCGGATGGATTCCAATCAAATGCGCCACTTCTTCCTTGAGGCGCATGATATCGAGCTCCAGCTCGGTTTCCCAGAAGTCCACCGAATACCAGTCCAGTGTACCGGCGCGAGCATGATAGCGCGCCCTCAATTCATCGCGCGCCGCTTCCTGGTTCATGCCGTGTGCCTCGGCATACCGCAACGGCACGTGCTCCTGCCAGAAATGGTTGTCGAAATTGAGATCGAGCAGGGTGCCGTCCAGATCGAGCAGAACGCAGTCGATGCCTTGCCAGTCGAGCGTCAACTGCCGCGAATCCATGGAGGATGCATCAATGGCTCGATCACCAGAATTTCCGTTCATTGAGTTTGTGCCATTCAGCCTGTGACTGTGTTCATTCTATCCACGAACTTGCTGCAAAGAGACCTCAAATCAGCCCTCAAATCATTGCCACACGCCGAACGTCGTGCGAACATTCGGTCACATCGATAGAGCACTCGTCCCATGTATATTCCTTCGAGCTTTCGTGAAAACCGCATCGAGGTCATGCATGACCTGATGCAGGCACACCCTCTCGCGCTGCTGATTACGCATGGCTGCGGAGGTCTGCAGGCTTCTCCCCTGCCATTTCTGCTGTACCCTGAAGAAGGGGGTTACGGCACGCTGCGAGCCCATTTGGCGAAAGCGAATCCGCACTGGCAGGAGCTTGCAGATCTTGCCGAATGCCTCGTGATCTTTCAGGGCGTTGAAGGCTACGTCAGCCCATCGTGGTATCCCAGCAAGGCCCGGACACATCGGGTGGTTCCCACATGGAACTACGCCACCGTCCATGCCCGGGGGAAGCCGATGGTCATTCAGGATGCAGGCTGGTTGCGCAGACAACTGAACGACCTGACAAACCTTCATGAGCAGCGCCGTCCTGAACCCTGGTCGATCGACGATGCCCCGGCCGATTACATCGCAGCGCAAATGCAGGCGATCGTTGGCATTGAAATCCCCATCGCGGGCATCGAAGGCAAATGGAAAATGAGCCAGAACAAGGATGATCCCGACCGGTCGGGTGTCATCAAAGGCATGCGTTCCCAACCTGACCCGAACCGGAACCTGCCGGTCGCCGAGGCTATGGATAAATTCAACTGAACTGCTCGGTTGAACTGCTCAGTTAAACTGATTACGCAGCAGATTCTTTTGCACTTTGCCCATGGCGTTGCGTGGCAGGTCATCGACCAGGAACACCCGCTTGGGTATTTTGAAATTGGCCAGTTCGCCCTTCAGTGCCTGGATGACAGCTGCTTCACTCAACGCTGTTCCGGCGGCATCCTTGCGCCGCACCACCACGGCATGGACGGCTTCGCCGAAATCCGGATGCGGCAAGCCGATCACTGCCGATTCGGCAACGCCGGGCAGGGCATCGATGACTTCCTCAATCTCCTTGGGATAGACATTCAGGCCGCCGCTGATAATCAGGTCTTTGGAACGGCCAACGATGCTGAGATAGCCGTCGGCATCGAATCTGCCCATGTCGCCGGTCTTGAAGAAACCATCGGCCGTGAATTCTTCCCGGGTTTTATCCGGCATGCGCCAGTAACCCACGAAAACATTCTCTCCCTTGACCATGATCTGGCCGACCTCGCCGTTCGGCAAAGACTGGCCGACGGTATCTGTAACGCGAATCTGCATCCCAGGCAAGGGAAAGCCCACGGTCCCGCCGCGCCGTTCACCAGCGTAGGGATTGGAACTGAACATGCCCCCTTCGGTCATGCCGTAGCGTTCGAGTATGGTGTGGCCGACGCGCCCGCGAAATTCCTCGAAGGTTTCCCTGAGCAGCGGCGCAGAGCCTGAAACGAACAGACGAACATGTCCGCACGCAGCGCGGGTGAAATCCGGGTCGCCCAGCAGGCGCACGTAATACGTGGGCACGCCCATGAACACCGTGGCTTGCGGCAGCAATTGCACGACGCGCCCGGCGTCGAACTTCGGCTCGAACAGCATCGCCGAACCGTTCAGCAACGCGCAGTGACAGGCGACGAACAAGCCATGCACATGAAATATCGGCAGCATGTGCAGCAGCACATCGCCGGGTTTGAATTGCCAGTAGGCGTGCAGCACGGAAGCGTTGCAAGCGAGGTTGCGGTGCGACAGCATGGCGCCCTTGGAACGCCCCGTAGTGCCCGAGGTATACAAGATGGCGGCAAGATCCTCGCCTTTTCTCGGCACGTCGGCGAAATCATCGGCAAATGGCGCCGCCGCGTCGATCAGCGAACCACGGCCGGTATCATCCAGTTCCAGGACATGCGGTACGCCGGCCTGTAGCGCCAGTTCGCCGGCCAGGACCCGATTTTGAGGCCTGCAAACGAACAGGCCGGGTTCGCCATCCTTGAGAAAGTAGTCGATCTCGTGACGCTGATAGGCCGGGTTCATGGGCAGGAAAACCATGCCGGCACGCAGCGCTGCCAGATACAGCACTAACGCCTCCGGTGTTTTTTCTACCTGCGCGGCAACGCGGTCGCCAGGTTTCAGACCCAGCGCAACAAACAGATGGGCAATGCGGGCTGAGGCTCGGGCGATGTCAGCGTAGGTCCATGCGCGACCGTCAGGAAGAATCATGCAGGGCGCTCCGGCAGCCTTGGGAAAGTGGGCGGAGAGGATGGTGTACAGGTTTTCGTTCATTGGGTTTATGACGCTCGCCGTGGTTGCAGTGATCTTATTCTAACCAAGCTCAGCGTATAGTAATCGGCCGGTGCAGCAGCAAGACCACACTTGGCCGGTGTCACGGAAATGGTCAATGGACAGCCCGTCTGCTATGTGCGCCAGAATACCGAGCAGCGCTTAATTATTCTTTAAGATTGGAAAGATAGACTTTGCGGCCGTGGCGGACATGCGAAATCAATGCGGCTCGGTAACGATCTTGTATTCCAGAGGGAAATTTCTATGGAAGCGGTAATCAAACTGCCCCCATCGCTGAAACGTTATGTCTGGCTGTCGATTGCAACGGCAATCGCCACCATCCTGCTGAAAGGTGTGGCATGGCGGCTGACCGGGTCGGTCGGGCTGTTGTCGGATGCCATTGAATCCTTCGTGAACCTCGCCGGGGCGCTGATGGCGCTGTGGATGATCACCCTGGCGGAGCTTCCCGCGGACAACGATCACGCCCACGGACACGGCAAAGCCGAGTATTTCTCCAGTGCTTTCGAGGGTTTCCTGATCCTGCTGGCGGCTTTCAGCATTGGCTATACCGCAATCGAACGTCTGAGCAATCCCCAACCGCTCGAAGCGATTGGCTTCGGCCTGGTGGTCTCTGCAGTGGCTTCCATCCTCAATTTAATTACAGCCCGCATTTTGCTGGCGGCAGGATCCAAACACGGTTCGATCACGCTGGAAGCCGATGCACATCATCTGATGACCGATGTCTGGACTTCGGTCGGCGTCATCGGTGGCGTTGGCCTGGTCTGGATTACGGGCTGGCTCTGGCTCGATCCGGCAATTGCCCTGGTTGTTGCGGCAAACATTGTCTGGACCGGATGGCAACTGATGCGGCGTTCTGCCGACGGTCTCATGGATGCCTCGTTGCCAGCTGAAAAACTGGGGCAAATCGAGACGCTGTTGGCGAAGTATCGCCAGGAAGGAATCGATTTCCATGCGCTGCGCACACGCCAGGCAGGCAGCCGTACTTTTGTCATCCTGCATGTTCTGGTGCCCGGCAATTGGACGGTAAAGCAGGGGCATGACTGGGCCGAGCGGATTGAAGCGGATATCCGCAATACTTTGCCTCGTGCGCATATCACCACCCATTTGGAACCCCTGGAAGATCCGCTGTCCATGATCGATCAAGAACTCGATCGATCACTGTTTTAAACGTAATCAAGCGGTAACTAAGCGAGCGAAAGAATGGCTATGCCCTATTGGCATGCGGAACACCTGCCAGATATCTCGGCAAGTTTGAATGTCGATGTGCTGCGCGGTCTCGATGAAGTCGAGGCTGCGACGAGACTGCAGAAACATGGGCCAAACCGCCCCAGTGTGCGGCCGGGGCCGGGCTCTTTTGCGCGCTTTTTGTCGCAGCTGACTCAACCGCTGATCCTGGTGCTGATCGCATCGGGCAGCGTCACCCTGTTTCTGCGCGAGTGGGTCGATGCCAGCGTAATATTCGGCGTGGTGCTGGTCAATGCGGTCATCGGCTTCATTCAGGAAGGCAAGGCGGAGGCTGCTCTGGCTGCACTGGCACGGGCTGTCGCGGCGGAAGCCACGGTATTGCGAGCCGGTACGCGGCGCAAGCTCGATGCGGTCGAACTGGTCCCCGGTGACATTGTCGTCTTGTCGGCCGGGGACAAAGTGCCCGCAGACTTGCGCCTTTTTGCCGGCAAGGAACTGCGCACGGCCGAGGCCGCGCTGACCGGCGAATCGGTGCCGGTGGACAAGCATTGCGAACCTCTGGCAGCGGATACGTCGCTCGCCGATCGCCGCAACATGGCCTATACCGGCACGCTGGTCGTCGGCGGGCAAGGTACCGGGGTCGTGGTCGCCACGGGCGATGTCACAGAAACCGGGCGAATTTCCGGCCTGATCTCCCAGGCACCGGACCTGACCACGCCGCTGACGCGCAAGCTGGCTGAGTTCACCCAGTACCTGCTGGTGGCGATCCTGGTGCTTGCCGCGCTGACCTTCGCTGTCGGCGTCTGGCGCGGCGAGTCGGTTTTCGACATGTTCATGGCGGCGGTTGCGCTTGCCGTCGGTGCCATTCCCGAGGGGCTGCCGGCGGCCATGACCGTCACGCTGGCCATCGGTGTGTCACGCATGGCCAGGCGCAAAGCCATCATACGCAAGCTGCCTGCGGTCGAAACGCTGGGCGGTACCACCGTCATCTGCTCCGACAAGACCGGAACGCTCACCGAGAATGCCATGACCGTGCGCGAGATTTGGGCGGGGGGCACAGCGTTTGTCGTGAAGGGCAATGGCTACGCGCCGGACGGCAAGATCGAATCGGGCAGTTTGCCGGCGGCGGTGGTCGGCGCTTTGCGCGAGACCCTGCTGGC
>Ga0172380_10004077_pt1 | contig 19217 bp, 14 predicted proteins | sample Leawe162metaG_FD_119747 | JGI IMG/M metagenome (GOLD analysis project Ga0172380, IMG submission 119747) | Leachate microbial communities from a municipal landfill in Southern Ontario, Canada - Leachate well 162 metaG | ecosystem: Engineered > Solid waste > Landfill > Unclassified | place... | reverse complement strand
TGGCTCATCGCCAGCTTGTCGAAGTTGGATTTGGGCGGCATGCCGATCCAACATGCCGACGCGCTGGCCGTGGTGGATCGCGCCGCGGAAGCGGGGGTGTTTCTGGCGACGGGGCTGCTGGGGATGTGGTGGCTGTATGGGAGAAGGCGGCGGACATCAAAATGACGAATGACGAAACTCGAATGACGAATCAAGCCCGAAACGCATATGAACGTGAGTTTGGGATAACCCGTGGCTTGCCGACGACGTCTTATCCAACATCAGGTTATGAGCCGCGAGCGGTTTTATTTGCCGGGCGTGGTGAAATAGAGTTGGCCGGGGACGTGGCTGTCGGCGTAGAGGATGTTCACGCCGTCACGCAGCTCGCGGTGGAACGGCTGTTTGTCGGCCAGCAGGGGCAGCGAGGGGGCGTGTTGTTTGGGGGGGAACAGTTGGTCGAGCGTGACGCCGCTGGCCGCGGGGTTCCAGAAATAACTCGTGCCGGCGCGTTGGGCGACCGAGGCGTCGGAGGGGCATCGGAACAGATCGACGTCGTTGGGCGATCGCAGCAGCGTGTCAATGGCCGGGCCGGGTTCGTTGATCGAATCGCGATTGACCAGCGCGGGCAGGCGGTGGTCGTGATCGGCCTGGTAACGGTCGATCATCAGGCCGATCTGCCGGAGATTGCCCGCGCAACCCGCGGTCTGGGCACGCTGACGGGTTTGATCCAACGCCGGCAACGCGATCGCCAGCACCACCCCCACCAGGGCAATGACCACAAGCAACTCGGCAATCGTGAAAGCGCGTAAACGCATGGCGGGGGTCCGTCGGTCAGCGCGGCTCGCCGCACCGGCACATTCGCACGACGCCATTATACCCCACGAGTGGTGAGTGGCGAGTAGCGGGTAGCGGGTAGCGAGTGGTGCGGTGGGCTGTGTGAACCGGCGTGTCGGGCGTTCCCACGTTATGGGCCGGCCATCACTCGCTACCCACTACTCGCTACTCACTACTCGCTACTCACTACTCACTACTCGCTACTCGCTACCCAATGCACCCACCGCCCTTGCCGGCGACGTCTTATCCAAAACTCACATTAAGAATGAGAACGCGGTTGCCCTACGGACAGATCGGCGAAAATCCGCGGATCGGCGGCGAGCTTCGCCGAGAACGCCGCGGCATGGCCGAGGAACGTCAGCAGATGATCGGCGGACGTGTCGGTGGCCAGCAGCTTGCGGCCCAGCATCGCCGGGACATCGCGGCCGACCGCGTCGTTGGCGGCGACCGCATCCAGCATCGCGCGATCGCGCCCGGCGATGTCACGCAGAATCACGCCCAACGCCCCCGCATCGCCCGCCCGCTCGCCGGCCCGTCGCCAGAGTAACACCCGGTCGAACAGATACGTCAGGTAGCGAATGCTCAGCGTCATCGCGTCGTAGTCGCCGATGTTTTTCGTCACGCCCCCACGCTGACGGGTCATCCGTTCGGCCAGGCCGCGCAGTTCATCGGCTTCCCGCTGATATTCCGCGTCGCTGTGGCCGGCGTCGGCCAGGGCGCGTTTGAGCGTCGCTGCGTCGTGGGCGTTGATCGGATATTCGATGCCGGTGTAGCCGGGCGCGCAGCATCGCCGTTGCGGGATGACGCGATACAGGTCGGCGAAGATCGAGGTCCAGTCGTCGTTCCACGCCGCGCCCAGGTGTTGCGTGACGAACACGCGCCAGGCGTTCGGGGCGGCGAAATCGGGGCCTTGCGTGAGCGACGCCGCGGCGTAGGCCAGCGTGTCCCACACGCCGTTGTGCAGCGACCGCGTGGGAACCCAGTGCGTGACCAGCAGCCCCAGGCATCGCGGATCGTCGATCGACCCATAGGCACGAACGTAGGCGTTGAGGTTGGCCAGTTGTTCATCGCCGATGCGCGCTCCCCACCGGCACCAGTGCAGCGCCGGCCCGCCGATGACGCGGAATCCCCCGGTCATCGCTTCATCGGCGCGGGCGAGAATGGGTTCGACGGTTTGATCGTCATATCGCCAGTCGTGCAGAATGATGCGATTGTCCAGCCATTTCAAAAGTTCGCCGTCTTTGCCCAGCACGTGATCGGCCCAGATGATGAGCTGTTTGCCCAGCGAATCGGCGACGGTCTGAAGCCGATTGATGTGTTCGGCGCAGACGCGCACCCGCCCGCGATCGGCGATGGCTTGTCGCGACCATTCGCTTCCGCCCCAGTTGACCTCATCGCAACCGGCGTGCAGATAGGGCGAGGGGAAAATGTCAGCCGCCTCGCGCAGCAGGTCGGCCAGCAGCGCGTGCGTATCGGGGTGGACGGGGCACAGGCCGTTGAAATGTTCGGTCCCGTTGCCGCGATCGGACAGGTGCGCGTAAGCCGGCGCGTCGGTGATGTAGCGGCTGTGACCGAACGATTCGACTTCGGGGATCAGCCACACGCCGCGTTGTTGCGCGTATCGCGCCAGTTCACGCATCTGGTCGGGGGTGAACGCCTCATCGAAGGTCAGCAATTCGGGATGACCGGCGAATCGCATGGCGCACCCCGCGTCATCGGTCAGGCGGAACATCAGGGCGTTCAGTCCGTGATCGGCGTGAAAGTCGATCAGCCGGCGATACGAGTCGATGCTTTCGGGCAGACGGGCCGCGTCGGCCAGCAGGCCGCGAATTTCCCAATTCCGTTGATACTTCATGGTGAACCCAATCAGGGGAGGGCGTGACGCGGGGATTATAGTGGCAAACACACCGTTCCAGAACCGGATGCGGGAAAGGGATCGGCGAAAGAAACCGGCGGCGGAGCCACCGCATTCTCCGCGCATCGGACGGAAAACGAACCGGAATGAACCGCGGAGACGCGGAGACGCGGAGAAAACAAAAAAACAGTAACCCCAGATGAACGCGGATGAACGCGGATTTTGATCCAATCCGTGGTTATCCGTGGCTCTCCGTGGTGAACTTTTCCGCGGCGGTCAATCCCCCGGAGCATCCCCGGAGGTTCCGCCTGTCATCAGATGATGCAGCACGTCGCTGGTGGTGATTTTGTCGAGTCGCCGGTCGATTTGTTTTTCGAGTTCGTTGAAATCACGAACCGCCGGCGGCGGGCGGAGCGTCGCCGGTTCGTCGCCGGTCTGTTGCGACAAGCCCAGCGAGCCGTCGCCGGTGACGGTGACGATCCACCGCCCCGGACCCAGCGCGCGATACACGACTTTGCCGTAACGGGCGGCGGGGTTGTTGTTCCAGTCGATATCGGTCAGGGTCGGGTCGATGAGCAGGCCGTCACGCGGCGACGTCCGGTCGTCATACACCCGGCGAATCCACAGACGACCGTCGGTCAGAACGTAGTCGCAGAAGATTTCACGTGACGGATCGAAGGGCGTGTCGATGGCGCGCGACTGGCCGTCGATCGTGCGGATGTTGACCGACAGGTGTCGTCCGTCGGCGCTGACCCGCAGTTCGGTGACGGCGGTTCGGCGGACGGCGAGGTTGTATTGCCCCCGCAGATGTTCGTAATCCTCGCTGATCGACACCAGGCGATCGCGGTACACGCCGACGGCGATGCGCGATTCGATCAGCCGATACCCCACGACCACGGCAAGGGTGATGAGCAGGGCGTAACCGGCGGCGGTGAAAAGTCGGATCAGTCGCGTCATGCTGAAGAATATCGACCGGAAGCGCGGACATGCTTGATTGTGGCGGTATTCGGGTGATTTTCGGTGAAAATAATCAAATTTTCACGCGGTTTCATCTTGTGTCGGGCGGGGCGGATGTCTATTTTATGGGTAACAGGATTGTGGAAAGACCCACCCCATTTTCGTCCGGAGGTTTTGCTATGAGACGCTTGACTGTGGGATTGGCGGTGATCGCGATTTATTGCGCGCCGTGGATTTTCGGGGAACATTCGTATTGTGCATATGCCCAGACGCCGGTGAACCCCGCGTTCGCCGCGGCGCAGGCCAAGGCGCAGGAGGAATACCAGAAGGTCGAGGACGCCTTCATGTCCGACCAGATGGACGACATCACCAAACTCGCCGGCCAGGCGGCGAGGCAGACGCAATATCTCACGCCGGCACAACGCGACAACCTGGCGTTCATGCGCAAGGAAGCGCCCAGCATCCGCCCCAAGTGGTGGCCGAGCGTCAAAAGCACCACGCCGGTCAGCTTCCGCGCCGGCATGTGGGGCAAATCGTTCATGGCCAACTACATGCCCTCCGAAGGACTGGGCTTCCAGATTCCCGTGGATTACGATCCGCAAACCAATCGTCTGAAGTTCATCGTGACCTGGCGCCCGAACTTCATCGACAACCCCAAACCCATCGAGGGCTGGCTGGCCAAACGCATGGACATGCGGCAGGCCGACCTGGGCCAGTGCATCGCCTGGCATGAACTGGGCCACAACTACATCTCCCTGCATCTGCCGACCGAGCAGGCGATCGAACTTTACTCCAACTACGGGCAACTGTTCTCCACCGTGCAGGAGTTCTACGCCGATCTGACCGCGCTGCGCCACGCCTCGCCCAAGGCCGTCCGCACCACGATGATGTTCCGCCTGGAAGAACTGTACGACATGAGCGACAGCGAGCCGCACTGCCGCGGGGCCGCGCTCGGCACGGGCACACTGATGCTCTGCGAGTTCCTCACCCGGCCCGATGCCTGGCCGATGATTCACTTCCCCCCCGAAGTGCCCGCGAGCAATGTCGAAGTGGATACCCTCCAATACATCTACGAGCATTTCGACCCCAAGTGGTCCCTGGCGGAATACAAACAACTTCGCGATTACATCGACGGCTGGGTCAAAAAGAACGGCGACGCCGTGCTGCGAAGCAAAGGACTCGTCAAACTCCCCAACGGCCTGGAATACCACGCCATGGAACCCGATGACCGCGACTGGCAGGCCAAACGCAACGCATGGATCACTGAAAAACTCAACGGGATCATCAAAAACGGCCGCGCCGACAAACCCCTCACCGCCGAGCAAAAAAAACAGGAAAAAGACGACCGCCCCGTGATGATCGGCATGCGCACCGGCAAACACTATTTCATGGGCATCGTCATCCCCGACTAAAATCCCTTCGCTCCATTCCGCTCACCCCGAAGCCCGGGTTTTTCAAACCCCTGGCTTCTTTCTCAAGCCGCCTTTGACTCCCGCCCCCACCTCGTCCAAGATATTCCCCAGCCCCTAGAGCAACATGCGTAAACAATCTCCAACCCAAGCCGAGGCAGAGCGAGTCTTCGAGCGCCGCCTCGGGTTCTTCGGCGAAGAACATTCACGCCCGTTGCTCTAGCCCCTAGTCCCTAGTCCCTACCCCCTCTTCAAGGACTCACTCATGCCCCGACCCGTCACGCTCTTCACCGGACAGTGGGCCGACCTGCCCCTGCAAACCCTCTGCGAAAAAGCCCGCGCCTTCGGATACGACGGCCTGGAACTCGCCTGCTGGGGCGATCACTTCCAGGTCCAACTCGCCCTCCAAGACAAAAACTACTGCAAACAAAAATGGCGACTCCTCGCCGACCACGGCCTGACCTGCCACGCCCTCTCCGCTCACCTCGTCGGACAAGCAATCTGTGACAACATCGACCAACGTCACCAGTCGATTCTCCCCGATTACGTCTGGGGCGACGGCCAACCCGAAGCCGTCCGCAAACGCGCCGCCAAAGAATTGATCGACACCGCCAAAGCCGCCCGAAAGTTCTTCGACGCCAAGCCCGCGTCGGCGGGGCCAATTCATTGGCCCCGCCGCGGCGAAGCCGTCGTCAATGGTTTCACCGGTTCGTCGATTTGGCATTCGATTTACGCTTTCCCCCCGACCGATCAGAAATACTGGCAGGCCGGTTTCGACGACTTCGCCAAACGCTTCACGCCCATCCTCAACGCCTTCGACAAACTCAACGTCAACTTCGCCCTCGAAGTCCACCCCACCGAAATCGCCTTCGACATCGCCACCGCCCAACGCGCCCTCGAAGCGGTCAAGGGCCACAAACGCTTCGGCTTCAACTTCGACCCCTCCCACCTCGCCTATCAGGGCGTCGATTACGTCAAGTTCATCCGTCAGTTCGCGGATCGCATTTTCCACGTCCATATGAAAGACGTCTGGTTCGGTCACGGCGACGGCGACGTCGGCGTGTTCGGCGGACACACCTCCTTCACCGACCCCCGTCGCCACTGGGACTTCCGTTCCCCAGGCCACGGCGATGTCAACTTCGAGGAAATCATCGTCGCCCTCAACGACATCGCCTACACCGGCCCGCTCAGCGTCGAATGGGAAGATGGCCGCATGGACCGCGAACACGGCGCCGCCGAGGCCTGCGACTTCGTCCGCTCCGTCGATTTCCCCCGCAGCCAAATCGCCTTCGACGCCCAGTTCGACCGCTGACAACGTCCGGGGGCCGGGGGCCGCTCGCGGCTTAGCGACTGTTTCAATACCTTCCAACCATCGCCAGGCGATTTTTTCGCGGAGAGCGATGAGACACGGAGTCGCGGAGAAGGTTTCAAGGAAAACCCGGAAGGAACGAAAACTTTCATATTTTCTTCTCCGCGCCTCCGCGATAAGTCTTTGAACGGTCTGTTATCCAAAACTCATGTTCTTCGTTTCCCGCCCGATGCACAACAACACCCGTTCACGAATCTTGCGTGTCACCTCCCCCCCTTCGCCTTCGCCGATCATTTTGCCTTCCACCTTCACCACCGGCAAAACCTGCCAACTCGAATTGGTCAGAAACAATTCGTCCGCTTCCAACACATCATTGATCGACAACATCTTCTTCTCGACGGGAATGTCCAGTTCCTCCGCAATCTCCAACACCACCGCGCGCGTCACCCCCGGAAGCGTCGCGCTGGGTAAACTTCCGGGGGGTTCCTCCCCCCGCGCGATCGGCGTGAACAAACGCCCCTCCTTCACAATGAACGCATTGCTCACCGCACCCCCGCACAAATGATTCGTCACCGTGAACCACAACGCCTCGCCCGCCCCCTTCGTCGCCGCCTGCGCCAGCGTGCGCAATCGCATCCAATAGTTCAGCGTCTTGTGCCCCGCCGACGGATCGAACGGATTCGCCTTCGGATCGGCGATCACCGCGATGACGCCATCGTCAAAAAACGCCGCCGGATATTCCGTCGGCACCGTCGCCACACACAACACCGTCGGTTGATGGTTGCGCGACTCCCCACCGCCGGAGGCGGTGGGCTTTGTGTTCAACAACGACAAGTCACCCCCTGTCACGGTCAGCCGCACGCGCGCCTCGGTCATCTCATTTTCATGTACGGTGCGTTCGACCAGTTCACCCAGCGGCGCAGCGCGTAATTTGTTCGACAATCCCAGTTCCTTCGCGCTGGCAATCAGCCGGTCGATGTGCGCTTCGAGCCGGAACACACGCCCGTTGAACGCCTGCATGGTTTCAAAAAGTCCGACCCCATGCTGAAAGCCCGCGTCCAGCGCGCTGACGTGAGCGGCATCCGCTTCAACGAATTGGCCATCGAGAAAAATCTTCATGTGTGCATGGTACACCACGCCGCGGCGGGGGCAATTAATTGCCCCCGCCATCCCCGCAACCGCCCAGCGCCCGCAGCATCGCCTGCGCCTTCGCCATCGTTTCGTCATATTCATCGGCGGGTTGCGAATCGGCGACGATCCCGCCGCCTACCGGAAACACGACTCTGTATTTCCCTTCGTCCCTTCGTCCCTTACTTCCGGGGGTCCCTTCGTCCCTTTCCAAACTCATCGTCCGTATCGCCACGTTGAACTGACACGCATCTTTCGTCAGCCAGCCGATCGCGCCGCAGTAAACGCCTCTCGAACACCGCTCCAACTCGTCGATGATCTGCATCGCCCGCACCTTCGGCGCGCCCGTCACCGAACCGCCCGGAAGCGTCGCCCGCAGCAAATCGACGATATCGCGCGATTCGTGTAATTGTCCTTCGATCGTCGCCACGCCGTGGTGGATGGTCGGGTGGGTTTCGATGTCACGGGCGGCGGTGACTTTCACCGAACCATACGCGCAGACTTTGCCCAGATCGTTGCGCATCAGATCGACGATCATGTTCAGCTCGGCGGTGTCCTTCGCCGAATCGCGCAACTCGCGTTCGGCGGGGGCGGCGGGGGCAATTAATTGCCCCCGCCGGGAACTCCGGGGCCGCGTGCCCTTGATCGGGCGCGTGATGACGTGACCGTTTTCGACCTGCAAAAAAAGCTCCGGCGATGTTGAAAGAACGAAGCGGGGGCTGACGCCCGCCGCCAAACGGGGCAACTCCAAATACGCCCCGTACCACGCCGGGCTGATCGTCGCCAAACGCGCGAACAACTCGCGCGGCTGTCCTCGCCACTCCGCCCGCAACTGCTGCGACAGATTCACCTGAAACACATCCCCCGCCGCGATGTAGTCGATCACGCGTTGAACCGCGGCTTCGTATTCGTTGCGGGTGAAGTTGGAATGAATTGCGGATTGCGGATTGCGGATTGCGGATTGGCAATCCGAAATCCGAAATCCGAAATCCGAAATCGCCCCGAACATCTCCACCTCCGGGCACCACGCCAATTCCACAATCGGCGACTCGCCGCTTCCGGGGGTCGCCCCCAACTTCTCCCGCTCGATCAATCGACAAACGTCATATGCGAAATACCCGATCCACCGGCCGCCCAATCGCTCATCATGCAACAACACCCGCAAGTCCCGCCAAAGGTTCCCACTCGAAACCCGAAACTCGAAACCCGAAACTTCCACCCGCCCATCCCCCCAACACCGATACCATCCCCGCGGCCGCGCCATCACCGATCGTCTCGCCCATCGCGCATCAAACCGTCCCGAATGCAGCAACACCACCGGCTCATCCCCCGCCCTCGCCAGCAACTTCCCCATCGCCTCGTCCTGTCCCGCATATTGACGATTCATGCACGAATACTATACTCTTCGGTTCGTTTTCGCCCCAGACCCCCAAGGCCGTAGGGCTTAAGTCCTACGGCCCCAGGCCCCCCACGACGTTTCCCTCACCCCCCAAACAGGTATCGCTCAAAATGGCAAAGACAACTCCCTCCTCCTCCCGCCGCGTCTTTTACTTCGGCAAAACCCGCACCGACGGCAAGGGCAACATGAAAGCCCTCCTCGGAGGCAAAGGCGCCAACCTCGCCGAGATGACCAGCATCGGCCTGCCCGTCCCGCCCGGCTTCACCATCACCACCGAAGTTTGCGACGGTTACTACAAAGCCGGCCGCAAACTCCCCGCGGGCCTCATGGACGAAGTCCATACCGCCATCTCCACACTCGAAAAAGAACTCGGCAAAAAGTTCGGCAACGACTCCAACCCCCTGCTCGTCTCCGTCCGCTCCGGCGCCGCGTCCTCCATGCCCGGCATGATGAACACCATCCTCAACCTCGGCCTCAACGACAAGTCCGTCACCGGACTGGCCAACGCCACCGGCAACGAACGTTTCGCCTACGACGCCTATCGCCGCGTCATCAATATGTTCGGCGATGTCGTCATGAACGTCGATCACGAACACTACGAAGTCGCCTTCGACAAGATCAAAACCAAATACAACGCCAAACTCGACACCGATGTCCCCACCGAAGGACTCATCGAACTCTGCCACGCCTACAAAGCCGTTTACAAACATCACACCGGCCAAAACTTCCCCCAAGACCCCATCAAACAACTCGAACACGCCGTCGAAGCCGTCTTCCGCTCCTGGATGCAGCCACGCGCCGTCCGCTATCGTCAGGTCGAAAATATCACCGGCCTGCTCGGAACCGCCGTCAACGTCCAATCCATGGTCTATGGCAACATGGGCCTGGACTCCGGCACAGGCGTCGCCTTCACTCGCAACCCTTCCACCGGCGAAAATAAGTTCTACGGCGAGTTCCTCGTCAACGCTCAGGGCGAAGATGTCGTCGCCGGCATCCGAACCCCCCTCCCCGTCGCCGAGATGCCCAAATGGAAAGCCGAGGGTCATCCCCAAATCGGCAAACTCGTCCACAAGCAATTGCTCGGCATCAAGGACATCCTCGAACAACACTACCGCGATGTCCAGGACATCGAGTTCACCATCGAACGCGGCACCCTCTACATGCTCCAGACCCGCAACGGCAAACGCACCGGCCCGGCCGCGGTGAAGATCGCCTGCGACATGGTGCGCGAAAAACTCATCGACGAGAAAACCGCCGTCCTCCGCGTTCCCCCGAACGATCTGAACCAACTGCTCCTGCCCAGCTTCGACCCGGCGGCGAAAAAGAAAGCGACCACACTCACCATCGGCCTGCCCGCCTCGCCCGGCGCGGCCTACGGCAAACTCGCCTTCTCCGCCGCCGAAGCCGTCGAACGCGCTCACGCCGGTGAAAAAGTCCTCCTCGTCCGCAAGGAAACCAACCCCGAAGACATCGACGGCATGCACGTCGCCGCCGGTATCCTCACCTCCACCGGCGGCATGACCTCCCACGCCGCCGTCGTCGCCCGCGGTTGGGGACGTTGCTGCGTCGCCGGTTGCGGTGCGATCACCATTGATGAAAAGAGTCGCACCATCGTCGTCGCCGGTAAAAAGTTCACCCACAAAGACACCCTCTCCATCGACGGCTCCACCGGCGAAGTCATGGAAGGCAACATCGCCACGCAGGAACCCAAGCTGTCCGGCGACTTCGCAACCCTCATGAAATGGGCGGACAAGTATCGCACACTGAAAGTTCGCACCAATGCCGACACCCCCGCCGACGCCAAACGCGCCCGCGAGTTCGGCGCCCAGGGCATCGGCCTCTGCCGCACCGAGCATATGTTCTTCGAGGGCGAACGCATCATCGCCATGCGCGAAATGATCGTCGCCGACAACGAAGCCGATCGTCGCAAGGCGCTGGCCAAACTGCTGCCCTATCAACGGGCCGACTTCGAGGGAATCTTCAAGGCGATGGACGGTTTCCCCGTCACCGTGCGCCTGCTCGACCCGCCGCTGCATGAGTTCCTCCCGCAGGACGCCAAGGGCCAGCAAGAGGTCGCCAAACGTCTGGGCGTCTCCGCCAAGCTGATCGCCGAGCGCGTCACCAAGCTGCATGAACAGAACCCCATGCTCGGCCACCGTGGTTGCCGCTTGTCGATCACCTATCCCGAAATTCTCGAGATGCAGGTAACAGCCATCGTCGAAGCCGCGATCAATTGCACCAAGAAAAAGATCAAAGCCATTCCCGAAATCATGCACCCGCTGGTCGGCTCGGAGAACGAAATCCGCCTGCTCCGTGAATGGACCGAAACCACCATCGCCGCCGTGAAGAAGGCCAAGAAGTTCACCGGTAAGCTCGACATCCTCATCGGCACGATGATCGAGATTCCGCGTGCGGCGCTGACCGCCAACGAGATCGCCAATCATGCCGAGTTCTTCAGCTTCGGCACGAACGATCTGACGCAGATGACGTTCGGCTTCAGCCGGGACGACATCAATACGTTCCTGCCCGATTACCTGAACAAGGAAATTTTTGAGCGCGATCCGTTCCAGTCCCTCGACCAGACCGGCGTGGGCCAGCTCGTTGACATGGCTGTGAACAAGGGCCGCAGCGTCAAGAGCGACCTGAAGTGCGGCATCTGCGGCGAACACGGCGGCGACCCGTCCTCCATCGCCTTCTGCCACAAAGCCGGTTTGAACTACGTAAGCTGCTCCCCCTTCCGCGTCCCGGTGGCCCGACTCGCCGCCGCCCAAGCCGCCATCAACAGCGGCAAAGCCGCCGAAAACCGCACGGCGTAAGCGGCCCCTAGCACCGCAAGTTATTGCGGTGCCCGGACCGCGGCGCGCCGTGGGGCACCGCATTAACATGCGGTGCTACTGCGATACATCACACCAACCCCCAAGCCCATCCGCAAGGATGGGCTTTTTTCATAGACAATTCGTAGGGTGGGTAGAGCGAGTCTCCAAACGGCCCCTTATACGCTACGCACTTTTCCGGCCCCACTTTTCCGGCCCCTAGACATGGGTTCACGGGTCGCGTATGCTGTAAAAGGCCTGTTAGTTATGTGAATTAGGAGTTGTATTGCAGGGCCGATAATTGGAGACGGATATGGTTTTCCGGAAAGACGATAGTCTCAAACCAATAACGCCGAAAACATCTGTGGACTCCAATTCCACCGATTGGAATTGGCGGTATAAAAATATGAAACCTTCCGAATTTTTTACGCGTGGAAAAGGCAAAACCCACGAAACAGGGAAGGATATTGATGCGTTGGCTGGTGCAACGATTCAATTCGTACTTTCACCCTTTGGAGCGCATTCGGCTCCTGTCGCGGAGTCTCCGACTCTCTCACATGACGTAGAACTTTTTAGTGAATCGCTGTCTTCTATTCGAGAAGCAGTAAACGAAGACATTCTCTCGCCTGACGAAGCAGAGGCACTTATAAAATTCGTGATTAGTAGATTCATGGAAAGGCGATTGGGATTCATGCTTGACGGCTTGAATGAACATCACTTCGTATTTGCGGGTAGCGAGGGTTCACATGAGCGAAGACGCGAAACCTACTGAAGCAACAGACGTATCTCCGGCAACTGATGAATCGAAGACCTCCACCAATGTGGCCAATACCGACCCTGATGTCCAAAAAGTCGAGGAGGGGCTGCAAAAACTTATCCGGAAAAATCCGAAAGTGGGCGAGATGGTTAGTCACATGACTGCCAGTTTCATGGCGTCCGGCCCGCTCCCCAATCCTGTGGCAAAGAAAATCACCGAAGAGCATATTTCCAAAGCACTCGATCTGGCAGATCGCCATGACGACCGGCAATTCCAATTTCACAATAAAAAACTCGATGACGAAAAAACGGATCGTTTTAGCGAGCGGAAGTGGAATTTCGCATATTTCATCGGAGTGATCGTCTTGGTTATGGCGCTTGTTGGAGTATTCCGAGACAAACCTGAAATTTTAATTCCAGTTCTAACGGGTGTTGGGGGATTCGTTGGGGGATTTGTTGGGGGAATAGGATTTGGCAAGTCGAGTGGTAATAAAAGCTAACAGGTTTTCAGGGTCACCTGATCGTGCCCGATCAGGCGGCCGGGGACGGCGGCCTCCGACGACGTTCACACCTTGCAGCTTAAGTTGATGGCGTTCACCCCCGTCCCCTTTTCCTCGCTTGCAGATTTTCACAAACCGAATAGTTTGGAAAAGAACCCTCTTTTTCTTTGGCTTGCGGCTCGATTAATCTGTATAGCTACTTCCTCAATTCGCGGCACGTTACCAGCACGATTATAGAATTGCGGTACGATTACGTTCATTACGTCGTCATTTAGATTGAGGTCTTCCTGAATTCGTTCCAGACCATAAATCATCGCGGTATTGGCATCCGGTTCAAACCCTTGTCTTGATAGTTCTTTTATTCTTTTATTGTATGCCAGGGCAAACTCTCTGAATTCTGTATCCAACTCGGATGCAAGAAAGGCGACTCCTTCGTTTGATTTATCCTCAGCTAACTCATACGCCGTCCTCAGCACAATGCTCTTCATGCTTTGCTCCATCAAGTCTCTTCGCAAAGTGGGTATGTTGAGATTTGACCAGACACCATTCGCATAAGCCCAATTAAGAAAAGAAAAAATCTTATAAGTGGCATCGATTTGCTCATCCGCCATGGTCTTATCTGTAGCTTTTTTCACGATTTGCGAAAAGAGTTCTTTGTATTGATGGGCGTATTTGGCTCCCTCGTCTGCGACAAGATTACAAAGTTCCAGTAAAGAATCGCTCATCGGATGGTTCTCCATATTACTGTCGATTGCATCTCAAATATGTGCTATAGCGGGAACGCCATCAACTTAAGGGATGATGATTCAGCGGAGAAAATGGGACGGCGGCCTCCGACGACGTTCGCGCAACCCCCGGGGGCGGTGGTTTTCGGCGAAGACGCCTCCACCCACCCTCTCGCTACTCGCTCGCTGAATCATAGAAACTGTCAATCGGCTGTGAATCGTCTAACCACTTCGGGCCACTGCATTGCAAACAAAGTAAATGTTTCTCCCCAGTGGTCTTCTTCCAATTCCACATCGCTCAAATCGATGTCAGTAGTCGCTCCGATTCGAGACGCGTGAAGTCGATATGCGTTGAAGAAACTCACTTCCGATCCTGTAAATACATGGCCGGTCAATTTGTGATAACGACTGATCTGCCAGAAGTCAATGACTTGTGCTACAACAATCGCAGCGAGCTTCGCAAGGAAGAACGCCAAGGCGCTTTGCCAACCTCCCAACGCGAGGCCCGCAATAATCACTGCAACAAAGAAAATGCCATATCCGGCGATGTAGCTATAGAGGGTACCAAGCACCACCAAACCGGGAATGACGTAGAGACCACACACGTTGATCAACACTCCTGCCAGATGAGTTCCGCCAACGACAAGTCCTACCTGAAGTGGTGAAAGTCGCATGCCGAATGCAATCATGCCCGCAATGAACGCGAGTACTCCGGGGAGACTCTCGATCCCTTCCGTAGTCTTCAGAACCCTGAACGGGCAACTTTGGGATGAAGACGAGCCATTAGCCCGAAGGCGTATGGAACAGCTATTCTGATCTTGAGTCCGCGTGGGGTATAAATTGCCACGGATTCTCCTTTGGGGCGACCGGCGTCGGCGGGGGAAACTCATGCCGCGGTGGTTTCCACGCGGCCGGGGAGTTTGCTGAGGATCAACTTTTTCAGTTCGACTTTGTTCGTGGCGTTGTCGATGTCGATGCCCACCAGTTTGCCCGCCGCGTCGTAGTCGAGGACCACCCCTTCGGAAATCTCCCGGCTGTCGATGCCGGGCCGATCCGACAACTCGATGTAAAGCGAATCGGTTTCGGGATAGTAATTCATTTTCATGGCTGAAATCCTCGATCCGGGAAAGCGTTGTGTATGGTCAGCTTATCCGCCAGAGTGACGACTCTCAAATATCGGCCGCCCAATTCTGGGATCGCCGCCCGGAAGCGATAGCGGTTGAGTTCCTGGGGTTCACAACGCACAGCGTGTTCGATGACGTAAACACACCACTCTTTCTTCAGATATGGCCGCTTGCGAAGAACTTGGTTCGCGAAGTAATCGGTGAATTGGTATTCCGCCATTCTTGCGTTCTCCGGGCCACTTGATCGTGCCCGATGAGGCGAATTCAGTCTATCGCGGCGACGGGATATTCGCCAACGGAAATTGAGCGGGTGATCGTCGGGGATGCGGCACTCTCCGCCGCTTGCGGCTTCGCGAAGCCGGAAGTTACCGCGAGCGGCGGGAAGGACGCGGACACAACCTGCGATTGTTACTTTTTCACCAGTGCCATGATGAGGGAGATCAGGAAGATGATGATGAAGATGAAGAAGAGGATTTTGGCGATGCCGGTGGCGGCCCCGGCGATGTTGCCGAAGCCCAACAGACCCGCGACGATCGCGACGATGAAGAAGATCAACGCCCAGCGCAGCATATGTGTTCCTTTCAAAAGTGGAAGTGGCCCGATGATGCATGATAGGCGTGTCGGAGGGGGCGAAAAATAAAAAGGATGACCCGGAAGGCGGATCGCCCGTGGGGGGGGCGCGGTGTTGTCCGCGTTCGGGCCGTAGGGTTGAAACCCTACGGCCTGCCGGCGGCGGGGGCCACTTCCGGGGGGCGATGAAAACCTATACGATCTTGCTATCGGCGCACCGGGGTGTCGCGGGAGGATTGAGGAAATCGCAAACCGGGGGCGAATGGGCTTCCAAACGATGCGAGTGCGCACCGGGATGTCGCGTTTGGGGCATCAATACCCTAACGTCGGGTCGTCCATCGGCGTAGCACGATTGTGGGGCCGCGACAGGTGCGCATCGGCGCGGCACGGCTTGGACGACGCGATACGAAAAAAACAAAAATCGTGAGCGGCGGCGCGACAAGAAGTTAACGCGCATCGGCGGATGGATGCGACATGAGGGTGCGCCGCCGGGCGGCGGGGATGGCAAAGGTGGAGGGCGGGAAGGTGGAAAATGGGACGTTGGAGACAGGTGATGGAAAACGGGCGACCCGAAGTCGGGTCGCCCGTGGGGGGTTGTGAGGGTTTGCTTCCGGGTTTACTTCCGGGGGTTTTCCGTGTTCGGCGGGGGCAATGAATTGCCCCCGCCGCCGTAGCACTGAAGTGTTACGTCCTTAGTTACCGAGGTGGAGGAAGCCGGCGATCATGGGGCTGAACTTGACGATGAGACCGGCGAAGACGACGGAGACGATGGAGATGAGTTTGATGAGGATGTTGAGGGAGGGGCCGGAGGTATCTTTGAAGGGGTCGCCGACGGTATCGCCGACGACGGTGGCCTTATGATTCTGCGAGCCCTTTCCGCCGAGGTGTCCGGCTTCGATGTATTTCTTGGCGTTGTCCCAGGCGCCGCCGGAGTTGGCCATGAAGATGGCCATGGCGAAACCGGAGACCAGCGCGCCGGCCAGCATGCCCATGACGCCGGCCACGCCGAGGATCAGGCCGACGACGATGGGGATGAGCACCGACATGAGCGAGGGGACGATCATTTCGCGCAGCGCGCCCTTGGTGGAGATGTTGACGCACTGGGCGTAGTCGGGGTAGGTCTTGCCGGCGGATTCGACGGAGTAGGGCCACTTCATCGGATCGGCGATATCGGCGTCGCTCATGCCCTTGGATTTGAAGGCGGATTTCATGATGCCGAACTGCCGGCGGCACTCGTTCATCATGCTGAACGCGGCGCGACCGACGGCGTTCATGGTCAGCGAGCAGAACACGAAGACGAACATGACGCCGATGAACAAGCCGCAGAGAACCATCGGGTTCATCAGTGTGACGTTGTAAAGGGAGAGCACCTGGGGCAGGGACATTTTCATCACGGGCACGGGAGCGGCGTTGGCGCCGAAGGAAACGACGGCATCGGTGACGGTGCCGCCGGCCAGATGAACGGTGGTTCCCGTGGAGATATTGACGAGGGATTCCTGCACGGTGGTGACGTAGGAAGCGAGCAGGGCGAGCGCGGTGAGCGCGGCCGAGCCGATGGCGAAGCCCTTGCCGGTGGCGGCGGTGGTGTTGCCGAGGGAATCGAGCATGTCGGTGCGTTCGCGGACGAAGGGGGGCTGGTGGGTCATTTCGGCGTTGCCGCCGGCGTTGTCGGCGATGGGGCCGTAGGCGTCGGTGGCGAGGGTGATGGCGAGTGTGCTGAGCATGCCGACGGCGGCGATGCCGACACCGAAGACGCCGAGCAGGAACGCGCCGGGCTTATCGTCGAAACCACCGGCGGAACCGAACGCCACGAGAATGGCGACGACGGTGGTAATCATGGGGATCCAGGTGGAGAGCATTCCCTCGGCCAGGCCGGAGATGATGACGGTGGCCGGTCCGGTCTGGGATTGCTCGCTGATGCGTTGGCAGGGCTTGTGTTCGTAGGAGGTGTAATATTCGGTTCCCCAGGCGATGACCAGTCCGGCGATCAGTCCGGTGATGATGGAGACCCAGATGCCCAGCCAGGAGACGCCGGGCACATCGTTCAGCAGGTAGTAGAACAGCGCGCCGGAGCCGATGATGATGAGTGCGCTGGCGCCCCAGACGCCCATATGGAGGGCTTTGAGGAGTTGCTTCATGGACGCGCCTTCTTTGGTGCGGACCAGGAAGACGCCGAGGATGGCGCAGATGATGCCCATACCGGCGAGGGAGGCCGGCGCGGCGACGAGCTTCATGGTGTGAACGGAGCTGAGGCCCATCGCATATGCGGTGGCGGCGGCGAGGGAGGCGGCGGCGAGAATGGAATCGTAGTACGACTCGTAAAGGTCGGCGCCCATGCCGGCCACGTCGCCGACGTTGTCACCGACGTTGTCGGCGATGGTCGCGGGATTGCGGGCATCGTCTTCGGGAATGCCGGCTTCGACCTTGCCCACCAGATCGGCGCCGACGTCGGCGGCCTTGGTGTAGATGCCGCCGCCGACTCTGGCGAACAACGCCTGGAGCGACGCGCCCATGCCGAAGCTGAGGGTGATGGTGGTGATGGTGTTCATGGAGTTGTTGCCGACTTCGGGGAACACCTGCGTCAGCAGATAGAACCAGACGCTGATGTCCAGCAGGGCGAAGCCGGTGACGCACAGGCCCATGACGGCCCCGGCGCGGAAGGCGACGCGTAAGCCGTCGTTGAGCGATTGCTTGGCGGCGGCGGTGGTGCGTGCGGAGGCGTTGGTGGCGGTTCTCATGCCGAAGTAACCGCACAGCCCGCTGAAGAATCCCGCGATCGGCACACCCAGGGCGGACAGCGCCGGTTGAAGATGAAGCCCGTAACTGAGCAGCAGCAACACGACGATCAACGCGGCAAAGACAACCATGATGATCTTGCGCGAAGCGCTGAGATACGCATATGCGCCCTGGCGAACGGCCTGTGCGATGCGAACCATTTCCGGTTCGCCTTCGGTGTGGCTCATCATGCTCTTGTAGAACATGAACGCCATGAACAGGGCCGCGACGGCACCGATGGGCGCCAGGTACCAGACGCCGGGAATGGCGCTGGGGACATCGCCGGCGATTTCCAGCACGGCCCCCGCCTCCGGAATAGCCGCGGGAGCGACCGCCGCGCCCGGCGAAACCGGAGCGGAAACGTCCGACTGCGCCATGACGGAGGTTGCGATCAACAAGGTTGCAAAAACACCGAGAATCAAAAGATTCTTAATCCGGGAACCCATTTCTGGCGTCTCCTAAAAGGGGGGGCGGGCGGGGTGGAACCGGGCACAGGCGTACCAACAACGTCCGGCCTGGCCGGTCCCGTGCCTGTTGATATACGGGCAGAACAGACTATCGGATTCCAAAACAAATTACAAGACGGAGATATCTTGTTTAAGCGCGGGCATTATTAACCTCAGTTCGGGATAGGGCCACCGCATTCAGTCGCCCGCCGCAGGAGGACAAACGGATGGGCCACAAAGGCGCGAAGACGCGAAGGAATACATTTTCAATTTATGTTCCTTCGCGTCTTCGCGCCTTCGTGGCCCATTTCCTCTGCGGTTCATTCTGAGATGGTTTCTTATCCCGAACTCAGGTGTTTTGAAACAGTTCGGCAAGCCGCGAGCGGCTTTGCTCATTTGCCGGTTTTGGGCGCTTCGGGAGCCGGGGGTTTGAGGGCTTGGGTGAGGGCGTCTTTGGCGGGGCCGGTGGTGTTGGGGCTGGTTTTCTGGTCGGCGAGGAACTTGGCGGCTTGTGCGTCGAGCTGCTTTTTGGACATCGCGGCGAGGTAGGGTTTGATAAGCCCATCGACGGTTTCACGGTAGGGGGCGAGCTGGAATGAAACCGCGAGGTATTGCTCGGCGGCGACCGGGTCGTCGGA
>Ga0172380_10004076_pt1 | contig 19218 bp, 13 predicted proteins | sample Leawe162metaG_FD_119747 | JGI IMG/M metagenome (GOLD analysis project Ga0172380, IMG submission 119747) | Leachate microbial communities from a municipal landfill in Southern Ontario, Canada - Leachate well 162 metaG | ecosystem: Engineered > Solid waste > Landfill > Unclassified | place... | reverse complement strand
TCAGCCGAGGTATTCGAGTTGTGGCGAGCCTCGCGCCAGAGCAAGGCTGCGTGACTTCGCCCCCGTCCCCGTCATTCCGGCGAAAGCCGGAATCCAGAGCAGCCGACATCGAGGGGACAACCCCGGAACTGGATACCGGCCTGCGCCGGCATGACGACCCCACCCCGTCATTCCGGCGCAAGCCGGAATCCACAGGTGTTAAAGAATACTGACTTTCCCTGACTACTCCACCGTCACCGATTTCGCCAGGTTCCTCGGCTTGTCAACATCCGTGCCCTTCACCAGTGCCGCGTGGTATGCCAGCAGTTGCAGCGGCACGACGTGCAGCACCGGCGAGAGAAAGCCGTAATGCTCGGGCAGCCGCAGCACATGCATGCCTTCGGCCTCGGGCACCTCGGAATCGGCATCGGCGAAGACATACAGCTCGCCGCCGCGCGCCTTCACTTCCTGCAGGTTCGACTTCAGCTTTTCCAGCAGCGCGTCGTTGGGTGCGATGGCGATCACCGGCATCTGCGCATCCACCAATGCCAGCGGACCGTGCTTGAGTTCCCCCGCCGGATAGCCCTCGGCGTGGATGTATGAGATTTCCTTCAGTTTCAACGCTCCTTCGAGGGCGATCGGATAGTGATAGCCGCGGCCGAGAAACAGCGCGTGCTGCTTGCCCGAGAAGCGCTCCGCCCAGGCCTTGATTGCCGGCTCCAGCGCCAGCACCTTCTGCACCGCCAGCGGCAAATGGCGCAGCGCGGTCAGGTGGCGCTCCTCCTCGGCGGCGGGCAGTCGCCCTTGCCGTCCGGCCAGCAGCAAAGTCAGTATCGCCAGCACGGCGAGCTGGGTGGTGAAGGCCTTGGTCGACGCCACCCCGATCTCCGGGCCGGCGCGCGTGAGGAAGCGCAGCGCGCACTCGCGCACAAGGGCCGACTCCGGCACGTTGCAGATGGCCAGCGTGCGCGTCATGCCGAGTGCGCGGGCGTGGCGCACCGCCGCCAGTGTGTCCGCCGTCTCGCCGGACTGCGATACCGCCACCACCAGCGTATTCGCGCGCAGCGCGCTGACGCGGTAGCGGAACTCGCTGGCGATCTCCACGCTGCAGGGCAGGCCGGCGATCTGCTCGACCCAGTAGCGTGCCGTCAGCCCGGCGTGATGGCTGGTGCCGCAGGCCAGGATCAGCACCGCCTCGACCCCCTCCAGCAGCTCGGGCCCGGCCGTGCCGAACAGGTTCGCCGACAGCCGCTGCGCGCCGCCGACGATCTCCAGCGTCTCGGCCAGCGCCTGCGGCTGCTCGAAGATTTCCTTCTGCATGTAATGCCGGTAAGCGCCCAATTCCACCGCGTCGGCGGAAAGCGCACTCTCGACCGCCGGGCGCTCCACCGCCGTGCCATCGGCGCGGACGATGCGGCGGCCGGTCAGGCTCAGCTCCGCAATGTCGCCGTCTTCGAGGTACACCATCTGCCGCGTGACCTGGAGCAGGGCGGAAGCATCCGATGCCGCATACGCCCCGCCATCGGCGGCGCCGAGCAGCAGCGGGGCGCCGTGGCGCGCCACGACGATGCGCGCATCGCCTTCGCGGATCACGGCGATCGCATAGGCGCCGGCGAGCCGCGCCGCCGCCAGGCGCACCGCTTCGAGCAGATCGTCCGTGCGCTTGCCCATCTCCTCGATCAGGTGGGCGATCGCCTCGGTGTCGGTGTCCGAGGTAAACACATAACCCAGGGATTCCAGCTCGCGGCGGATCGCGGCAAAGTTCTCGATGATGCCGTTGTGCACCACCGCCAGACTGCCGGAGACATGCGGGTGCGCATTGCGCTCGCTCGGCGCGCCGTGCGTCGCCCAGCGCGTGTGCGCGATGCCGCAGCCGGCCGCGAGACCGCCGGAGAGCGCCTCCAGATCGGCGACGCGGCCCGCGCTGCGCAGGCGCGACAGGCCGGGGTTCTGCACCGCCAGCCCGGCCGAGTCATAGCCCCGGTATTCCAGCTTCTTCAGGCCCTCGATGAGAACGGGGACGATATTGCCATGCGAGATGGCCGCAACGATGCCGCACATGATGGTGTCGGATGCCGAATCAGAGACGCCAGACCTTCAGCCCTGCCGACTGCAGCGCCGGCAGGTCGAACTGTGCCTTGACGTCGATAAAGCAGCCGCCCTTGATGACTTTGCGCTGGAAGTCTTCCGCGCCGAGAGTCAGGAAGCGCGTGTGCGCTACGGCAGCGATCACCGCATCGGCGCGCGGCAGCGCCTCCCACGGCAGCAGTCGTACGCCGTACTCGTGCATCGCCTCGTCTTCTCCCGCCTCGGGGTCGTGCACGAACACCTCGACCTCGTAGCTTTTCAACTCGTTGATGACATCCACCACCTTGGTGTTGCGCAGGTCGGCGCAGTTCTCCTTGAAGGTCAGGCCAAGGATGTTCACCTTGGCGCCCTTCACGTAGCTGCCCGCCGCGATCATCTGCTTCACCGTCTGCTCGGCGATGAATTTCCCCATGCCGTCGTTGATGCGCCGTCCGGCCAGGATCACCTGCGGGTGGTAGCCGAGCATTTCCGCCTTGTGCGTCAGGTAGTACGGATCGACGCCGATGCAATGCCCGCCCACCAGGCCGGGCTTGAACTTGAGGAAGTTCCACTTCGTCCCGGCAGCCTCCAGCACCTCGGTGGTGTCGATGCCGATCTTGTCGAAGATGATCGCCAGCTCGTTCATCAGCGCGATGTTGAGGTCGCGCTGGGTATTCTCGATCACCTTGCAGGCCTCCGCCGCCTTGATGCTCGATGCGCGGTGCACCCCCGGCTGCACGATGGCCTCGTAGAGCGCCGACACCTTCTCCAGCGTCGCCGGCGTATCGCCCGCCACCACCTTCAGGACGCGGGTCAGCGTATGCTCGCGGTCGCCCGGATTGATGCGCTCCGGCGAATAGCCGACGAAGAAATCCCGCTGCCACGCCATGCCTGAGGCTCGCTCCAGCACCGGAATGCAGACTTCCTCCGTCGCGCCGGGATACACCGTCGACTCATAGACGACCGTCGCCCCCTTCTTCATGTGGCGGCCGGCCGCCTCGCTGGCGCCGGCCAGCGGCCCGAAATCCGGCCGATGCGCGTCGTCCACCGGCGTCGGCACGGCGACGATGATGAAATCCGCCTCGGCCAGGCAGGCCGGGTCGGCATGGTATTCGGCCAGCTTCGCCGCGGCCAGCTCCTCGTCCGGCAGCTCGCGGGAAGGATCCTTCCCGGCCCGGCATTTCGCGACCTTGTCCTTGTCGATGTCGAAGCCGATGGTGCGCATGCGCTTGCCGAACTCGACGACCAGCGGCAAGCCGACGTAGCCGAGGCCGATGACTGCAACGATAGTCATGGAAGAACCCTGAATAGTGAGGAGGAAATCAGATGGTCAGCGGCGCGCGGCTTCCTTCAACAGCAGCCAGAAGAAAGCCATGTCGTCCACGAAGTAACGCCTGAACATGCGGCGCGGTTCCTGCAGGAATCGATAAAACCACTCCAGGCCGGACTTCTGCATCCAAACCGGGGCGCGCTTGACCTTGCCCACCGCCACGTCGAAGGTGCCGCCGACGCCCATGGCAAAGGGAATTTTCATTTCAGCCTGGTACCGGCCGAGAAACTGCTCCTTCTTCGGCGAACTGATGGCGACGAATAGGATGTCGGCGCGTGCGGCCTTGATCTGCTCGACGACGCCGGCCTCTTCCTCCGGCTTCCAGTAGCCATTGCGGTACCCGGCGATCGTGAAACCGGGAAATTTTCTCTCATATGCCTGCTTGACGCCCAGGACCACCTCTTCGCGGGCGCCGAGCAGAAATACGCGCCATGCTTTCGCAGCCGACCGCTGCATCAGGGCCTCGAACAGGTCCACTCCGGCGACCCGTTCCTTCAAGGGCTTGCCCAGCAGGCGCGAGGCCCACACCACCGGCATTCCGTCCGCATTGATCAGCGCGCACCCATTGATGATCCGGCGCAAGTCGGCGTCGCGGCTGGCCTTGACCAGCTTGTCCACATTGACGACCACATGCTGGTGCGGATTGCCGGATTTGATGAATCCTTCGATGGCCTGAAGCGTTTCTTCCATTGACAGGTTGTCGATCCGGCACCCCATCATTTCGATATGCCTGTTCATGACAGCTCTCCGGCCAGCACCTCGACAATTCGTTCCGCCGCCCGGCCGTCCCACAGATGCGGCCGGCGCCCCTGCTTGCCCTCGCCGCGCAGCACCCGGCGCACCTCGGCGACTATCCTGTCCGGGTCGGTTCCGGCCAGGACATTGGTACCTTCGTCAACCGTGACCGGGCGCTCGGTGTTCTCCCGGATGGTGATGCAGGGAATGCCAAGTGCCGTCGTTTCCTCTTGCAGGCCGCCGCTGTCCGTCAATACGACGGCGGCGTCCTTCCATAGATTGAGGAAGGCCATATAAGGTTGCGGGCCGATGAGCGTGATGTTCGGCCCGAGATCGATTCCGAATCTCTCCAGGTTGCCCCGCGTGCGCGGATGAACGGGGAAGATCAGCGGCAGTTCCTCCGCGATCGCCCTGAGCGCGCCGCCAATGCGCCCCATCACCTCCGGGCTGTCCACGTTGCTCGGGCGGTGCAGGGTCACCACCCCGTAACGGCCGCCATTCGCCGACTTGTAGCCGCTGGTTTCGAAGCCGGCCGTGTCCAGGCCGGCAAGCTTGTCTGCCTGGTAGAACAGGTTGTCGACCATCACATGACCTACATAGTGGATGGCCGAGGCCGGCTTGCCTTCCCGCCGCAGATGCTCGGCGCCGCTCGGCTCGGTGACGAAGAACCAGTCCGAAATGCTGTCGGTTACAAGGCGGTTGATCTCCTCGGGCATGGTCATGTCGCCGCTGCGCAGGCCGGCTTCGACATGAGCCACGGGGATGTTCAGCTTTTTTGCGACGATGGAGCAGGCCAGCGTCGAATTCACGTCGCCGACGACCAGCACCGCGTCGGGCCGGTTCGCATTGCAGAGATCCTCGAAGCCAACCATGATCTTCGATGTCTGCAAGGCATGGCTTCCACCGCCGGCAGCCATGAAGACATCCGGCGCGGGGATGCCCAGTTCTTCGAAGAAAACATCGTTCATTTCCCGGTCATAGTGCTGTCCGGTGTGGATGATCCTGTAGGAAAGGCCGCCATGGGCCTGCAGCGCCCGCACGATGGGGGCGATTTTCATGAAATTTGGCCGTGCGCCGGCGACGATGGCTAGATGGGGTTTTATCATCCGGCAATGCTAGACAGGAAATGTTTCACTAATGCGAAGGAGGTGTTGCCCCGGTCGGCCAGGGGCCTGCAGCGGTTTCAGCGGGATGGCCCCTATTCGATTTCGACGCGGTTGCCGTCAAATGACACGAGCAGGCTGCCCACCTTCGCCTTCCAGGTGCCGCCCGGGCCGGCCTTCAGATCGACATCGGCGCTTTCGCAATTGACGCGCAAAACCACCGCAAATGTCTGCCTGGACGACTTCCGCGAGGTCACGAAGGCGCCATGCCACTGGTTTTCCCATGCCTTCATCGCCGGGGGCTGCGGAAAGCGATCGCTCTGGCGGAATTCCAGCGGCAGCGAGGCGTGCGCATCCACGCACAGGCTTGCTTCCCGGTTGCGCAGCACAATCCGGCCCGGCCCGGCATGCTCGAAGCGGTTCGGGCCGTGGATGTTCCACTCCCAGCTGCGCGGGGTTTCGGAAGCCAGGGCATCGAAAACCAGGATGACTCCCGGCCGCACATAGACAATCGAGCGGATCGCCTGCGTCAGCGCTCCGCCATAGGCGGGCGTGGCATCGCCGGTCGTCATGTCGTATTCCGGCGTGTGACGGAACTGTACGATTTCGCCGCGTGCAGCCATGTCGCCGAGGCCGTTCCTGCCAAGTGCCTGGCCCCTGCCTCCGTCGAACGTGATGGCGTTGTGCGCTGCCGTCTGCTTGTACCAGGATTTCCAGTGCGGCGAGCCGTAGTAATCGTAGTAGCCGCTGTCGATCGCCAGGGCGCGACCGAAGGCATTCACGACGAAGCTGTTCTGGTCGGCGTGGCCGTGGTTGAACGATCCGTACGGGCTGCTCTTGAAGTAGACCGAAATGCGGGCCCGGTCGCTCAGCCGGCTGTGCATGGCGGCCCAGCCGATGGATGGGAAGACGGCGGCATCGGGCAGGCCCGTCTGGGCGGGGAGCGCAAGGGCCGGTGAAGGCGGGGAGAACAGAATCGGAAATGCGCTTTCATCGGCGCCGAACTGCTGGCGCGCGTACCACTCGGGCGTTTCCCCCTTCATGCGGGCGGCGTACAGCCTGGCGTAGTGGGACCATTCCGCGCCGCGCGCCACCTCGGCGCCGTCGCCGAAGGCGCCCGCCGGCGTTCCCGGCGGCAGGAAATAGGCGAGATAGCGCATGAAGTTCCGCGGCCAGGTCATCGCAGCGATATCGATGCCGGTGGTGCGCCGGATGATGTCCCAGGCGAACAGCGACTCCCCGATGTCCCAGTTGGCGTAGCTCGTGCCGTTGGCGTAGCCGCCATCCGCACCGCCCCAGGGGCTCAGCACTGCAAGGTAGGCGGGCACGGCGGCCGCGACCCATTCGGCGGCCTCCGGCACCTCACCCGCGAGAAGGAGCGACAGCGCAGCCAGGCGTCCCAGCGTGTGGGCGCGATGCGAATCATGGGGCATGAGCGCAATCCGCGGCGGATCGCCCAGGACATCCGCGACGAGGTCGCCTACCCGGACACGCAGGGAGGCCAGGATCGCGGCGCGCTCCGCCGGGGAAAAATGCGCGTATCCCCAGTCGAGGACGATCGCCAGAGACCAGGCGATGCTGCGGGTGGACTGATCCTGCGATGCCAGCCCCGATGAGCCGCGCGGATCCCAGGCGGCCAAATGCAGGGCGCGGCGGCGCAGATCGCGCCAGAATTCATCGCGCCCCGTCGTGCGCCAGACAAGCGCCACCTCGAACAGGCGCCGTTCCTGCGCCGAGACGGCACGCTGGATTTCAAGCTGTGCCAGCGACCGCGCGTCGTAATCTGCGATGCGGTCGGCTCGCACCGGCGGTTCGGGCGGCAAGGGTTCGGCGCCGAGGTCCGCCGCTCGTGCCAGCAGCCGCTGAAAGCCCTCGCGCCGCGCATTCGCCAGTGCGTCGAGCAGCGCATCGCCTTCCGCGCCGGTCGGAAAGCTGCGCGGCCGCGCGATTGCTTGCGCCTTCTCGTGCATTTGCTTCGTCTGCGGGATGCGCAGCACGCTTGCCCCCGCTTCGATGCGAAAGCGTCGCGCGTCGCCGACCGAGGACGAACCATCGGCCCTGCGAACGCTGACCGACCAGGAATAGTCTCCGGGTGGCAGCGGCTCGGGCCAGATCAGCGCGTTGCTCGCAGAGGCATGCGTTTTCCAGGTTCCGGAGGGAGGGCGCACGCTCACCTCGTAGCGGGCGCCGCGGCCCTGGTGGGGCCAGGCGAATACCGGGGGCGTATGGATCAGCGTTGCGCAGTCTTCCGGCGCAATCCGCCGCGCCAGCACCGGTGCGCGCACCAGCCAGTCATCGTGTCGCGCAGCGCTGCAATCGGCGGCGGACGGGGCACCGGCTGCCGGCTGCAGGCAGGTCATGCCCATGCCGACCAGCAGGATGCGCGGCAGCATGTCGTGCCAGGCCATGCGCGCCGCTAGCCGATCTCGATGAGCGTGACGAGCCTTAGCGCACCGCGTGTGCGCGCCGACCAGATCGCCGTCGTTGCCGGCGTCCTGAGGCCGAAGCGCCGGGACACCCAGCCGGCCGGGCCCGCTTCGTCGCCGCGGAACAGACGCAGCGTCGCCGCACCCTCCGCAACGCCCAGGGTCACGCGATGTCCTTCCCGCTCGGCGATTGCCTTGCCATCTCTTTCATGAACGGAGCACGATTCCGCGAAGTGCCAGCGGACCTCGACGGTGTGTTCTTCCAGGCACCCGATCTCGTCCGTCACGGTGATGTGCCGCTGCCGCTTGTCGAGGCGGATGGTGCGCCGGTGCGTCACCGGGTCCGCCAGGCGGGTATAGCCGTCATGGCTGGCGATCAGTTCGTCGAAATTCTCGTCCGACGACCAGCGCTCGCAACGTGCCCGGGCCTTGCGCAGCCACAGGAAGCTGCCGCCGATCTCCGACTGGTCCCGTCCATCCACGCGCACCGTGTTGTGCGCGCCGGTGCCGCGGAAATAGTCGCGCCACTTCCTCTCGGTGTTGTAGGCATAGGTGCCGGGATCGACCAGGTACTCCTTTCCGCCGACAGACAGCGTCATGGCAAGCGCGTCGGCATGGCCATGGGCGGCGATGCTCAGGTAGCCGAGCGGACCGGCGTCGGCCACCGTGCGAATCTCCTCCGCACTCTCGAAGCGGTCGCCCAGGATGTAGTACCCGGACTCGGGAAAGGCCCGGCGCACCGGCAGGCCGGCCGGATCGGGGAGCAGCGCATCGAAGGCGCCGCCAGCCCAACCGCCCAGCAGCCACTGCGTCTGCGCGTCGATGCGTCCGGCCTTGGCGCGGAAATCGCCGCGCCGGTAGAGCACGGCCCCGGTCGCCAGCAGCGAGCGGAAGGGACACCAGTCCGCCTCCCGCGACAGACGCATGACGAAACCGTCGTCGGCGTCGCCGATCATCGGCACGTTGCCGCCGGCATCCATGACTGAAGCGATGAATTCGAGCATGGCCTCGATGCGCGCCCAGTACTGCCCGCTGAAATCGATGCCTGAGGCGCGCGCCGCAAGGCCGGCAACAATAAGAAAGTTCAGGACGAACTGCTGGTAGGCGAAAGCCTGCTCGCGGTTGCCGCCGTCGGGGGCATTCTGCAGCAGCGCTTCGCGTTCCAGAATGCCGCGAGCAGTTTCCCCCCAGGACCGTGCTTCCGTCCAGCAGGGCCAGGTATTGGCGGCGACGAACAGGCCGGCGGCTTCGCCGATAAGGTGGTTGTTGGCCGAGGAATGCTGCGAGAAGCGATGCCGGATGAAATGCATGTGCTGGAAGACGGAGTCCAGCCAGCGGCGGCGCAGCGCCTTTCCGGCAGCCCCCGCGAAAAGCGGCGAAGCGTCGCCGCCGGCGAGCTGCCAGGCGAGCGACCAGTTGATGAGCCGGATGCCGGCTTCCAGTGCGCTGCACCAGTTGGGGCCGCGCAAGTACGGGCACTGTTCAAGCCAGGTCTCGATCTGTCCGCGCAGCGCTTCAAGGTGCGTGGCTTCGCCTGTGAGGACGTAGGCCTGGGCAAGGGTCGGCAGGTGCAGGTGCCGGTTCGGTTCCCAGACGAATTTGATATCCGCGCCGCCGCCCAGGCCGCGGTAATCGAGATGCTGGCCGAAGGTGGCGGGGAATTCCGTGCCGCTGCCCGGATCGCGGTTCCAGCGCGGCGGGTTGCCGAGCGAAGCGCCGCTCAGCGCAAACACGTCGAGCCGCCCCGCCGCGATCGATTCCGCTGCGGCGATATAGGGCGCAGGGTCGAGCGACGGTGCGGCGGCCATCCAGTTTCGTGTTCCGCCGCCTTCTTCGACCGCAGGCACCCGGCTGGCGGTGAGCAGGCCGCGGCGCTGCAAGTGTGCGCGCGCCGCCTCCTGGACACGGTGGCCGAGTTCGGAAGCCGACATGCAGCGCAGCCGGTTGAGGCGCCAGGCGATTTTTACGCGCAGGGCGCTCGCGTTCATGTTTGCCCTTCCTCCGCACATGAGAGTTGCGGAATCGCGCCAAGCTCCAGATAGACCGCTTCAAGCTGCGGCACGACGCGTCGCGGGGAGTAGCGGTTCTCGTAAGTCCGGCGGGCGTTCCACGCCATCCGCTCGCGCAGCGAGGCATCGCGCAGCAGGCACGCCAGCGCATCGGCCAGTCCTGCCACGTCGCCGGGCGCTACGAGCAGACCCTCCAGGCCGTGAGCGATTACGTCCGGAATGCCGCCCACCTTGCTTGCCACCACCGGCAGGCCTGCCGCCATCGCCTCGATGATGACCATCGGCAGGTTCTCGACATGGGAAGGCAGCACCAGCAAGGTTGCGCCGTCGAAGCAGGCCTGCTTGGCGGCTCCGGAAACCCAGCCGCGCAGCTCGACGATATCGATTACGCCGGCTTCATCGATCCACCGCCTGACCTGATTGTCATCACCCATGCCGCCGCAGACGAGGCGTATGCCGGGAACCTGCTCGCGTACGCAAGCCACGGCCAGGAGGAGATCGTGAAATCCCTTTTCCTCTTCGAGCCGCCCAAGGAACAGCACGCGCGCCGCATCGTCGAATGCACCTGCGGGGATGCTGCTCCTGGCCGGATCCGGGCAGAGATTCGGGATGATGCGCACGGGCACACCCGGCACGACGGAAAGTATCCAGCGTTGCCAGGCTTCGGTCAGCACGATGAAGCATGCTGTCTTGCCGATGACGGTGCGCACCCACCACTTCCCGAGCGGGCCGCAGGTGTCGGCATAAAACTCGCGGAAGCCGCCGCCGTGAAGGCTCACCACCACTGCGCGACGGAACAGGAACGCCAGGGCGATGAAGACGGACTTGCGCCAGAAGCTTGCGTAGGAAGACGTTTGCACATGCACGATGCGGCCGCCGCCACGCAGCAGCAGGGCAACGAACTTGATTGCCGAATCGAACGCGCATGCCGCTTTTCGTACTGCCCCGCCAGGGCAGTTCGTCGGCACGTAGGCGATGCCCCAGCGCTCGAACAGGCCCGCGTCGCGGTACGCGCCGATCACCGCCGCCACGCCGCCCTGGGTGTCGGGCGAAGTGCCGACCATGACGATTTCCGGCGCGGGGTTCATGCAGCCGCCGCCTCGACATGGGCCGCGCCCAGGTAGCCGGAGATATCGAGGTGCTGGATCAGCATCTTGTGCTTGCCCCGGCTGGTGCGCTCGATTGCATCGACGCGGCAAATCGTCACCTCGCAGCCGCCCTGCGTCTTGTCGGATATGGCGGCGCGAATTTTCCGCGAGGCGTTTTCCGTGAGATCGCTTCGCGCGACGATCTTCAGCGCGATCCTTCCCGGTTCATGCTGCTCGTACTGGATGGCATCGACCTCGGCCAGTTGGGAAAAGTGAGCTGCCCCCAGGGTGCAGACGGAAATCAATCGCTCGTCCCGGCACACGACAAACTCCTGCAGGCGGCCATCGATGCGCTCCAGCACCGGGTAGCCCGGCAGGGCCGGGTGGGGATGCGACCCCCAGGCGCCGAAATCCCCGGTGCGGTAGCGAACGAAGGGCATGACGAAATTATCGAAGCTGGTGCCGACGATTTCGCCCAGGACACCCGGTTCAGTAACGGGGTTGCCGGCGGGGTCGACCAGTTCCAGATAGCCATACAGGGGCCAGAAGAAATAGCGGTCATCGTCCGGCATCGTGGCGGCCAGAAGAGCGCGCTCAGTGTGTCCGTATCCTCTCAGGACCGGACACGGGAAGACGCGCTTCAGCAGCGCCATCTGAAATGGATAGGTGTTCTCCGAGGTCAGTTGGATGCCCCTGATGCGCGAAGTGATGTCCGGCTCGGGATGCTCGTCGAGCCACTTCGCGAGCGGATACAGCGCCGATGAAAAGGCATGGACGAATGAAGGCTTCCATTCCTTCAGCGCCTTGACGTACTCGGGCATGTAGCGCGATTCGAGATGATCGCTGCTCAGGATCAGGTGCCGCTTGATCGGCTCGTACATCCACAAGCGGCCGCCGGGCGTGCCGGCCGTGGGCACGGTGCGCCCGCGCAGGTTCAGGATTACATCCCCATCGCGCAAGCCTGCCCGCCGGTCGAAATCCTCGAAGTAGGCGCTCTCCTTCGGGCGTGTCACGTGCTTGTGCGCATAGAACATCATCGGGTTGGCCGTCGACCCGCCCGTAAACATGCGCAGCCGCTCACGCTCGCCGTGCGCTGAAGACAGGAAGGACGCGGCGTTCGCCTTGATCTGTTCCTTGCCGCAAAGCGGCAGGCGGGCCAGCATTTCCCGCGGCGGCAGGCCGGACGCGAGCAGATGCCGGTGGGACCGGTAAGCCGGAACGGTTTGCAGGGCCACTTCGAGCGTGGCCCGCAGCTTGTGCCCGATCGCGCCCTCCAGCCCCTCGGCGACCTTGCCTCGCTCGACTTCCCGCGCGAAGCCGGAGAAGCGGCTTCCATACCTCAACGAGCGGGGCAGGGCCGAATAGGCCGCGCCCACCGACGACTTCACCCATTGCGGCGAGGCGACGTACGCCGAAAGCAAGGGATGAAGGATGTCCTCCAGCGCCATGCGCGTGACTCCCTAGGCGGCTTCGGCCATCACGATGGGTTCTTCCCACAGCCAGGGGCCGACGGCGATGGGCTGGCCGATGGTCATCGACTCCACCGCCAGCACCGCCGCCGCGCTGACCGCCATGGCGGTCCCGAAATCCATCGCCGGGTTCCCGCTGCGCATGCCGTCGACCCAGGCATTCAGCATGTTCCGCTGCCCCTTGTCCTGGGCGGAAAGCCGGACGCGCTCGGAATGCAGATCGCCCTGGTACAAGACGCCCTCGCGGAAGTCGTCGATGATCGCCGCACGCTGGCCGCCGAACACCTCGACATATTCCTTGCGCAGCGCCTTGGGGCCGTCCGATGCATACGTCACATTGGCCACGCTGCCGTCCCGGAAGGCAAGGGACAGGCATACGTTGTCGTTGAGAAGCGGTGCCGCAGCGCCGCGCACCCCGATGCAATGGACCGATACCGGCACCGAATCCAGCAGCGCGGCCGCCAGGTCGATGAAGTGGCAGGCCTCGCCGATCACTCGCCCGCCCCCCGCTTCCGGATCCTGGATCCAGTGCTCGGAAGGTATCGATCCGGCGTTCACCCTGATATTGACGACCCTCGGCGAATGCACGCCGGCGAAGTGCTCGCGCACCCTCGCCGTAAGCGGGGCGTAGCGCCGGTTGAAGCCGACCATGAGTTGCCTGCTTCCCGCAGCCGCGAAGGTGCGGCCCACCTCGGCCAGTTCCTCGATGCGCAGCGCGAGGGGCTTCTCCACATAGACATGTTTGCCCGCGCGCAGCGCCCGGCAAACGTAGTCTGCATGGGTGTTGTGCCGCGTCGCGATGGCCACGGCATCCGAATCCGAACCGATGACTTCGACGAAATCCGCCGCGCAGAACGAGAAGCCGAACTGTTTGGCAACGCCGGCCGCCGTCCGGCCGCTGGCCGTCATCAATCCGCGCAGCTCGACGTCCTCGCGGCCCTTCAGTGCCGGCAGCAGGGTGGCCGTGGCGTAGTTGCCTGCCCCGACCAGCGATATGCCGAGCCGTGCCCGGTCGATCGGTTCGCTCTTTACCGCGATGCGGCCGGCTTCGGTTGCCGCGCCGGAGCAGCCCTCCGTCTTCGGATACTCGAGCACGATCCCGAGGTAAGGCTCCTGCTTCTGCCCCTCGATCAGCGCGTAGGCTTCCACGGCCCGGTCCAGGCCGAAGCGGTGGGTGATCAAGCTCTTCAGGTCCAGGCTGCCGTCGGCAACGAGCGAAAGAATGGTTGCCATGTTCCGCTGTTCGCTGAAGCGCACGTAGGCCAGCGGATAGTCGTTGCCGTTCTCCTCGTAGTCCGGGTCGTAGCGCCCGGGGCCGTAGGAACGCGAGATGACGACGCTGATTTCCTTCTTGAAAAAATCCTCGCGCGGGATGTCCATGCGCACCGCACCGACCACGACGACGCGGCCTTTCTCGCGCGTCACCTTTCCGCAGAGCTCGATCGGCTGGTTCGACCAGGTGCCCGCGCAGACCAGAACCGCATCGACGCCATACCCGCCCGTCAGCTCGCGGCAGGCCGTCTCGACATCCGCCGCGGATGCCAGCCCGATCGCGCCGAATTTCTCGCTCAGCGCCACCAGCGCCGGATCCAGGTCCGTGCCGATCACGCGGCAGCCGTTCGCCCGAAGGAGTTGCACCGTGATCTGCCCGAGCAGGCCCAGGCCGAGCACCAGAACGGTTTCCCCCAGCTTGGGATCGGCCAGGCGCACGCCCTGCAGGGCAATCGCCCCCAGCGTGGCGAACGCCGCCTCCTCGTCACTGACTTTGTCCGGAATCTTCACCGCCAGGTTCTTCGGCACGACGGCGAATTCCGCATGGTTCGCGTAACCGGCCCCGCCGCAGGCGACGCGATCGCCGGGGTGAATGCCTTCAACCAGTCCGCCGACGGCCACCGCCACCCCGGCCGAGCTGTAACCGAGCGGATTGGGCGCGCCGAGCCGCGTGCTGACCGTCTGCATGGTCTTGCTCAGCCCCTCCGTGCGCAGTTTTTGCAGCACCTGCCGCACCAGATCCGGCCGCGCCTTCGCCTTCTGCAACAGGCTCTTCTTGCCCATGTCGATCTTGGTCTTCTCGGTGCCGGCACTGATGACCGAGGCCGTGGTGCGCACCAGGACGAACTTGTCGCTGAGCGACGGAACCGGCACGTCCTGCACTTCGATGGCGCCGGTTTTGAGGGTGTGGGTGACTTGCTTCATTTGATGTCCTTGCATGAACCGGCATTTCAGCCAGCCTACGGTCAAGTTACAGGTTTTGTATTACAGGCAAATGAGTTGTCGATCACGGACGGAAAATTGCGCGCAAAAGTGCGGTTTGGCCGATCTATTTGCCAAGCATTGCCTCATGCTGCCGTATAGTCTTTTCGTCCCAGCGCGGCCACTCTCTTAAGGGTGGAGCACCTACATGAACCGTATAAGGGGGCACATTTCTGGTGACGACGCTCCCTGCCCCAATGATGCTTCCCCTGCCGATCGTGACGCCTTTGAGAATTACGGCGCCGGTACCTACCCAGACATCGTCCTCGATGACTACGGCCTTGTCGTTCTCGGGCAGCTTTTCAACAACATCGTGCATGTATGCGCCGACGACATCTGTCCGATGGTCGCCCGTCATGATTGTCACGTTTGGCCCAAAAAGGACTTTGCTCCCAATCGTTATCGTGCTTGCCGCAGCACTGAAGTTCGCGCCTGCCCCTATAAACACGTCATCACCAACAGTCGTGTTCTCGAATGAAATTACGGCCCCTGCTCCAAATCGGACGTTTCTTCCGCAGGAGCGAAACCTCGATCGCTGGCTTACCATCCACACGCGGTGAAGCACCTTGTTCATATAGAACAAGATATAACCAACTAGCCGCATTAGTGATCTCAGATTTAGTCTCCGCGGTATCTTGAAAAACTTTAGCTCATCAGCCTAGTACAAATTCTTTCCTAAAATGCATCAGACTCTTGCACTCAGATTTCGTTGTGTCTAATGGCAATGCCCGCTCTAACAGCTTTGGCCGTCCAGAGGCCGCGCAACGCAGCGGAGACTATTAGTGCTGCCAATATCAAGATGACTGCATTGGGGCCACGGAGCCCAATGCCAACAAGAATTAAAACTGTAGCGAGGAATAGCAAGAAACTCGCAAGTGCTATACGGAATTGAATTGCTGATTTCTGCAAAGCCACGAGGAGGTTCGCGTCTGGCAGCATCGCTTGACTGATAACAAAATAAACAATGAGGCTTATGAAAGCAGCTTTTGACCCATCGGTTGTATAGATCTGCTGATAGTACTCATTCCCAAGAAGCAAGCCACTGAATACAAGCATGCATGCCATCAGAAATGACAACACAAGAATTTGGTGCTTGAAGGTGCGATGCAGGCTTAGTGCGCCCGCTAGGTCACTTTTCCCCAAAGCACCCGACACCGCAGGAAGGTTCGAGAATCCCATCGCTCTAGGTATGAGTATCATCACGCTTAGCATGCCAAGCATCAGGCCAATGATTCCCCCATAAGCATCGCCGGCTAGAAATACTGCTGCGGGAGTCAAAAGCAGCACGGTTCCGCCCGTCAGGATGTTGGTTGCGCTGTATTCCAAACCTGTGCGTAGGTCGGCAAGGGCAAACAGGACGTTATTCTTTCGGCCGCTCTTACTTAATGATCGCCATCCTGATGCGAAGCCGAGCAGGCCGGCCAGAAGAAATGGCACACTGATAGCACGGTATGCCGCAGTCGAATCGGATAGGCCTAGCAGAATTGCAAGTGCACCTAGCGTGATACTGGTCTCGATAACGAAAAGGCGCCTATAAGACTGCCGCGCAAGCATGAAATGCCGCACCAACTGGTAGGAGCTCCAGCCGAACAATATGGCAGCCGCTTCCACAGGATGGAAAACCAGCCCTGCCCAAAATAATCCAGTCAGAATTACCGCACCGAAGATCATTGCCGTGAAGCCCCAGGCCGATACCCCGAATGCAACTTGATGACATTGTGATTCAGGAACAGCGGGAATCCTGCTAAGAATAATTGTGGACCAACCGACAGCGGTAAAGAAGCCAAGGAGCGACACAATTGATAAGTCATTCGCCAGCCTGCCCAAGGATTCAATTCCGTGAATCCTTTCCGCAAGAACAAGCACAAGCAATCGCTGAAGCCCTGGAAACGCGGTAACTGCTAGCAACATAACCTTAGGCAGGCTGACCATTGCTCTATTTGCTGTTCTGACGAATCACAGCAACTGCTGCGTTTGCACATAACAATGCGATTGCGAAGACCAAGCCGGCTAGTGGTCTATAAATCAGTCCATTGCTGAACAAACTGGCTGTTACGTATACAAACATGAGAGGTGCTGCAACACGATCAGCGGCGAAGCTTTTCCATATCGAAAAAAGCAGTAGCACGATTGCGCCTAAGCCAAAAATTCCGTTTTGCGTCAGGATGTGAAGAAAATCATTGTGGGAATCCTTTGCGCCCCACCACCACACGTCTGAAACAACGAAATCCGAACCGGCTCCCTTCCCTAGGAGAACCTGCACAAAAGTCGAGTCGTAGAACAGGTGGAACTTGTAGACCCACATCGACACGCGCCCGGAGGAAAGCTGTACCAGGTCGCGCCAATCCGGAATTCTTATTTGATCCGCGATCAAGCCGATCAGCACAACCGAAAGAACGATCCCAAGAAAACCGAGCAAGGCGGGCCATGCCCGTTTATCCCGCAGCAGGAAATGGGACAGGACAAACACCACCAGCGTGACCATTGCCGTGCGTACCCCCCATGCCACGAACACCAGCGTCAAAGCCAGCAAAGCGGCTGCATACAACCAGCGGCGTGATATGGCTTTCGCCAGATGAAGGTAGTAGATGCCAAAACCGGCAAGACCCACGACATAGGCAGAAGTATGCAAGCCTGAGAAGTAGGCCGGGCTGAACGATTCGCCGCGGTTGAACGCAGATGGCAACGCAAACAGACCGACTACGGCGAGGACAAACACCAGCAGGAAAGTTCTCAGGGCCGCAATCAGGGTGGCAGCAGGCTGATCCTGATAAAGCCGCATGCCGACCATCATGAACATGATCGGTGTGAGCAGCTTGAAGGTTTCGAGCATGGCGAAAAAGAATGCCCTGCCGGAAACCAGTTCTGTTAGCAGCACCGACACGAAAAGCAGATTTATGCTTCCCAGGAGCCACGGGCATCGGCGCATGAAGTAGTCGATATTGAGAACCAGATAGGAAATCAGCGACAACACGAATACCAGATCGACGAGCTTGCTCGTGAGATTGCCAGGACCGGTATCGAGGAATGCGGAAACAATGAGCTTGATCCAGATGAGGGCAAACAGAGCACGAACCACTTTAATGCCCACATCGGATGCCGATGCATCGATTGGCATGGCTCGGGAGAGACGAGAATTCGCTGGCAGTGTCAATCCGTGATTAAGCATGGCTACTTGTTGCTTGTGCCCAGCAATCGAATTGCAAGCTGCTGGTCCAGATCCGCAAACATGGCTTCTGCAAAAAACTGCTGTTGGGTGTATGCCTTCTCGGCATCTCTCGAAAGTGATGACATGCGGAACAGATAGCCGTCCGGCAGGTAGCCGGAAACCGCGTATTTCATTTGCACCAGTTCACGGTCCAGATAGCTGCGCACTACCTGGTTTCCCATGGTGAACCAGTAGGTGACCGGCTCGCTGCGCGAACCCATGGTCGCGAGCATGCGGGTGGCGGGAACCTCGATGCCCTTGATCGAGATGTTCTCGTTCCTCAATGTGTCGATCTTGAATCCCTGCGCCGCATAGCAGACTTCCTGGCGGTGGGCGCGCAATTGTTTCGTCTGCGTTGAGCCGTAGGCCACGGAGAGCATGATGCGATCGCCTTGCCCGTTGACGTAGGTCCTGCTGACGATCTGGCTGTATATGGCATTCAAGGCTTCTTCCTGTGCGGCGGTAGGCACGAGGCTGGCGCCGCCCTCGACGACCCGCCAGTCGCCGAACTGCTTCGGGATGGCCTTTTCGAGATCGATCTGCGGAACTGTGTCTGCAATCGATTTTTCGGGTGTCAGCAGCCATGCAGAGACAGGCGCCGCAATCATCAAGACGGCGAGCAGGATGCCGGAGCGGAGGAGGGGATGCATGGTTTTACCCCTCACCCTAGCCCTCTCCCCGCGTGCGGGGAGAGGGGATGGATACTGCCGCCGTGTTGCGGGGACTGACTTTTGCGGCGGGCGTGCCGCCGCGCCTTTTCAGGGCGTACTGGATGAGCGAGTCGAGGGACATGATCAGCAGCAGTGCGCTGACGAACAGCACCATGCCGGCGAAGCCGTGCAGGAAACCCTGTCCGGCCTCGTCGCCGAAGTAGTAGGTGATGAGCGAGAGGCTGATCACGCGGATGGTGTTGGCAGTGAGCGAGATCGGGATGATGAGGATGGCCAGCAGGGTGTTGCGCCACCAGGATTCGTGCCGGGTGAGGTGCAGGTAGAAGAGGCCGAGCGCTTCGAGCGAGAACAGGGTGTGCAGTCCGGCGCAGGCGTCGGCCACCAGCAACTGGTACTGGCCGAGGTAGAGGATGACGCCGTTGCGCGAGATGGGGTAGCCAACTGAGTAAAGCACGTGCTCGGTGGCCCAGGAGACGAAGGTCTTCATGGGCATGGTGAGGACGTCGACCACCGGGCCGGGCAGCGGAACCATGAAAAGGAGGAAGAAGATCGGGAACCAGCAGGCCTTGAGCGCCTGGGTGCCGCGCTGCATCAGCAGCAGCGCCGGCAGGACGAGGAGCAGCGAGCCCAGTTCGAACATGATGATGGCCTGGGAGCGGCCGAGGATGTAGAGCAGCAGGCCGAAAATGAGCAGCGGCCAGGCGACGGCGCGGCGCGGGGCGACCGGGGCGTTCTGGATCGTATTGCGCAGGCTCCAGAAGAGGTAGAGGCAGACGGCCAGGATGATCGGGCCGTGCATCTGCTCGTCGCTCCGCCACAGGCCCATGAAGAGGTCGACGAAGGTCGGCACGTACATGGCCGCGAGGCCGAAGAGCACGGG
>Ga0172380_10004074_pt1 | contig 19222 bp, 20 predicted proteins | sample Leawe162metaG_FD_119747 | JGI IMG/M metagenome (GOLD analysis project Ga0172380, IMG submission 119747) | Leachate microbial communities from a municipal landfill in Southern Ontario, Canada - Leachate well 162 metaG | ecosystem: Engineered > Solid waste > Landfill > Unclassified | place... | reverse complement strand
GTAATTGCAGCGCATCGTGCAGGAATCAGAACTTTAATATTGCCAAAGGAGAATAGAAAGGATTTGGAGGAGATTCCTAAAGAGGTAGCAAAAGATTTACGATTTGTATTTGCTTCACATATGGACGACGTTTTAAAAGAGGCATTAACAAAACCTATTGAGGGATTAAAGCAGATAAAAGGAGAAAAGGAGACTAAGTTAAAGACCCCACAGCCAATCGCGGCTGACTAGTTTTAAATTTTAAATTCGATCAAACAGATAGTACCCTTAAAGGAGAGAGTATAGGATGAAGTAGTTCACGCCTTATTTCTTTTTTTGTGTTAAATATTTTTTCTATAATTCTTTCTGCAGCATAGTTATTCCCTGGGTGGGTATCGCGATAATGAACATCTGAGTCGGGTGCACTATTTATCTCATTTATAGCAGTTACGGATTCGGAAAAAGGAATATTAATATTAGGGGAAATGTAGTCAATTCCGGCAAAGCGCAGATTTAACTTCTTAACAGCTCGTATAAAAAGTTCTATATTTTCTTGTGGAATAGTTTCTCTTTCAATTCTTTTACGCTCACCGCCTATATCTAGATCGCAACCCAGTTGAAGTATTATATTTATTTTTGCAGGGTAAACTTTATTTAAATCAATTTTATTAGATTTTAAAAACTGGTGGTCTTTATTTCTAAGAGAGATTAAGGGAAGTCTTAATTTGCCCCTCAGAGTATTTTTTTCTTTTATAAGTTTTAATAGTGAGTTTTTACCATCTCCAGTAACATTTGAGGCAAGTCTTTCAGTGACTGCTATAATTTCATTATCTAATACTGTTATTCTGTAATGCTTCCCTGTTATGTATCTTTCTATCATAATTGTAGAATTTTCTTTAAATGCTTCTGCGATTGCCATTTTTATTTGTTTTTGATTTGTTGGATCAACTGTTATACCTATGGAAAGAGAACTATTTGTTGGTTTTACTACGATAGATTTTTTTTGTTTTAATTGCATTAAAGCATACTGTGCAGCTTTTACTTTATTGGTAAATGATTTAAATTCTGGCACGGGGATATTATCTTCCTGCAGCAGTAATGAAGTTTTTACTTTATTTACGGATAAACTCGATCCTATTTGAGTATTAACCCCAAGTACGTTAGAGCTGATATCTAGTCTTTGTTTTCCGTTAAATACGCTCGCAAGTCCTATTTTTTCATTTATAATTTCGTAGTCAACCCCCAACTTATCAGCAGCATTAAGATAGAAATTTGCGTATTTATTTTTAGTTATTTTTTTCATTGATTAATCACGTATTTCCAATTTGGAAATTAAAAATTATTTATAGAACTTAGTATGGATGAGATTAGACTCTCAAGAGGAAAGAATAAAATACTTGGTGCTACTTATTACAGTATAACACCTTATAGGATAAATAGCGAGGAGGAGCGGCGAGTAGATTTAATTCAGATTTTGATTAATAACCTTTTTGATGAAGGCATATTTCGTATTCAAAATTAACAGTCTGCTCAACTCTTCTAATGTTTTCATTAGTTTTTTCAATATTTGCAGATTCAGCAAATTTAATATCGCTTGCTTTATTCGCACACTCCATGCGTGCTTGGCTTGGTTTTATGTCAAACCAATAAATTCCAAACGCTATAATAGCGATCGATATTAAAATTATTATAAGTCTAAAATTCATGAGTGGAGTATATCAAAAAGTACATTATAAGTCAAAGGTTACCTCAGATTCTTACATGACTCTTATTTATAAAATTATCAGCAGGTTATAATAGATATTATGAAAAAAAAGAAAACAAAGACGCTTATAGAGGGTGAAGCAGTGGTGCTGACTAAGGAGGATGTTCTAGATAGCGATTTAAAAGGAGATGACCCTCTGGAGGAGCTTCAAAAAGAGTCAGACAAAACTCTTTTTAGAACAAAAACTGTATTTCCATTTACACTTTTCCCAGACACAATAATTATCGATTACCATAAGGTAAGTATTATCAGAAAGAAATTTTTTATGTCTGAAAGTATAGATAGTATAAATCATGGAGACATACTTCATGTTGAAGCAGAAACTGGTCCATTATTTTCTACAATAAAAATTACGACAAAATATTTTTCGGAAAAACCTATCGAGATAGAGTATCTGGGCAAAAAACATGGGGTGAAAGTTCGCGACATGTTACATGGGCTCATAGCAGCTCGTCAAGACGACATAGCATTTGATGATGTAAAGAAAAAAGGCATGGCAAAAGAGCTCGAGCAGATAGGGAAGGCAGATGTCGATGAATAATTTCCAAAATTGGAATACTGAAAAACTATAATAATTTGGTGACTCATCGTGCGATTGCACAGAATTTAGTAATCCCTGAACTTATTAAAATGTATAAGCTATTTGGTCAACAAACTTCAAGACTGCATGCCTCTGCTTAATCTTTCCCACTATGATAATATCAAGGAATGATAAACGAAGAAGATAAGATAATTTCAGAAGCTAAGGAGTGGGTTAAGAAAAACAAGAAAAAATTGTTCTTGGACTTCGCTGATGAGAATATTTATGTTTCTGATCCATACCCAACTACCATTTTCATGGCGGGATCACCAGGGGCTGGAAAAACGGAATTTTCAAGAAGGTTATCGGAAACTTTTAATCAGAAGCCTGTCATAATTGATGCTGATGAGATTAGAAAGCTAATTCCTGGATATTTGGGTAAAAAAGCATATTTATATCAAAGAGCAGCTACAAAAGGGGTTAACATTCTTTATGATTATGTCTGTAAAAAAGGATTGAATGTAGTACTTGACGGAACATTTGCTTATGGAGATGCACTAGGAAATATAGAGCATTCCCTTCGTCATAATAGAAATATAGAGATTTATTTTTTATATCAAGATCCAGTTTTATCATGGAATTTTACAAAACAAAGAGAGAAAAAAGAATTTAGGAATGTACCAAAAGAAGTTTTTATAAAAGCCTATATTAAATCTCTAGAAAATGTTAATTTAGCAAAAGAAAAATTCGGCAATAAGATGAAACTCAATATTGTAATTAAGAATTTTGAAAAAGGTCTTGATTCCTTAGAACTAAACAAAGATAGGGTTGAAAATTATATTCCCAAGGTATATACTACAAATGAGCTTGAAGAACTACTGACATAATATGTTAATTTCTATATTTAAACGAAAAACCATAATACCTTCGACAGACTTTTCTAAGTTTTTCGTATTATCTAAGGCTGATGAGAAAAAAAGAATTCTGAAGGAAGTAATAAAAAAAGCTAATAACGACCAAAAGCTTTTATATCAATCTGCTTAAATATTCATTTTATAACATCCTATAATAGTTATTTCTTTTAAGAAGTGATTTTTTTTAAATTTCGTGAATGTGACCCAAATGCGAAGTCCTGAGCCGGTCGAAGGGTTTTTGAATTGTTTTTATCCTGAGTTAAGCCGAAGGAGAACCAGATTCGAAGCTCGCTGGAGCAGTGGAAACAGGTTTTACAACCTGAACTCAGTACAGGTTCTTTTACTAACTACCATTAGGAATTAGAATCTAGTCCTCAAATTCTTCATATATGTACCAGTTGTCGTCAATTTTTTGATGAATAGTATAAGATTTTGCATAGCCACTACACCCCTTATAGTCATCTAGATGCTTTAGTGGTTCGGTAGAATATCCACAATTTTCTTTGAAATAATTTGTAGGTGTTTTAATTGAGTAAGTATAGCCCATACTAGTTCCCGAGATTGATAGACCGGAAGTATGAGCTATGAAAATAACTTTCTCTGGAAAAGCATAAAATCCTCTTGGTATGCTTAATTTTTCAAATGCTTTTCTATAATTTGATATATCTTCATAGGTTAATCCAATTTTGGTTAGATCATTAGGTCTGGTCCATGTGTTATCAATTCTTTCTAAGCCTTTTTGCTGATCCTCAAGTACTCTTTTTGCAAGTTCATTAAATTCTCTTTTATGATTAAAATAATTCTGGGAAAGTTTTTCTACAGATGGGGGCATATTCATAAATAGACATAAAAATAGAACGCCTATGACGGTTAACAACAAGCCCCCGCTTACCAATAAAAGAATTTTGGTTAAATGGAACCGTTTATTCTTCCTGTCAAGGTAAATGAAGATGATTAGTAAGCAAAAAAATATTGGGACAAAAATTGGTATTGAAAAGGCAATAATAAAAATAAGTGCTATAAAAATAAAATTCCACTCAATCACATAAATATTATAGCAAAAGAGGTGAATTTGGCTTCACTGTGAACCAAATGTTTTCTTGTGGTGAACTTGCCGAACCATGAATTACCTGGTGCTACAGGTATAATCCTGAGCGAAGCCGAAGGAGAACCAGATTCTAAGCTCGCTTGAGTAGTGGGAAACAATTATTTCGGTCTGTGTTAGGTCAAGTCAAGTCTCCATTCTGGCTACTAGGAATTAGCTTAGAGTATAATATTATTATGACAAACGAGGATGCCTTTTTTGTAATTTTCACTTCCTGCATTTGCATTTTCGGCTTTCTTTTGGCTTTAAAAGGGTTTAAGGGCATTAAAAGAAAAGAGATATATTCATTGTGGTACAGAAATCTCTATAAGGGTAAAATGGCTATCTTTATTGGAGTAGTCTATATTTTTCTAGGAGCTTTGCCAATCCTAGCTTTATTACTAAAAGTACTACTGCTTCTGTGACCCTACGGTACATTTATTCGAACCGCTTCTTGCCTGGATGGTTGAAATATACTTAGTTTTTGAAGAAAAGGAGATAGCACACACTAATGACCTAGTTTTATTTTAATAATACTCTTGAGCAGTAATTTTTTCACAATGAATATCTTCTGCTTTTAATACACCTTTCAAAAACCAACAGGCAACTTCTAGACTTTCAATTCTGTTCCTCTCAATCACATTCATCATTACACTTTCGGGTTTATCGAATCTGTATGGAAATCCTTCTCCTGGTTTTCTCCAGCTCATCAAATCTATATATAGATACCCATCCTCTATCCATTGCCGAAGCTGCTTTTCATCAGGAATCTTTGGAATATCTGGAATGTAAGCAGTAAGCCCAATTCCTGGAAGATCAGCTCCTCCATGACATTCTGAGCTGTAACGTGTCATAAAGCCTGAACCTTGCGGTGGAAATATTTCCCATATATTAGTAGCTGGATAATGATCATCTCCATCCCATTCTTCATCTAAATAACTTTGTCTTACAATAAGGTCACTCGTTGTCCCTGCTAGTTCTTGAAGAGTAGGAGAAATATCATAACCATATAAATTAACTTGGGGATTTACAAATTTAGGTGAAACCACATGCCAACTATCTTCTGGATTTCCTAGTGGCATTACTAGATTAAGAAGATCAGATGTCGTTTTTAGTTCAGTTGCTAAATGTTGAAGCTTGGTGCTTGGTTGCTCATACCGCAAATCTGTCTCTTTCATAGAGTAGATTTTAGCATAGGTGGATTTTTGCGCGGAGAAATATTAAATAGTGACCATTTGGTAAATCTATTCAAAACGCTTCTCGCCTGGATGGTAGAATTGAGAGAATCTTTTGAATAAGTAATCCACTGCGATTAATCATATATGTCATGACAGAATATGTATTCTGTGTTGGAATTTATACCTAATACAGCTATTGCTAGAATTTTTTTGTCGTAAAAAACCTTTTTGTGTATTTTCATAAATGGCAATTTTGATCAATAAAATACACCCGTAGAGCGTATATTTTACATCACGCGTTTTACGGGTAAATTATACCAGTAGGACGTGTATTGACAAAAAAACGTTTGACAGGTAAAATAATTATATGAAGGTGCATTTTTCAAATCAAGGAAATTTGCGTAATTTTAAGAGTTTTATTGAATCGCTTGATTTTTCAAATAATAAAAAATTGGAGATATCAACACACAATAAGTGGGTAACAGTGCATCCTGCTAATCTTGTTATAGCAGCTGCACTAGCAATCCAAGTCGGAAAGAAAAACTCAGAGATTATTGGTGAAGTTCCAGATACAGGACGCTATCTAGATAGGATGGGTCTTTATGATTTGGTAAAAAATTCTTCACCCTTTATTTATAGTAAGAAAGAAGAAGCAGGTAGATTTGTCCCGATTAAAGTTATTAAAACTTCTGAAGACCAATCACGCTTCATAGCTGATGTAATACCACTGTTGCATTTGTCTGAAAAGAATACTATCGTTGTTAAATATATTATCGGGGAGCTTGTTCGTAATGTACTTGAGCATTCCTTTGCAAAAGAGGGAGCTATTGTTGCCGCTCAATATTATAGAAAAACAAATCGTGTAAGTATTGGTATTTGTGACAATGGGATCGGTGTCTGGAAGAGTTTGAATACCTTTTGGCATCCAAAAAATGACATAGATGCACTAAAACTAGCTCTAACACCAGGTGTTACTGGAACAACACGAAAAGAAGGTGGAACTGCAGAGAATGCTGGAGCCGGATTATTCTTCATTAAGTCGATTGCTAAGATTACTCGTAATTATTTTGTTATATATAGCGGTAGCGCAGAGTATACCTTATTAAAACATGATAAGAGGGTAAAGTTCGCACCAAGATTATATGCTGACCCAAATCGAGATCCACACAGTGAGACTAATAAGGCGCCAAGTTTTCAAGGTACCTTAGTTGCGGTAGATATTTCACTTGATGAAACAAAAGAGCTAAATGAGTTGCTGGCAAGCATAGGTGAGGTATATGATAAGGCAATACGAGAGCGCAAAAGGGCAAAGTATAGAAAACCAAGATTTATATGAAGAAAATTATAAATATACAGAAGGCGGTAGGTGATTTCGCGGAGAACAAAGATATTGCAAAAAGAATAAGAATCGAACAGATTATGCCATATTTATCCAGGGGTGATGAGATTATCTTGAATTTTAGTGGTGTGAAAGGTGCCACCCAATCATTTATTCATGCATTAATAAGTGATCCAATTAGGGAATTTAGAGATGTTGCTTTTGATAATTTAGCTTATAAAAATGCTAATGACGATGTCCGCGAAATTATCTCAATAGTTTATCGCTATATGCAGGAGAGTCTAAATGCAAATGGTAAAGATGAATAGTTTTTTAATTCATGAAATTTCGAACCAAATTGAGGCTAGGATGCCTTACATTGATTAGAAATGTGTAAAAAAAGTAAATAATTTGAGAGTAGCGGTTCGAACACCATGCCTAGGTGTTCCCTTAGGTGACCCTTCGGTGCATCTATTCGAACCGCTTCTTGTCTGGATGGCAGAATTGAAAGAAGTCTTTTAAACAAATACGCTAAGCATATTATTATGAGCTTTTTGATATAATACTTGCCAATGACTAAGGAAAGCCTTCAATCACCAATCAGAGAATTGCTTCCAGATGCTCAAAGATTAGCTCTTGATCAATGGGAAGTTGTAGATAACTGGGGATTTACTGGATACATACTGAACAATGGTGAGCAATTAGAAGGTTTAATGGGAGAGCATGAGACAATTGCTTTATCTGTTTTTCCTGATGATGAAGAAGCAGTTCTTTCCTTTTTGAAAACCGGGGCAATAAGGTTTTATAAATCGTCTTATGTTTCATTTGAAGCGCAGCTAGTGCTTGAGCCAACATTTGAGCAAATCCAAACATTAAAAAGAGCAATTGCCGAAATGCCTAGCATGAGTCTTGATATTACAGGCATGGATGGTAAGAATGTTAAATCTTACAAAAGTGAAAACCTTGGTCAACTGCTAAACGATGTTAGGAGGGTTCTCCGTACTCAACAAAGTCGATGAAATTTCGAACCAGAGTGAGGCTAAAATATAGGATAATAAGTTGAATACCGCAAAAAAATATAAACTTCTGAACGTGGCGGTTCGAACACCATGCGTAAGTGTTCCCGTAGGTGACCCCACCGGAATTCCCCTCGGTTAACTCGGGGCGAGCTCAATGATTCAAATTCTTCTGTAGGATTTCTTCAACAATCCCAGTGCAAACATTTAGACCGAGTTTTCCATCAATCAACATCTGCTTCTTTTTATGCGACCAGCCTTTTAATTGTTTCTCTCTCTGAGCGGCTTCGTATTTACTTTGATATCTTTCTGCGTAGACAAACTTTAAATCAGAAAACTTTTTAGTAGAGATATTCAGTTTGTTTTGATGTTGAGAAAAACGGGAGATAAAGTCGTCAGTGATTCCAATGTAAAAAGTTTTCTGGTCGCAAAGAAGCATATATACATACCAATCCCTTGTTTGCAACATATTAGAGTGCTTGCACTGAGCTTGCCGAAGTGACCCCACCGGAATTCGAATCCGGGTTTCTTGGATGAGAACCAAGTGTCCTAACCACTAGACTATGGGGCCAGAAAAGTTTCATACTACATAAGCCAAATTATGCAATTAAACAATCTTGACTGTATTTTACCTTTTTATATCTACGATCTCAAGATAAGGACCTTTACGATAAGCGACAAGCCATTAAGGCTTATGTAATTCCAAAATAAATCCACCGATGTGAATCCATCTGTTTTCAGAACTTAGTGGATGATCGAATCTGTAATTTGCTAATATTCTTGGTAAGAATCCGTGTTCACGTGCTAATTCTGCTGTATCCTCTGGTTGAGTATGGTATGCAATAGAGTAGTTGTGTGTGTTCTGACATGAAGCTAATATTTCAGTCCAGTTTTCGTTACTTTCATAAATATCTCTATATGGAATGGAATCTTCTCTATCTTGTCTCCACACACGCATGTTAGTTTTCTCAGAAGAGATTAGGAGTGATCCACCGCTTTTTAATACCCTATAAGATTCGGAAAGCATTTGTATTCTGGAGTTCGGTGTTAAATATACTAGTGCATCTTTTAGCAATATTCCATCAATGGAGTTTTCAGTGTGAGGTAGTTTTTCAACGGCTCCGATTGTCTTAAATCCTTTATAATAGGATGCATCTAGCATAGGTTTGGAGACGTCCTGTGCGATTACGTTTGCGCCGGCATTTGTCATGGATATGGACTCAATTCCCTGACCACTAGCCGCATCGAGAACTAGGTTGCCTGGAAGTCGGGAAAGCCAAGGTATTAGGTATTCATCATTAAAAATTTCTTGAGGATTATTTTTTTTTTCGTTAAATCTTGGATCAAATGTGGTAATTTCACTTTTAGAAACCATAAATTATAAATTATAGCTACATATATTATTTCGAATTATCCCGAGTTCCTTTTTTACATTTTCTATAGAATCGCTTCCATGGACAATATTTCTAGGCGGCTCTTGCGAGTACTTAGCTCTTATAGAATCAGGAGCTTCAGCTTTTGCTTTTTCAGGCCATGTAGGTCCCATTATTTGCCTCCAATTGTTAACTGCATTTCCTTCGGGGAAAAATAAAAGTAGAGCAGTCATGGGTGCGGAAGTTGAATACTCAACCATAGAATCCCATATATGTTTTTTCTCTTCACCCAAAGCTTCTTTTACATGACCGTAAAATTCTTCTACGTCTTCTCTGGTAAATATCACGGGAATATCTAACATAATACGTCGTCTGCCTATTTCGTTTTTTATTCTTTCTGCAGCCTCATCATCATTATCTGGAAGATCCTCAACGCCTCCTACTTGTGGCTTTATCATCGCAAATGTTACACAGCCAGAGTCTATTAGATTAGTCAGTTCTGGATCACTCAAAATCTCCGCTGCAAAAGCTAGCTGAGAATTTTCTGTACTTGTTAGCGGGGAATCTTTAGAATTAAGTAAGCTTCCCCTATCGGAGAATTGAGGTGGACGATCACTTTCACCTATTAGTTGAGCTACTGTTATTTGTTCTTTCATAGAAATTACATGAGAAAATGAAATATAAATTGGTTTTGGTAAATTTATTAGGATACATATTTCTCACGTACATATTATATCTTATAATATTAATTTGCGCAATATCTTTGAGATATTTGATGTTAATCAATCTAAAGTATTGGAACGAAGCTATTATATTTGTATAATGTCTATTATGAGTAAATTTATCCTTTCCGTGGTTATTCCTTCATATAATGAAATGGCAAATCTACAGAAAGGGACATTGGATAAGGTTCTTACATATTTAAATAGACAAAAGTACGATTTTGAGGTTATAGTGGTTGATGATGGTAGCACAGATGGGAGCCGTGAATTCGTTAGTAAGTTTGCGAAAGCAAATAAAAGAGTAAGGCTAATTGAGGGAAAGCACAGTGGTAAAGCTGGAGCAGTAACCGCAGGAGTTTTATCCGCAAAAGGAGATTATGTTTTGTTTACAGATATGGATCAGGCGACACCCATTGAGGAAATTGAAAAGCTATTACCTCATATTCAAAAAGGATACGATGTTGTTATAGGTTCGCGTCAGGGGCAGCGCAAAGGCGCTCCATTTACTCGAAAAGTGATGGCAAAAAGTATGATTGTTTTGAGGTCTATGATAGTAGGAATCCCAAATATTAAAGACACTCAGTGTGGATTTAAACTTTTTACAAAAAATTCTGCACATGAGATTTTTTCTAAAGTAGAAAAAGTTCACAATGGATTCAAGGCTATAAAAGGATCATCTGTTACAGCAGGATTTGATATTGAAGTTTTGTATATCGCAGAAAGCTTAGGATATAAAATAAAAGAAATTAATGTTATTTGGTTATATGTAGAAACGCGCCGTGTAAGCCCACTGAAGGACTCGGTAGAGGGAGTTATAGATTTGCTTCGTATAAAAAGAAATATTTTATCCGGAACTTATAAATAAATATGCTAGTAAAAGCTCTTCTTCCGCTTTGGATTATTACAGCAATCCTACTTTTCTTGTATTCTTTTACACAAGTTGATTTATCTTTGACCCTATCTCAAGCTTCAATTCTTCAACAGATACAAAAATCATTTCAATATATCGGGTGGTTTAATAGGTCGCTTTCTACCTATTTATATGTAGGACTTATCATTTGGATGTTTTCACTTTTTGTTTTGACTTTAAGACTTGCTGTGCGAGAAAAAATAACATCAAAAAAAATGTGGACCATAATTATTTGTCTCGCGGTTATTTTAATACCATCTTATAATGCATTTTCATATGATTTGTTCAATTATATTTTTGATGCCAGAATAGTTACGAACTATCATGTGAGCCCATATGAATTTAAGCCTCTAGATTTCCCAACAGACGCTATGCTTTCATTTATGAGATCGACACATAGAGTATATCCTTATGGTCCTACATGGCTAGGACTTACTGTCCCTTTGACGTTTGCAGCAAATGAGGTATTTGCAATAAGCCTATTATTATTTAAAACACTTTCAGCAGCTGCATTTATAGGAACTGCTTTTTTTATAAAAAAAATTGCTGAAAAACTAAAATTACAGAATGTAAATTTAGCGGTTATCATTTTTGCACTTAATCCCCTGGTTATAATCGAATCGCTTGTTTCATCTCATAATGAGATAGTGATGATGTTTTTTATGGTTGCGTCTATTTACATGTTGTTTAGAAATAAAAAAATTACATCCATTTTGTTTTTAATTATTTCGATCGGAATAAAGTATGCAACAGCGATATTCGCTCCACTTTTTTTATTAAGGTTTTTTTCAAAGATTTCTGATAAGAGAATATTAGAGCTCGCTGTTTTTCTTTCAATTTTTGCAGTGATCATAACTTCACTTGCTTCAGGACAGAATAAGAATCCCGAATTCCAGCCGTGGTATCTGCTTCTTGCGGCACCTTTTATATCGCTTTATGAAAAAAGAATTATAAGAGTGTTTTATGTTACGATTTGCTTTTTTGCATTAGGTTCATATATTCCTTTTCTATATAATGGGCAGTGGCCCGAAAATATTGTAGATTTAAAGAATATACTTTTAATTGTAGGACTTGTTTCGGGATTTTTAGTTTACTTTATGGAAAGTAGATTTATATCAAAATTTCGTGGATAGAGAAAAGATATGTATAATCAAATTATGAAGCAAATTCGACAAAATTTATTTGAAATATCAGCGATAATTTTGATTTCGATTATATATATTATATCGCGCATTTTTAATTTATTGCATCTTCCGATATTTACAGATGAGGCGATTTACATTAGATGGGCACAAATTGCTCAGAACGATGCAGCCTGGCGTTTTATATCACTTACTGATGGTAAACAGCCGTCTTTTATTTGGGCGCAACTAGTAACACAAAAGATATTTTACGATCCGTTAGTTGCAGGAAGAATGGTCTCAGTTTTTGCGGGCTTTGGAACTCTGATCGGGGTTTTTGTTCTAACACAAGTACTTTTTAGTAATAAAAAAATGTCACTTCTTGCTTCATTTTTATATCTTATTTTCCCTTTTGCATTAGTATATGACAGGCTTGCGATATATGACTCTATGGTCGCGATGTTTTTTGTTTGGTCACTTGTATTTGGAGTGCTGTTGATAAAGCATTTAAGACTTGATTTGGCTTTAATTTTTGGATTTATTTTGGGAGGTTCAGTTCTCACTAAATCTTCTGGTTTTTTAACTATCTATTTGTTTCCTTTATTTCTTTTATTGTTTAATTTAAGCAGAAAAGGTATAGGGCAGAGGTTTTTAAAATGGATACTCCTTTTCGGGGTCTCTGTATTTCTAGCATACGCTATTTATTCTATACAAAGACTTTCTCCGTTTTTCTATATCATCGAACAAAAGAATGCTACTTTTGTGTATCCATTTAGTGAATGGATCAGTCATCCATTTACATATCTTTCGAGTAATCTTTTAGGTTTGGTTGATTGGCTTTTAAAATATATGACCCTTCCCATGCTCGGTCTTAGTATTTCTTCTTTTATCTTTTTATACAAACAAAACTTTAAAGAAAAGGCATTTTTATTTCTATGGTTTTTAGGACCCTTTTTGGCATTGGCGGTTTTCGGAAAGCTTATCTATCCGCGATTCATATTTTTTATGACAATTCCTCTTTTAATACTTAGCAGTTATTCATTAATTTATCTTTTAGGGAAAGTTAAAAGTCTATATTTAAAAATTGCTATTATGCTTATCTTTACCTGTGTATTCATTTACGCAGATTTTAAGATTTTAACTGACTTTAAAAATGCGCCGATCCCTAGAATTGACTTGGAGCAATTTGTAAATGGATGGCCAGCAGGAGGCGGAGTGAATGAGTCTATTAAGTTCTTTGAAGAAGAGGCACAAGACAAGAAAATAATTATTGCAACAGAGGGAACGTTTGGGCTTATGCCATATTCGTACGAAATATTTTTAAATAAAAATCCGAATATAGAAATAAGGTCGTACTGGCCAATTAAAGATACTCTACCAGAAGATATCGTGAAAGACTCAAGCGAACGAGATGTTTACTTTGTTTTTTATCAGCCATGTCCTGCATGCGATTATCCAGGAGCAGCACCCATTTCATGGGGAATGGAAAAAATAAAAGAGTATAAAAAGGGTGATGGAAGTGTGAGTCTAAGCATTTATAAAGTGTTATCAAGTCGATAAGTTATGTCTAAAAAGGGATTTATAGTATTTTTTGTATTTATTTTATTCAGCGTTATTTTTTTTAATAAATCTTTTTTTAAGGGTCAAATTCCATTTCCGGGGGATCTTTTGATAACTGACTATAGTCCATATAATGCTTATTCGTATTTAGGCTATGCTCCAGGAAGCTTTCCGCATAAGGCACAAAATATCGATGTAATTGAACAACTATACCCATGGAAATTTTTCTCAATTGACCTTCTTAAAAAAGGAGTAATTCCATTATGGAATCCATATAATTTTTCCGGAACCCCGCATCTCGCTGCCATCCAGTCCGGTACGTTTTATCCCATTAACATTTTATTTTTTATAATGCCTTTTAACTTGGCTTGGACAATATATATAATTCTCCAACCTGTGCTTGCTGGAATTTTTACCTATCTTTTTTTAAAGGAGCTTAAGTTAGGTGATAAAAGTGCTATTTATGGTGGACTAATTTTTTCCTTCTCGGCATTTTTAGTTGTTTGGATGCAATATGGAAATATCATTCATGCTATATTGTGGTTGCCTATTGTCATGTGGTTGGGGCTTAGGAATTTAAGAGATCCATCGATAATAAAATCGATTTTATTATCATTTTTGCTTTCATTTTCGATTTTTGCCGGGCATTTTCAAGTATCTATTTATTTATATGGATTTAGTTTTGCTTTTTTACTTTTTGCAATTCTTGTAGTTCAAAAGAAAAACACTTTAAAGAACGTAGTGTTTCTTATTAGTATCTATGCGTTTTCACTTGTTATTTCTGCCATTCAACTTCTTCCGTCGATAGAAATATTTATTAATTCTTCGAGGAGTAATTATGCATATGAAAGATTAGTTGAATTTTTAATACCTACCTATCATTTAGTAGGAATTTTGTTTCCAGATTTTTTTGGTAATCCTGTAAGCAGGAATTATTATTTAACCGGAACATATATAGAAAGAGCTTCCTATATAGGCATCGTGCCAATATTCTTTATTATTTTTTCATTATTTACAAAAAAGAGCCGTTATATTTGGTTCTTTTTGCTTTCTGCAGTTGCTGTCTTTTTTATAACATATGACTCTTTTATAACTAAGTTTTTGTATTCTATTTATATCCCGCCTGTTATTGCGACATCAGTACCTACAAGGATAATGTTTGTTATGGCGTTTTCTTTAAGTGTCGTTGCTGCTTTTGGACTTGAGAGTTTTGAAAAAATTAAAAACAAAATTATTTATCTTAGAACCGCAGGCGTAGTGCTTTTAATTGTTTTGTCAGTTTGGCTATATGTATATTTAAGTCCAAATTTATTTGGGTTATTTACACTCGAGAATTTATCAATAGCAAAAAGAAATATGATCATTCCGTCTTTAGTACTTTTAGGAGGAATCGGAGTAGGGTTTATTTATACATATAAAGATAAGTTTTTCTTAAAAAAATACTCGCTATATATTTCCAGATTATTTTTCGTTTTTATACTTTTAATTACTATTTTTGATCTAAATTTCTTCTTTCAAAAATTTTCTCCATTTGCGCCACAGGATTTTGTGTATCCAAAAAATTCAGCATTGCAGTATATAAAAGAAAACCAGAATAATTTCAGAACTTGGGGATATGGGTCGGCAAATTTCAAGGCAAATATACAAACATATGAGCAGATATATTCTACAGATGGATATGACCCATTTTATATAAGAAGATACGGGGAGCTTATGGCTAGTACAGAGAATGGCATAGTACCTGATAATATTATGCGGGCGAATGCGCATCTTGCTCATGGTTTTGGTGAGGACAATCTAACAGATAATATATATAGACAGAGGATAATGAATCTTTTAGGCGTGAAGTACATCCTTCATAAAAAGGATAACGACAATCATGCATTTGATAAAACATTCGATGTGGCGAGTTATGATCTTGTATGGTACGGAAATAGTTTGCAAATCTATCAGAATAAGAGAGCTCTTTCTAGGGCATTTATTGTTAATGACTACGAGGTAATTCAGAACGACAATGAGATAGTAGAAAGACTATATGAGGATGACTTTGATATTTCAAAAAAGATAATACTTGAAAAAGAACCTGGTATAGAAGTTATTGTAGGGAAAAATAATTCAAAGATAGATATTAAAAATTATGGTGAGAACGAAATTATTATAAATGTTAAAACAGGAAGTAATTCATTATTGTTCTTATCTGATGCTTATTTTCCAGAGTGGAATGCATATATAGATGGAGAAAAAACTGAAATTTTAAGAGCAGATTATGCATTTAGGGCAGTAGGAGTTCCATCAGGAGAACACGAAGTTATATTTAAATATGAGCCAAGATCATTTGAAATTGGAAAGGCTATCTCTATTATATCAATAATTTTTGCACTTTCTATTATAATCCTTGTTAGATATAGACATAAAAAATGAATCGATTAAATTTAAAAACAGCAGGTATTTTTGCTGCCTTATTACTCCTAATAATTCCTTCTCTGTTGCCATTATTTAATTCTGGTTTTTTTGTGTCAGACGATGGATCCTGGATTATTATTAGGTTAACTGCTTTTTATGACACGATCCGAGATGGGCAAATTCCAGCCAGATTCATAGAAAGGCTTAATTTTGGTTACGGATACCCGGTTGCAAATTTTTTATATCCAGGATATTTATATTTAGGATCAATTATTCATATAGTTGGTTTTGGATTTATAGATACAGTAAAAATCCTTTTCGGAATGTCTTTAGTTTTTTCAGGCATATTTTCTTTTATTTGGCTTAGACGATTATTTGGAAATACTGATTCATTACTAGGAGCACTTGTTTATGTATATTCTCCTTATCATATATATGATATTTATAAAAGAGGATCTTTGGGTGAAGCTTTATCTATTGCAGTTCTTCCGTTTGTTTTTTACGGTATCGAAAAAGGAAGTACGCTTATTATTGCTTTTTCTGTTTTTTCAATTTTACTTTTTCATAATACATTAGCTATTTTTTTTCTTCCCCTGATTCCTATTTATGCCTTGCTTCGAAAGACATTTATAAGATCCTTGCCGGGGATAATTCTCGGAGGACTAATGTCATCGTTTTTTACAATACCAGCACTAGTTGAATTAAGATACACAAAGTTTTCGCAAACTCCAATTTCTAATCCCTTGGAATATTTTGCTGACCTGTCATTAATCGGATACTCAACAGTATTTATTTTTGTAGGTGTAGTACTTTTGTCTTTTATAATTTATAAAAACAATTTTAAAAAAATTCCTTACTTAAGTTTGTTGGTGTTTTTCTCTGCTGTCCTGCTTATTTCATTGGTGTTGGCATCACATCTCAGCATTTTTATATGGAATATTATAAATTCGTCATATATACAATTTCCATATAGATTTTTATCATTGCTTTTAATATCCGTATCTTTTACTGCAGCGTACTTAAGTTATATTTTATTTTCAAAAGCAAAAATTACTATATTTGCCTTTACAATACTTATTACTGGATTTTTTAGTTATCAGTATTTATCAAATATAAAATATTTGGATTTTCCTGATGAATATTATTCAACGAATGAAGCCACTACAACAGTTCATAATGAATATATGCCTATTTGGGTTAGGGCTAATCCCATAGAGAGACCCAAAGAGAGAGTCGAAGTCCTTTCTGGCGACGTTTCTATAAGTAATTTTCAGGAAAAATCAAACAGAATTGAATTTGATACGATTGTAAGTTCCGATTCTAGAATTAGAATTAATACGATTTATTGGCCGGGATGGAAATTATTTGTAGAAGGAGAAGAAAGAGATATCTTTTATGATAACGAGAGGGGAGTCATGGAATTTGAAATGAAGCAATATGATGAAAGAGTTTATATTTCACTTCAGGATGATTTAGTAAGAACCATAAGTAATACTATTTCTTTAGTTGCAGCATTGATCCTGGTTTATTATATTGCAAGACCTGTTATAAAAATTTAATGAAAAAAATATTACTCATAATATTGTCTATAATTGTAATTATTCCTGCAGTAGCACCGTTTTTTAACAGCGGTTTTTTTGTTGTCCATGATAATACTCAGGTAGAAAGAGTTTTTCAAATGACAAAATCACTTTCTGATGGGCAATTTCCAGTGCGCTGGGTTGACGATTTGGGTTATGGGTATGGTTATCCAATATTTAATTTTTATGCACCCTTTCCTTATTATATTGCGGGATTTTTAAATTTAATTTTGTCTGATTCTCTCTTGTCTACAAAGATAATGTTTATTATCGGTACTGTTTTTTCATTTTTTACAATGTATTTATTTGCACGTAATATTTCAGGAAGAGCGGGTGGATTTACAGCAGCAGTAACTTATCTTTATTTTCCATATCACGCGGTCAACATCTATGTAAGAGGAGCAGTGGGGGAATTTTTTGCATACGCTTTCTTTCCGGCAGTATTTTTGGGGATTTATTATATCTACGAGAAAGCGGATAGATTAAAATCAAAAAAAATTGTTCTGGAATCCTTTTTTATAGCAGTCCCTGTCGCTTTAGTTGCGATCTCTCATAATTTGAGTGCATTTATGATGGGTTTGCTTTTAATCCCGTATATCTTGTTTTTAATTTTTAAATCTAAAAAAAGAATAAAGTTTATCTTATCGTTAATAATTCTTTTTTTTACAGCACTTTTATTTTCTTCATTTTATATTTTACCTGCAATTTTTGAATCATCATATACAAATGTTATGTCCCAGATCGGCGGGGGAGCGGACTATCCGGATCATTTTGTTTGCATAAATCAGCTTTGGCATAGCAATTGGGGTTTTGGTGGATCTATACTAGGGTGCACTGATGGTCTAAGTTTTGCAATTGGAAAATTCAATATATTGTTAATTCTTACTTCGTTTTTACTCTTTGCTTTTTACATTTTTAAAAAGAGAAGAATGAATAATGAAATTATTTTTTGGATTCTTTTATCTATTTCAATTTTTCTTATGCTGCCATTTTCAAAATTTATTTGGGACACTCTACCTTTTATGGAGTACTTGCAGTTCCCTTGGAGATTTCTGAATTTTGTTGGGCTATTTAGTGCTTTAGTAATAGGACTATCTATCCAAAAAATAAAAATGAAGAGAATACAGTTTGCGATTTTAATAGTAGTGCTTTTGGGCCAATTTTATTTTAATGCAAAATTGTTTAGGCCTGCCACTTTTAACGATTTGGGCAACAGTTATTATGAAAATATAGACCATATTCGTTACGATACTTCTAAGATTTCCGATGAATACATGCCTAATAATTTTACAAAGCCCGAGAGTGAGATGGAGGTCCCCAGAGATGTTATAGAACCAGTTTTTGGCACCAGTATGCTACTCGTAAATTATAAGACCGGATATATAGAATTTGTTAGTGATGGATCCGGGGGCCTTCTAAAAATTAATAAAGCATCTTTTCCTGGATGGAAGGCAGAAGTAGATAATAAACCAGTAGGTATAATTGAAAGTCAAAGTGGTGTTGCAATAAAAATACCTGAAGGAAGGCATAACATTGTTTTGAAAATAGTATCTACCCCTATTCAGACAATAGGAAATGTTTTAAGTTTGGTTGGTGTGTTGGTCATTATTGTTGCTATAATTATTAAAAATAAAAAGCTCTATGAATAAATTGCCGGAATTATCAATTTTTTTTCCTTTTTGGAATGAAGAGAAGAATGTAGTAAAAGTAGTCGAAAGTGTGATACCTGTTGCAAAACAAATTGCTGAAAAATGGGAAATACTTATGATCGATGACGGT
>Ga0172380_10004073_pt1 | contig 19224 bp, 26 predicted proteins | sample Leawe162metaG_FD_119747 | JGI IMG/M metagenome (GOLD analysis project Ga0172380, IMG submission 119747) | Leachate microbial communities from a municipal landfill in Southern Ontario, Canada - Leachate well 162 metaG | ecosystem: Engineered > Solid waste > Landfill > Unclassified | place... | reverse complement strand
GAGGCCGAAGCCCGTGAGATGGGCTGGCGGCCGAAGGACCAGTTCAAGGGCAAGCCGGAAGACTGGCGGCCTGCGGAGGACTTCGTCAAGCGCGGCCGGGAAATGCTCCCGATCGTCAATGCGGAGAACAAGAAGCTACGCGCCGAACTCGCCTCGCTCAAGGCCGAGACGGACAAGACGATATCCAAGATCGAGCGCATGAACCAGACGGCCCTGAAGGCTGTCCGCGCTGAGCTTGAGTCCAAGTACGACGCCCAGATCGATCGAGCGGCCGAGGCCGGCGACGTGAAGGCGGTGAAGTCGGCCCGCAACGCCCAGCGCGACGCCCTCAAGGCGTTCGACGACGAGGCGGACGACAAGCCGAAGGCTCCCGCCAAGGGCAAGGACGACGCTCCTACGCTGTCTGCCCGCGACAAGGTCGTGATGGACGACTGGATGACCGAGAACAAGTGGTTTTCGGAATCCCGCGTTCTCCGCGCCGCTGCTGATGATGCCTGGGATGACGTTGAAAAGGAGATGCCCGGCGCGTCCATGGCGGACAAGCTGGCCGAGGTTCGCGAGCGTGTCGCCGCCGAGTTCCCCCAGAAGTTCGGCAAGAAGACCGGGCCGAAGGTCGAGGGCGGGGGCGATCGCGGGGGCAACGGCAACAGCGATGGTGGCGAACTGTGGGCGAAAGTCCCCGCCGCCGTCCGTCCGACCGCCGACAGACACATCAAGGTCGAGGGGCTTTACCTCGACAAAGGCTGGAACAAGGAAGCCCTGACGCCAGCGCAGCTCAAGACCGCCCGCGAACGCTGGGCGCAAACGTTCGTCAATCAGTAGGAACCCCGATGACTGAACCGTACAGCCCGGCAGGCCAAGGCCGCCGGCAGCAGACGCCAACGCCCGACTCGTTCCCGGCATCATCCGGCCCCAAGCCGGCGCCGACGCACCTGAACGGCGACAAGTCGGCGCTCACTCCCCGCATCGAGGCGACGAAGAGCGATCGCCGCAGGCGCAGGGACGATGGCCCCATGGCGGGGCTGAAGCTGGCGGTTCCAGAAGGCCTGAAGGAACAGGGCTTCGAGTATCGCTGGGTCAACGACGACGGCCGGCGCGTCCACGACAAGACTGTCATGGACGACTGGGACCGCGTCATGACCCCGGCAATCGAGAGCGAGGGCGAAGGAACGCCCGTCAAGCGCCTCGTAGGCAAGCAGGAGGGTGGGGCTCCGCTCTACGCCTACCTGTGCAGGAAACCCACGGAATTCTATCAGGAAGACAAGAGCAAAGAGCAGCGGCGGATCAAGGAGCAGGAGGACGCGATGAAGCGCGGCCCCGGCGCGATCCCCGGCGGGCTCGGTGGCTCCACGTCCTATGTGCCCGGTCAGGGAAACCAGATCGAGTGACCTTTCAACCCCTTTGACGGAGGCCGATCATGGCCAACATCGACTCGCCGTTCGGGCTTCGTCCCGTGCGGTACCGGAGCGGTGCGCCCTACAATGGCGCAGCCAACCCGTACTTCATCAAGTCCGACTACGCGACCGCCCTCTACATTGGCGATCCCGTGGTCATCACTGGCACGTCCAACACGGCTCGCGTGACGTACCCCGGCCTCGGCTCCGCCGAGATCGGCACGCTGCGCGAGATCAACAAGGTCACGGCCGGCGATTCCAACTCGGACGCCGAACGCCAGACCGGCGTTATCGTCGGCTTCTATCCGAGCCCCGCTGCTGGTCTCGACAAGCAGTACAACCCGGCCTCGACCGAGCGCGTTGCTCTGGTCGCGGACGATCCGAACCTCGTGTTTGAAATCCAGGCTGATGGGGCGATCCCGGCGGCTTCGATGGGTCTCAATGCGATCTTCATCTACACGCACGCGGGCTCGACCGCGACCGGCTTGTCCGGCGCAGAACTCGACACCACCGGCACAGTGCCGGCGGCGGACGCATCGTACCAGATGCGGATCGTTGGGGCGGTCAACCGCCTCGACAACGACACTACGCTTGCGCACGCCAAGGTCCTTGTCGTGCTGAACAATCACACTGAAGGCCAGGGCATGGTTGATAATGCCTATGGCACTCTCGGCATTTAAGGGAGGGCTGAACAATGGCTGTCATTTCAACCGGCAATCATCCGAAGGCCCTCTGGCCCGGCATTCATGCCTGGTGGGGCCTGGAGTACAACAAGCATCCCCTCGAATGGTCGATGATCTTCGATGTGATGACTTCGGACAAGTCCTACGAGGAGGAGGTCGAGGCTACCGGCTTCGGTCTCGCCCCGGTCAAGTCCGAAGGTGCTGCGATCTCCTACGACTCCCACACGCAGGGGGCCACCACCCGCTACACGAACGTCGTGTACGGGCTCGGCTTCATCGTGACGGAGGAGGAGGAGGACGACAACCAGTACGAAAGGCTGGCCCGTGGTCGCACGACCTCACTCGCCTTCTCGATGCGGACGACGAAGGAAATCGTCCACGCCAACGTCCTCAACCGTGGGTTCACGGCGGCTTATGCCGGCGGCGACGGCAAGGAACTCTTCGCCACCGATCACCCCACGGTGAACGGTACGCAATCCAACGAACTGACGACGGCGGCCGACTTCTCGGAAGCTGCCCTCGAGGACCTGCTGATCCAGATCGGCAACGCCACGAACACGCGCGGACATCAGATCGCGCTTGTTGGCCAGAAGCTCATCATCCCGGTCTCTCTCCAGTTCGAGGCGACCAGGGTGCTCAAGTCAACGCTCCGCTCCGATTCGGCTGACAACGATATCAACGCGGTGCGATCGATGGGTCTTCTGCCCGGCGGCGTGGTCGTGAACCACTACCTCACGGACGCCGACGCATGGTTCGTTACGACCAACGCGCCGCGCGGCCTGCAGCACTTCAAGCGCAAGGCGCTTGCTTTCGCCCAGGATTCTGACTTCGACACCGCGAACAAGAAGCACAAGGCCACCGAGCGCTATGCGGTCGGATGGACCGACTGGCGCGGCGCCTACGGCTCGCCGGGCGCCTAGCCCGCTACCGGCGGGGCTCTAGCGGTCCCGTCGGTTCTTCTTCCTTCCCTTCAACATCATCAAGCACGCAGTGGGGGCCAGTGGGCCCCTGGCGGCTCCGGCTGCTGCGTAGCTTCAGGAGACCTAGCATGCCCACTTACAGCGATATGGTATTTCACATGGGCGGCGTGCCGGCTGGCGCGCCCATTTTCGGACACGTCTACAGCCGTCATTGGTTTGTTGACGCCAAGGTCGGTTCGGACGGCAATACCGGCCTCAAGCCGTCTCGTCCCTTCGCCACGATGGCCAAGGCCATTTCCTTGGTGGATTCCGGCGACGTGATCCACTTCCGCGGCAAGGTACGAGAGCACGTCACCGCCGATGTTGGCCTTTCCGACGTGACCATCGTCGGGGCGTCGAACAAGCCCCGCCACGCGGACGACCATACGGAAGAGAACGGGGTGCGCGGGTCTTCGGGCGCCACATGGATGGCCCCGGCCAGCCCGACGGCCCTGACGCCGAACCTGACCGTCAAGGGGCAGGGCTGGCGCTTCATCAACTTCCTGATGGCGTCATCGACCACCGACGCTCCCGGCATCAAGCTCGACCGCAACCAGCTCTCTGGCGACGATGAGATCGACGGCGGCCACGCCGAGTTCCATGGGATGCGGTTCGATGCGTGCCCGATCGGTATCCAGGTTGCGACGACCGGCTTCATCGGCGTCTACAACTCCTATTTCCGCGGCTGCACGACATCGGGCATCGGGTCGACGACCGGCGGCGGCGGGTCGAATGGCTACTGGGATATCCGAGGCAATCGCTTCATGGACAACGGAACGCACATTCTCGTTCCGCTGCTCCAGAGCACTGTCTGGGGCAACATCTCCGGCAAGTTCACGACCAAAGGCTTCAACCTCACGAACGGCTCGTACAACTCCGTCCACGGCAATTACCTGTCGGGAGACTACGACGCCGGTTATGTGGCGGGCACGTCCGACGATTGGGCCGGGAACTTCTCGATGGATGTCACCTCGGCTGAGGTCGGGGCCGAGGGCCTGACGATCCTCGCGCCGGTGGCGTAGTCGACCATGGGGCGGGCTTCGGCCCGCCTTTCCCCTCTTGATAGGAGAACACCATGAACGACGTAGTCGATTCCAAGGTCATCCACTCTGGCCGGCGCTACTGCCTGCACATGACGAACGTGTCGGACAACACCGGCGAGAGCGCAGTCACGAAGATCGATATCTCGACGCTCACCGATCCGTTCGGCAAGACGGCCACGTACTCGGCGGTCGATCGCATTGAGTACAACATCCAGGGCTTTACGTCGGTTCGGCTGTTCTGGGATCACACAACCGACGACGAAATTGCGGTGCTCCCGACAGGGTCGGGTGTGCTCGACTGGTCAGTAGGTGGCGGGAAGGTAGACCCCCGCACGACCGGCGATACTGGCGATATCAAGCTGACGACGGCCGGGTCGCTGTCCGGGAATACCTACGACATCACGATCTGGATTAGGCCAAAAGCGTGAGCAGCTTCTACGGAGGCGGGCTCTATCGCTCTCGCGACCGCCGGTCTGGGTTCTATGGGCCGGGCGGGGTGGGGGGCAGCGTGGCCGCCCCTGATCCCATCGGCGACCTCTTCGCAGACGGTACAGACGGCTACTGGTTCGCAGATGCGGACTATAGCCGGCTGGCAGCGAGCGGGCTGGCGAGGCTCTACACTGATACACTGGGCAACACCGCTGCGACGGCGGTAACGAACAGCATCGGCCTCATGTTCGAGGAGCATGCGGGCGTAGCGATTGGGCCGGAGATCGTCGTCAACGGCGGGTTCGATGCTGACACAAACTGGACGAAAGGCACCGGCTGGACGATTGCGGGCGGGGTGGCTTCAAGCCTCGGGCCGGGCACCTCGCAGACCCTGACGCAGACTCCACCTGCACTGCCTGCCGGCTTCTACCGGACAGCCTTTGACGTTACGGCGCTGGTGACTGGCAACGTCCAGGTGCGGTTCACCACGACCCCCTCGGTTGCGGCCACTCCGAGGACGACCACCGGGTCATATGCAGAGTACCTGCTAAACGCGACGGCCACCGTAATTGCGCCCTTCTCAAGCGCCACGGCGAACCTGTCTATCGACAATGTGTCGGTCAAGGCGGTCGCCGGCAACCACGGCTACCAATCCACCCCCGGCTCCCGCCCGACCATCCAGACCGCAGGCGGCAGGCTCTTCCTCCGCTTCGATGCTCTAGACGACAGCCTTCTCACTCCCTTCCTCGCGCAAAACGGCGCGAACAGCATCATCGCAAAGGTGACGGTGCCGGCATCGCTTGCGGCAACACAGGTGATTGCAGGCTCGTCGGGATCGGGAGCCAACCGCTGCTTCCTCGGCGTCAACACGTCGGGCCAGCTTTGCGGCGGCGTCGGCAGCGACAGCACCACGACTATCGTCGGCACGACGGACCTTCGGGGCCTCACGGTTGTCGTCGGCCTCACGTTCGACGGCACGACGGTAAAGCTCTTCGTCGAGGAGGCGGAAGAGTACTCCGCTGGGCAGAACAGCACGCCAACTGTCACCATCCCCCACTGCATCGGGGCGAACAACAACAACGGCACGGCCGGATCGTTCTTCGGCGGCGACATCTATCACTGCGTAGCCGTCCGCAAGGCCCGCACGCTCGCCCAGTTCCTCGCCATCCGCTCCCAAATGAACGCCGCATAGGAGACCCCATGTCCCTTCCAAGCATCTGCATCGTCACCGCCGAAGCCGTCGTCGACGCCCGTCTAGTGTGGCTGGCGATGGGGCGCGGCCCGAACTCCTTTATTCGCAAGCTCTGCGCGATCGACCCCGAAGCGACGTGGGAGACTACCCCGACGCACTACCTCATGTCGGATGTCTCTTCCTCCGAGAGCGACGTTGCCGCATGGCAGGCGATGGCGAACGGCGACCTCCCCGAGATTGAGGGCGTATGGGGCGAGGATGACGTGATCTCGGCCGCCGCTGCAATGGCCGCCACGAGCGCTGCGAACCTTCAGGTCTACTCGGCCTCAGGCGATGTCATCCCGACCGACCACGCCGCCGGCATCCTCGGAAGCCGGGGCCTCATGCTGGTTCCCGACCCGCCGCTGTAGGCGGGCGATTATAGCCGACTTCCAGCTTCCCGCCGAAAGGCTCGCGCTCCCGCGTGAACTTGATGCTGGCGCTGTCTCGGTATTCGGCCGGGATGCGGTCGAGCAGTTCGACCAACATCCACTCTTCGTCAGAACGATCGCCTGCAACGGCGACTTTTATACGCACGAGTGCAGCCATTTAGCCCGCCTCCCTAACGGTCGATGACCGTAGCACACCTTGGCGATCAGTAGGAGAGGCACATGGCCGACACATCTCGACACGGCGACTGGCGGATCATCGACGACCTGACCGGGTTCGAGATTTGGGCGTCGGAGTCCGTCAGGCAGTGGAACGGCCTTCGTGTCCACCGCGACAATGCCGACTACCGTCACCCGCAGGAATTCGTTCGGGGCCGGCCTGATCGTCAGAAAGTGCCCTTCACGCGCCCGGAGCCGCCCGACGTGTTTCTAGAGCCCAACGAAGTCACACGGGACGACCTGTAAATGGCTGTCAGCGGCACGATCAGCTACAGCCTCAATGCAAGGCAGGTGATCACCTTCGCCCTGCGAAAGCTGCGCGTCATCGGGGAGGGGGAGGACCCCACCGCAGGCCAGGCCGCCGACGCCACGATCGAGTTGAACCTGCTCCTCAAGGAGTGGCAGAAGCACCCGAACCTCTGGCGCAACACCGAGGGCTCGATCACCCTCATTGCCTCGACCTACAGCTATGCCCTCTCGACCGCAACCGCGATCCCGCACCGGGTGATCTCCGCCCGCTACCGGGACACCGCAGGCACCGATCTGCCGATGGAGTTGATGACGCGGGAAGAATACTACGACCTCCCCCGCAAGACCTCGACCGGCATCCCGACCCAGTATTACGTCGACTATCAGCGGGACAGTCCGACCCTGCTCCTGTGGCAGTCGCCGGCCTCCGTGACGACAGAGACGATCCCGTACACCTATCAGCGCAAGTTCCAGGACATCACGTCGCTCGACAACGACCTCGACGTTCGTTCCGAGCACCTGTCCATGGTCACATACAACCTCGCGGAACGCCTCGCAGAGGACTACGGCAAAAGCGGGCCTACTGTGGATCGCATCACGGCCCGCGCCGCGCAGCTTCTCGAGGAAGCACTCGACGCCGACCGCGAGGACTTCGTGCAGTTCGTCCCGGACTATCGGTATGGGTAAGCCGATCCCGCTTCCCCTCGCGATGCAGTCCTCACCGGGACGCCATGGGGCGGACTCCGGCGGCCGGCTCATCAATGCCTATGTCGAGCAGGCCGACGACAAGGGCAAGGCACAGTTCCCCGTGTGGGCGATCGAAGGCCTAGCCCCCTTCGCCACCATCCCGTCAGGCGGAGCAACGCGGGGAGCGCTCTACCTCGACCCCTACGGTTATGTTGTGTCGGGAACCACCGTCGCTCGCATCAGTTCGGGCGGCGGCGTTCTTTCGGTCGGGAGCTTCCCCGGCTCCGATCCGGTGTTCATGGCGCGGAACCGGAAGGCGTCCACGCCGCAGATCATGCTCGTTTCAGGTGGGCTTCGCTACCTCATCGAGGCGGACGCCGTTGCGACCATCTCGGATAGCGATCTTCCCAACGCCACGTCGGTCACACAAATCGGCGGCTACTTCGTCGCCACGGTCGAGGATGGCCGGTTCTTCTGGTCGGGGATCGACGAAGGCACCACCTGGGATGCGCTCGACTTCGCCACGGCTGAGGGCAATCCCGACAAGCTCCTGGTGGGGTACGCGCGGGGATCTGAACTTATCCTGTTCGGGGACAACTCCATTGAGTTCTGGGCGCTGACCGACGCGCCGTTCGAGCGCATTCCCGGCACGCTGATGCAGAACTTTGGCGTCCTCTGCCGTCATTCCGTTCGTGATCTCAACGACGTGGTGTTCTTCGTCGCCTCCGATGGCACGGTGAGGATGCTCAACGGCTACCAGCCGATCCGGGTCTCGACCCACGATGTTGAAAGGTCGATCGACGACGTGTCCGACAAGGACAGCGTGACGGCGATGGCCTACTCGATCCGCGGGCATCAGTTCTACGTCCTCTCGTGTCCCGCATGGACGTGGGCCTACGACGCCACCACGGGGCTTTGGCATGAGCGGGAGAGTTACGGGCTCGACCGCTGGCGGGGCGAGACTTTCGTCAACATCGGCAACACCCGCGTCGTGGGTAGCTACACGGCGGCCGTCCTCTACGAGATCGATCCCGACACAAACGACGAGGCCGGCGAGCACCTGATCTGGACGATCCGAACCCCTCCCGTCCATGCCTATCCGAGCAGCCTGGAGTTCAATCGGCTCTACCTCGATACGATCCCTGGAACCGGGCTCAACTCGGCCGACGAGGCCATTGCCAATCCCGAAGTCATGCTTCGCTATTCGGACACCGGCGGGAAGGCGTGGAGCAACCAGCGAACGGCTCCCGTTGGCACGATCGGGCAATACGACCGTCGCGTAAAATTCGATCGGCTCGGGCAGTCGAAGGAGGATGGCAGAATCTTCGAGATGTCCATGTCCGCCGCGGTCGTTCGGGGGCTTCTCGGTGGGGCTATCGAAGCCGAGCTATTGGCACCATGACGGCCCGAAACCCCATCCCGTCCGCCCGGCAGCCGTTCCTCGCCCCTGACGGACTCGTGACCCCGCCCTGGTACCGCTACCTCGCGGGTCTTGGGGAGCGTGCGGCGTTCGTTGCCGACCTCGGCGCATCGCCTACCGTCGAGCAGATATCGACGGCGTTCAATGCCCTTCTCGACGGGCTGCAAGCGTCCGGGCAGCAGGAGACTAGCTGACATGCCTTTCCCCCTGATCGCAGCTCTCGTCGGAGGCGGCGCAAGCCTTATCGGCGCCCGCATCGGCGCGAAGGCATCCCGCGAAGCCGCAGCGGCCGAAACTCAGGTGGCGCAGCAGAACCGCCGCGATGCACGGCAGGCGACCGATACCAGCCTTTCCGAGTTCGACACGGCCCTTGAGGCAGCGCTGGGGCACCTGTCAGGAGCCGCGGGGCAGGCGGACGCGGGCTACGCCGAGGCGCAGGGCTACCAGCAGCCGTATGCCGAGGCTGGCGGGCGTAGCCTATCCGAACTCATGGACGCCATGGGCCTCAACGGAGCGGAGGCTTCGGCAGGTGCCTTGTCACGGTTTACGGCCGGGCCAGGTTATCAGTTCCAGATGGATCAGGGTACCCGAGCGATCGACCGCTCGGCGGCATCACGGGGCGGGCTCTACTCCGGCCGGACGGGCATGGCTCTCACGGAGTACGGGCAGGGCCTTGCCAATCAGGAATGGAACAACCGCCTGAGCCAACTGGCGGGCCTTGCGGGGGCGGGGCAGACGGCGGCGGGCAACCTGTCCAACCTTGCGGTGGGTCGCGGCTCGACGGCTGGCAACTATGCCGGCGCTACGGCGGATGCGCTTCTCGGTGCGGCTGGGAACCGGGCGAATATCCGGAGCGGAGGGCTTTCGGCGATGATGAACGCCAACAGCAACATCGGTGCGGCACAGGCAAGCGGGATCAACAACGCGGCAAGCTCGTGGAACAACGGCCTGACCAACCTGACGGCGCTTCTCGGCACAGGGGCAGGGGAAGGCTTCTCCACGCCCCTCTTGGATAGATGGCGCGCTAACCAGTCCACAGCAGCGGCGGCCTAGACCATGCCCGTACCCGCCCCCCAGCAGTTTTCGATCCAGCCGATGCTCTCGGCGTTCTCGCAGGGCCGCGCCGCAAAGGTGGCTCTCGAGGACAGACAGCGCGCGCTCGAGCAGCAGGCGACGGACGCTATCATCCGGGCGGCCGATCTTGCCGACACGCCGGAGAAGTGGGACCGCTTCATTACCACGATCGGCGCTCAGTTCCCGGACGCTGATCTGTCGGAGTTCGCGGACTTCTCGTCCCGAGAGGCGGCGATAGCGCAGAGCATGGACCCGTACCAGCGGGCACAGCTCGATCTCGCGCGTCGGGATCAGGAGATGCAGGAGCGGGCGTTCGCGGCGGCAGAGCGGAGGGCGAATGCACCGACGCCGCAGTTGACGGACGAAACGGTCAACGGCGTGCTCGGCCAGCGGAACCCGGTGACAAACGCCTTCGAGCCCTATCCCGAGTGGATGCAGACGACGGCCGGCGGGGCAGAGATCGACTTCGAGAACGAGAACGCTCTTCGCGACGATTTCGAGCGGCTCACCGCCAACCAGCGCGCCGTTAGCAACTCCTACCAGACGATCCAGGCGGTGGCGGATAATCCGTCCCCAGCCGGCGATATCTCGCTGATCTTCTCCTACATGCGGATGCTCGATCCGACATCGACCGTCCGCGAGGGTGAGTTCGCGACTGCGGAGCAGACGACCGGCCTGCCGGGCCAGCTCGTCAATACCTACAATCGGCTGGTGGATGGCTATCGCCTCAACGATGAGCAGCGCGCCGACTTTGCTGCTCAGGCCGGTCGCCTCGCGACGGCGGCTGAGAGGCAGTACAACGATCTGGCAGCCTACTTCACGGAAAACGCCACGGCCTACAACATGGACCCGACACGGGTTGTTCGCCCGTGGGGGACGCCATCGCCCGAAGTCGCAGCGCCGGATGGCTTCGTGACGCCTGTCGCACCTGCCCCCGCTGCCCCGGCCGCCGGCTTCGGGGTCGTTCCCGGCCCCGCTGCGCCGCCCGCAGCGGCTCCTGTGGCTGCCCCGACAGCGGCCGCGCCGGTCACTACCCCGGAGGCTCCAGCGAACAGGGCAGACATCACGCCAGAAGCCCTCCGCGCCACGGTCCAGGCATGGGGCGCCGCAGGCTACACCGCAGCACAGGCGATAGCGGCTATTGCCGAGCGATACGGAATCGATCCTGCGGAAGTTCGTTCGATGTTGGGGCTCCGGTAGATGGAAGGCATCCTCGTCCCGCCTCCGCCCGCGCGATCGTCTCAGGCCCCGCTACTCGTCCCGCCGCCGCGCCTGCCTTCTGCTGCGGCTGCGGCTGCTCCGCCCGCGGCCGGCCCCGTTCCCGTCTACGACAACGGGGGCGGCGTGCGTGTCTGGGCACCAGAGGAAGGCACGACCGCATATCCTATCGAGATCGAGGGCCGCCGCTTCACCGTCGAGGCACCGAACCTCGAGAGCGTGCGGGACATCGCTACCAACGTCTCGACCTTCGTGACGCAACAGCGAACCCAGCAGCCTGCGGGGTCTCCGAACTGGACCGGCCCGGGCCCTGCGCCGACAGTGCCTGACGAAACGCCGGCCGGGATGACGCCGACGACGCCAGAGCAGGATCTGGATGCTGCGATTGCCGACCGCTTGAACATCGAGTTCAACCGCCGCTTCCCGGCCGAAAGCCTCGGTCAGACGCTCCGGGTGTTGGCGCAGGGCGTTTCGTTCGGGTGGTCGGACGAGATTGCCGGGTGGCTTGGAGGTGATACCGAGTTCGAGCGTCGGCGGATCGAGCAGTTCCGGGAGGCCAACCCAACAGCGGCAACCCTGATCGAGCTGGTCGGGGCTCTTCCGACGCTAGCTGTCCCTGTGCTGGCCGGGGCGCGTACTGGCGGCCTAGCGTTGCGTGCCGCCACTGGCGGGCTTGCCGCCGGTGGCCAAGGGGCACTCTACGGTGCGGGCGCGGCCACTGAAGGAAACCGCACACAGGGCGCTTTGCAGGCGGGTGTCGCATCTGCGGCACTCGGCATCGCTGCCCCGGTCCTGGCGCCAATTATCGCCCGCTCCACCGCTGCCGCTTACGGCGCTATCCGTCACCCCTTCCGAGGCACACAGGCACCTGCAGCCGGCCTTGTCCCGTCGCAGCGGATAGCTCAAGCGACGCAGTTCAAGATTCCGATCACGAGAGGCCAAGCGACTGGCGACCTCGCGCAGCAAGCCCGCGAGCAAGCGATGATCAACGTCGCGCGAGGCAACTCTGCCGCTTTCATGCTTCGGACCTTCATGGATAGCCAGAACGTGGCGATTCGTGATGCCGCGAACGGGATCGCGACCGGCTTATCAGGCATGCTTCGCCGACCTGTTGCAACCCGAGAGGCGGGCGAGTCAGCTACGGAGGGCGTGCGCGCCCTTGCGGCTGACCTCGAGGCCGAGGCCACGCGCAACTACCGCACGGCCGAGGTGCTGAACCCGACCATATCGCGGGCGTCGGCCGAGTTCGTCCCGCAGAACGTTGCGTGGCATCTGGTCAACAGCAACACGTTCCTCGACGAGGCGCTGACGCCTTCGGCCTTCGCGGCTATGGCGGAGATCGACGCGCTGGCCAGCTTTGCCCGTCAGGGCAGGGTGGAGTTGGTGGATATCGAGCGCGTGCGGCAGCGCATGCGGCAGATATCGAATACGGCTGATGGTCGCGACGGTCCAGCGACCCAGGCGGTGATCCGCGCCTACGACCAGTCCATCGACGACATGGTGGACAACCAGCTATTCGCAGGCGATCCGATCGCCATTCAGGCGCTGGCAGACGCTCGTGCGGGCTGGACGCGGCTCCGGTCGATGACCAACCCGCGCACTGGAGACGACGCGGGACGGATCATCGGCAAGATGCTGTCGCAGGACGTGTCTGCGGAGGAAACGGCAAACTGGCTGTTCGGCGCATCGCAGGCTTTTCCGACAGGGACTGCGGTAAGGGTCAGCGAACGGCTCCGCGACTTGCTGGGCACGCAGTCTCCCGAGTGGGCTTCGATCCGCTCGGCGGCGTTTACGAACCTGATCACCCCGCGAACGGCTGGGGAAATGATCCAGTCGCCCACGATGATCGCGAACAACATCACCAACTTCCTGAGCGGGCGTGGAGAGACGCTTTCCACGGTGCTGTTCACGACAGCAGAGCGCGACCTGATCAGGCAGTTCGCCAATACGATGCGCATCCTCGTCCCTGACGCAGCGACCACGAACCCTTCGAAGTCAGCCTATGCCCTAACCCGGCAGGCAGGACCGCTGATCGCGGCGATCGGTGGGCAACTTGGCCTAGCCGCCAGTGGGGGCAGCTTGCTGAGTGTCGGCGGTGCCACCAGCTTCTTGGCGGGGGCGGTCCTACCCGCAGCCGGGACCGCTGCTCGTAACTACATTCAAGCCCGGCGTGCGATCAACCCGAATGCAGGGCAGCCGCTATTCGCTAACCCCGCGGCGGCCGCTCGTGCCATCGCGGTTGTTCTTCAAGGCGCGAATGTCATCGGCACGCCGCGCATCGCTGCCGGCGTAGAGTAGGGGCGGCTTAGCGAACCGCCGCCGCACTCCGCGGACAGCGACGAACCCGACGATTGCGAGGCAGACCGGAGCCACGAGGTAGGCCCAAGCCGGAGCGTAGCCCTCCAAGATGGGCACGACAGCTATCAGGCCGAACGCTGCCGCGAAGTAGATGCTGACCCACCGCAGAATCCTCGGCCATGCCGGACGACGCTTCGGCGGTACATCGTAGACTCCTGTGGCCTCATAAGCGCGCCGTGCGGCCTCTGCCTTGGCGCTGCGCTCGTTGAGTAGCCCGGCGGCGAAGCCGAACACGAGCAAGGCGATCACGATGCCGCCGACCGTGAATTGGCCGGCCACCGAAAGCCTACCCATACCCCACGCGATGCCTCGGTAGAGCGCCCACAGCGCCACTAGCGTCAGAACGACCGTCACCAGCTTCAGCCAGCCGGGAAAGTCTCGGTAGGGCACGCCAGCTCCTTCCCATCTTCAAGGATCAACCATGGCCGATCTAGCCTGGCTGAAAGGCTTCCAGTTCTTCGACTCGAACGGCGACCCGCTCAACGGCGGGCTTCTCCGTATCTACGACGCCGGAACCACGTCCGAACGGACAGTATATCAGGATGACGGCGCGGCGACACCGTGGTCCCAGCCGATCACCCTGACCTCGGCGGGACGGCTCACGGCATCGATCTACGTCCCCGAAGGTGACTGGAAATTCGCGCTGACGACCGCGGCGGATACCGGCTTCGCTACACCGATTGTCAGCGAGGACAACATCCCAGGAGCGACCGCGGCATCCTCGGCATCGTTCGCCCGGCCCTCGACGCCCATTATCACGAAGGGCGCGAACTACACCGTCGATGCCGCCGACATTGGCTCGCTGTTCATCGCGGACGCGACGGGTGGAGCCTTCACCCTCACCCTACCGGCGGCATCAAGCGTTGACGACGGGACGGGCATCGAGGTCCAGCAGGTCGGGACGGCGGGGGCGGTCACGATCGCGCCGAACGGTTCCGATACCATCAACGGGGCTGCCTCCTTCGTTCTCCGTCCTCAGTACGGCTGGGTGCGCCTTGTCTCGGACGGGGCCGATTGGGTCGCGCTCCCGGCCCGTCTTCCGTACACGCTACCAGCAGCCAAGACAGGGGCCTATACGGTTACTTCGGCGGATGACGGCCGCCTGATCCGGGGCGATGCGACCTCGGCCGGCTTCACGATGACGCTTCTAGCCGCGGCAACTGCCGGCAGCGGCTTCCGCGTCGGCTTCAAGAAGATCGACAGCTCGGCAAATGCTGTCACGATCGATGGCAACAGCACCGAGACAATCGACGGCGCGGTCACGTTTGCTCTGGACGGTCAGTATGAGACCCTGTGGATAATCTCGGACGGCTCGAACTGGCACATCGAGAGCAAGGTAGTCACAGACACCAACCTCCGCACGGCGGCAATCATCTTCACGATCGACGGCGGCGGGCTGACGATCACCACAGGCATCAAGGGCGACCTTTACATTCCCTTTGCCTGCACGATCACGGGCGTTACCACCCTGGGGGATCAGTCGGGCTCGATCGTCGTCGATATCTGGGCCGATACTTTCGCGAATTTCCCGCCCACCAACGACGACTCCATCACGTCATCCGCCCCCCCGACCATCTCGACGGCGACCGCGGCGCAAGACACCACCCTCACGGGCTGGACCACGGCAATCGCGGCGGGGACGATCCTCCGGTACAACGTCGATAGCGTCACCAGCCTCACGCGGGCCGTGGTCGCGCTCACCGTCGTGAAGACGGCCAACGCATGATGTTCTCCCCCGACGATAGCTGGCAGGCCTTCCTCGACGAGTGCTGGCGACGTGCAACCCCTGCCACGGGCTACACCGAGGAGAGCCAGTGCCGCGCGATCGGCCGCGCTCGTGCCTTCCCGGCCAAAACGCTTGCAGAGGGGCTCAGAGAGGCCGCCGCAAGCCGCTTCGATGGTCCGGCCATCTGGATCGCCTGGCACATGCTCCCGACGCTCCCGGACGAGCTTCGGGCGACGTTCATTGACGAGGCAACGAAAGAGCGCCCGTCGCTGGCCCGCAATCTCCATCTCCGGCAGGCGTCCAATGGCTAGCACAGGGCTTACCATTGCAGGCGCCGGGGCGAATAATGCCGATGCGGGCGACGATGCGTGGGCTAATCCGGGCAACGTCACGGCCGACGATGGAACAAACGCGAGTTCGGGCGGGCTGAAGGGCGAGACATCTCAGTATCTTCACGCGACCAATTTTGGCTTCTCGCTCCCGACCGGGGCTGTCCCTACTGGAATAGAGGTCAGGGTCCAGCGGCTTCAATCGGTCGGCGGTGGAACTCCGACGATCAAGGACCACACAATTCAGCTCATCAAGGCGGGCTCAAGGGCGGGGGACAACAAGGCTGACCTTGCAACGACGTGGCCGTCCTCCGCGACGAACAAGGACTACGGCGGGGCCACTGATCTTTGGGGCACGACGTGGACGGCTGCGCAAATCAACGCCAGCAACTTTGGCGTGGCGGTCAGGGCTGAAGAGACTTTCGCCACGAGCGGGAGCATCGCTGATGCTCGTGTTGATGCGATCTGGATCAACGTCACCTATCGCATCGGCTCGAGGAATCACGGGCAGGTAATCGGCTAGTCCTCATCGGCCGCCTCCAGCAGGAAGGCGCGCGCTTCGGGTGACAGTCGCTCCCATGCAAGGATGACGGTTTTCACATACCGCGGCGTCTGCCCGGTCTGCCACTTGCCGCGGAGCTGCATGGAGACGGTGTTCTCCGCCACTCCGAGCAACTTCGCGAGCATCTTCTGGCTCAAACCAGCCAGCTTCGCACGCCTCTGCCAAGGCTCATTGTCCACGGCCGGAACTGATACCGGCCCGTCCCTAGATTCGCAATCTCTCAACGGCACGTTGATTCCCGGTTGACGCTACTATCCGTGTGACCTAGATATTTATCGCTGTCACGTTGATAGTTATATACGTCACCGTGGGCCGCGCGCAAGGCCGGCCCCGATCTGTTGAGGAACCAGAACATGACCAAGCGTCCGCTTTTCGCGGCGGTCGGGCTCGCATGCCTGCTCGCCGGCTGCACCACCACCGGCGGCGTGGTTCCCGCGCCTCCTGCCTCATTCGCCTACGCCCATGTGTGGGGCGGTGCCCCGCCGGAGCCGTACTACTCCGCCGCTGTCCGCCTCTACGAAACCGGGGGTGTTCAGGTGCTTCGGGTTCCCCTCGATCGCGTCGAGGCAGCCTGTGGCCGCAACCGCACCGACTACGGCTGGTTCGGAGCCGCCTGCATGATGACGGGCAACGCAACGAACGTGCACTTCGTCGTCATCGCGACGGAGATCACGGACCCGGTGACGATCCGCAACGTCATGGTCCACGAGATCGCCCATACCCGGCAGGCAGGCGGATGGAGCGGGAACCACGACGGAGCGATGAAGCCGCTCGGCCATCTCGACAACTGCATTCGGACGATGAACGCCGAGGGGCTGTCGGTCCGGCAGATGGGCGAGCTGTGCAACCTCTACGCCGGGGCTCCGCTGCGAACGCAGTCCGAGCGTGACCGCTGGGCCGCAATGCGCTGATACGACCACAGTGCGAATACCTGGTCCCGCCCGATGCCCTGATCCGCGTGGATGCGAGAACGGGTGTCGAGCGGGAAGTCTACGACCCACCCGCTGACCTCTGCTCGTGGGCTCTCTACGCAGCCGAGAAGCTAAAAGACATGCCGCCTTGGCTTAGGCGCGAGGCCCCGGTTGGGCACCTCTGGCGGCCGGGCGATTGCGACGGCTGCCCCTGCTACGTCCCGAAAGTCTGACCGATGCGCGAAGCGTGGTTCTACGCCCGGCTCATATTCGTGCTGGCGTGGATAGCGGCCGCCCTCGTGATGGCGATAGCGCCGACCTACGCCGCCGAGCAATGCGGAGAGGCGTCCTGGTACGGCTGGGAGGCGGGAGACTGGACCGCCAACGGCGAACGCTGGAACCCGAACGGGCTGACGGCGGCGCATCCCTCTTGGCCGTTCAATGCCCGCGTCCGCGTCACCCGCATGGATACCGGCGCGACCGTCATCGTCAGGCTCAACGACAGAGGCCCGGCCCGCTGGACGGGGCGGGTGATCGACCTCTCACAAGCCGCGGCTGCCGCGATCGGGATGATCCGCGTCGGCGTGGCTCCCGTCTGCATCACCATCATGGAGCGACCATAGCATGGCAACCAAACCATGGCGTCCGGCCAAGAGCCTTGATGTTCTCCGCTACCAGATCAACTCCGCTTTTCCGGGCCGCAACAAGGCCAGTGACGGAACGATTGGCGATGCGGCGCACGCCAAGTCCAAGAGCGAACACAACCCCGACGCCAACGGCGTAGTCCGCGCCCTCGACATCACCCACGACCCCGACAAGGGCGTGGACTGCGGGCGCATCATCGACGCCATGGTGGCGTCCCGCGATCCCCGCATTCTCTACGTCATCTGGAACCGGCGCATCTGCTCGTCGGTGGTACAGCCGTGGAAGTGGCGAGGCTACTCGGGCTCCAATCCGCACGACAAGCACTTCCACCTGTCGGTCGTCGAGAGCCCGGCGCTGTACGACAACGAAGGCCCGTGGGCGATCGGCACGGCTGCGATCCATGCGCCCCCGCCGCCCCCTGCGCCGCCTCCGGTGAAGCCCACGGCTCCAAGCCCTCCTCCGCCTGACGTGGAGCCCACACAGGCACCTGAGCCCGCTACGGGGTTCTGGGCGTGGCTTCTGAGGCTGCTTGGGCTGGGAGGGAAGTGATGGAGCGAGGGGCACGAATCGAACGTGCGTCTTCCGCATGGACTGCGGACGGGCTGCCACTGCACCACCCAAGCGCTCCCAAGAATCTAGCCCTCCCATAGGAGTTCCGCAACATGCGTCTTCTCGGTCGTCTCGCCCGCGGCGCCTTCCGCATCACGCGGAACGTCGTCGTCGGCAGAACCCCCACTCCCGGCGGCCCAACCCCCATCTCGCAGAGCCATCCGCTCGCGAAGTACAACAAGCTCATCGCCGTTCCTGTTGGCGCGCTCCTCACCTGGCTGGGCACGAAGATCGGCATTGACCTTGCCGAGTACGAGCTTGAGGTGACGATGGCCGTCATCGCGTACCTCGTCTGGCGGTTCCCGAACGCCATCCCGGCTGCGGAATAGACACATTGTGGGGCCGCCACGTAGACCTCCAGCCCCCCAGACCGACGAGGACTGGGAACGGCGCAGCCTTGAAGGCGTTGATCGGGACGACGGAAAGGTACGGCACGACGTTCGCCGGGTGACTGACAAGGCAGACGAAATCCTCGCGATTGTCGAGAGCTTCGACGGCCATGTCGAGACCATCGCAGAGATGGCGAAAAGCCGGGAGAAGTACAAGGTTCTCCGCAACTTTGCGAAGCACTTCGTCGTCTGGGTAGCGGTGACGATCGCCGCCCTGTCCGCCTTCAAGGAGCAGCTTCTAAGCCTGATCAGAGGACCGAGCCCATGATCATTACCAAGATCGTCGGGGGCGGAATGGGCATCATAGCCGCGATCGGCTACGTCTTCCGTGACGAGATCATTCCGGAGCCCCCTCTTCCCGTCCTTCAGGTATACTGCGATCAGTTGCAGGTGTTCGACGAGTTCACGACACCGATCCTATCGGGTTGCCGCTATGAAGGCTATCCGGTGCACGTTAATATGCCAACTCGTCACCCGTTCTAGGAGAACGACCATGAACGGCGATCCCATCCGAGTAAGAACCCATCGGCTCTGGCTTGCACTGCTGTACCTCATGGCGGCGCGGGGGTTTCTCTACATGGCAGTCGATGATCGCCTCCATGTTGCCGCGTCTGGACTTGCTGCGGTCGGAGTGGCCATCGCTACCAGCCTCGGCGCAGTTCATATCGTCGCCTGGGTGCTCGCCAAGGTGATACAATAT
>Ga0172380_10004071_pt1 | contig 19225 bp, 19 predicted proteins | sample Leawe162metaG_FD_119747 | JGI IMG/M metagenome (GOLD analysis project Ga0172380, IMG submission 119747) | Leachate microbial communities from a municipal landfill in Southern Ontario, Canada - Leachate well 162 metaG | ecosystem: Engineered > Solid waste > Landfill > Unclassified | place... | reverse complement strand
ATCATCTCCAAGGCGCAGTTGGACAAGATCCAGATGTATATCGAGGCCGGCGTAAAGGAGGGTGCAACCCTTTTCTATGGCGGCCGACGCCCCACCGATAGCGGCTTAGCCAACGGGTATTTTATTGAGCCGACCATCTTCACGAATGTCACGCAAGAAATGCGCATCGCGCGTGAAGAGATATTTGGACCGGTCTTGTCGGTGATCAAATGGGACGATGAGGAAGGGATGTTCAACCAGGTAAACGGGGTGGATTACGGGTTGACGGGGTCGATATGGACGACCAGCCTCGCCACCGCGCACCATGCTGCAGCCCGCGTGGAGGCAGGCTACATATGGGTAAATAATGCCGCCGCGCATTTTTTTGGCGCTTCGTTCGGCGGCTACAAGCAATCCGGGATCGGCCGCGAGGGAGGATACGACGAGCTTCTGTCCTTCACTCAGGTGAAGAACATCAATATTACCCTTTAGCGCCGGTGTGGCCGGTATCCTTGGCGATAAACGCATCGGATATTTGGTGACGCGTTTGCGCGTTGGGGGCGACCGACGCGCCCAGTCTTTCAACTAAGCCTTCTCGCGCACATCCACGTCTGGGGGGAAGGCGATCCAATCGTGTGCCGAGCGGGACCAGATGTGGCGACTGAGTTTGAGCCAGCGCGGATCATCAAAAGTGCCCCCGGGAACGACACGAATACCCGGATTCCTTTCGAGGGACATCAGCACAGTTGTCCCGCAAGTGCTGCAGAAGTGACAGCGAACCCAGCGCCCGCTCTCGTCCGATCGATGTTCATACTGCTTCATGGTCGAGCCAGTCACTTCGACTTGGTCTTCCTTGAATGCGACAAGCAGGCCGAAGGCCGAGCCCGTGCGCCTCTGGCAGAAAGTGCAATGGCAGGCTTGAGCGATTGCCGGCTGCCCGGTGACACGATATCGAGCCGCGCCGCATGCGCATCCACCTTCGTGCGTCGAACTCATCGTGAGAATCATTCTCGAAGCGGAGGCAATATCCTATCATGCCGATTTGACGGCACGTCGCCGCCCACTGACGGACGCGATCTTGCAGTCTTGAGCCGCGCTGGAGTCGCGCAAATGCGGGAAGACCCGTCACGTCTTCAGATCTTGGCCTACTTCATCGCCGAATGGCATGGATTCACGCCTGGGCGTGAGCACGAGGACTGGCTGGCCGCAGAGGCAGAGATCGATCGCATGATCGCCGAAGGGTTGCTGCGGACCTAGGGCGGTTGGAGGATGCCTAAGCATCCTCGCTACATTCGCTCCAAATCAACGCGAGATCTGCTTGCGCACCCAATCGACGGTGGCTTCGGCCATATAGGGAAACACCGCGACAGCGCCGATCAGCAGCAGAATTTCGCTGGCAACCATGGTCTTACTCCTTTATGCGAGCCCTGTTAACAACATAGATGAGTGCATACCGACTTAGGCCGCCTTCTTGGCCTTAGCGCTGGTACCAGCGGCCTTTGCCGTTGCGTTGGTCGCTGCCGATATGTTGGCTCCCGCAATCTCGGCGACCTGGTTGGCCGCCTTGCTGATGTTGTCGTAGGCGGAGTTGGTTGCGGCAATGGCAGACCTGACGGCCGCGATAGCACCATCGGAGCCAGCGGGCGCATTCTTGGCAGCCTTGTCCAGGGCGTCGGCTACGTTCTTGTTCAGATTGGCGACCTGCGTCTCGACGAGCTTCGAGACTTCTTCCTTGGTCTCCGTGGCGATCTCATAGAGGTTGCGCGAATAGGAGACAAACTTTTCCAAGGCCGGCTGCGCCAGGGTGTTCTGCAGGGCGACAAAGTGTTGCGGATCCCTGACTCCGAACAGAGCCTTTGCGTTGGCGACGCCGTCTTCCAGGAAGGAGCGCGCGACATTCAGGTTCAGGGCCGCCACGCGCTCGGTGCCTGCAAGAGCGGTATTGGCAAGGGTGAGGAAGGTTTCGACAGCAGCCTTGTTGGCGGAAGCGAAGTTTTCAGGGGTGGTGATCATGTCGGGTCTCCTGGTACGGGTTGGATGGGGTGATGCTGCGCTGCACCATTGCTCTATTATAGGGGTGGGCATTCGGATGTCAAGGATTTTTTTGTGCAACGCACAACAGAGGGTCGAATATTTTTAATTCAAACAAAACAATATGTTAGGAATATCGTTCGCGCCTGCGATCAAAGTAAGGGGTATTTAGGCGCGATATCGGTCGATTGCCGGTACCCGACGGGGAGGTATTCTGGCTCGCATTGCTCTAGTCCTCGGGAGGAAAGCATCGTGAATATATTCGCGCGCGACCTGTCATTGGCCCAAGAAGCAGTTCTCGGCTTTGATATCCAGGACGACAGCACCCTGGCCTACGTGAGTTGCCTGGTGGCGTTGGAAACCGTCATGCCTTTTTCGAATCCCGCCGAGATGGAATTCTCGGTCATCGTCGATGACGAAAGAACCGTGCGAATTGACCCGCGCGGCATCGACATCGGCCGCGAAAAATTGGCGGCGATCAACCTGATCGCCTCACATTACTTTCATTCGAAGCGGTGCAATCTGCCGGTTGTCGTTCATTAATGGAAACGGCGAAGTGATCGCCCGAAGCACTCCACCATGGCCTCTCCCCTCTCCGCACTCAGCGACAAAGCGCTCCTCGCACCGGCACAAGACGGTTCCGACGAGGCCGCTGATATTCTCTCCCATCGCTTCTTTGACAAGGTGACACCCGCCATTCGCGACGCCGGGTCATGTCGGTGTCAGTGCTTTGCAATTCCGGGTTCGTCTACCTATGCCGCACAGCGGCTTGAGCTTAGATCCGCCCAGGAGCCCATCGAACGTCAATCGCCTCGGCATGGCAGGTAGTTCGAGACCACGGTTAGCCACGAGCGCCTTCGTGGTGCTGGCCGCAGGCTTTCTCGTCCTGTTCATCGGCGGCGGGGCACGCTTTGCCATCGGCCTGACGCTGCGGCCGATGGTCGAGGAGTTCGCCTGGGACCGCAGCCAGGTCGGCATGGCCGTGGCCGTGTTCCAGGCCATATCCGCCACTATCTTGTATGTGGCCGGTACCCTCGCCGATCGCATGAGCCTGCGCTTGCTTCTCGGCGGCGGCCTGGTGCTGAGCGGCGTCGCGATCGGGCTCATGAGCCTGGTTTCAGCGCCGTGGCACGCGGTCGTCCTCTATGGGGTGTTCTTTGCCATAGGCAACGGCGTCGCATCGGTCTCTCCCGTCGGCGTCATGGTGACGCGCGCGTTTCCCGGACGTACCGGACTCGCAAACGCCGCCGCCTTCTCCGGCATGACCGTCGGACAACTGGTGATGATCGCCGTGCTTGCCGCGGTACTCGTCACAATCGGCTGGCGATCGGTGTTCGTATGGCTCGGTGTCGCCTATCTGCTGTTGGTGCCCTTTGTGCTGGCGGCGATTCCCGGGGGGACCGATGCCAAATTCCGCGCGGCCATGCCGGCGCCGAGCGGCATGTCGGTCGCGATGGCGGCGCGCACGCGGCAGTTCTGGTTGCTTCTCCTCGTTTTAGCAGTCTGTGGCTTCGGCGATTTCTTCGTAACGACGCACGTCGTCGCGTTCGCGCAAGACAGGGGCATCAGTGCGTTGCTTGCCGGCAATCTGCTGGCGCTGATGGGCCTGACAGGCCTACTGGGCGTGATACTGGCCGGATATTGGAGCGACCGCACCGGCCCGCTGTGGCCGACTGCCCTGTGCTTCGCGACACGGGCCGGCGCGTTTGCGCTCGTCATGTTCGACCAGTCACCGCTGTCGGTTGCCATCTTCGCACTTGTGTTCGGAACGACGTTTCTGATCACCGCGCCGCTGACGGTCATATTCGTGCGCGACAGCTTCGGCACCAGAAACCTCGGCGCCCTCACCGGCCTGATTACAATGGTGCATCACGCATGCGGTGGCATCGGCGCCTATATCGGCGCCAGCATCTTCGACGCCACCGGCGGCTACCAAATCGCTTTCGTCATCATGCTTGCGACCTCAGCCATCGCCTTGGTGCTGACGCTTTTGCTCCGCGGGCCGCGCGAGGCCATCTAGCACTCGATCGTCGGTGGTACCGGCATGGCGAGATCGGTCAAGCCCTTGGACCGAACAGCGGCGGGCAGCCACCTTGCACTATGCCGAGGCAGCGGTCCGTATCGGCCGCGCGGCCGAGGGCGGCAGCGCCCCCTGCCTGCCGGAGCGGGACTGTAATAATCCCCGAGTCCGTCATGGGTTAGACTTGGGGGCACCGCAGGAAGGCGCGTGGGCCCGTCCTCAATGTCCGATCAAATCGTCCTCAAGCTCTCGGTGCCTCAGGAACGGCAGGGCCAAATCCTGCGCCATCGCCTGCTGCGCGAGGCCAACACAGATGCACGCGAGCGCTTGGTCAGCATCTACTACGACACCCCTCGCCTCAAATTGCTACGTTCGCACATCCTGTTGCGGCTGCGCAAGAGCAAAGGCGCTTGGATGCAGACTGTGAAGCGCCAGGCGCGTTCGCTTGCCGGCTTAACTCGAGGCACCGAATGGGAGAGCGCCTATGGCGGTCACTTCGACTTCTCTTGCATAGACGACGCCGAGCTGCGTCATCGCATCGAGCGGCGCAAGATCAGGAACCGGCTGGTGCCTGTCTTCGAGACCAGCTTCCGCCGCGTCACCTGGTTGCTGCAACCGGCGTCCGACGTCGCCATCCTGGTCATGCTCGACCGCGGCTGGATCACCGCCGCCGGCCGCCGCGCCCCGATTTCAGAACTCGAACTCGAACTTCTCGCCGGCACGAGCAGCGATCTCTACGCCCTCGCCGAACAGCTCGCCCTGCGCGTGGCCCTGGTGCCGGAACTCAACGCCAAGGCAGAGCGCGGCTATGCGCTGTACCTGAACCAGCCGCAGGCGCCGGGCAGGGCCCGCAGCATCACCCTCTCCAGGCAAGCAAGCCCGCTTGCCGCCCTGGGTCTCATCGCCCTCGATTGCGTCGCCCACCTGCAGCAAAACCACGCCGGTGCCATCGCCAGCGATGATCCCGAATACATCCACCAGATGCGCGTCGCCACGCGCCGACTGCGCGCGGCGCTGCGCCTGTTCGCGCCCATGCTGCCCGAGCACTTCACCGACACTCTGCTGCCATCCCTGCGAAAGTTGATGGAGCCCTTGGGGCGGGTGCGCGACCTCGACGTGCTGATGAGCCAGATCGTGACGCCCGTCGCGGCGGCATTGCCCGACGAGGCACGCCTCGCCGACCTTGCCGGCATCTTGGCCGAGCGCCTCTACCAAGCGCGCCGTGACGCGAGTCTGGCCCTGCGCCAACCCGAGTACGGTCGCCTGCTTCTCGCCGCCGGCGCGCTGTTCAACCGTGTCGCCATGGAAGATGCGGCGGCCGACGCAGAAGCGCTATCGCTGCCGCTATTCGTCCACCGCCGCCTGCGCAAGCTGCAGCGCCGCGTGCTTGAGCTCGCAGCGGCGGCGCGCAGCGAGGCTCCGTACTCCCTGCACGCCCTGCGCATCGCCATCAAGCGCCTGCGCTACGGACTGGAGTTCTTCGCCACCCTGCTGCCGCGCAAACGGGTGGCTGTCTGCATGCAGTTGCTCGCTCGCCTGCAGGACGAATTGGGACAGCTCAACGATCTGGCGAGCGCCGGTGCCGTGCTGATGGACTGCGCTGCCCACGACGCCAATCTGCGTGAAGCGGTGACGCTGATCGGCGGCTGGCACGGGCCGCGCCACGCAGCGCTGCTCGCCGCCATCCCCGCCGGCCTGAAGGAACTCTCCCGCCAAAAGCTGCTCCACTAGCCTTGCGGGCGAGGCGCCGATGCGCCGGACCACGACGCCACTATTCATCGTGAAAGGTATTCACCTGCGCTGACGCTGGCCAGCAGGCGGTGCAGCCGTTCCTATTCGCCGCCTCCTAAACGTTCTCGCAACCGAGGCGACGCTGCTCTCAGTGGCTGCCGTCCACCGGCACTGCCGCCGCGTGCCGTTGCGGCTTCGCGAACCAAACCGCTGCCGCCAGCAGCACCAGCAGCAGCGACGTCAGGTAGTAGTAGTCGTTGGCAGACATCATGTAGGCTTGGGCCGTCGCCTGGTGATCCAGCAGCGCCATGATCTGATCGCCTGGCATGCCCTGGGCCGACAGGGTGGCTATGGTCTGACGCGCAGCGCCATCGTAGACGTTGATGTGCTCGGCCAACTGCGCGTGATGCAGCGATGCCCTGTCGTCCCACATCGTCGTCGAGATCGAGACGCCGACGGCGGCAGCGGTCAGGCGCATGAAGTTCGACAAGCCGGCTGCCGCCGCAATCCGCGACGGATGCAGGCCGGACAATACCAAAGAGGTCAGCGGGACGAAGAACGTGGCCATCGCCGCGCCCTGTATCAGCTGCGGCAGGATGATGACCCAGGGCGACACCTCCAGGGTGAAGCCGGAGCGCATGTACGATACGAGCGCGAAGACCAGGAACGAGGTGCTGGCGAACAGCCGCGGGTCCGACTTCGGCAGCAGCTTGCCGACCACCGGCATGCAGATCAGCGCGAGGATGCCGATCGGTGCCGTCGCGAGTCCGGCCCAATACGCGGTATAGCCGAGGAATTGCTGCAGCCATAGCGGCATCATCACCACGCCGCCCATGAAGATACCGTAACCGAGCGCGAGGGTGATTGCGCCGGCGGTAAAGTTGCGCCGGCGAAACAGGCTGAGGTCGACGACCGGGTGTTCGTCGGTCAGCTCCCAGGCGACGAAGAAGCAGAAGCCGATGGCCGCGACTGCCGCGAGTATGATGATTTGGTCGGACCCGAACCAGTCGAGCTCCTTGCCCTTGTCGAGCATGATCTGCAGCGAGCCGACCGAGATCACCAACAGCGCCAGCCCGACGCCGTCTACCGGGCGCCTTACGGTCGGAGTCTCGCGGTGCCGCAGCAGGTGCCAGGCCGCTGCCGCGGCGACGATGCCGGTCGGGATGTTGATGTAGAAAATCCACGGCCAGGAGAGGTTGTCGGAGATCCAGCCGCCCATCAGCGGCCCCAGTATCGGCGCAATCAGGGTCGTCATGCTCCAGGCGGCCAAGGCCATGCCGGCCTTCTCGCGCGGAAAGCTTTGCAGCAACAGCGCCTGGGATAGGGGGATCATCGGACCCGCGACGGCACCCTGCACGATGCGGAACACGATCAACATCTGCAGGCTCGTGGATAGTCCGCACCCGACCGATGCCAGCACGAACAGCAATATCAAGATGACGAACAGGCGGACCGTACCGAAACGTTGGCTCAGCCAGCCGGTCAGCGGAACCGAGATCGCTTGGGCGACGGCAAACGAGGTGATGACCCAGGTACCCTGATTCGGACTGACCCCGAGATCGCCGGCGATCGCAGGGATCGACACATTGGCGATCGTTGCGTCGAGCACGTTCATGAAGGTCGCCAGCGAGAGGGCGAAAGTCGTCAGGGCTAACGTCGCTCCGCGCAGCGGTGGGAGCTCGTGGCCGGCGGCGTTATCGCTCATGGCGGTGGCGTCGTTAACGGCCGGCGTTCGAGCGAAGCGCGGCAGCGTTCGGACGGGCGTCGCCGCGGCCCAGGTTTTCCGCGATGATGCGGCGAATCAGCTGCCGCGACGCACCCGGGTTGTCGCCGGTGACGGCGGTACGGGACACCGCTTCGCGGCGCTCGGCATTGGCGAGCTGTGGCCCACTTTGGTCGTGCACGTCGACGTCGACCTCCAGCGACAGTCCGATCCGCAGCGGATGTTCGGCGACCTGTTGCGGATCGATGGCGACGCGCACGGGCACGCGCTGAACGATTTTGATCCAGTTGCCGGTGGCGTTCTGCGCCGGCAAGAGCGCGAAGGCTGCACCGGTGCCGGCGCCGAAGCCGAGTATCCGACCCGTGTAGCGAACCTGCGAACCGTAGATGTCGGCGACAATCGTCGCTGGCTGGCCGATGCGCATCTGGCGCAACTGCCCTTCCTTGAAGTTGGCGTCGACCCAGACCCGATCGAGCGGCACGATGGCCATCAGCGGCTGGCCTGGGGCCACGCGGGTACCGAGTTGCACGTTGCGCTTGACCACCTGTCCGGATACCGGGGCGACGATCGCGGTCCGCTGCAGGGCCAGGTAAGACTCCGCCAGGCGGGCGGCGGCGCGCGCGACATTAGGATGATTCTCGACCGTCGTGTGATCGGTCAGCGCCGTGCTCGAGAGCAGCTGTTCCCGGACCGTGGTCAGCGCCGCCTCGGCGGCCTGGACGCCGCTCTTGGCGTGCTCGATCTCCTCGCCGGAAACGGCGCCGGTGCCGGCCAGGGCCTGGCGTCGATGCAGGTCGTCGCGCGCCTTGGCCAGATCCGCTTCGCGCTGGGTGACGGTGGCGGCGAGGGAGGCGTTCGTCGTATACAGCGTGCGCACCTCGCGCACGGCCTGGGCCAGCGCAGCCTCCGCCTGATCGAGGGCGACGCGGGCATCGGCCGGGTCGAGATCGACCAGTGGCGCGCCGGCCTTGACCACGTCGGTGTCGTCGGCGTGAATCGCCAGCACCGTGCCGCCTTGCTGCGGCGTGACCTGGACGATATCGCCCGCGACATAGGCGTTATCGGTGCTCTCGCGGTAGCGCGCTTCGAGTGCCCACCAGGCAACGGCAACGATCGCGCCGATAACGAGGATGCCGACCAGGATCAGCAGTGCGCGTCGCCGGCGCGACGCCCGTGTGGGCACCGGGTTGGGTGAAACTGCGGTCGATTCGCTCATCTTGGAACCTCTGGATTTCGTCACGGCTGGCTGCGCTTCGCGGTCGGCGCGGGGCCGTCCCGGAAACCGCCGCCGAGGGCGCGGGTGAGACCGATCGAGGCGATCAGACGGCGCGCCCGCAGATCGGCGGCGATGCGTTGCTGGGCCAGCACCTGGGATTCGATGCTGAGCACGGCCAGATAGCTCGACAGTCCACCCCGATAGCGCAGCAGAGCGAGTCGGTAGGCTTCCTCGACCTCGGCTTGGGCTTGGCTCTGTTCCGTGCTCTGGAGAGCGATGGCGTGCCAGCTGTTGACCTGATCGGCGACATCGCGCAGCGCTTCGACGAGGGTGCTGTTGTACTGCTCGACGGCCAGGTCGTAGTCGGCGTCGCGGGCGGCGAGGTTGGCACGCAAACGGCCGCCGTCGAAGATGGGCAGGCTCAGGGCGGCGCCGGTCTCGAAAATGCGGTTGGCTCCCATCAACAGTCGGTCCAAGCCAACCGACTGCAAGCCGAGCAAGGCGGTCAGGTTGATGTTCGGGTAAAAGCGGGCGCGGGCCACGGCGATATCGCCGCCGGCCGCCTCGACGCGAAGCCGCTGGGCGACGATGTCCGGCCGCCGCCCGAGAAGCACCGCCGGCAAGCTGACGGGCAGCGCAGCGGCTGGGCCCGGGCCCAGCTTCGGCCGGGCGATGGTCAAGCCACGGTCCGGCCCCTGTCCGACCAGGGCCGCGAGTTCGTTCTTGAGCAGGGCGATGCGCTCTCTCGCGGCAGCCAAGTCGGTTCGCGCCGCGAACAGCGCCGATGACGACTGATGCAGTTCCACCTGGGTATCGAGGCCGGCGCCGCTGCGCAACGCCGTCAGGTCGCGAATCTGCTCGCGCTGCCTGAGCGATGCCTCCGCCGCGTCGAGGAGGGCGTACTGGTGCTCCAGCTCGACATAGCTGCGCGCGACGGCTGCAGCCAGGGTGAGCTTGGCCGCTTCGGCCTCGATGGCGGCAGCCCGCGCTCGCGACAATGCCGCCTCGAGGGCTGCCCGTTGGCGCCCCCAGAAGTCGAATTCGTAGCTGAAGCTTGCGGCCAGCGTCGCCGTGGTCAGGGTGGCACCCGCGATCGGCGGCGGAAATATTCCGTGTTCCGAATAGCGCTGCCGATCCACGCTGGCGCCGCCGCCGAGCTGTGGCTGGCGTCCGGCGTCGGCAGCGCTGGCCAGCGCGACGGCCTGTTCGATGCGGACTCGAGCGGTGGCCAGGCTCGGACTGCCGGCGAGGGCTGCGCCCACGAGGAGGTCGAGCTGCGGATCGCCGTAGGTCCGCCACCATGCGCCGACAGGCCAGCCATCGGCAGTCGCCGGCAGCGCAGCCAAGCTGTCCTTCGCGCCCAAGACGGATGGATCCTGCGGCTGCGCGTCCGGATGCAAGCCGTCGCCGCTGGCGCACGCCGCCATGAGCACGCCCGCGGCCAGTGCAGGCAATAGCGAACGGGGAAGCGGCTGTTTCATTCGCTATTCCTCAACCCGAAAAGCTCTCGTCGCCGTGTCGGCGACTGCCAGGGCAGCTATTTAGATCAAAACTTTTCATGCGTTCGCCAGCATCCGCCGCAGCAAAATCTTCAGGGTCTCCAGTTCCTTGTGCTGGAACCCTTTCAGGAACCGGTTCAGTACCTTGACCACGCGCGGGTTGATCATCGGCCACAGCGCTCCTCCCGCTGTCGTCAGTTCGAGATGGACGACGCGACGATCCGTCTGACTGCGCACGCGGCGGACAAATCCCTTGTCCTCCAGTCGATCGAGCATTCGTGTCATCGAACCGGTGTCGCTGTTGATGGAACGGCATAGCGTCGCCGCGGTGGCATCTGGCGTCTGTCTGATCCAGTGCAGAACGGGCAGTTGGGCTCCGGTCAGACCGAGGTCGGCCAGTTCATCGTCGAGTGCGGCCATCAACTGGGAGCGGAGCATCCCGATCAACAGTCCGACACTTTCCTCGGGGCGATAGGCGTCGACCGAGTACAAAGACTCCGCCTCTACCTCGGTATTCGCCGCCGCTTTTCGCTTCATCGCCACAGCCAAAATGGGAACGAAGCGCAAAATATCCTGCCTAGGCAGTGTATGTCAAGGGAACGCGTGGATAGCCACCCCAATAGGGGTTGGCGAAGGAGGCGGCAGCGGGTGCGTGAAGCGATGAACGTGTCAAATTCATTCGTAAGTGGCGTAAACTGCAGGTCTATTGAACTGGCGGTGCGGAGATTGCGGGGCTTACCTTGTGGCACCTCACCCGCTCAGAAAGGTGCCCATGAGCACGAAAAAGTCTCCCATCCAGCCCCGGCAATCGAGGGACAACGCAAAAGGCGAACTCACCCACGCGCCGTCCGCCAAAATGCTGACGCGCTCCACCGACGCGCTGCTGCATGAACTCCAGGTTCACCAGATCGAACTGGAGATGCAGAACGAGACCTTGCGTCAATCCCAGGAGGCTCTGGAGGAATCGCGCGACCGCTTTGTTGACCTCTACGACTTTGCGCCGGTCGGCTATCTCACCCTTAGCGATACCGGCCTGATCACCGAAGCCAATCTCACGGGCGCCACCTTACTGGGCGAGGAACGCGGGAAGTTGCTGTTGCGCGGGTTCGCATCCTTTGTTGTGCCCGAGGAACGGCAAAGGTGGCAGAGACATTTTCTGCACGCCTTGACGCATGGCGGGAAACAGACCTATGAACTGACGCTCCAGCGCCGTGACGGCACAATATTCGCAACCTGCCTGGATTGTCTGCCTGCCGCGGCCAGCGACGCGGCCACGACGCTACGCATCGCGTTGACCGACATCAGCGAGCGCAAGCAGTTGGAGCGTACGCTGCAGGAGAGTCGTGCCGAACTGGAAAGTGCAAAAGCGGCGGCGGAAAAAGCCAACTTGGCGAAATCGGAATTCTTGTCCAGCATGAGTCATGAACTGCGCACACCCCTCAACGCCGTACTCGGGTTCGCACAACTCATGGCAGCCGGGACACCACCGCCTTCGTCGGCGCAGCAACGGTCGATCGACCAGATCCTGAAAGCCGGCTGGTATCTGCTGGGCCTGATCAATGAGATCCTCGATCTGGCGATGATCGAATCGGGCAAAGTGGCGATGTCGCGAGAATCGGTTTCGCTTGCCGACGTGCTGCAAGATTGTCAGGCAATGATAGGGCCCGAGGCGGAGGCGCACGGGATAGAGGTGACCTTCCCCCACCTCGACGATCTCCTCTACGTCCATGCCGATCGGACCAAGCTCAAGCAGGTGATCGTCAATCTGCTGTCGAATGCCATCAAATACAACCGGGCCGGCGGCGCAGTCGTTGTCCAATGCGCGATGAGCGGCAAGAACAGGGTGCGCGTCGGCGTCACCGATACCGGGGCCGGCTTGGCGCCGGGGCAGTTGGCGCAACTGTTCCAGCCGTTCAATCGGCTTGGGCAGGAGACCAGCACCGAGGAAGGTACCGGCATTGGCCTGGTGGTGACCAAGCGACTGATCGAGTTGATGGGCGGCCTCATCGGCGTCGAAAGCAGCGTCGGTGTCGGCAGCGTGTTTTGGTTCGAATTGGCCGCATCGAGCGCGCCGGAGCTGGTGCTTGATGGTGGCGGCGAGATCCCTGCGAACGCCAGGGATCAGCTTCCGGCGCACGAGGCCTTGTCCCAACGAACGCTACTTTACGTAGAGGACAATCCGGCGAATCTGGCCCTGGTCGAGCAACTGATTGCGCGGCGCAGCGATTTGAATTTGCTCTCGGCCGTCGATGGCGATAAGGGCGTCCAGATGGCGCGCGCCTGTCAGCCGGACGTGATATTGATGGATATCAACTTGCCGGGTATCAGCGGCATCGCCGCCTTGAGAATACTGCACCAGGATCCGGCAACAGCCCACATACCGGTCCTGGCGCTATCGGCCAACGCCGTCCCGCGCGACATCGAGAAGGGCATGGAGGCCGGCTTCTTCCGCTATCTGACCAAGCCGATCAAGATCGACGAGTTCATGGTTGCGCTGGATCTTGCGTTGCGTTACGCGGCGGATAAGCAGCAAGCGACTTGAGGCGGAAAATGCGACGGAGCCGACCGGCTAGCCAAGATTGGAGCGGGTATGCTCCACGTCCCGACCTCTACCCTGGGCTACTAACCAGAGCCGAATGACTCTCGCGTAGACCAGCGGCGCTGCAACTTTCGCGCCGGGCTTGATCGGATTTGCGCGAGACGAGGGACGTTGCTGTTTCGCTCTTTGCGTAAACGACGGCAGTATTTCGATTTCATAGCTGGGGGGCCTGTTCAGGGCGACGCTCTTGCCCCTGCCCAAATCCCCGAGCAGCGCCTTGAAGCGATCGATGAACGATAGTCTTGAGGTCATGATTATCTCCTTGCGACTCTGGTCTGCGCTCGGGGTGACGGTCCCCAGCACCTGGCCGACTGCTATGCAGATTGCACTCAAGTTTGTGGCCGGACTGTGCGGCAACGCACGTATGGTTGAATCTCTGCAATCGCAAGGCCGAGGCGTTGTGCACTTGGTCCTCCTTGTGCGTTGGTCAGCGCACAGACCTTAGTCACGGATACGTTCAATCTTCAGTCTTCGCAGGGAGAACCTGTCAATTTCGACGAAGGAGTACGAGCATGAACAAGAATCAAGTCCATGGCACGGCAAAAGATGCCGCCGGTAAAGTGCAGGAAGCGGCCGGGAAACTGGTCGGCAGCAAGGACCAACAAGTCAAAGGTCTCAACAAACAGATCTCCGGCACAGCCGAGAAGGCCTATGGCGATGCAAAAGAAGTCATCAAGGATGCAATCAAGCGTTCTTGAAGCAATAGGCCAATAGCCGATGGCCGCTCTGCGCGGCCATTTTCTCGCCATGTGCTTTCGCGCCCGGGCGAGCAACCGGCTCCCTCTGTCGTCCCACGCAGCTTCTGCAGACTCTTCCTGAACGGCTGTCGCGGCAGCGAGCGCGCAGCCAAGCGTCGACCCCTGCCGTCCTGAGCGTCGGCCGCGAGAGCGCAAATAGCCTCAGCTTAGGCTGCGGCCGACAAATTGTTTGAGCCAGGCCTTGAAATTCGACCCGCCAGCCCTTATCATCAGCACTCGTCGGCAGTGAGTGCTAATAACCTGCCTCGGTCCGATTGTAACGCGGCGCCCAGCCGCAAATATTCTTAGCTTCCAAAAACAGGAGAAAACTCTATGAAAATCCGTCCCTTACATGATCGCGTGATCGTCAAGCGCCTCGAAGAGGAGCGCAAGACGGCCTCCGGGATCGTCATCCCCGATACCGCCGCAGAGAAGCCCGATCAAGGCGAGGTCCTCGCCATCGGCAACGGCAAGATCCTCGAGGATGGCAAGGTCCGCCCCCTGGCGGTCAAGGTGGGTGATCGCGTGCTCTTCGGCAAGTACTCTGGCCAGACCGTCAAGGTCGAGGGCGACGAGCTGCTCGTCATGCGCGAAGAAGACATCATGGGCGTGGTCGAAGCCTAATCAGAACTATCTAGGAGATTAAGAGAATGCCTGCTAAAGAAGTCAAATTTGGTGATTCCGCCCGCCATCGCATGGTGGCCGGGATCAATATCCTCGCCGACGCTGTCAAGGTCACCCTCGGCCCCAAGGGCCGCAACGTTGTGCTCGAGCGCTCCTACGGCGCTCCGACCGTAACCAAGGACGGCGTTTCCGTTGCCAAGGAAATCGAACTGAAGGACAAGTTCGAAAACATGGGCGCGCAGATGGTCAAGGAGGTCGCTTCCAAGACCTCAGACATCGCAGGTGATGGCACCACGACCGCTACCGTGCTGGCCCAGGCCATCGTCCGCGAGGGCATGAAGTACGTCGCCGCCGGCATGAACCCGATGGACCTGAAGCGCGGCATCGACAAGGCTGTCATCGCCACCATCGAGCAACTGAAGAAGGCCTCCAAGCCTTGTTCCACCAACAAGGAAATTGCCCAGGTCGGCTCCATTTCCGCCAACGCTGACGCCGACATCGGCGAAATCATCGCCAAGGCGATGGACAAGGTCGGCAAGGAAGGCGTCATCACCGTCGAAGACGGCAAGTCCCTGGTCAATGAACTCGAAGTGGTCGAAGGCATGCAGTTCGACCGCGGTTATCTCTCCCCCTACTTCATCAACAACCCGGACAAGCAGGTCGCCATTCTCGACAACCCGCTCGTCCTGCTCTTCGAAAAGAAGATCAGCAACATCCGCGATCTGCTGCCCGTACTCGAGCAGGTGGCCAAGGCCGGCCGGCCGCTCTTGATCGTCGCCGAGGATGTCGAGGGCGAAGCCCTGGCGACCCTGGTGGTGAACAACATCCGTGGCATCCTCAAGACCTGCGCCGTCAAGGCGCCGGGCTTCGGCGATCGCCGCAAGGCCATGCTCGAAGACATCGCCACCCTGACCGGCGGCACGGTGATCGCCGAGGAACTGGGTCTGTCGCTGGAAAAGGCGACGCTCAAGGATCTGGGCCAGGCCAAGCGCATCGAAATCGGCAAGGAAAACACCATCCTCATCGATGGTGCCGGCGACGCCGCGGTCATCCAGGCCCGCGTCAAGCAGATCCGTGCGCAGATCGAGGAAGCCACCAGCGACTACGACAAGGAAAAGATGCAGGAACGCGTCGCCAAGCTGGCCGGCGGTGTGGCCCTGATCAAGGTCGGTGCCGCGACGGAAATGGAAATGAAGGAAAAGAAGGCGCGCGTCGAAGACGCGCTGCATGCCACCCGCGCTGCGGTCGAAGAGGGCATCGTCGCCGGTGGCGGCGTAGCCTTCCTGCGCGCCCGCCAGGCGATGGCCGCACTCAAGGGCGAGAATCACGACCAGGACGCCGGCATCAAGATCGTGCTGCGGGCACTGGAACAGCCGATGCGCGAGATCGTCGCCAACGCTGGTGACGAGCCCTCGGTGGTGGTCAACAAGGTCTCCGAAGGCAAGGGCAACTACGGCTACAACGCAGCGACCGGCGAGTACGGCGACATGGTGGCCATGGGCGTGCTCGATCCGACCAAGGTGACCCGCACGGCACTGCAAAACGCCGCGTCGGTTGCCGGCCTGATGCTGACCACCGAATGCATGGTGGCCGAGTTGGTCGAAGACAAGCCGGCCGGTGGCATGGCCGGCGGCATGGGCGGCGGCATGGGTGGTATGGGTGGTATGGGTGGCATGGGCGACATGGGTATGTAAGTCCAGGCTGCCGCGTCACCACGACGCAACCGCAAAACAGACGGGCCTTGCGCGAGCAAGGCCCGTTTCTTTTGCGCTGCCGCAATCAGGGTGCGGGCATGACCCTGTGCTAGACTTTGCCCATGAGAATTCTCCTCGCCGAGGATGACCGCATCATCGCCGAAGGCCTGGTGCGGTCGTTGCGCAAGGCGGGCTACGCGGTCGATGCGCTGGGTGATGGTGCGGAGGCGGACGCGGCGCTGGCGAGCCAGCCGTTCGATTTGCTGATTCTCGATCTTGGCCTGCCGAAACTCTCCGGCATCGACGTGCTGCGCCGCCTGCGTGCGCGTAAGTCTGTCCTGCCGGTGCTGATCCTCACCGCCCAGGATGGCATAGCAGACAGGGTGCGCGGCCTCGATGCCGGTGCCGACGATTACCTGTCCAAACCTTTCGCTCTACCCGAACTCGAGGCGCGGGTGCGGGCGCTGACCCGGCGCGGCACGGGCAAGCCGACGCGCATCGAGTTCGGCGCACTGTCCTACGATCAGGCCGACCGCCTGGTCAAGCTCGACGGTCGCATCCTCGAACTCTCGGCGCGCGAGCTCGGCCTGCTCGAGATCCTGTTGCTGCGCGCCGGCCGCCTGGTGAGCAAGGAACAACTGGTCGACCACCTTTGCAGTTGGGGCGACGAGGTGAGTAACAACGCCATCGAGGTATACGTGCACCGGCTGCGCAAGAAGCTCGACGCCGGCGGCATCAAGATCGCCACGGTGCGCGGGCTGGGCTACTGCCTCGATGAGCCCACCGCCGATGCCGGTGTCCGGGATGGCAGAAGCTGAAGCTACGCGCATCTTCGCGACGCCGACCGAACTCAATTCGCTGTTCGGGGAAATCCTCGACTGGATGCTGGCGCCGCTGCTCTTTCTCTGGCCTCTATCCATCTCCGTCACCCACCACGTCGCCAACGAGATCGCCAACCAGCCATACGACCAGGCCCTGGCGGAGAACGTCGGCGCGATCGCGCGTCTGGTAAAGCTGCAGGACGGACGGGTCGTCGTCAATTTCCCGGCGCCGGCGCGGGCCATGCTGCGTGCCGACGAGAACGACGTCACCTACTACCAGGTGAGCGGCTGGCGCGGCAATCTGGTCGCCGGGGATCGCGAAATTTCGCAACCGGTGCCGGCCGACCCGCCAGTGGATATCGATACCGTCCAGTTCCGCGACGAGGACATCAACGGCAACGACATCCGCATCGCCTACCGGTTCGTTCCCCTAGGCCCGGGCCAGGCGCTGGTGCAGGTGGCGGAGACGCGCAAGAAGCGCGAAGAGCTTGCCGGCCGCATCATCTCCGGCGTCATCTTGCCGCAGTTCGCCATCATTCCGCTGGCGGTGGTCCTCGTCTACCTCGGATTGTCGCGCGGCATCGCCCCGCTCAGCCGTCTGCGCCAGCGCATCCGCGAGCGGCGGCCGGGTGACCTGGCGCCGATAGGCATCCTCGGCGTGCCCGAAGAACTGCGACCCGTGATCGCCGCCTTCAACGAGATGATGGCCCGGCTCGAGGGCAATCTGGCGGCACAGCAGCGCTTCATCGCCGACGCGGCGCATCAGATGCGCACACCACTCACAGGCTTGAAGATGCAGACGGAGCTGGCGCTGTCGGAGACCGACCCGCAATTGATGCGACGTTCTCTGGAGCAGATCGCCGAGAGCGCCGATCGCGCCGTGCACCTCATCAACCAACTGTTGGCGCTGGCCCGCGCCGAAGCCGGTTACGAGAAGGTCTACGTGTTCGAGCGTGTCGACCTCGAACGCTTGGCGCGCAGCGTAACGCAAGAGAGCGTGCCGCGCGCCCTGGCCAAGGGCATCGATATCGGCTTCGAGGGTAGCGGCTGGCCGCTGTGGATGGAAGGCAGCCCGGTGCTGCTGCACGAGCTGATCAGCAACTTGGTGGACAACGCCATCAAATACACGTCGGACGGCGGCAAGGTGACGGTACGGTTGCGTGCGGGCGCCTATGCTCTGCTGGAGGTCGAGGACAGCGGCATCGGCATACCCGAGCAAGAGTTGGAGCGGGTATTCGAGCGCTTCTACCGGGTGCTCGGATCGGACGCGCACGGCAGTGGCCTGGGTCTACCCATCGTGCGCGAGATCGCCGAACTGCATCGGGCCAGCGTCAAGTTGCAGCGCAACAAAGACGGGGTGGGAACGTTGGCGCAGGTCGCCTTCCCGCGCAAGGACGCCGCCTATCTCGAGGAAATTCCGGCCAACGCCTTCAACTGACATGACCCCAACACCGGTACGACGCGACTATTGGCGCAAGAACCTGCGGCTGACGAGCATCCTGCTCTGCATCTGGTTCATTTTCACTTTCGTGACCAGTGGCTTCGCGCGGGAGCTCAACGCCATCAGCTTTTTCGGCTTCCCCCTGGGCTTCTACATGAGCGCCCAGGGCTCTGTCATCATCTACGTGGGAATCATCTGGATCTACGCCAGATGCATGAACAGGCTCGACGCGCGCTATGTCGACAGGAGCGAACACCCCCCTCGGGCTAAAGACGAGGTCATGTTCTTGTAAGCTTTTTGTCAGTTCACACCTCTAAACTCGGCAGAGGTTGGGATAGCCCGGCCTTGCATGGCACACACTAACAGGAGGGACAATGGCTCAATCTTCTATCAACTGGGTCGCGATAGATGCCGACCCGCGGTTTCAGCGCCTGCACGCCAAGAAGTTGGGATTTCTGACAGGCCTGATGATTTTCTCATTGATCTACTATTTCCTGTTGCCCATCGGCGCAGCGTATTTCACCGACCTCTACAAGATCAAAGTATACGGTGTCGTCAACGTTGGCATCCTCTTCGCATTGTCGCAATTCATCGTCGCCTGGGCCATCGCCTTCTATTACACGGCAAAGGCCAAGACCTTCGATGTGATGGCTGCGGAACTGGTCCGCGACGCCGAGAAGATAGGAGCCAAATGATGACTCTGAAAAACAAGATCTGGCTGGCGCTGTTCGCCTGCGTCCTGCCCTTCCTGTCCGTACCGGCGTTTGCCCAGGGGGCGGTGGAAGAGAGATGGAAATGGCTGACCTTCCTGGTGTTCGGCGCCATCATCGTCCTCACCATGTTCGTCACCTACCTGGCGGCCAAGCGCGTCAAGACGGTCTCCGACTTCTACGCTGCCGGCGGGGGCGTGTCGGGCATGCAGAACGGCTGGGCCATCGCTGGCGACTACCTGTCGGCGGCTTCCTTCCTCGGCATCGCAGGCCTCATCTCGCTCTACGGTTACGATGGCTTCATGTACTCTGTGGGCTGGCTGGTCGCCTACATCACCGTGCTGCTGGTGATCGCCGAGCCTTGCCGCAACATCGGCAAGTACACGCTCTCCGACATCCT
>Ga0172380_10004070_pt1 | contig 19227 bp, 19 predicted proteins | sample Leawe162metaG_FD_119747 | JGI IMG/M metagenome (GOLD analysis project Ga0172380, IMG submission 119747) | Leachate microbial communities from a municipal landfill in Southern Ontario, Canada - Leachate well 162 metaG | ecosystem: Engineered > Solid waste > Landfill > Unclassified | place... | reverse complement strand
TTTAATAGAATTAGCAGCGCACAATGCAGATTATATTAAACTCGCCTTTGGCGTCCCCTGCGCTAGCGCATTATGGCAGGGGCAGCAGTTCAACATGAATCTACAGTCACATTGTGCGCAGCTCTGTATCTAATCACTCTATGCCTTTCAAATGGTCGATTGGTTTGTTGAACGCACTCTCATGACGTTCAATTTGGCTTGTGTGCAAATATTGCGATGTAGTGTCGATACTTTCGTGGCCAGCGTCGGCTTGTACATGGGATAACGGTCTGCGGTTGATATTGATATCGTGCGTAATGCCGGTGTGACGAATATTGTGGGCAGTAAGTTTGCGCATCTGCGCCGCATCTTGTGTAAAGCCATCGATTTCTATACGTTCTGCAGCCAGATTAATTATTTTTTGAATTTCGTCGCGAACATGACGAATGCCTAGATTGGCATTGAGGATACCAACATCTCGGCCGCGTCCAGCAGCTTTATGCCGTACAAACAAAGGATGATTTTCGTTTGGTCCTGGATAATCCGTTAATCCTAAAAACTGACGATATTTGACTAATGCATCGAGCAAAGCTTTTGAAATCGCAACACTGCGTCTTTTACCACCTTTACTCAACGGAATATGAAAACTCCAGATGCCCGTTTGCTGATTACGTTTAAACTGGTTCATCACCGGCGAATAACCCGCACGTGCAGACACATCTGAAATGCGTAAATAACAGCAATAAATCAATATAACGAGGAATAAACTTCTTTGATGTAACTCAGGAAATTCTTCTGCTAGTCCAGTAACGGTCGCCATAATATATGACCACTGTAATTCAGTAAATGCGAGACTATTTTCATCTTCATGACTTTGACGCTGATATTGCCTGTTTGCTGCAAATCGACTGTGATTAAGCCAGATTTGAGCAGGATTCCGCTCACAATATTCTTCACTTGTCAGATACGAATAAAACGAAGACAAAATGGCCATTTTTGTTTTTAACGCATTATCGCTTAACACATAAGGCTGGATTTGCCCGAGTTGTTTTTTGCCGACAAATGGTCGCCATTGCGAGTTTGGAACCCGTTCATCATGCAGTTTATCGTACTTAAACTGTGGCACATTAAAATAACCGATCAGTGCTATCGGCGGTGCTTGGCAATAATCAACGTAACGGCTCATGTCTTTGCGCGTAACTTGAATGGGAGACATTGAAACTACATCAAAACACCAATGCAGAAACGTAGTGAGTTCACTGCGATAAGCTTTATAGTTGTTTTCGTTATGCTTTTGCTCAAATAGCCAATCACTGGCATGCTCGATGACTAAGCCCGCATCAACCACCTTTTTCATGCTAATTTGGGTGATATATTGGTTAACAATACTATTGCCAACTTGTATGAATTCAAATGAGTCAAATAACGGGATTACTGGAGGAAGTTGCATATTACATCTGAATTATAAGAGTTTCTTGTATGATAATACTTAAACGCAAATGCCGATAATGTTATTTATCGGCATCAAGATATGTCAGATTTTTAGCGCAACTTGAAAATGAACATTGCTGACAAGTAATACGCTTTTTGCAACAGATCAAGCATAGCTGCCACACTTGCTGTTTCGATTGGCTATCTAAGCACGTGAAGTCAGATGCGCAGATGTGTCCATCATGTATCAGCTGTGCCAATTTATGCGCTGAAATTGATAAGTTAATTCGATTAGTCATGCCCTTTCCCTCCCTATCATTATTTGATAGTAATAGAATACACAAATGAGAATCGTTATCAACAACGTAATTTAAGGATTGCCACTCATCTCGCTATTTTATGCAAGATTTTGCACCGCTTTGAAATGTGTCTACTACACTGATTATGTGATCATTATTTTTACTTGAATGAGGTATCGGATGCTGATTGATCTTGCAAAGAAAAACCCTCTTTTTTCCGGTAAAAAGTCTACCGAGACAACAGAGTCTGGTATTCCTTGGAAGGTATTAGTGGTCGATGATGAACCTGATGTTCATACCGTCACTAAGCTTGCCCTCTCCCGCTTTAAACTTGATGGCCGTGCCCTCACCTTTATCAATGCTTATAGTGCCGAACAAGCAAAAGAATTACTCAATCAAGAACATGACATCGCCATTGCCTTTATTGATGTTGTCATGGAAAGTGACCATGCAGGGTTAGAACTAGTAAAGTGGATCCGTGAAGAATTACTGAATAAAACCACTCGATTGATCTTACGTACAGGCCAGCCAGGGCAAGCACCAGAAGAAGACGTTATCGTCAATTACGATATTAATGATTACAAAGCAAAAGCTGAACTCGATTCCCGTAAGCTGATGACCAGCGTCTACTCAGCCCTTCGCTCTTATCGCGATATCATGGAAATCGAGCAAGCAAGGCGCACCCAAATAAATCACCGTAAGGGCTTAGAAAGAGTACTAGAAGCCACCTCAGGATTATTTGAACTGCGCACCCTGCATAAATTCGCCGATGGACTGCTTACTCAAGTCGCCACCCTGCTCAATCTGGATTCAGAAACCCTACTGCTAACGTGCAATGCCATTGATGCGATCAGCGGTCATCTTGATCCCGTAAATATTGAGATCCTCGCGGGCACAGGCCAGTTTTCCAATAAAAACCATATTACTCAATTGCCAGAGCATATCGACCGCTTACTGCGCAATGCGCTCACGCAAAAACGTTGCCTTTATGAAGACAATTGTTTTGTCGGTTACTTCCCCACAAAAAGCGGGCTAATCAATCTACTCTATATGGATGGTATTGATAAAATTGATGATCTTGATAAGAAACTCATTGATATTTTTGCCATCAACGTCGGCGTTGCATTTGAGAACTTGCTGCTCAGTCAAGAAGTTGAAGATACCCAATCTGAGCTCATTCTGCGTTTAGGGGATGTGGTTGAAAGCCGCTCAAAAGAAGCCGCCAATCACGTGAAACGTATGGCGGAATATTGCTCCCAACTCGCTTTACTCGCTGGTTTACCTGAATACGAAGCCGATTTACTGCGCCGCGCCTCACCTATGCATGACATAGGTAAAATAGCGATCCCCGATGCCGTTCTGCTCAAACCCGGTAAGTTAGACGATGAAGAATGGCAAGTCATGCGTCAGCACCCTACGATTGGTCATCAGATTTTGGCGAATTCAGAGCGCCCTATCCTCAAAGCTGCATCGATTATTGCACTGCAACACCATGAAAAATATGATGGTTCTGGTTATCCCGCCAATTTAAAACAAGACGAAATTCACATTTTCGCGCGGATTGTGGCTATTGCAGATGTGTTTGATGCACTTTCTCATGCCCGCTGCTATAAAACGGCTTGGCCTTTAGAAGAGGTGTTAGCTGAAATGCGTAAAGGCGCTGCGAAACACTTTGATCCGCACTTATTACAGCTTTTTATCGATAATGTGGATATTTTTGTCAAAGTAAAAGACAGTTGGAAAGATAGTTAATCCTTAATCACCCGAGTTAACACTCTCTAATAATACGCTGAGGACGATTCGAATAAATATCTAGCCAGTCTTAGCCATTGTCATCAGCGAGAAAATCAAACACTGCCGTTTTAGTTTCGCCATTAAGGTTGAAACTAACAAAGCCGCGCCAAACCATATAACCACTGCTACAGGAGCCATATACCATCTGACCAATATAGGTCATTTCATCGGTTTGCTTCACATTTACAGGAATAACCCCCATAAACATATCTCTTCCTTCTAAACGAATTTGCACATTTTTGATAGGCGATGAAGCTAATAGCCTTAATGTTAATGGCTTTTCGCTCGGGGCATTCGCTGGCGATAGGCTAATAGCAAGCTTGATATCGTCCAATTGTTTAACACAATCCCCTGCCGAAAATTGACAGAGGGAAGGATCAAGACTGCTTTTATGTGTGACTTGCTTAGCATCTTCAGTACAAGCTGTGAGATTGATGAGAATTAACGCGATGAATAAATAGAGATTAGGACGATTTAGCACAAAGATTAACCTTATGACGCAATATGTTAACATTCTATGGCGTAGGTTGATCTAGATCAACTTTCCACACCCCTTCTTTGGTATCTTTTTTGATATTGCTCAAGTATCATTGCGAAACCTCATATTTGAGCAAAAATATGCAGGGTAACGCATTGACATGACTCAGCAACCTGAATAGGGAAGCTGATTTTTATGTCGTTTTATAACAGGTAAAGCTTGTCTTTACTCAAAGTATCAGTAATAAGCAGTGGAAGCATGATGATGAACCATTCCCAGCCAACAGGCGCTGATTACAATTACACCATTGTCCGCCAATTTGCCTTAACCACAGTTTTGTGGGGTATCGTTGGTATGTCAGTCGGTGTATTAATTGCGGCTCAGTTAATCTGGCCTCAGCTGAACTTTGACACTCCTTGGTTAACGTATAGTCGCTTGCGACCATTACACACCAATGCGGTGATCTTCGCGTTCGGTACATCAGCCCTTTTTGCAACATCCTATTATGTCGTACAACGTACCTGTCAAACCCGACTATTTGCACCTAAGTTAGCTGCATTTACGTTTTGGGGCTGGCAAGCAATTATTATCTCCGCAGTAATCACCTTACCCTTAGGCTACACATCGAGTAAGGAATACGCAGAGCTAGAGTGGCCTATCGATATCGCAATTGCTATCGTCTGGATAGCTTATGCTACGGTATTCTTTGGCACGATTGTTAAGCGCACAACTTCACATATTTATGTGGCAAACTGGTTCTTCGGGGGGTTTATCCTTACCGTAGCGGTACTTCATATTGTTAACTCAATGGCAGTACCTGTTAGCCTGTTTAAGTCATATTCTATATACAGTGGCGCTGTCGATGCCATGGTACAGTGGTGGTATGGTCATAACGCCGTTGGTTTCTTATTAACCGCAGGCTTCTTAGGGATGATGTATTACTTCGTACCTAAGCAAGCGGGTCGTCCTGTGTACTCTTACCGTCTATCAATTGTCCATTTTTGGGCTTTGATCGCACTGTATATTTGGGCAGGTCCTCACCATTTACATTATACCGCGCTACCTGACTGGACTCAGTCTTTAGGTATGGTGATGTCACTGATCCTATTCGCACCTTCTTGGGGCGGTATGATTAACGGTATCATGACCTTGTCTGGTGCTTGGCATAAACTGCGTACCGATCCTATTTTACGTTTCTTAGTTGTTTCTCTGTCTTTCTACGGTATGTCTACCTTCGAAGGCCCGATGATGGCAATTAAAACCGTTAACGCACTGTCACATTATACAGACTGGACTATCGGTCACGTTCACTCAGGCGCGCTAGGCTGGGTTGCTATGGTGTCTATTGGTTCTTTGTATCACCTGATCCCTGTGTTATTTGGCCACGGCCGTATGTACAGCGTCAAGTTAATCAATGTTCATTTCTGGTTAGCAACGATTGGTACTGTACTCTACATCGTCTCTATGTGGATTTCGGGTGTAATGCAAGGTTTAATGTGGCGCGCAGTGAATGCTGACGGTACTTTGACTTATAGCTTTGTTGAAAGTCTGGAAGCTTCTTATCCTTTCTACTTTGTGCGTTTCCTCGGCGGTTGTTTATTCCTTACCGGTATGCTGATCATGGCATATAACGTGATCCGTACAGTGAAAGCCTCTAAAGATTCATTGCCAGCATTGGCTGAACCCACAGCGGCTTAAAGGAGCAAACTCGATGAAATTTAATCATGAGATAGTCGAAAAAAACATCGGTTTGCTAGCGATTTTTACTGTTATCGCTATCAGCTTCGGTAGTCTGGTTGAAATCACACCGTTGATTTTTCAAAAAGATACGACTGAGCCAGTTGAAGGTTTAAAGCCATACACTGCCCTGCAAATCGAAGGTCGCGATCTATATGTGCGCGAAGGTTGCAGTAATTGCCATAGCCAAATGATTCGTCCTTTACGGGCTGAAACTGAACGTTATGGTCACTACTCTGTTGCGGGTGAATCGGTTTGGGACCATCCATTCCTATGGGGTTCTAAGCGTACAGGTCCTGATTTGGCACGTGTTGGCGGTCGTTATAGCGATAAATGGCATGAAGTTCACTTAATCGATCCTCGTGCTGTAGTACCTCAATCGAATATGCCTGGGTTCCCATGGTTAGCCGAAAACAAGTTAGACGGCGAACTGACGGGCGCGAAGATGACTATCCTACGTAACATGCATAAAGGCGGTTACAAAGGTAATGATCTTTATACCGATGAAGAAATCGCTGGCGCACAGAAAGCTGTTGCAGGTAAGACAGAGCTGGAAGCCTTGATTGCATATCTTCAGTCTTTGGGTCACGCACTCAAATAAGGAGGCAATATATGGATTACGGCACATTACAAGGCATCTTAACCATTATTGTGATGCTGACCTTTATCGGTATCTTTGCTTGGGCATATAGCTCGCGCCGTCAGAAATCATTTGATGAAGCAGCTAACCTTGTATTTTCCGATGAGGAAATCAGCAAGGAATCGAAGGACTCAGGAGAGAATAAGTGATGAGTAGCTTCTGGAGTGTTTGGATTACCGTACTCTCGTTAGTCGTGATCGCGGGTTGTTTTCTATTACTCCGCGTGTGTTCTAAGAACACCACGGGCGTAAAAGAAGGCGAATCCATGGGTCACAGTTTCGACGGTATTGAAGAACTCAATAACCCACTGCCAAAATGGTGGAGTTATATGTTCTATATCACTATCGTGTTTGGCTTGATCTATCTAGCCTTATTTCCTGGTTTAGGTAACTACAAAGGCCTTTTAGGCTGGACGAGTTCTAACCAAAGCATTGGTACTGAACAAGGTATTAAAGCCGATTCTGCCGCAGCCATTGAGCTTGCAGCAAAAGAAGGCCGTTATGTTCAGTATGACCAAGAAGTAAAACACGCTAGTGAAAAATATGGCCCAATCTTCGCGGCTTACTTGGCAACACCACTAGATGAATTAGTGAAAAACCAAGAAGCATTGAAAGTGGGTGGCCGTTTGTTCCTACAAAACTGCGCACAGTGCCATGGCTCTGACGCACGTGGTAGCAAAGGCTTCCCTAATCTCACCGATGGTGACTGGTTATATGGTGGCGACTTAGCCACGATTAAAACCACTATCATGGGTGGTCGTCATGGCATGATGCCGCCGAAAGGTGGTTTGCCAATCGATGACAGCGAAATTGCGGGTTTAGCTGAATACGTTGTTAAATTGTCTGGTCGTGAGCACGATGAAACACTCGCTGCCCAAGGTCAAGGCTCATTCATGAAAGGTTGTTTCGCGTGTCATGGTATGGACGCTAAAGGCAACAAATTCATGGGTGCTCCAAATTTAACTGACGATGTTTGGTTATATGGCGGTAGCCGCGGCGTGATCGAAGAAACCATTAAACATGGTCGCGCAGGTGTGATGCCGGCGTGGAAAGACGTTCTCGGTGAAGAGAAAGTTCACGTAATCGCAGCTTATGTTTATAGCTTGTCAAACAAGTAATTAGATATGAGTAACGCTAAGGCCTCGAAGACTTCGAGGCCTTTTTTTTAAAGTGCTAAAACCACCTTTTAACGGTAAAATGGCGCAAATTTTTTAGAATGGGTATCTGACATGAACGAACAACAAGCCTGGTATAAGCAGTTCTGGCCTTGGTTTTTAATTATTCTTCCTTTATGTGCTGTCATCGCAAGTTTTACCACACTGAAAATTGCCCTTACTAACTCGGACTCGTTAGTCGCCGAGGATTACTACAAAGAAGGCAAAGCCATTAATATGGACTTGAGTAAAGTGAAGTATGCCAAACAAATCGGCATGAGCTTTTTACTCGAACAAACTAATAATGAAATTTTACTGACGCAACAAGGTGGCCCCGCTTCTCAAGCTGCCCTAAAAGTCGAGTTCTACCATCCCACGATTGCCGACAGAGACATCAAGCTCACCGCAACGGCCGATGCCAGTAATGTGTATCGCATTACCGTGCCTGCCACACTGACCGGCCCTTGGGAAGTGCGTCTTGAAAGTTACGATGGCAAATGGCGCATTCACCAGCGCGTTGAATTAAAAGATCACGTCCAACTTTGGCTGAACTGATTGTGGTTAAATAAGTAGCACTATGACGTATCCAAGTTGTTTTCACTGCCAAGAGCCCGTGCTGACGGGCCAGCAGTTTGTGACTCGCATTAATGATCGTGATGAACTCATGTGTTGCCCTGGTTGTCAGGCGGTTTCTCAGGCGATTGTGGATGCGGGATTACTCAGTTACTACAAGTTCCGCACTGAACCTGGTAGTAAACAGAACGCCCTCGTCCCCGAAGCCTTAACGCAATTTAGTGCCTATGACTTGCCCGAAGTGCAGCAAGACTTTGTGCATTCTGAGGACAATGTCGAATCAGTGTCACTCTCCATCGATGGTATCACCTGTGCCGCCTGTGCTTGGTTAATTGAACACAAAGTCAAACAACTCGCGGGCGTGAGCCAAGTGCTAGTCAACTCAACCACCCAACGCGCCATGATCAGTTGGGATAAACGCAAGGTAAAACTTAGCGATATTCTCGGACAAATTAGTCGTATCGGCTATCAAGCCGCGCCCTACCAAGTTGACGAACAAGAGCTCAACAATAAACTCAATAGTCGCAAATTTTTACTACGTTTAGGCTTAGCTGGCTTTGCGACTATGCAAGTCATGATGTTCGCCCTCGCCCTTTATACTGGCTACTTCACCGATTTAGACGTGCAGTATCGGGACTATTTCCGCTGGGTTAGCATGATTTTTGCAACGCCTGTGGTGCTTTATTCGGCGCAACCCTTCTATTTTAGCGCCATTCGTACCCTGCTCAGCGGCAAACTCAATATGGATGTGTCTGTTTCGATTGCCATTGGTGGTGCCTATATCGCAAGCTGTTTTGCCACAGTGAATGGCACAGGCGAAGTGTATTTTGAATCCGTATCCATGTTTACTTTCTTTTTGTTACTTGGGCGTTACTTCGAGCAAAAGGCAAGACAAAAGGCCTCGGTCAGCTCCAGTAATTTACATAAATTGGTGCCGCTCACTGCACACTTAGTCACCGAAAATGGTCAAGAAGAAATTCCGGCCAAAAAGTTACGCCTCAATGATGTGATCCTTGTGAAACCAGGGGAAATGGTTGCGGCCGATGGTGTGGTGATTGAAGGCCACACAAACATCAATGAAGCTATGCTCACAGGTGAGCAAATGCCCATTGAAAAACAGCAAGATCAGCAAGTGTACGCTGGTACTATCAACGTCGACCAACCGATAAAAGTTAAAGTTACCGCATTGGGGCAAGACCAACTCGTGGCTGAAATTATTCGACTGCAGGAACTGGCATCCAATACAAAACCTGCGATAGCCCTATTAGCCGATAAATTATCCCGCTATTTCTCGGGTACGATTCTAACAATCGCGACGATGACCTATTTGGTTTGGCAACAGATTTCCCCAGAGGATGCCTTTTGGGTAACGCTATCGGTTCTGGTCGCGACTTGTCCTTGTGCCTTAGCGCTAGCGACACCGACCGCAGTCACCTGTGCAACCGCCATTTTTACCCGTCTTGGGATCATTACCCGCAAAGCCGGCGTATTTGAAAAACTGCCGCAGATTAAACATGTGGTCTTTGATAAAACTGGCACCCTTACCTGTGGTACGCTCTCTATCGGGCAAACGCAGTGCATGGCCGATTTAACAAAGACGCAGGCCTTAGCCATTGCCGCAGCGCTGGAAACGGGCTCTCGTCATCCGATTGCGGCTGCATTTGCCCTATTTGCCGATAATGCCTTGGTCGCGGAACAAGTTCACCATGAAGTTGGCTTTGGTGTTCGAGGCCGTATCGAGGGGACTGACTATTTAATTGGTAATGCTGTATTTACTGGCGCACGTGTCGATACTCAGGACCCAACCCAAAAGATTTGGTTAGCACGCTCAGCCAATGAGCAGCTTGAAGTGCTTGCCAGCTTTGAGATCCAAGACAATATTCGTCAAGACAGTAAGGCCACGATTGAGATATTAAAGCAACAAGGTTGCCGCATTAGTATCGCCAGTGGCGATAGCTCCGGACATGTGCATCAACTAGCCAAAGAGCTGGGAATTGAAGATGTGCACAGCGGATTAACGCCCGCGGGCAAACTTGCACTAGTGACGAAATTACAACAGCATACTCGCGTGGCGATGTTTGGCGATGGCATCAATGATGCGCCTGTACTTGCGGGGGCTGATTTGTCGGTCGCCATGGGCAGTGGCAGTGCGATTGCCAAAAACAGTGCCGATTTGATTTTACTGGGCGATCATCTATCCCGTTTCACCCAAGCTGTCGCGGTCGCTAAACTGACCACGCAAATTATTAAACAAAATTTAGCTTGGGCGCTGGGTTACAACGCCCTTATCTTGCCTTTAGCCGTCACTGGTCATGTGGCACCTTATATTGCCGCGATTGGCATGTCGGCGAGTTCTTTGATTGTGGTCGGTAATAGCCTGAGATTATTACGGGTAAAAGTGTGATCATAATAAAACGTTTAACCAGATACTAAGAGGTCATTATGGAAATTATTTATGTGCTTATCCCCATTGCCATGATCTTCGTCGCCATTGCGGTAATGGTATTTTTCTGGGCAGTGAAATCTGAGCAATTTGACGATCTTGACCGTCAAAGTGTTTCTATATTGTTTGATGAAAATACTGATAAACCAGGCCATCTACCCACCCCTGCCATTCAGTCAACAGCAGAACATGATGATATCGCAGCGCAGCAAGCGATAAAAAATCAGCAAAAAGGCATGCCTTTGTGATTGAGTACAATGTCACTGGTGCCTTTCTCGTCGGCTTGATGGGAGCTGCACATTGTTTTGGTATGTGTGGCGGTTTAGTGGGCGCGTTTTCCGCCCAAATCCCTCATCCTAAAATAGGTAACCAGCTGGCCCATCAGCTTAAATATTTACTGAATTACAATTTAGGCCGTATTTTAAGTTACACCTTAGCGGGCGGCTTAGTGGGTGCATCGTCGGCAGGTCTTGGTCACTTATTTGAACTGGATATTTATCTAATTGTCCTGCGCATGATTGCCGGACTGATGATGATCGCAACAGGGCTTTACATCGCTAAAATTTGGGTTGGAATCGTGCAAATTGAGCGTGTAGGTCAATGGCTATGGCAATATTTAAAACCGCTAGCACAGCGCCTTGTTCCTATTAAGAATCCGAGCCAAGCAGTCATGGCGGGATTCATTTGGGGCTGGCTCCCCTGCGGCCTCGTCTATAGCACCTTAACTTGGTCGGTTGCATCTGGCTCTGCCAGCCAAGGCGCCTTAATTATGTTAGCCTTTGGCTTGGGTACTTTACCCGCCCTATTAAGCGCTGGCGTGGCGGCAAAACGCCTTGCTGCATGGGTACAAAAGAAAACCGTTAGACTATTGAGCGGCTTACTGTTAATCGCCTTTGGTGGTCAAACTTTATATATCGCACTCGCGCAGCTAAACTAGCCCAAGTGAGTGAATTGGTTTAACATGGTTGCAGTGGATAAACTTGAGAATCAACATGACAATTGAACAAAATAAGAATCGTCGTCCTGCCGCTAGCGGATGCACAATCCATTGTCACGATTGCAGTATGGGTACCCTTTGTATTCCTTTTACCCTCAATGCAAGTGAGCTTGATCAGCTCGATGATATTATTGAGCGTAAAAAGCCAATCCAGAAAGGCGAGCAAATTTTTAAATCGGGTGATGCGTTGAAATCCCTGTTTGCGATCCGCTCTGGCACCATCAAAAGTTACACTATTACCGAGCAAGGTGATGAGCAGATAACGGGCTTTCATCTCGCGGGTGATGTGATTGGTTTTGATGGTATTCACGCTCAGTTGCACCAGAGTTTTGCACAGGCCCTCGAAACCTCTATGGTTTGTGAAATCCCCTTTAATATCCTCGATGAACTTTCGGGCACTATGCCTAAGTTACGTCAGCAGATCATGCGTCTAATGAGTAATGAGATCATGAGCGATCAAGAAATGATCCTGCTGCTCAGTAAGAAAAATGCCGAAGAACGTCTAGCAGCGTTTATCAGCAATTTAGCAAATCGTTTCGGCAGTCGTGGTTTCTCACCTAAAGAATTCCGTTTAACCATGACCCGCGGTGACATTGGCAATTATCTCGGTTTAACCGTTGAAACCATCAGCCGCTTACTTGGACGCTTCCAAAAGTCAGGCTTGATTGAGGTTAAGGGTAAGTACATCACTATCCTCGACTCGCAAGAGCTAAATCTGTTAGCGGGTAATTCTCGCATCGCGAGATAGTCAATCGCAAGAGCATTAACCGTGAGAGGTCAAGCCTAAATAATTGTCGCCAATAGCATAACAGTTTAATGGTAAAAGCTGTGCTTGCTAGACATGTCATGCAGATTAAGGCATGATTTTTAAGCGAGTTTTAATCAATTTCAAATGAGTTTGATCTAGAACAATACAGCTCACTGCCAAAGGCTCATGATGATATTGAGCCTATGACTAAAGGAACCAAACATGAAGGATTATCAAAAAATACTGGTTGTGGTTGACCCTACCACTGAGAATCAAGTTGCTCTTGCACGAGCGGTCGCCTTGGCCAGTAAATGCAACGCTCAAGTCACTGTGTTTCTTTCTATCTTCGATTTCTCTTACGAAATGACTTCGATTCTGTCGAATCAAGAACGCGAAGCCATGCGTCAAGGTGTCATAGATCAACGGCTTGCTTGGATCCAAGACTTACTCGCCGCTTATACTCATCTGCAACTCAACATCGATACTCAAGTCATTTGGCATAACCGCCCCTTTGAAAGCATTATTAATCATGCTATTTCAGGGCAATACGATTTGATTGTTAAAGGCACCCATGCCCATGACAAACTCAAGGCGGTGATCTTCACTCCAACTGATTGGCATTTAATGCGTAAAGCCCCTGTGCCAGTGTTGATGGTGAAAGCCCATGACTGGCCAGCCGCGGGCAAAATCCTCTGTGCTGTGAATGTGGCAACCGAAGATACCGATCATCAAATGCTTAACGGTAAAATTATTGAACATGCAAAAGATTTGGCGAAAAAGTTCTCTGCTGAAGTACATTTAGTTAATGGTTATCCCGGCACGCCAGTTAACTTAGCCATCGAGCTTCCTGACTTTGATGCCCAGTCATACAACGAAACCATTCGCATGCAGCATGAGCAGCGCGTGAGTTATCTTGCGAGCGCTTATGATATTAATCCAAGTCATTGCCATGTAAAAGAAGGTTTACCAGAGGATGTGATCCCTGAGCTGGCTGAAAAACTTGATGCTGAATTGGTGATCTTAGGGACTGTTGGTCGTACCGGATTTTCAGCAGCATTGATAGGCAATACCGCTGAACATGTTATCGATAGCATCAACTGCGATTTATTGGCTATTAAGCCCGACGGTTATAAATCACCGTTAGAAGAAGCCTAAGCAATACGCGGCTCTTTACCCCGCCAAAGATAGCTGGAATAATACGCGCCCTGAAACTGTGTTACTGGGCGCTTTTTTATGCTTGAAGCTATATCTGAAGTTACGGTAAATCCTATGCCGGAAGAATTATCAAAAAAACAAACTACCCGTCTGAATAAATTACAGAAGCGGCTTCGTCGTGAAGTGGGTAGCGCGATTGCCGATTACAATATGATTGAAGATGGCGATAAGATCATGTGCTGCCTCAGTGGCGGTAAAGACAGCTACGCCATGCTCGATATTTTGATGAATCTGCAGCAACGTGCGCCCATTCAGTTTGAAATCATTGCGGTTAATTTAGATCAGAAGCAACCGGGCTTCCCTGAGCATGTATTGCCCGCCTATCTCGATAAGCTCAATGTGCCTTATCACATACTCGAGAAAGATACTTACTCGATAGTGAAAGACAAAATCCCTGAAGGTAAAACCACCTGCTCCTTGTGCTCTCGCCTGCGCCGCGGCACGCTTTATGGCTTTGCTCAGCGTATCGGCGCCACTAAAATCGCCCTAGGCCATCACAGGGATGACATTATCGAGACCTTGTTCTTAAATATGTTCTTTGGCGGTAAGATGAAAGCAATGCCGCCAAAGCTGCTGTCGGATGATGGCGCTAATATCGTCATACGTCCCCTAGCCTATTGTCGCGAGAAAGATCTCGAAGAATATGCCAGCCTAAAAGAATTTCCAATCATTCCATGCAACTTGTGTGGCTCACAGGAAAACTTAAAGCGCGCCGCAGTCAAAGACATGCTGAATCAATGGGATAAACAATACCCCGGACGCATTGAAACGATTTTCACCGCCATGCAAAACACCGCACCATCACAGGGTGTTGACCGTGAACAGTTCGACTTTGTGTCTCTAACACGTGACCCAGATGCGCCTATGCGTGGTGATGTTGCTGAAGCCAATCTGCCTGCATTCGATTTTCTTGATATCGCCAATAGTGGTCGTATCGATTTGGATGCAGCAAAACGCATTGATATTGTTAACACTTACGAAGTCTAACTTAGACTGAATTTAGCGCCTATTCAGTAAGAGAAGTTAACGCAACGAAAGTAAACAAGATAAATTAACACAACAAAAATGCCCACTTAATGTGGGCATTTTTATGGCTACAGAATAAGTTTATCTTTGAGCCAGCGCTTCTGAATCGCTTATATCAAGACACCTATTCAAGATACAAAGATGATTACTTCACCCAAGGACTCAACACTAATGGCTGGGCACTGAAGCTTAGCGTGGTGATGCTTTCAAGCTCATTAGCGGCTAATTTATAACTGCCTTTTATCGCTTCTTCACGGCCATTAAGGCGTACATAGACTTCTTGTTCAGGTGAGAATTCAAAGTTTAAGCCAGTAATGGATTCCCTAAAATAACGCATCGGGAAGCCTTGCATAGCACCGAGCAGCGTGTCCATCTCAGTCATGATTTGTTGTAGGCGCGTTTTATCGTACTCTGCTAATGTCTGTTTTGCTCTAACTTGCATTGCAATACCACATCCCTCAGCGCTGCCAGCGAAATTCAGATTAACCAAGGCTCGCTGATCTTTTAAATCATCATCTAAGGGAATGAATAACCGCTGAGCATCAGTATACGTCAGTGGCGTTGAGGTTTTTTCACTGGAAATAGAACCACTTTGGATCAAACAATTCTTTTGCATTGGAACACTAAAAGCCACTTCCACGAGTTGATAACCGCCTTTATTGACTTGTTTTAACCTATCATAAAAGCCTTTATATTCAAGGGATACAGTTTCTGCAGCGGCGCTAGTTGCCAAAAAAAACAGGCTACTAAACAACAGTTTTTTATACATCGACATTCACCAAATATTTTTCATTATGACGTAACATATCAAGCAGCTCATCAATATAAGCTTCTTGTCTTTCAGAATAATTCACTAAACCGTAAATCAATTGATCCGCTGTTGGCTCTAGCTCCTGTGAACGTAAATCAGCTCGAATAGAGCGAAATAACGCATAGGCAGTATTAGAATTTAAATTACGCATATAGGATGAAACCGATTCATCGACCGATGAAAACACTTTCACCTCATGACTTTTACCCGAACCACGTGAGGACGGCACTATGCCGCAGCCAGAAGTAAAACACCATTCACCAAAAAAGTTAAAACCTTCTCTGGCAAAACGTGAACTCCCCCAACCCGATTCATTCGCGGCTTGAATTAACACCATAGATTCCGGCACGATATCGACACGTTTAAGTAAGCTTGCTAATGACTTAGCATCTACGTTACGCGCCGCATATTGGTATTTATCAAATAACGCATTGATCTGCGCTAATTCAGTATCAGATAAACTCTTACCATTATCGACTAAGGCAAGCATCTCATTGATAAAGCCACGCTCCATCAAGATAATGGCATTCTGTTGCTGAACAATCGGCCGCAGGAAATCAAAAAAAGCTTTCTTCTTTTCGGTAATGTCGCTGATCGCTGAAAAGTCAGGGACTTGCGTAACAGGATCGACATCGCTAACGAATTGGGGCGCAATAGCGGATGAGTCATTCGAGTGAGGAATGATGCAAACTCGTAATGCAAAAATCGCCACTATGACCATGGCTAATGCCAATGTAAACGAACCGATTCTACCCGTTTTCAATCATTCACCTTAGGTGTAACGCCCTTATTGGGCAAATAAAGGCCGGATTATAAGCTATTTGTCAGATTTCACGAAATTTGCCCATCATCATGATCACGAACTCAGGTACAATATTACGCCTGAGGCACCATTATCGAGTCGAGCTTGCTATTACGCCGTCATTTATAGATGCAAGCATTTGACTGAGTATTTATACTAAGGTTCCTTAGCGTTATCACCATTGCACAACGGCTCATGAGCCATCCCGCTTATAGCGACAATGGATGGCTATGACATTAAATTTTCGGGTATTCAGGAAGGAAAAACCCAGATGCAGCATTTGATGTTAAATCAATTTGAACGTGTCGTCGCCATTGGCGGAGGCCATGGTTTAGGCCGAGTATTATCCTCGCTCGATTTTTTAGGCAACCGCCTTACAGGGATTGTCGCCACCACTGATAATGGCGGTTCTACTGGTCGACTGAGAGCCGAACAAGACTGCATTGCTTGGGGTGATTTACGTAACTGCTTATCCCATTTAGCTAATCGTCCTTCCGTTGGCTCGCAATTGTTCGAATACCGTTTTCAAGGTGCCACTGAACTCAGTGGCCATAATTTAGGTAATTTAATCTTACTGGCTCTTGATCAACTCTGCGTTCGTCCATTAGAAGCAGTTAATCTCATCCGTAACTTACTTAAGATAGAAACCCAACTTATTCCCATGTCAGAGCAGCCCACTCACTTAGTGGCCCTGCAAGCCTGTGGCAGTAAAGTCTTTGGGGAAATTAATGTCGACAGTATGAATGAGGCTCCTATCGCGCTCTGCCTTGAGCCGCAGGTCGATGCCACCTTTGAAGCCTGTGAGGCCGTTCGGCACGCAGATTTAGTTATCCTAGGCCCTGGGAGTTTCTTAACCAGTATCATGCCGCCGCTGCTGTTACCTAAGTTCGCGAAAAGCCTCGCCGCTACTAAAGCACAGGTGATCTTTATCGATAACCTTGCCGAAGAGGCCTCACCCGCAGGTCGGTTTAGCATTGAGCAACGTATCGCTTGGTGTCACCAAGTGATTGGCAAGCCCATTATTCACAAAGTACTTCGCCACGGTGAACAAACGCGTTTAGGGCCACTGATTAACTATTTTCCGTTGAAGAATCGCCATAATCCCAATCTACATGATCAAGCTAATTTATTAGATGCATTAAGCGCCCTGCTGCGGATCAATGATCTCACTCAACAACCGCTTGCCTGCTAGTTCTTACCTGTTAATCATTTAATCGAAATAATAAAGGACAGCAAGTGCTGTCCTTTATATTGTAAAGCTAAAAGGAATGTCCCTTTAGTCTGTCTATAAGGCTGCTATAACCATTACAACACTTGTGCTATGGCTTTACAGATAACAGGCATATTCGTCTTAGTCATGCCTGCAACGCTAATGCGTCCAGAGCCGACAATATAGACACCGAATTCGTCTTTCAAACGTGCCACTTGGGCTTTGTTTAAACCTGAGAAACTGAACATGCCATTTTGGCGAGAAATAAAACTGAAGTCCTGAGTCACGCCCTCAGCCTTTAAGCTATCAACAAACAGAGTACGCATTTCGGCGATACGTTCACGCATCTCTTTGACTTCCTGCACCCACATGGCTTTCAGAGCTGCATCATTTAATATCGTGCTGACGATCAGTGCGCCGTGGGCTGGCGGATTAGAATAGTTGGCGCGTATGGTACGTTTCACTTGGCTAAAAGCACGTACGGCAGCATCAGCATCTTCAGCCACCACAGTCACGGCGCCAATACGCTCGTTGTATAAACCAAAGTTTTTAGAGAAAGAGTTAGCGACCAGCAACTCAGACACTTTAGACGCGACTAAACGCAGACCTGCCGCATCTTCTTCAATGCCAGCACCAAAACCTTGATAAGCAAAGTCAAACAGTGGCACGAGTTTCTTATCAGCACACAATTGAGCAACAAGTTCCCATTGCGCCAACGTTAAATCGATACCCGTTGGGTTATGGCAGCAACCGTGTAGCAGCACGACATCACCCGCATTGGCGTTAGATAAATCAGTCATCATGGTATCGAAATCGATGTCATGGGCTTCTGCTTTGTAATAACCGTACTCTTTAACCGTTAAACCCGCCGTTTCAAAAATATTCTGATGGTTGGCCCACGTTGGATTACTCACCCAAATCGTGTGCGAATCGGTATTACGCAGTAAAAACTCAGCAGCAATACGCAGTGCTCCTGTACCACCAGGAGCTTGCGCTGTGGCAGCACGGCCAGAAGAAATTAATGCACTGCCTTCGCCAAACAACAATGTTTGTACTACACGGTTATAAGCTTGAACGCCTTCAATGCCTAAGTAGTTTTTGGTCTTCTCTTGCTCAAGTAAAATGGCCTCGGCTTTTTTCACTGAAGCCAGAACGGGAGTCTGTCCTGCCTCATCCTTATAAATGCCAACACCAAGATTAACTTTATCCTGACGCGGATCAGCTTTAAAGGTATCGGTTAAACCAAGAATTGGATCAGCGGGTGCGAGTAATACTTGAGAGAAAATCATGACTACGTATCCTAATATGCGCGTGTAGGGGAAATTTCGGCTTATTTATACCACTGTCTTTAAGGGGGTAATAGCGACTTAAGTCCCTTCTTAGGGAAATTATTACACTATTGTCGATTCAATAATAAAAAGTACATTTTATTACGCAATTATTAGCCCAATAGTGACATTACTTAAATAAAGCGATTTACAACATCTAGATCACAAAATCACTCAGTTTTGTATTGTAGAAAAGAAACTGGTCAGAAGTCGCAATACTGAATGAGTAAAATAGTGGGCTTGGGCCTAACCAATCTATAGCTGTAGTGATACTAGATTAAGAATCATGAAATGTGGGTGTAGAAGTTATAAAGCAAAAAAGCCCTGACATCAGTCAGGGCTTTTTTGTTTTTTGGTACCCGAGGCCAGACTTGAACTGGCACGCTGTTACCAGCGAGGGATTTTAAATCCCTTGTGTCTACCGATTCCACCACTCGGGCAAACTCTTTATATTAACAACGGGAATCGTGTCATTAATACTTTAATCTATGGAGGCGCGACCCGGAGTCGAACCGAGATCGACGGATTTGCAATCCGCAGCATAGCCATTCTGCCATCGCGCC
>Ga0172380_10004069_pt1 | contig 19235 bp, 17 predicted proteins | sample Leawe162metaG_FD_119747 | JGI IMG/M metagenome (GOLD analysis project Ga0172380, IMG submission 119747) | Leachate microbial communities from a municipal landfill in Southern Ontario, Canada - Leachate well 162 metaG | ecosystem: Engineered > Solid waste > Landfill > Unclassified | place... | reverse complement strand
TCGAGCTGGGTTTCGCCGGGACCGCGTGCGATGGGGCCGGAGACCTGTCGGGAAAAATGCTTCCATCGGCCAGTGAGGCGGGGGAGAGTGTAGAGGGCTTGGGCAAGCTCCACCTGGATACGGGCTTCTCGAGTTCGAGCGCGAGTCACAAAGATATCGAGAATCAGCCCAGCCCGGTCCATTACCCGGCACTGCAACTCTTTCTCGAGGTTGCGCAACTGCCCCGGCGTCAAATCATCGTCGAAGACTACGATCTTGGCATCGAGCGCCTGAACCATTCCATGGAGTTCGCGCACCTTTCCCGAGCCTAAAAAGAGACCGGCGTCCGGGTGGTGACGATCCTGAACGAACCTGCCGACACAGACTCCCCCGGCAGTGTCGAGCAGTTGCTCCAACTCGTCGAGATGGTCGTTGACCTCCCAGATCGGCATGTTGTGGCGCTGAACGCCGACCAGCATTGCCCGACTCTCATTACCCGGACTTTCGACGGCTTGGGGCATAAGAATTATACCTCTTCCTTTTTACCTGCCCGTCCGACGATGGACTCGGCTATCAACAACCCGAGAAACATTGCCGCGATCGGTTGCCAGAGTTCTCTGCCAAATCGCGCAGAGTTGACTTCTTCGGTTATTTTGGATCGGTCTTTATCGAGGACTTTTGCCGAAGGGAATTTACCGGCAAGCCCATTCAATTCAAGACGATGGAGCGAGCCAGCCTCCGGGGAAATGTTAGCTGGAAATCTTGCAACCGATGACTCTTTCGTATCGAACCGGTAGATACCGGGGGTCTCGATCCGACCGACATCGTATTCAACGCCTCCGGTCACAGTGCGGGGTTGTTTCTGGAATACTTCGCCATCAGGCGTGACCAGTTCGAGTTCCCGAACTCTCGAAAATGGCAGGATTGGTTTTTGAGTACTGCCAACTTCCCACTCGTCCGAAGCTCCCGTTCCTCCGGTAGCCACGTAGGCACCGGACCTGAAAAGCAACGGGGCGAAAATTCCACTGAATATGAATTCTCCGGCGACAGGAGAAGGAGGTGAAGCGAATAATAAAGCTCTTCCCTTGCCGATTGTTCTTTCGAGCAAAAAAGCGTTCCCTGAAGCGAGTGGAATGACCGGCAAATCTCCTGCACCGGCTGACAGATTTGCCGCGAACAAAAGCGTTGGCGGGGCAGGCGAACCGGCTTTCTCAAAGACTCCGGAGAATAACGGGTGGGAAGTATCGAATTTCTCCCATTTGATCCCACCCATGGTTGCGCCACTGACCGGCTGAAATCCCAGTTGCTTCAACAGCCCGCGACTCCAGTCGGCAAGATCGGACATACGCCCGGGCATCAGGATAAGCCCGCCACCGTCCTCGACATAGCGGGCAACCCGTTGAACTGCTCCCTCAGAGAGTGTGGATAAATCGGCGATCAACAACGCGTTGTAATCGTTTAGCGGCTCAGTTTCCCAATTACGACCAAGCCGAAGGGTCGGGACAAAGTAACGCTCAGGACCGGATTGAAAGACGGAACGAAGTATTTGCAACTCCAACGAATCCGCCGCCACAATCAAAATGGTAAGTTGTTCTGGAACGTCTAAAGTAAAGAAACGCCGGTCGTCGGGTGAGTACCCGTCTGGTTCTTCGATTCTGACCGAACCTGAAAGCATACCGGTACGGGTAATGGTGAAGGCGAAGTTTTTAGTGGTGCTGCCTTCAGCCGCCACATCCACCGACCCTTGAGCTACTCGCTCAGATCCGAGGTAGATGCTGACAGGAAGATCGGCTACCGCTTTGGTGTCGTAGTTCCGGATAGTTGCGGCAAAATCGACCGGCCTTCCTTTTTGGCGAAGAGCGCTTAAGATTTCCGTCTTTTCGATACCAATGTTGGCGATTTGATCCGGCCCAACCCCAATAAGATAAACCCGGGTTTTGTCGAATGGCGGTAGTGTAACCGAGTCGAGGCTCACGCCATAAAAAGGCGAAATGATGTAGAGTTCCCGGTTGAAGCGCTGGCTACTGCTCAGGATGCTGTCGGCATTCGCCAGAGAAAGGTCAAAACCGGCTTTGAAAAGGCGCGGGGAGGTTTCCCGGAGTTCGTCGAGTCTTACTTGTGATTCAGCCGCGTTGATTTCAATTCTCTTTGTCGGGTCAGCCGTCAGAAGCACTGTTGCATGGTCATTAGTGCCGATAAGGGCGAAGATCGTTTCCAGGTATTCAAGCTCTATCTGCCAGATCGTGCCGTCGCGAGTGGAGGCGGCCGTCGAGTAACCGTCGTCAAGAATAAAAACCATTTCGGTGGAGGAAGCCGATCCATCGCCCACGGCATTTGCCTTCAACGCAGGTCTGACGAATGCCAGAACGAGAGCTATGACCGCAAGAGTACGCAGAATCAACAGGATTATCTGTCTAATCTGTATCCGGCGAGCCTGTCGTTTTTGGAGCTTCTGAAGAAATTCAAGACTGCTGAAGTCGATCAGCGGCAGTCGTTGACGACTGAAGAAGTGAAGCAGGACAGGGATGGCTGCCGCGGCGAGTGCAGGAAGAAAAATGGAGTAGAGAAAGCTCAATATCGAGTCCCGTGTGCCGTCATCGTCTTGAAGTGACTATCATGTAAAGCCCAATCCCGATCAACATGGTCGCCGCGATTGGAATTTCAAAGTAAAGCCAACCCATCTGGTTAGCGAGCCAGACTCCACCAAAAATAGTTAGCATCAAGCCGGTAAATACTCTGATGTTTGACTGTGGTGGACGACGGGTGTTGACTGGATCGATCCTTTGACCAGCTCGCTCGGCGAGGTCATCGACCCGCTTACTCAGGGAGTCAAGACGATGCTCAAGCGAGGCGAGGCGTTCATTCTCTTCCATTTCTATTCCTAATTATCTGGTTTCCTTAAGGGCAGAAATTCTAATGACTCATATCACACTTACTTCCACCGACCTTACTACCATGACAGAAAATATTTCGAGAGATTCAATTCCTGCAACTGGTAGCTGTCTGGAGCAACCGACTCGAGATTGACCGTTTCCGACATGCGAAAATAACGTATCGTAGCCATTCGCTCACCATGGCGTAGATAAGTGATAATGTTGTGGCCACGTGTCTCGAAAATCAACGGTGTGCCACCAGCCCTGCCCCAACCGAAGCCGGGATGAACAAAACCGGCATAATGGATACGCAGCTCACCCAATTGTTCTGTGACGGCATGAACGAAGGCTGCTACATCAGGCGGAAGACCGAACCGCTCGCGCGAGCGAAGAATGTAAAAGTGCTCGGGGATTACTTTTAGCGTATCGCCTGCTTCCGCGTCAGGAGTGACTGGCTTCCAGTAGTGGCGGGGATCGTGTTTCTTAGCACGATTAACGAGGTCGATTGGTTCCCGGTCACCTGAATCCGCCTCGAAGCCTATATATCCAGCACAGGCTCCATCTTTGATCGGCGAGACATCGACCGTCAACTCGCCGACTCCGCCAGAATCAGTCTCGCCCCCATGAGGCCCGGTCAATACTTCGCCATAAAGCCTAAGCTCTTCCGGACTCAATTCGCTTAAACGCGGGTCGCCTTGAAATAACCTGAGCTGGTTTAACGTTACGCCCGATTTCACGATCACCGGAAAGCTGATAGGTGTCACTTCTGCATAAAGTGCTACATGCCATCTACCGCTTACTCTACGAGGCAGGACTTCATCGTAACCGGCGGCGTAGTCGGCAACCAGCCGGACAAGCATGTCGAGCCTGCCGATGGAACTCTTACCAGAAGCATAGCCTTGAAGATCGGGATACTCGTCGAAATAGAGAGACTCTTTGAGTCGGATGACGTAAGTATTGGGCGGTTCGAGTACCACAGGTCGGGAAAGGTCGAGGCTCTGACTGATGAAATGAGCCTGGGTCAGGACTTCGGTGTAAGGGCGGTCCAGCCTGCCTTTGATGGAACCGAAGAGTTTCCAGCCTTCTTCACCCAAAGTCAGATCAATAGCGCTCGCTCCGGCGGCTGAATCAGGCGTGGAGACGCCTTCGATTACTCCGCAATGAGCCAGATGGGTCAACTGGCGGCTGGAGAGAACGCCCGGACGGAATTGGTGGGTCACGCGGCGCGAACCAATCTTGCCATAAGTTCCGCAGCGACTGCAAGGTAGTCGCGAGCGCCTTGCGAGGCGGCAGCGATGTGCATGGCTGGCTTACCATAACTGGGTGCTTCTGCCAGGCGGACATTACGATGGACAGTTGCGGTGAATGTATGGTCAGGAAAGAACTTGCGCAACTCATCCCGAACCTGCCGCGAGAGGTTCAGCCGTTCATCGAACATCGTAAGCAGTAATCCTTCCATCGCCAGAGCCGGATTGAGCCGTTTCTGCACCAGACGCACAGTATTCAACAACTGTGTCAAGCCTTCAAGCGCAAAGTACTCGGCTTGAACCGGGATCATCACGGTGTCGGCGGCGGTCAAGCCGTTCAACGTTAACAGGCCGAGAGAGGGCGGGCAGTCGATAAGAATAAAGTCATATTTATCCCTGATCTGATCGACTGCGCGCTTAAGCGCACCCTCACGCTCAGCGACGTTGACCAACTCAATTTCAGCACCAACGAGACGTATATGGGCAGGCAGCACTGAAAGAAAAGGGAAATCGGTCTTTTTGATGACTTCCGACGGTGGAACAGAGTCGATCAGAACATCATAAATGCAAGGCTCTTCACGTTCGAGCCTGATATTCAAAGATGAGCTGGAGTTCGCCTGCGGATCGAGGTCGAGCAGGAGTGTTTCCTTCTCGGCGACGGCGAGCGCCGCGGAGAGATTAACGGCTGTGGTCGTCTTGCCGACGCCGCCTTTTTGGTTGGCGATAGCGATAACGCGTGCGCGCATCAGCACCCGCCTCGGACTCGATTCAGACCTACCTGTTCCATTTTACCGTTCTTAAATGTGTAGATACTTGTGATGATACTATTATGTGAACACTTAACGTCGCCGTTATATACTGTGACGACAACTTCGTAAAGGCCATCGAAATCGACATCCAACACGCCTTCTGTGTAGGTCTCTTCGACTTCGAAATAGTAATTGTCCTCTTCGACGAAACCCGAAGTTCGATGGAAAAGGGAGTCGCGATTGGTTGAAATCTCAACAACCTGAAAAAGATCTTTGTTGTAGGCATAGTCACGGTCGAACTGAGGCTGGCGTTCATGCCGTAAGACCATTTCGTGGCAACCCCAGAGCGAGTCGGTTATGAAGGGGACTTCGATATTGTAAAATTCGACCATTCCTGAGTCGTCACCGGGGAGGGTCTTTTTTACATTTAGCTCGTATAAAAAAGGAAGCGGTTCGAGATTTCGATCCGCGAGGATTTTCTCAACCGCCCTTTTAAGTTCGTAATCCGGAAGTGGATTGATGTTGGTCAGGCATAACGGCTTAAATCCGTTATACTTAGCCGGACTGAAGTGTTCTTCATCTTGTGTAAGACTATCAGATACCGGGTACCAGAGAAATACCGTGTAACCCCACCCGGTCTGATCATCGATCAGTGGCTTGAGGAGATCGGCTTGAAGTGGTTTGGCAAAGGCAAAGAGTGCGCTGTCGTCTTCCTCGCTGACTCGCTGGAAGCCAAAGCTATCGACCCGGGCGACGTAATACCCGCCACGCTCCAAGCTGTGAACGCCAACTCGGGACCCATTTTGCAAGGGAGCTTGCGGGTAGTTTCCGGTCGGCGAGAATTCGTATAGCCCGGTGAGTAGAATGGCAATCCGCCCGGCACGACTGGAATCGCCCGCTTGTTCCTCAGTCCAGTGGTACTGCTCGAAGACTGTTCCGAAGCCCCTTGTACCGAGAGGAGGTTGGCAGACCGACAAACAGGGAACAACTAAAAGCAGGAGCAGTGCGTAGAACGAACTGCTCCTGCTGAAAAATTTCCTATCTGTCGCTCCAAACCGGGAAGACGCTGAAGCGCCACCCGAGACCGCCGTAAGGATCGGCGTCTGTTTCCATTGGGATGAATTGGGCATAGTTGAAGCCGAATTGCATGATGAGATTGTCGTCCTTCCAGAGGGTCATATCGACGCCACCACGAACAGTGAACAACTTCTCATCTTCTACAAGTTTGAGCTCATAAGCATCGACCATCATTGTACTCTCCCGCCTGATCTCCCGAAATGCCATGCCGAGATCGAGCTGAGCAATACCGCTAAGCCAGTTTAGAGGCGTATCGAACTCGTAGGCCCCACCGGCATTGAGCCAATTGGAGTTGCGACGTTCGATGGAGAACTGATGCCGTTGAGTAAATCCGAAGAATTCGAATGTAACCGGATACTCGCGTCTGGAGCGATCCTGTATGACAATGGCGGAGCCTTGAAGCAGCATCTTTTCATTCAAGCGGTAGCGATAGAGCAGTCCAAGTATCGGCGGTTCGAGGTCGTCCGTGTTGCGAAAAGACCCGGAATGATGGAACGTCGAGTCTTCGAAGCCGAACTCGCCAGTGGTTTGGAAAGTGACATCCCAGTCTAACCCGGTCTGAACACCGTTCTGATATTGATAACCGACAATCGGCAAAATAGTATGCCGGGCTGATCTTGAACTCCCTATTTCGAAATCGTCCGCCGCCATTGCGGGGAGGGCTGCTGCGAGGATGAAAAGTAAGGTACGCACGGTACGAAATACCTCGTTGAAAGGTGATAGACGCTTTCGCAATCGACGTCACTTGGAACGTCAACTGGCTGAAGGCTTTGGTTCTCTGCAACCAATAAGGTAATATGCTCAAGGCAACTGTACAAGTCAGTCGATTAGAAATTCTCGTTATTGCATACAGGAGTCAGGAAAATGTCATGTGTCATGCTCTTCACCGTCCTCTGTACCGGTGTCGATCCAGCGATCAAGCAGCTTGACAAACCTCCACCTGCCAGTTCCCGGCTCATCGACGATACGCTTCAAGGCATCCATCTTGGAGTCGATCTCATCAGCGTAATGGAGCAGAAACGCTTCACGGGTCATCGGCTGAACCGGCGAACCGTGCTCACCTTGATGAGAAAGAATCAGGTGCATCACCCGGTCGAGCAGGTCGGGAGGAAATCCTTCGATCTTCGCTGCCCGGTCTGCTGTCCACTGTGCGCCGAGAGTTATGTGGCCCACCAGCCTGCCACGGTCGGTGTAATCGAAGAACGTATCGTAGCGCAATTCCTCGACTTTCCCGATGTCATGTAACAAAGCACCCGTCAACAACAGGTCGTGATCGACTTCCGGGTAATGACGAGCCATCCGGCGCACCAACCGCGCCAGGGAGAGCGAATGCTCGAGTAAGCCTCCGAGTCGGTTATGATGCCAAAGCTTTCCTGCAGGGGCTCGAGAGTATAAACTGGAAAAACGTGGATCGGAAAAAAAGGACGACAGCAACTTCGCCAGATAGGGATTCTTTACCTTCGCGACAAGACGGTTCACTTGTTCGAGCAATTCAGCCGGATCACCATCGATGGAAGGGAGAAAGGTCGAAGCATCGACGCCATCGTCGGCGCGTGCCGGGCGAATTTGGCGCACGTTGAGCTTGCGTCGCCCTTCATACTCCTCGACCAGACCTTTCAGCTTGACCACCTGCCCCGGCTCAAACTCCCTCGACAGACGCTCGGCTTCTTCCCAAATGTTGCCTTGCAGCCTGCCCGAGCGATCAACGAATTCGACAGCGAGGTAGCTTCCGCCATCGCGTTTAGTTCTTAGAGTGATATTCTGTAGAATGGCAAAGCCGGTGAACACTTCGCCAGCAAGGTGCTCTTTCAGCAAACGAACTGTCGATTCAATCATTTAGCCTCAAGCCTCTATGCATAGAGTGTGGAGACATCCGCGTAGATCTGATAATCCTTCACCAACCCGCCCTCCATTTTGAAATAGTTACAGAACGGAATCGTGAGCGTCGTGCCACTGTGGCGAGTATAGGTCACTTCGCCACGACTGATAAGGTCATTGCCCGCCTCAGCAACGTCATCGACACGGTGACGGAGCGATTTGATGCTGGAGAAGAACCCCTCGACCACCGCGCGGGCGTTATCGCGGCCAAAGACCGGATCCCAGTTCCCAAAACGGAATTTGCCATCGGGTGCGATGAATGAAGCGAAGGTAGTCGCGTCCATCGAATCGATGGCAACGAAGAGAGCCTGGATATTGGATTTATTTAACATAGATATTGTTTGATGTAAGAAAAGTTTGAGAGACATTTCGCCAGCCGTATCAGGCAAAAGTCTTTCTGAGAATGACAATAGCCTGCTCCACGGCGGCATCATCCACATCGAGATGACAAACCATCCGGATGCGCGAACCGAAGCTTGTGACGAGCAAGCCTTGTTCTTTAAGATGATCTGCTACTTCAACTCCTTGCCGTGGGGCGGCATCGAACAACACGATATTGGTTTGAACCGATTCCATATCAATCCGGAGAGACCTCAGATTGGCAACAGCTTCGGCGATTCTGCGGGCGCGGGTGTGGTCATCAGCAAGTCGCGCCCGATGATTTTCGAGTGCATAGAGTCCCGCCGCGGCAAGGAAACCTGCCTGCCGCATCCCCCCACCGAAGCGTTTGCGCGCCTGGTGAGCCTTGTCGATGAATTCTGCAGATCCGGCTATCAACGAACCGACAGGGCAACCGAGCCCTTTTGAAAGACAGCATGAGACGGTGTCGAATTCTGACGCCAGGTCAATCTCTTTCTCACCGGTTGCAACAGCAACGTTCCATAGCCTTGCTCCGTCGAGGTGCATGGCAAGGTGATTTCGATCAGCAAGGTCTCGCAATGCCGGCACATTTGCTTGCGGAAAGATTGTGCCACCGGAGCGGTTGTGGCTGTTTTCGACCCAGATCAGGCGGCTTGGAGCAAAATGGTGATCCGCGGGTCTCAACCGATCTTCGACATCCTTCGCCGAAAAGGAACCTCGCCCACTCTCGATAGTTGCGATCATGACTCCGGAAAGCATAGCCGCAGCGCCACCTTCATAATTAACAAGGTGAGAACCGACGTGGCTATAAATTTCGTCACCCGGCTTGGTGTGACAGTTCACGGCAATCTGATTTGCCATGGTTCCGGAGGGAACCAGAAGGGCTTTCTCTTTGCCAAGCAGATCAGCCACGCGCTCCTGCAGGCGTATAACAGTCGGGTCGTCACCAAAAACGTCATCGCCAACCTCTGCTTCGTACATCGCATTGCGCATGGCCGGAGTGGGGCGGGTGACGGTATCGGAACGGAAGTCGAGAAAGGATTGTGGCATAGCTCTGAAGGCTTTAGGTTGTCGAATTTGGCCGAATTGTCAATATAGGATTATGCGGCAATCTTGTCAAATAGAGATTTGGAGAATTGCGACAGTTCACCTCTTAGAGGAGACTACTGCCTGTCAGAACAATCAGAGTCATTCACCAAACCGAAGCATCTGACCTACAAAGTCTTTAGGATAATGGATCTCAAAGCCTTTAATTCCGCCCATCTTATTTCGTACCGGTTCGATTTCCGGCATTACAAACGCGAGTCGATCCGGCACATCGAGCGGTTTCACGCGAGCCACGACTTCATCGCGCAACTTTGGATCAAATTTGAGGCCGTAAGTCTCGACAAGGCTTTTAGCACCAGCATAATCGCCGGTGGCTTTGATCGTTTGAATCATTGCCAGTAACTCACCCACAGCCTTATGCGCGGCGTCTTCATCGATAAGCCTCGCGTAGTGCTTTCCATCGATCTGTTCCACTTTCCCGCCTCCCCGCGCCATGATAAAATTGGTGACTAACTGCTCACCTCGGGCGTGGTCTTCTTCCAATTGATCTCCTTCGGGGACGTACCTCAGGTCGATAAGCGAAAAAGCCAGCATCGAAGCAAAAGCCGCTTTGCGGGTCACCATCGCGCTATGGACGCCGAGTTCTACCAGCTTTGGGTCTCCGAGGAACCACCAGGCGACCAGATCGGCACGGGCTTCCTCAAGGGTTGAGGCAAACTCCTGTAATCTTTCAGAAGGGTCACCTCCATCATCAAGCTTGGCTTTGCCAGAGCCGTGCCCAACCACCTCGTGGAGTGCGACAAGCGCGGCCCGGCGTTCGTCGTAACCCTGCAACGCAAGTTGACGCTCTTCTGCGGTCGGCATGAACTCCTCAAACAGAAGTTTTGCCCGGTCTAATGAACCGGACCCCATCACGTTGGTCAACATGAAATTCTTTGTGCCGACTTCTTCACGCAGCCTCTGATCGTTCGGGAGATTTATACCGCTTGGGCAGTGAGGCCCTTCGCCGCCGACGCCGAGGAGGATTTTCACGGCTTTGGCGGTGGGCGGGGTGAACTCCTTCTTTTTATAGCGATCATCCCAGGGCATTCGTTCCTCGAACCAAGGCGCATTAGTGGCGAGGGCTCGCATCATTGCTGTTTCTGCAGAATCGACAAGGAAAATTGCGCCTTCGAACGATCCACGCCTGCCAAGCGGGTCTTGATAGACTTCGATGAAACCGAGAATATAGTCAACCGGTGATTGGTCGTCCTTTACCCACAACCGGCAGTGACGGTCGAACGCCTCGGGCTCGCCGGTGCGGAAGTAGTCGATCAACGCCTGAAGCGCTTCCCGGGACGACTCTGGTGCGAATGTCAACGCGGCTTCAAGTTCGATAATCATCCGTTCGAGATGCCCTGCCATTCTGCCTGGAGAAACATCAGGGGAACCGGCGCGGTAAACTTCCTCGACAAGTTCTTTCCCGGCAAGAGAATAGCGGCCATTGAGCGGGTATTTGGAACTGTGAGCTTCGGCTTGGGCGCGGGTGATACCGCGGTCATAAAAGTTCACAGCGGAGGCAGTTACAGCATCTCCTTCCACTGGATTCTTATTGACCAGCATGGGGAGATAATTTTGATCGAAGAGGTACGGCGTTAATCCTGAAGACGTCAATTCAGCTTTTAGATCTGCGGGTAGTTCGTCGAACGAAAATTCAGGAATGAATTTGCGGCTCGTCTCAAGATCATAGTTACCGTTTGCCGCCCAGAATTTGACCGAGTAGCGTAACAGCTTTTCCTTCAAGGCAGCATCGAGTTCATTAGACCGGGCGAGGCTGTCGAGAAGATGCCTGATTTCGAGGCCTTGCGGTATGGTCTGATCGAGAATTATATCCCGTCCGGCGAGAGCGGCGCGGCAAAGGTGCCACGCATAGCGTTGTAAACGCTCGGGAAGTGCTGCAAATTCGGGACAATAAAGCTGATAAATGGCAAGGTTGTCCTGCCGAAGGATCAACTCGGCGCGGTCAGGCGTCAGGGTCGCTGATGGCTCCGGAGTTCGTGAACAGGCGTTGGAAAGTAATGACATCAGTATGATTACAATTAGATTGAGGTTGTTTTTCATCGAAAGGAATTGTACTTTATGAAACGAGCATCAGGCGACGGTTTGCCGCGCGAGAAAGTTATGCGACCGACTTAAGTGCCTCTTCCGACAAGATAACACCTTCCGAATGGAAAGGCAATCGTTCGGAATATCGATGTTTTGATCGACTGCGTCTTGACAAGGCATATGTTATTTGATTATACTTTGTGTCTGCAAAGTGTTTATTGAAATATGATGATGTGCTTTGCCAAATGGCGGCATAGCCAAGTGGCTAAGGCGGAGGTCTGCAAAACCTCTATTCAGCGGTTCGAGTCCGCTTGCCGCCTCCGCGAAAGGATGAAGTATGAAGTATGAAGGGTGAAATTAAGTCTGAAGCAGGAATCTTCAAACTGAGAACAAAGTGACTGAAACTGAATCCGTTTACAATCTGAAGGGACGGACTCTTTTGTTTGCTCTTGAAATTGTCCGGATTGTGTCTTCGTTGCCTCGTTGTGTCGAAACATCTGTTTTGGGAAAGCAGTTGTTACGGTCCGGCACGTCGGTTGGTGCGCAATATCGTGAAGCAAGTCGAGCAAAATCAGACCCGGACTCCATTTCGAAAATCGAAGGCAGTCTTCAGGAACTTGAGGAAACTCTTATTGGCTTGAATTACTCGTAAAGTCAAATTTTCTATCCAAAGAGATATTTGCCCGGTGCGATAATGAGGCCAACCAATTAATTGCTATCTTTACAACTATCGTTAAAAAGACGAAAGCAAAGTCTTAATTTCAGACTTCTACCATCTTTCATCCTTCATCCCTCATCCTTTATCCTTCCAGAGCCGGGATGGTGGAACTGGTAGACACAAGGGACTTAAAATCCCTCGGCCGCAAGGCCGTGCCGGTTCGATTCCGGCTCTCGGCACAAATAGTTTGTAGTGCCGACATTTGTCGGCACATTTGTAATCTTACAGTTTGGTTAATTGGCAAAAGCACAAAATAAAACAGTTCCTACCGGCAAGTCTGTCGATGACTATATAGCCGGACTGGACGAACTTCGCCGCGAAGAAACCAAACAGTTGATTCCCCTTTTTCAAGAAGTCACAGGCGGTACGCCTGTCCTTTGGGGTGAGTCAATTCTCGGCTTTGGATATGTTCAAGTGAAATCTCTGAGCGGACGCGAAGTCGATTGGTTTCTTTCCGGGTTTGGGCCGCGCAAGGCTGCGATATCGATCTATCTGATGTGCGACTTCGGTCAAATAAGCGAATTGCTGAAGCGACTGGGGAAGCATACGCACGGCAAAGGTTGCCTTTATATCAAGAAACTTGGCGATGTCAAGATCGAAGTACTGAAAGAAATAATCGAATACGCTGCGAAAGAAATGCCGAATTACGGCCAGAAAAAGTAAATCAGGTGTGGATACCCTGTCCACAAATTTTTAAATTTAGATCTTCTGGGGCGATTAGCTCAGATTGGTTAGAGCGCTTGCTCGACACGCAAGAGGTCGTTGGTTCGAGTCCAATATCGCCCACAAAGTAACCGGACGAACAGAGTATCTGTCCGGCTGGAAAATTAAGCCTGCAGGGCGGACAGTTGTCCGCCCTCTTATTCGTTATATTAGTAAGTATGCCTGACCAAATTATTTACATATCCGTCACATCCGATGGCGGACCGGGCGTCCAGTCAGGCATTTCACTCCGGCAGGCGCTGGGTTCCGTCCGCAAGGGCGTTATAGGCGCCGAGTCGGACGGCAAACTCTACGGCTTGGAAGACCCCGTTCGGGCGAGTGGGGACTACCGGCTGTTGACTGTCGATTCCCCGCGAGGGATGGAGCTGTTCTGGCACTCCTCGTCACACCTGTTGGCGCAGGCGGTCCTTAGGCTCTACCCTCATGCCAGGCTAGGCATCGGCCCGGCAATCAAGGACGGCTTTTACTACGACTTCGACTTTGGGCAGCCAATATCCTCCGACGACCTTTCGCGCATCGAAGATGAAATGCGACGGGAGGTCGTGGCTGATTACCCTATAGTCCGCGCGGAAATAAAACCCGGCGAAGCCAAGTCGTTATTCTCTGCCAAAGGTCAGACTTATAAGGTCGAACTGATCGAGGGTCTGAATGAGCAGATATCGACATACACGCAGGGCGAGTTCACCGACCTCTGCCGGGGGCCTCATGTGCCCTCCACAGGCTACCTGAAGCATTTCAAGCTACTTGCTCTGACTGGTGCTTATTGGCGTGGAGACGAACACAACCCGATGCTGCAACGCATCTATGGTACCGCGTTCCCGACCAAAGAACTGCTTGAAGCAAGGCTTCATCAGATCGAAGAGGCTAAAAAGCGCGACCACCGGAAGCTGGGGCAGGAACTCGAACTCTTTACTTTCTCCGAAGAGGTCGGCAAGGGGCTTCCCCTTTGGCTACCCAACGGGACTATTCTCCGCGAAGAGCTGGAGAAGTTGGCCAAAGAGGAGGAGTTCAAGGATGGTTACGTTCGCGTAGCGACGCCGGAGATCACCAAGGACAAACTCTATTACATGTCGGGACATCTGCCTTATTATGCAGACGATATGTATAAGCCGATTGAGATAGAGGAAGAACTCTATTATCTGACGCCGATGAATTGTCCCCATCATCATATGATCTACCTCTCCCGCCCGCGAAGCTACCGTGATCTTCCGGTAAGGCTCGCCGAATATGGTCATTGTTACCGTTTCGAGCGTAGCGGGACACTGACAGGACTTATGCGCACACGTGGCTTCTGCCAGAACGATGCACATATCTACTGCCGGTATGACCAGGCCAAAGCTGAATTTTTGAAAGTACTGCAGCTCCACGCGAGGCTTTATGAAGTGTTCGGGATTAAGAACTACTATATGCGGTTCTCCAAGCCCGATCTTGCCAAACTCGACAAGTATGTCAACGAGCCCGAGAAGTGGATTGAGGCGATGCAGATCATCCAGGAGGTGATGGATGAGTCTGGCTACCCTTATGTCGAAGCGGCGGGAGACGCAGCTTTTTACGGGCCAAAGATCGACTTTATCATCGAGAGCGCCATCGGCAACGAATACGCAATCTCGACCAATCAGCTCGATTTTCTTGCCAGTGGCAGGTTCAATCTGCACTATGTCGGTGAAGACAATTCGGAGCATCCGGTCTATGTGATACATCGTGCTCCGCTTGGGTCACACGAGCGATTCGTCGCCTTCCTGATCGAACATTACGCCGGAGCTTTTCCGACATGGCTCGCACCAATACAGGCGATTTTAATTCCGATAGCCGACCGGCATACGGATTATGCTTATCGCGTCAAGGAAGAGTTGCTTCAAGCAGGGATTCCCACCTCAACCGGCGGAATCAGACTCGAAATCGATCAGTCACGCGAAACGTTGCAGAAGAAGATCCGCAACGCGTCAGCCAAGAAAGCTCCTTATTTGCTCATCATGGGCGACAACGAAGCCGCCAATGGGACGGTTTCAGTCAGGCTTCGCGGTGGTAAGGAACTTCGTGGCGTTAAGATCGAGGAATTCGCGGCCCGGGTTAAGCAGGAAGTTCTCAGTCGCAAAGATTTCGCTATCGATACAGAATAAATTCATCAACCAAACGGGGATTGCACCATAATCCAGGTGACACTACTTTGAACCCCCGACCTCAAACGTCGGGAGTATAGCCATTAACTCTAACCAGACACGCGCCCCGCGGGATTTTGCCAAAAATCCCCGCGTCAATGACGAGATCGTCTCGCCACAAGTCCGTCTTATCGGCGCCGACGGCAAACAGGTCGGAGTAGTCTCCAATTTGGAAGCGCTTCAGGCGGCAGAAATCGCCGGCCTCGACCTTGTGGAAATCGCACCTACCGCGGCTCCACCCGTCTGTAAAGTTATTGACTACGGCAAGTACCGCTGCGAACTGACCAAAAAGGACAAGGACAATCGCAAAAAACAGCATATTGTCCAGGTCAAAAAGATTCGCTTTAGCACCAATATCGATGAGCATGACTTTCAGACGAAAGTTAATGCGGCGAGGAGGTTCATCGAGGAAGGCGACCGCGTCAAGGCAACCTTGATGCTTATTGGTCGCCAGATGACCCGTAAAGAGCGCGCTGAGGAAGTCTTGCACAAAATGTCCGCCGAACTTGCCGATGTTGCCAAGATCGAAGACGGTCCCCGCATCGAGGGAAACACTTTCTCGATGTTGCTGGTGAAGAAGAAGTAATTTGCTGTTTTTGAGGGCGGGTTTAAACCCGCCGCTCCATGACAAATACAGAACTAAGAGCAGGCTCTTACGCCTGCCCCCTCGCGTCCTTGGGAGTTTGGGCGCCATTTTCAGATCGGGCGAATGCTTCGCTCGAAGGCTCTTATGACCACAGAGAGCAGAGAGTTGCCACAGAGTTCACAGAGTAACCGAATCATTATTCTGCGTCCACAGGCGGTCTCTGTAATTTTCAGGTTTGGTGGAGCTACCCTCAAATCATTTACTGGATCACAGTTCAATGCCGAAAATGAAGTCAAACCGGGCGGCGAAGAAGCGTTTTCGCCTCACCGCCTCGGGAAAGATCAAGCGGGATCACATGGGAACAGGCCATCTGTTCACAGGTAAGCCGCGCAGTTTGAAGCGGAGGCTGAAAGCCTCAGCGCTCGTCGCCAAGGGTGATGAGCATCGTATTCGCCGACTTATAGCAGCGTGAGGAGATAAAGAATGTCACGTTCAGTCAACTCAGTTGCTTCACATGCACGCCGGAACAGGCTTCGCCTCTCCGCCCGTGGATATTATGGTGGTCGCAGCCGTCTGCTGCGCACGATGCGGTCAGCGGTTCGACGAGCCGGTCAAGCCAGTTTCGCGCATCGTCGCCGTCGTCCGGCAGTTTATCGTAAACTTTGGATCGTTCGCATCAATGCGGCTTGCCATTTGAACGAACTCAGCTACTCGAAATTCATTCATGGGCTGAAGCTCGCGGGAATCACGATGGATCGCAAGATGATGGCAGAGATCGCCGTCAGCGACCCGATTGCGTTCACCGCGCTCGCCACTCAAGCCAAGGGAGCTTTGGCCGCCGCGTAGTTTGCGTAACGCCGCCATTATGGCGGCATGTTTCACCGTCGTCCCGACAGCTCATTACTAAATGTCGCAGGGTGTCCGCACCCTGCGACATTTTGATTCGTAGCCGTAGAGTGGGGACACCCTACGGCAGTAACTCCTCCGGCACTAATCTTGCGGCGAATTTGTCATCAAACCTTTCCGTATCGACAAGCGCACATTGCCGTGCAAATCATGCAAATCGCATTGAAACAATTTCACTCAGGAACCGGAAAAATGAAAAACTCCACCACAATTACCCTACTCGTTATTACCCTTCTTTCGATTCAAGCCCCACTAAATGCTCAGGTCGATTCTCTCTGGGCGAAAACTTATGGCGGAGAATGGGAAGATGCCTGCATGTCGATGATCCTAACGGATGATAACGGCTTTGCTTTAGCAGGAATAGTGAATTTTAATCATGGTGTCGGAAATTATGGCCTTGTCCGTACCGATTCCGAAGGAAACGAGATCTGGTCGCGATACTACGGCGGGATGGGAATGGACTGGTGCTATGATGTTGTTCAATGTACCGATGGAGGATTCCTTTTGATCGGTACTTCCGACTATCTCGGTAGAGGTGAAATCGATCTCTTAATCATTCGAACAGATGACGAAGGCGATTCATTATATTCGTTGATACTCGGTCTCCCTGGTCAGGAACGTTGCAACACGGTCATTAATACCGAAGACGGCGGATTTGCCGTTGGCGGTTCGACATTTATCGAGGATTCTGAAAACTTCTGGCTGGTACGTCTCGATGAAGATTGTGAACCGCTTTGGACTAAAACGTATGGACGAGACGACGAACACGAGGAGTGTCGTTCGATGGTTCAAACGGATGACGGTGGATTTGTCTTAGGCGGTAATGCAGTCTCACAAAATCCTACCGACGGTGATTTCATGCTCATTAAGACTGACGCAAACGGAGATTCTCTTTGGTCAATCAAGTATGGCATTGGGAATGAGTGGTTTAGCGATCTAAGAAAGACCTCGGACGGCGGATTTGTTTTGGCAGGTACGACCCAGTTGGAGAACGAGCCTAATTTCCAATTTTGGCTTGTTCGAACCGATCTCGAAGGTGAGACCTTATGGACAAAAGCATATGCCGGATTGCAGAGTAACGAATGTAAATCCGTGATCGAAACCTCGGATGGTGGCTTTGTACTGGTTGGAAACGAGACAACCGAAGCTGGTAAACGATCAATCAGATTGATTCGCGCAAGCTCAGAAGGAGATTCACTCTGGACTTTTACTGCAGCAGGCGATGTAGAAGAACAATGTTATCAGGTAATCGAGACGGACGACGGTGGATACGCCTTGGCAGGTGTAACGCGCAGTTATGGCGCTGGCGCAGGTGACTACTACCTCATCAAAACAACCCCTGATCCCGCGGGAGTTGTTGACAGAGAAAATATTTTACAACCGTCGTTGATTTCCCTTTCGTCTTTCCCGTCTCCCTTCAATTCATCGATACGAGTGACCCTCACATCGCCGTTCCCCGGTGAGGCGAGAGCCTCGTTGATGGACGTGAGCGGACGGCTGGTTTCCGGATGGGTTCCCGCCAACGCGGGAACGAGGAGCGGCTCTCCTGGCGAAGTGCGCTTCATCGTCAATGGAGCAGGGCTTTCAGCGGGGACTTACTGGTTGAAGGTCGAGCAAGGCGGGCGGGCGGCGAGCACAAGGCTGGTATTGGTGAAGTGATGACCGATTAATAGTCAATGGTCGATGTTGGGCTCCTCAGTAATGAGGAGCCCGACATATTTAAGGCATAATTTCTACCGAAGTAGCACGGTCTTCATCGTCTTGACTTCGTTCCCAGACTCAAGCCGGATCAGGTATATACCTCCCGGCAAGCCATCTGCATTCCAGACGACAGAGCCAAATGCGGAATGCGGAGTGCGGAATGCGGAATGGGTCAAATCAGCGACCAGCCGCCCGGAAAGGTCGTACACCCGTAGCCCGGCTTCCCCGAAGCCTGGAAGAGCGAAGCGGATCGTCGTCGTCGAGTTGAACGGATTCGGATAGGCGGAAAGAAGGTCGAAAGACTCCGCAAGATCGTCACCTTCCTTGACGTCGCCTGAACCTTGAACAAGAAGATGGTAAGTCGAGTCGCACCGAGTAGTATCTTCTCCGGAAATTGCCTCCACCCACCAGGTGTAGGGAGCAGACTCGCAGCCATAATCGGGCCACGTCACTTCCCAAGCCGGGTCGGGAATAGTAAAGGCGGACTCACTCCCTGCGTCATGCACCCACGATTCCACTATCGACATCGGGGGGAACCAATCCCAAAGTTCGAGATGGAACAAATACGCAACCATTTCTCCCTCGTCAGGGTCGATCGATTGATTCCAGATAAATGTAATTGTGTCCTGATACATTATTCTGGAATAGTTTTCGGGCGTTACAAGCGAGAATTCTGCGGGAGGGTCATTCACCGGCAGAATCGTCACGAAAAACTCCAGATTTGTTTCTGCGTCCAAATCACGAGCGGTCACTATAACGACCAGACTATCGTCACAGAAATTCTCTTGAGGCGACAACCCCAGCACGTTGTCTTCATCGATAGTTAACCCCAGCGGTTCGAGACTTTCATATTCGAAGAATAGAGTATCTCCGTCCGGGGCAGAAAAGAGAGTATCGAGGTCGGCAATAGCAACGTAGCCGCAATCCTCATCAACTATAACATCCTCGATTTGAGCGACCACTTCCGGATGCCGGTTCTGGTGATAGTAAAACGCCCCCATGTCTGCCCGTGTCCCGTCGGGATCTGGCGGTGCGTCCGGATCACCGGCGTCGATGCAGGGGGAGTCGGCGGAAAGATGATAGTCGCCGTTTTCGGGGCCGAGGTAGCGGGGGTCGGAGACGATGTTGCCGACTTCCCAGTTTCGAC
>Ga0172380_10004068_pt1 | contig 19253 bp, 15 predicted proteins | sample Leawe162metaG_FD_119747 | JGI IMG/M metagenome (GOLD analysis project Ga0172380, IMG submission 119747) | Leachate microbial communities from a municipal landfill in Southern Ontario, Canada - Leachate well 162 metaG | ecosystem: Engineered > Solid waste > Landfill > Unclassified | place... | reverse complement strand
TTACAATATAATTATTTATAGATTATTAAAGCCAATTATTGTTTATAAACCCGTTCAAAAAAACATTTGAAATAAATTAATTCGGAGAGGTTGTATGAAAGTAAAAACCTATGAAAAGTATAGTGCAGTTGTAATTGAGTTAAAAGGAAACGTTATGGGCGGTCCTGAAGCTCAAGAATTTGGAGAACTTCTTCATAAATTTGTTGATGAAGGTAAACACAATATAGTGGTTGATCTTTCAGAAACAAAATTTATGAATAGCTCCGGCTTAGGCATGTTGATTAGCGGATATACCACAATGAAAAATGGTGGTGGAAGCTTAAAATTAGCAAATGCTACCGATAAAATCGAAAGCTTATTAGTTATTACTAAACTAATAACTATTTTCGAGCATTTTGATTCAGTAGATAAAGCAGTAGATAGTTTCAAATAAGTTAGTGATTTTTTTTCTTAGCTGTACCGGAGTGACTAAATCACTTTAGTACGGCTTTTTTTTTGATTTTAAAATTAATTCGGAGTGGATTTATGGAAGTTACCGTTTTGGTTGGAAGCCAATGGGGAGATGAAGGTAAAGGAAAAATTGTAGATATCCTTAGTAATAGATATGATATTGTAGCTCGTTATCAAGGTGGTGCTAATGCAGGTCATACAGTTATTATTGGCGATCAACAATTTATTTTACATCTCGTACCTTCCGGCATTTTACGTGAAGATGTTAAATGTGTAATTGGCAATGGAGTTGTAATAGACCCTCAAGCGCTTCTCGATGAAATTCAATTCCTTGAATCCTCCGGTATTAATACAAAAGGGCGTTTATTTATTAGCCATAATGCACATTTGATAATGCCTTATCATAAACTATTAGATCAGATAAATGAAAGCGGAGCTAATAAAATTGGAACAACCGGTAGGGGAATTGGACCTTGCTATATCGATAAATATGCAAGAAAAGGGATTAGAATTGTTGACCTCCTAGATAGATCTGTATTGAAAGAAAAAATTAAATTGAACTTAGAAGAAAAAAACAACCTACTCAAAAAAGTTTATAACCATGCGGAGTTAAATGTAGAAGAGATAATTAATGAATATGTAGAATTCGATAAACAGATTGATCAATATATTACTGATGCTCCTTCTCTATTAAATAATGCTATATTAGAAGGAAAATCGGTTTTGATTGAGGGTGCACAAGGGACAATGTTAGATGTAGATCATGGGACTTATCCATTTGTAACATCTTCAAATCCGACTTCAGGAGGGGCATGTACCGGAACCGGAATACCACCGACTAAAATATCTTCAGTTTTTGGAATTGTAAAAGCATATACTACACGCGTCGGAAACGGACCATTCCCTACCGAGCTTCATGGAGCTGAAGGAGAAGAATTAAGAAAAACAGGTGCAGAATTTGGTGCTACCACAGGACGCCCAAGAAGATGCGGTTGGTTCGATGCATTCCTCCTTAACTATTCAAGAATGGTTAATGGAATTGAAAGAACCGCAATTACGAAATTAGATGTTCTTGGTTACCTTGATGAAATTAAAGTATGTGTGGGATACGAAAAAAATGGTAAGAGATTAAAATCATACCCTACGGATTTAAGCCAATTAGAAAATGTTACTCCGGTTTATGAAACTCTAAAAGGTTGGAAGCAAGATATTTCTAATGCTAGAAGTTTTAATGAGCTGCCATCAGAATGTAAGGACTATTTAAGTTTTATTTCTCAGGAAAGCGGTATAGAGATAAAAATTATATCCGTTGGTCCAAAAAGAGAACAAACAATTGAGCTTTAGTTGCTATAATGAAAATTAATTACAATCCGGCATCTAAAAATATAAAATTGATTTTGCTTTTATTAGCAATATTAATAGCTGCCGGAACTTTATTCTATACCCAATCGATAGTTCAGAAGCTCCAAAATAGAGAGAGAGAAATAGTAAAACTATATGCTCAAAGCTTGGAGTTTATTGCAAATTCAACTGAAGACAATATTGATTTTACATTTATTTTTCAAAATATTATTCAACGGATTGATTTCCCACTTATATTAACAAGCCCTGAAGATATTGTAAGCTCTACAAAAGCAGGATCGGGATTCAAAAATATCGATATGGATTCGACACTTTCTGAAAATGAAAAAAGAGCGTTCCTAAATGAAAAATTACTAGAATTAAGAAAAATCCATCCTCCAATTTTAGTAACACTAAAGGATAGTACAGTAATCCAAAAAATATATTTTGGGGAATCTGATATTGTGCAGCGACTTAAATTTTATCCTTATTTCCAAATAATTTTTGCATTCCTTTTTATAATAATCGCATACTCGAGTTTTAATTACCTAAAAAGAAGTGAGCAAAGTAGTATTTGGGTTGGAATGTCGAAAGAGACTGCTCATCAATTAGGCACTCCAATTTCAAGCTTAATGGGGTGGAACGAAATTTTGAGGATGAATTACAAAAATCCGGATAAAGTAATGGATGCAACTTATGAAATCGAAAGTGATTTGGTGAGGTTGAACAAGATCACTACTCGATTTTCAAAAATTGGTTCAAAGCCTGAACTTAAAAAAGAAGATTTATATTCTGTATTAGAAAAAGTAGTTTCTTATTTTCAAAGACGCCTTCCTCAAACCGGGAAAAAAGTAACTCTCACGTTAAAGGGAGAAAAAGATGTTACTACTTTATTGAATCCTGACCTCTTTGAATGGGTTATTGAAAATTTAATAAAAAATTCATTGGATGCAATTGAGAATAAGGATGGCAAAATTGAGATTGAAGTCCTAAAAAACAAAAATCAAATAGAAATTGAAGTTGCAGATAATGGTAAGGGAATTGAACCAAAAAGAAAAAAGGATATTTTTAAACCCGGTTTTAGTACAAAACGTAGAGGTTGGGGCTTAGGACTTAGCTTATCAAAGAGAATAATCGAGAATTACCATGGTGGTAAAATATTTGTTAAAAACTCGGTTATTACTCAAGGCACTACAATGAAGATTATATTAAAATCAGAAATATAGAAAATTAATGCACTTTCTCTTTTTTAATAGTATAATAAGACCATAATTCCTATTATTTAGAAAACCAGAAACTATCCTTGAAATCTACCAAATAGAACTACTATTTTTATGGCACATTAATTGATTTATGTTAGGCACATATGTATGTACCCTTCTAAAACGCACACAAAACTGCCGTGGTATGCCCTCACCTCGGCAGTTTTTTTTTATAAAGAACTTCTATTTTCATATATTTGTTATCTGAATTATGGAAAAAACATTAAAATTATATTTAAGAGAGAAAAAACAAGAAACTGACGATACTACCAGTTTGGTTTTGGAAGACCCTTCGGGACAAATTAATTTATTTCATGCGGGTCAATATATTACTCTACTTTTTAATTATGAAAATAACTTAGTTTATAGGTACTACTCAATATCTACCTCCCCTTCATTGCTTCCCAAATTAAGAGTTACAATTAAAATTACAGAAAATGATATCGAAACTGAAAATATTTTAGAATCGTTAGAGGTCAATGATATCATAGAAGCTTTTCCTCCTGCTGGTAATTTTTTTATAGAGACTTCTGCTGAGAATGAAAAATATTATATATTAATCGGTGTAGGAAGCGGAATTACACCCCTCATTTCAATTGCGGGTTTGATTTTAGAAAAAGAGAAAAAAAGTAAAATCTTTATTTTATATGGGAATAGGAACCAAAATAATATTATTTTTTATAATGAAATAGAGAACATGATATCCGAGAATAAAGAAAGGATATCAATTACGCATTTTTTAAGCCGCCCGGAAAGCCCTTATTCCGGGAACAAAGGAAGAATTACTCAAGAATTTGTTAAGGAATTTCTTACATTTTTTAGTCCTGCCGAATTAGAGAATGCTGATTTTTACATTTGCGGTCCTGAAGAATTAATTGAAAAACTAACTGAAACAATAAGTTCACTTGAATTTAGGAATAAAAGAACATTAAAAGAATATAGAACGGTATCTATAAAAACCGTTAATTAATAAAACGTTTTATAAAGGAGAATATATGCCATTAAATGATTCAATCCTACCAGGAGTTAAACATACAATCGCGATTGCAAGTGGGAAGGGCGGTGTTGGTAAAAGCACTGTTGCCGTTAATCTTGCTGTTTCTCTTGCTAAGCAAGGTTATAAAGTGGGCCTTATTGACGCTGATATTTATGGTCCGAGTATTCCATTGATGCTTGGTTTAAAAAAAGACGCTAAGATATTTCAGGATCCAATGACACAAAAGATGATGCCATTAGAAAATTATGGCGTAAAATTAATGTCGATCGGTTTTTTAATTAATGATGACGATCCTGTTATATGGCGTGGACCAATGGCAAGTGGAGCAGTTAAACAATTTATGACTGATGTAGAATGGGGTGAATTGGATTATCTTTTATTCGATTTACCTCCGGGAACAGGCGACATACAATTAACGCTTGTTCAAGCTATTCCACTTTCTGGTGCTGTTGTTGTTACTACTCCACAAAACATGTCATTAATTGATGTACGCAAAGCTGTAAAGATGTTTCTTAGAGTAAATGTTCCTATTTTTGGTATTGTTGAAAATATGAGTTACTTCATAGCACCTGATACTAAAACACGTTATGATATTTTTGGTTCGGGTGGTGGGGAAAATTTAGCTAAAGAATTTGACGTAACACTTTTAGGCCAGATTCCTATTGACCCAAGAATAAGAGAAGGTGGAGATGCAGGAAAACCTGTTGCTTATGATTTGGAAGGCTCAATTCACGAACAAGAGTTTATTGAAATTACAAAGAACTTAGCACTTCAAATAGAAAATAAAAATGGAAGTATTAACGATTTAGAGATAGAACTATAATTTAATTGGAGTCAGAGATGACAAACCAGATGTTCGAAAAAGTTCAAGAAGCATTAGAAACAATTCGTCCCTATTTAATGGCAGATGGAGGAGATGTAGAACTTGTAAATGTATCGGACGAAGGAATAGTAGAAGTGAGATTGACGGGTGCATGCAGCGATTGCCCTATGTCTCAAATGACTCTACGAGCCGGAGTGGAAAGAGCTTTAATACGTGAAATCCCCGGTATAAGAAGAGTGGAAGCGGTTAACTAATAATATTATATATAAGGTAATACATATGAGAAACAAAGTTATTGCAGGCAACTGGAAGATGAATAATTCCATTGAAGAATCAGTAAAATTAATATCAGAATTAAAGCAGGGACTTACTGAAACAGATGCAAAAGTAATTATTTGCCCTCCATTTACGTCTTTAGAAACAGCAAATGCATTAGTAAAAGGAAGCTCAATAGAATTAGGAGCTCAGAATATGCACAATGAAACCTCTGGTGCATTTACAGGAGAAATCTCTGCAGCAATGCTTAAGAGTGTAGGGTGTAAATATGTTATCCTTGGACATTCTGAAAGAAGAGCAATATTTGGGGAAAGCAATGAATTTATTAATAAAAAAGTTCACAAAGCACTTTCTGAAAATTTAGTTCCTATTCTTTGCGTTGGTGAATCCTTAGATGAAAGAGAAAATAATATTACTAAGGATGTAGTTAAAAAACAATTATTAATCGGATTAGATTCTGTATCTGCAGAGCAAGCAGAAGGAATAATTGTAGCATATGAACCAGTTTGGGCAATTGGAACGGGTAAAACCGCATCGCCTGCACAAGCACAAGAAGTACATGAATTTATTCGTTCATTACTTGCTGAGAAATATGGAATAGAAACTTCTGAAAAAGTTATCATTCAGTATGGTGGAAGTGTAAAACCAGATAATGCATCAGAGCTCCTTTCACAAAAAGATATTGATGGCGCATTAGTTGGAGGTGCCTGTCTTAAAGCAGATTCTTTTCTTGGAATAATAAAAGCTGCTAAAAACTAACAAAATTCAGGGGATATCAACATCTCATTAATTGATATCCCCTCCCTTTTTTAGTATATTTGTAGATTGTATTTTAATACTTATTAAAACTATGAATCTAAAATTATACTATTCCCTTTTTCTATTCTTAATGTTACCTGTTCTGCTAAAACCTCAAATCAGAACTTACGAATTAGAAAAAAAAGAGTCCCGTTTGGTGGATACTTTATCTATTAGAGACAACTACTTTAGAGAAAAGATAGACCTTAATAATAATTGGACAGTCTATTATTCCGATAATAAGGAAGAATCTAAGAAAATTAATATTCCGGCTTCGTTTACAGGCTCGGAAAAACTTACCTTTGAAAAATATTTTGTTTTAAATGAAAACCAGATTGAGAATAAAAGTATTCAAATAGTATTTGAAGGTGTAAGTTATTCTGCGGAGATTTCTCTTAACGGAAAAAATATTTATAACTATTATGGGGGTGGTATACCATTTAGTGTAAACCTTCCTAAAGAAAATCTTTTCTTCAATAAGTCCAATCACTTAAAAGTAAAAATTAGTAAAACATTAGATTCAGAAAACTCTATCCCATTAAAACCTCGCTTTTTATTCCCCGCACAAAACGGTGGGATAATTAGGAATGTTTATTTATCCATTCAACCTAATGTATTTATTGATAGTTTTTCTTTTAAAAAAGATATAAACGCGAAAACACAATCGGGGTCGATTGATGTTGATATAACAGTTATTAATTCTCTCCCGGTAAAAAAAACGATTAATCAAGACAGCATCCAAAATTTTTATGCAATAAACATTGTTATAGCTTCCAAAAACGGTACACAGGTTTTTAGTGGCGAGAGCAAAATCAATGTAATACCAAATAGCCGTTCTAAAACTATAAGAATTAAAATCCCACTTAGCGGGCTTATGCTTTGGTCAACCGAAGAACCAAATTTATATTCTATGAAGTTGGTTTTGTCTCGCGAAAATGACCAAATCGACATGGAACAAACAACCGTTTCTTTTTACAAATTATTAGCAAACGGTTCTGAACTTTCATTAAATGAAAAGAAATTCGTTATTAAGGGTACCACATATATTTCCTACAATACCTATACAGGGACAAAATATATGGCTAATCTTAAGTACGAACTAATCTTATTAAAAGAAGCAGGTATTAATACAATCAGATTTTATAAACATTTTCCTAATCCTGAAGCACTAAAAATCTGTGAGGAGATTGGTTTAATAGCTTTCATAGAAATGCCAATTAATTCTGTACCTGAAGAACTTTTACTCAATCAGCAATTCAGTGAACGGTACGATAACTCTTTATCAAATTTTACTAAAGAGTATTCAATTTATTCAGCTGTGGCTGCAATTGGATTAGGCAGTTCTTTTCTATTAGAATCCGATATTAATAGAGATTTTATTTCCAAATATTCTGAAATGATAAATACAAAAACAGATAAAATTAGCTATGCATCATTCCTTGGTTATTCAGATAAAAAAATAGAAGGACTTGGGCTTTACGGATTTGAATTAAATGCCAATAGAACAACCAATACAGAAAGTTTTATCAATCTCATTTCGGATAAAGATAATCCAACATTTGTAAGTGAAGTTAGTTACCCTGATTATTACGGTAAATCATCGGGATATTTATCTGCTTATTCAACAGAAGCTCAAGCAAAATTCTTCAAAGAATTCATTCCGTATGTTTTCAGCAAAAACAATTCGGGATTAATAATAAATTCTATATTTGGTTTTAAAGGGGATTTTATCTCTTCTTATGGCGGGAATAATGATTGGGGATTCTATCGAACAAAGATTTTAGAAAATCCTCTTTCTGATAATTCATTAGCTTTTAGAGCTATCAAAGGATCTTTTACAGGTACAAATACTCCAAATATTTCAATAGGAGTCGATAAAGGTGATTCGCCAATTTCTTTTATAATTACACCAATTATTATAACATTATTACTCACGATAGTAATAAATGCCAAACGAAAAATCCGAGAAGATTTTTCAAGAGCTTTATTAAAATCTTATAATTACTTTGCCGATGTGAGAGACAATAGAATCTATACCGGAATTGCTTCATTATTTGTATTACTTTTTAGTTTAGCTTCTGCTGCAATTTTATTTTCGATTCTACTATTCTATTTTAAGGATAATATTTTCGTTGAAAAGTTAATTATCTCCGCAGGCTTGGGAAGTTTAACCAATACCATATTAGCACTTTCATGGAATCCTCTTTCGTCATTTATTGCTTTATTTATATTGGCATTAATAAAAACGGGAATAATTATTTTCATTATTAAGGCATTTTCTCTTCTTGTTAAAACCAAAGTTGGAATTCAAAAGGTATTTTATGTTGTTAGTTGGTCAATGCTTCCATTAACATTATTACTTCCATTGGAATTAGTGTTATATAAATTATTGGAAACGGGTATAGCAAACACCGCCATCTTTGTAGTTATTTGTATATGGTTTATTTGGGTCTTATTCAGAATTATTAAAGGCGTATATATTATTTTCGATACAAGTGCATTAAGAGTTTATGGTTATTCGTTTGCAGCTATTTTAGGATTTTTTGTTGTGTCTATTTTATACTTACATTTTTCAAATCAATCTGTTTATTATATCATAAACGTAATTAAACAGATTCAGTTAATGAATTATTAGAGGAAACATTTGTACCTATCGAGACTCGAGATATTCGGATTTAAATCGTTTGCAAATAAAACTGTAATAAACTTTACAAAAGGGATTACAGGAATTGTCGGACCAAATGGCTGCGGAAAGACAAATATAGTTGATGCAATAAGATGGTCTTTAGGAGAACAGAAAACATCCACTCTTAGAAGCGATAAGATGGAAAATGTTATATTCAATGGAACTGCCACCAAGAAACCAATGGGTATGTCGGAAGTATCATTAACTTTAGTCAATGATGCTGGTCTTCTTCCTACCGAATATAGTGAAGTAACAATTACAAGAAGGATATTCAGATCAGGAGAAAGTGAATATCTCTTAAATAAAAACATCTGTCGTCTTAAAGACATTACAAATCTTTTTATGGATACTGGAATGGGCACAAATGCTTATTCAATTATAGAACTTAAAATGATTGAGCCGATTGTAAGTGGAAAAGCAGATGATGTAAGAAAAATGTTTGAAGAAGCCGCCGGTGTTAATAAATACAAAGTCCGCCGAAAATTATCCTTAAAAAAGCTTGATGACGTTAAATTAGATTTAACAAGAGTCAACGATATAGTTGCCGAAGTTGAAAAAAATGTACGTTCATTAGAAAGACAAGCTAAAAGGGCAGATCAATATAATCAAGTTCAATCTATCCTTAAAGAGAAAGAGATTGATTTAGCCGAAAGAGAATATACACTTCATACTCTCAATAAAAATGAGATCGAAACGCAGATTTCCGAGTATTCTGTTTTACGTCAAGAAATTGATAATCAAATTTCAGATTCAGAATCAGTTCTTTTAAGTCTTCGTAATGATGTGATGAGTGTTGAAAGTCAACTTTCACAAAAAAGATTAGAAATAAACAAAAATACAGACGAGCTTCATAACGTTCAAAAAACAGTTTCTGTAAATGAAGAAAAATTAAAATCACTTAACAATACTATTATTCGTCTAAAAAATGAATGCACCGATTTTGAAAATCAGATTGAACGTAACGATGAATTAATAGAAGAAAATTATGAAACCTTAGCTGAAGTGGATTCAGAAATTTCTAAAAATAATAGTGATTCTGATAACAGTTTGCTGGCTTTAGAAGAGAAGAAAAAAAATCTTGATTCAAAAAAAATAGTTACAAAAGAATTGAATGAGCAATTTGTTACAATCGAAAAGAATTTACGAGATGGACAAAATCAACTTAAGAACAGTGAATCGGAGTTTGAAAAAATCAAATCAACGATTGAAAAATACAATATAAAAATATTAACTACTACAAATACGATTGCGAAAACAGTTGGATATATTGAAGAATTAAATAATGAAAAAGCAATTACAGTAAAGAAATTTGAAGATACAGAATCATTTTACTTCAAGAAGAAAAGTGAAAAAGAGAGTTTAGATAAAGAACTTAGTAGATTAAAAGACCAGGAAGTAGAAGAGCGAACTGCAATAGCTGCATTGAAAGAAAAAATAAATTTTCTACAAAACTTAATTACAAATTTAGAAGGCGTTTCTAAAGGTTCTAAAGTATTAATCGAAACCTCTAATTGGTCTCCTAAACAGAAATTCATTTTTGCTGATGTAGGAAATGCAACTGATAAATTTAGATATGCTTTGGAAGCAGCGCTTAAAAACGTTCTTAATAATTTATTAGTTGATAGTTTTGAAGATGTAAAAAGTGCAATTAGTTTTTTAAAAACCAATGATCTTGGCAAAGCTTCTTTCTTTTTGCTCAATAAAAATGTAACAAATAAGCAATCACTAATTGATCGACTTTATAAATTTAGCATTGGAAGAAAAGCAGCAAAAATAAAAAAAGAAACCGGTTTCATTAATTGGGCTTCGGGATTAGTTAATTCAGAAATCGAATGGCAGCCCTACTTTTTGAAAGTCCTTTCCCAGACAATTATTGTAGATAATTTAGAAAACGCTATCGAAATACATCAAAAGTTCCCTGAGTTCGATGTAGCAACTTTAGATGGTGATATTGTAAAATCAAATGGAATTATAGAAGCAGGTTCACTTCCAAAACTCGATGAGACACTTTTCGGAAGAAAAAAATTATTAGAAGACCTCATAGCTGAGTATCCCCTTCTTGAAGAAAAGTTAAATAATCTTAAAAGTGTAATAGCTTCTGTGGAAGAAAGAATTGTTTCCATTGATTTAAATGATATTAATGAATCGACTAAAGTATTATTAAATGATATTAATAATACAGAGAAGCAAATATCTCAATTTGAATTTGAGAAAAAGAAAGCTGACGAGGAAGTAGAAAACACTCAAAAACAGATTCAAGAACTCGCCGCCAGATCAAATGAACTTGATAACGAAAAGAATAGAATAACTTTATTAATTAAAGAAGTAACTGAGCAAAAGACTACTAAAACAAGCGAGATTTCAGAATTAGAATCAAATCTAAAGTTAATTGAAGAAGATTATAATTCTTTCTATTCTGAAATTAATACAAGTAAAATTGAATTAGAAAAACTAAAAGGACAATCATCAAACTTATCAAGTTCAATTCTTAGAACGAAAGAATCTATTAAACAATTAAGAACTGGAATTGATAAGCGGCAAGAAGATATAAAAGAAACCGAAGAAGAAATTGATGAACTTAAAGGTATTACCTACCAGTTAAATGATTCACTTTCAAAAATAAATGAAATTAGACACACACTTTTCAATGAACAAACTGAAATTGAGCTTCGCTTAAGAAATTTAAAAGAAGAATCAACGGAAAAAGAAAAAGCCCTTAGAGAAGTGCGAAATAAACGTCAAGAAATTTCCGATAGAATACATAATTTACAAATTAAGCATAATGAGTTAAGCTTAAGATTAGAAAATCTCGTAAATCACATTTTAGAAACTTATTCGCTCGAATTACAATTAAAGGAATATGAAGATTTAGAAACTTTTAATTACAAAGAAAGAAATCAGGAAGTAAATTCTCTTAAAGATAAATTAAAAAACATTGGACCTGTCAACTTACTTTCATTTTCTGAGTATGAAGAAGAAAGAACAAGAATGGAATTTTTCCATAAACAGAGAAATGATTTAATCGATTCAGAAAAAGATTTAATTAATACAATTAATGAGATTAACCAAACTGCACAGCGATTATTTATAGATACATTTGAACAGATTAGGACAAATTTCAAAACTATTTTCCAGACACTCTTTAATGAAGGCGATGAATCAGATATTACATTAGAAGATGGTGTCGATCCGTTAGAATCAAAAATTGAAATTATGGCAAAGCCAAAAGGAAAGCGTCCAACAAATATAGAACAGCTTTCGGGAGGAGAAAGAACTCTTTCGGCAATCGCTTTATTATTTGCTATCTATTTAGTTAAACCAAGTCCATTTTGTATCCTTGATGAAGTTGATGCACCTTTAGATGATGCAAATGTTGATAAATTCTCCAAGCTATTAATTGAGTTTACTAATAGAACGCAGTTTATTCTTATTACACATAATAAACGGACTATGGAAGCATCTGAAAACATGTATGGCGTAACGATGCAAGAGACAGGTATTTCAAAACTTGCTTCCGTTCAGTTTAATGATGAGATAGAATTAGATTAATGATAAACTCATTCAAAATATTTGTTGATTTTGATGGTACGATAACTAAAACTGATGTTGGTGAGCATCTGTTTCTCGAATTTGGAGATGCTGAAAAATGCAAGTTAATTGTACAAGATTGGATTGATAAGAAAATTACTTCTAAAGATACCTGGCAATTAATGTGTAATACGATTGAGAATCCTGATATCAAAAAGATGAATGAGTTTTTGGATACGATTGAAGTTGACGAGACCTTCTTTTCTTTTGTTAAATATTTCAGAGATGCAGGCAGTGATATTAATATTTTAAGTGATGGGTTGGATTATTATATCTCACACATCGTAAAAAAAAGTTTTACTGAAGAAGTGCCAATTTATTCAAATAAATTAGAATTTATTGATAATAAAATGATTCCTCAATTCCCTTATGGTGATGAAGAATGTAAATTTTGTGCAAATTGCAAAAGGAATCATATATTGAATTTAAGTGGAGATGAAGATTTCACTGTTTATATAGGTGATGGGTATTCAGATACATGTCCAGCGCAGTTTTGCGATTTTATCTTCGCAAAAAATTCTTTATTAAAGTATTGCGAAATAAATAGAATTACATATTTCCCTTATAATGATTTTGATGATGTATCAAAAAAGCTTATTGAGCTTAGCGGCAAAAAGAGATTGAAAAAAAGACATCAATCTGTTCTAAAAAGAAAAGAAGTTTATTCACAAGGATAATAATGAAAAAATTAGCAAAGATATTTTTTAAGTACAGAAGCTATACGCCAATTCCATTTGTTCTTTTGATGATAGCATTTCATGATGCTACTTTACTATCAATGATAATAGGTTTTTTAATGTTATTGATCGGTGAATCGTTCCGCCTTTGGGGTGTAAGCGTCGCAGGAAGCGAAACAAGAACAACCGGTGGTGTAGGTGGATCCTTTCTTGTTGTTACCGGTGCTTACTCTCATCTTAGAAATCCATTGTATCTAGGAAATATTCTTATTTATTTGGGAATCGGCATAATGTCAATGAGTCTTTTCCCTTATCTTCAAATTGCTGCACTTCTATTTTTTCTTCTTCAATATCATTTAATAATTCAAGAAGAAGAAGAGTTTCTTACACAAAAATTTAGCGAAAGTTATTTACAATTTAAGAAAAATGTACCTTCACTAATTCCATCAATTAGAGCATTTAAGAATCCTGGTATTGAACAGCCGGAGTATGATATTATGAAGGGGTTAAGATCAGAAAATCGTTCACTTCAGGCTATAATAATTGTAGTGTTGATAATTATTCTTCAATATTTAGTTAAAGCTATCTAATGACTAATATTCTGATTATAGCCGGTGAAGCTTCTGGCGATTTACATGGAGAGAATTTAATGCGTGAGATTAACGCAGTGGATAAGTCCATTTCTTTCTTTGGAATCGGTGGCGAAAAAATGAAAAGTGCCGGTTTGAAATCATTTTATTCTGTTTCCGATATGGCGTTTCTTGGTTTTTGGGAAGTTGTAAAGCATCTCCCTTTTATAAGAAAAGTTAAAAAGGAATTGATTGCGGCTGTAATTGAGAATAATATAAAAACCGTGATACTTATAGATTATCCCGGTTTTAATCTCAATATTGCAAAAAAATTGAAATCACTCGGTATAAAGGTGATTTATTATATCTCCCCACAGCTTTGGGCTTGGGGACAAAAAAGAGTAGAAAAAGTACGAACTTTGGTCGATAAGATGATCGTGATTTTTGAATTTGAAAAAGAGTTTTATAAAAAACATAGAATAGATGTAGAATTTTCAGGGCATCCATTAATAGATCGCCTCGAAGATTATAAATTATTATCAAAAGAAGATTTTTATACTAAAAATAATTTGGAACCTGCAAAAGAGATTTTACTTTTACTTCCCGGCAGCAGGAAACAGGAGATTAGCAGAATTTTCCCTAACGTTATTAAGGCAGCTGAAAAAATTGCAAACGAATTTAATATGCAGATTGTTGTTGCAAATCCAGATAATATTGATAAAGAATCTTATTCACAATTTGCCGGAAACGTGAGATTCAAGATTATCAGCGGTTATAATTATGAGCTTTTTTCTTATTCAAAATTCGGAATAATTAAATCAGGTACTTCCACAATTGAAGCAGCAATTTTTTTATTACCCTTTATTGTTGTATATAAGACTTCAGGGATTACTTATACGATAGGAAAATCCTTAATTAAATTGGATAATATTGCGATGGCGAATATAATTGCCGGTGAAAATGTCGTAGATGAGTTAATTCAAAAAGATGTGTCTGAACAAAAGATATATAAAACAGTAAAGAAATATCTCGATAATAATAAAATGTATGAAGAATTAAAAAATAAGCTTAGAATCGTAAAAGAGAAAGTTGGTATTTCAGGTGGCTCGAAGAAAGCAGCCGAAATTATACTCAAAGAATTAAATGAGAACTAACGAATTAAAAAAAAACGTACTCTTTTTTGCCGGTTTATATATTTCACGGTTTTTGATAAACGTTCTTTTACTTACTGTCAGAATCAAAATAGAAAATTCAGAGAATTTAGAAAATCTAATCAAGAAGAATCAAAATTTCACTGCTGTCTTTTGGCATGGAAAAATGCTGATTGGATGGCATTTATTCCGAAAGTATAATAGTGCTGCATTGATTAGCCCCAGCAAAGATGGGGATATCCTGACTAATTTGTTGTTGAATTGGAATTATAAAGTTGTGAGAGGTTCGAGCAACGACAGCGGTAAAGACGCCTTGGCTAAAATGTTAGATTTAGCTGAACAAAATATAAATTTAATTATTACTCCTGATGGACCAAAAGGTCCGGCTGAAAAAATGAAGGCAGGTGCGGTGGTTATTTGCAAAAAAAAGAAACTCCCCTTGCTATTGGCGGGTATAAGAATGGAGAAGAAAAAGTTATTAAATAGTTGGGATAGTTTTGAAATTCCGTATCCTTTCTCTTCTGTTACTGTTACTTACTCTAATCCAATTTGGATTGAAGAATCATTAAGCTATGAGGAGACGAATGAAATGATAATGAAAGCAGAAAATGAACTTAAGGAAATAAATAGTTAAAAGTGTTAAATATTCTTAGATACATATTGTCCCCATTCACACTAATATTTTGGATAATTGTAAAAATCCGTAATTCTCTTTTCGATAATGGGATTTTTAAGATTACAAAAGTGGAGGCTAAGGTTTTGTCAATTGGGAATTTAACTGTCGGCGGCAGTGGTAAAACACCAACAGTATTGAATGTTTCGTCTTTCCTAAAATCACAAGGATTAAAAGTTGGTGTTCTAAGCCGAGGTTATGGAAGAGACTCTAAAGGATATATTTTGGTCTCCGAAGGTAAGAAAATAAAAGTACCGGTAAATATATGTGGTGATGAAATTTATATGGCGGCTGATGAATTAAATATTCCTGCTGCAGTTTCAGAAAGAAGAGTAGAGGGAGCACAAAAATTTTTAAAAGATATTAATCTAGATTGTATTGTATTAGATGACGCATTTCAGCATCGTTGGATTTATAGAGATTTGGACATTGTGTTAATCGATCAACGGTTTTTATTGAAAGAAAGCAATTGTGAAAAGGCTCTCCTTCCATTAGGTCTTTTAAGAGAACCATTTAGCTCATTGAACCGCGCCGATATTATAATTATTAATAGAAAATTTTCGGATAGAATAGAATTACCTGACTGGATAAAAAAGTATTTAGATAATGAAAAACTGTTTTTTGCATCTTACGAAGCAATAGGTTTATTTGATTTGAAGACACATAAGTTTTTTGATATTGGCGAATTTCAAGGACAGAAAAGTTTAGTTGTTTGTGGCATTGCAAAACCATATTCATTCTTTAATGTTCTCGAAAAAAATAAGGTCGATTTTACAAATAAATTGATATTTACAGACCATCAAACATACACCGAAAAGGAAGTTCAATTAATAAGAAAAAAATTCTACGATACTAATGCTTTTTCAGTAGTTACAACTCATAAAGATGCTGTAAAGCTAACGAATTATTCAAAAGAATTGGACGATATAGACATCTATTATCTTAAGATTGAGTTAAAAATAGAGAACAAAGAAAAATTTGAAAGTATTTTAATAAACAAAATGTACAACAAAACTAATTAATTGCTGGAGGTTTTTAATGGCAAAAGGAAAAACACCTAAATACGTTTACTTTTTCGGCGGTAAGCGTGCTGATGGTAAAGCTGATATGAAAGCTTTATTAGGCGGTAAGGGTGCAAATTTAGCTGAAATGGTCAATATTGGATTACCTGTTCCTGCAGGTTTTACAATCACAACAGAACTATGTACTTATTATTATGGTAATAATAAGAAATACCCCTCTGAATTAAAGAAACAAGTACTCGATTCACTTGCAAAAGTAGAAAAAGAGATGGGAGCAAAATTCGGTGATGCAAAGAACCCATTACTCGTTTCTGTAAGAAGTGGAGCTCGTGCTTCAATGCCGGGAATGATGGATACTATCCTTAATCTTGGACTAAATGACAAGACAGTTGAAGGATTAATTGCTAAGACAGGCAACGCACGTTTTGCTTATGATTCTTATAGAAGATTCGTTGCTATGTATGGCGATGTAGTTCTTGATCTTAAACCGGTAAATAAACTTGATCACGATCCATTTGAAGTTCTTTTAGATAAAAAGAAAGCTGATAATAAAGTTAAAAAGGATACCGATCTAACAGCTGAAATGTTGAAAGAATTAGTTGCAGAGTTCAAGGCAGAAATCAAGAAAATTAAAGGCGTTGAATTCCCTGAAAATCCAATGGATCAATTATGGGGTGCTGTTGGTGCAGTATTCGGATCATGGATGAACGAAAGAGCAAACGTTTACAGAAAATTAAATTCAATTCCTGAAAGCTGGGGAACTGCAGTTAACATTCAGTCGATGGTATTCGGTAATATGGGTGAAGATTCTGGTACAGGCGTTGCTTTTACAAGAGATGCAGCTTCAGGCGAAAACGTATTCTATGGCGAGTATTTATTTAATGCTCAAGGTGAGGATGTTGTAGCTGGTACAAGAACTCCACTTCCTATTTCTGATCTTAAAAAAGATAATGCAAAACTTTACAAAGAATTAGACTCCATCCGCAAAATCTTAGAGAAACATTATAAAGATATGATGGATGTTGAGTTTACTATTCAACAGGGTAAATTATGGATGCTTCAATGCCGAGTTGGTAAGAGAACCGGTTTTGCTGCTGTGAAAATAGCTGTAGATATGGTAAGAGAAAAATTAATTAGTAAAGAAGAAGCTTTATTAAGAATTGAACCAAATCAATTAAATCAATTATTAAGACCTATCTTCAATCTTAAACAAAAATCACAAGCTATAAGCGAAGGTAAATTATTAGCAAAAGGTTTAAATGCCGGTCCTGGTGCTGCATCAGGTAAAGTAGCTTTCTCAGCTCAAGATGCAGAAGAAATGGCTGCTAAGGGCGATAAAGTTATTTTAGTAAGAATTGAAACTTCTCCAGAAGATATCAAGGGAATGAATGCTTCTGAAGGTATACTTACTGCAAGAGGCGGAATGACTTCACATGCTGCTTTAGTTGCTCGTCAGATGGGTAAAGTATGCGTTGCAGGTTGTGGTTCATTAAATATCGATTACCATAAACTTACTATGAAATCCGAAACAAGTTCTATTGTAGTAAAAGAAGGTGATTATATTTCGATAGATGGAACAACCGGAGAAGTTTTTGCCGGACAAATTGAAACAAGACCATCAGAAGTAATCCAAGTATTAATTACAAAAGAATTAGCTCCTGCTAAATCTGATGTTTATAAAACTTATAGAGATTTAATGACATGGGCAGATCAAACAAGAACTATTGGCGTTAGAACAAACGCAGATCAACCTGATCAATCAGAGAATGCTCTTTCATTTGGTGCAGAAGGTATCGGACTATGCCGTACAGAACATATGTTCTTCGGTGGTGATAGAATTCTTCATGTCCGCGAAATGATTCTTTCAGAGAATGAAGAAGGAAGAAAAAAAGCTTTAGCAAAAATTCTTCCATTCCAGAGAGAAGACTTTGAAGGTATATTTAAAGTGATGAAAGGTAAACCCGTAACTGTAAGAACTTTGGATCCACCACTTCATGAATTTTTACCTCATACAGATAAAGAGATTGCCGAAGTTGCAAAAGAGCTACGTGTTCCTGCTTCTAGAGTTAAAGAAAAAATAGAGTCACTTCATGAATTTAACCCAATGCTTGGTTTCAGAGGCTGCCGTCTTGGTATCCAATATCCTGAAATTACAGAAATGCAAGCAAGGGCTATCTTTGAAGCTGCAGTAAACGTTAGCAAAAAAGGTACTAAGGTAAAACCTGAGATTATGATTCCATTAGTAAGCACAGTAGAAGAGTTAAAACTTCAGGCAAAAATCGTAAGAGATACTGCTACAGCAGTATTTAAAGAGAACAAGAAAAAAATTGATTATCTTGTTGGAACAATGATTGAATTACCAAGAGCTTGCGTTACAGCAGATGAAATTGCTACTGTTGCAGAGTTCTTTAGCTTTGGTACAAACGATTTAACACAAACAACATTTGGTCTTTCAAGAGATGACGCCGGTAAATTCTTACCTAAGTACGTTGAAAAAGATATCTTAGCAAAAGATCCATTTGAAAGCTTAGACCAAGCAGGCGTTGGTAAACTTGTTAAAATGGGTGTTGATCTTGGACGTATGACAAGTGAAAACCTTAAAGTTGGTATTTGCGGCGAACATGGCGGAGACCCGGATTCAGTAGAATTCTGTCATAAAGTAGGTATGAATTATGTAAGTTGCTCACCATTCAGAGTGCCGATTGCAAGATTGGCAGCAGCTCGAGCAGCATTGATTTATAAACCTGCACCTGCAAAAAAAACAGTTAAAAAGGCAGTTAAAAAAGCAGTAAAGAAAGCAAAAAAATAAGTTATATGCGGGGAGGGATTTTCCTTCCCCGATTTTTTTAACTAAAGAGAATATAGGTGTATAATGTTAGAAGAAAAAATGAAACTGTCAGATTTTAAGTATAATCTCCCAAAAACTTCTATACCAAAATT
>Ga0172380_10004067_pt1 | contig 19254 bp, 19 predicted proteins | sample Leawe162metaG_FD_119747 | JGI IMG/M metagenome (GOLD analysis project Ga0172380, IMG submission 119747) | Leachate microbial communities from a municipal landfill in Southern Ontario, Canada - Leachate well 162 metaG | ecosystem: Engineered > Solid waste > Landfill > Unclassified | place... | reverse complement strand
TTTGAAGAAAGAAATTGCTTTCGAAATAAAATCAAAAGGAGATTTGAGAGATTTGGATAAGATGAAGAAAATATCAGGAAAAATAGGAATCGAAAAAAGCTACGTAATCAGCAAAGAATACGTTGATTTTGATGGTGTTGTTTTTCCGATGTTTCTTTAGGATCTTCTTGTCTTTAATCTAATCCTTACAAATAGGTGACTGGGGTGTGAAATGAGCTGTCTAAAAGATAAGCCATTCTCATCTATTTGAAATTACCCGCTGACTCAGCATGAGGTGCAGCGGGTTTTGTTTTTCTCTAGTTTTGTTCCAGGGGGCTCCGCGCGAAAAGAATCGCTAGAAATTCTCGATACCCAAAAAGGATAGAAGTAGCTTCTATGAGGCTACTCCTTCTCTTCAGGTTTCATGTGGATAAGCATGACTATCATGATGACGGAGAGGATGACGAAGAGCGTCATGATAGTGCCGATATAGAAATCTTTGAGAAACCAGGGTTTGTATTGGGAGATGCGATCATTGAGCTCGCCTAGATCCTGCCACCAGTGGTCATTGCGATAGACGGTGCGCATGGAGAGAGCCTCTCCGTTAAGTGGGGAGTTGGTTGCGGTATTCATGAAGAGCATGGACTTGTCTTCTTCCGGAATGGTGAAGAAGCGGAGATATTTCGTGGAGTCGCTCCCTGCCCGATATGAGAGGAGGAGACAGTATTTCTTGTCCTTGGAATCAGCGATACGGGGGAATTTGAAGAGATAGACATTGTCCGTATTGAGAAACGGTTTTTCGAGATTTCCTTCTGCTTGGATATTGGCACAGGTTTCATCGGCGAGCTTGGCGGTCATGATATCGCCGTCCTTGGGACCCGGTGTGCGGATGAGGATTTGGAGCTCGTCGAGATTATCGCGACTAGCGATGAATTTCTGGGAGAAGGTCTGTCCGGGGTAGATCTTTTGAATTTCACTCCGCTCGAGAGTCTTGGACTCCGGAAAGGAGATGAGCGCGGAAAACCGGAAAAATATCAGGATGACGGATATCCCGAGGAGTGTGAGGAGAATATTTTTTGAATTCATTTTGGGCATAATACGTTTCTTTAGTTTTCTAGCTTTCCAACTTTACAAACCTTATGAACTTTAAACTTAAAAGTAAAATCGGAGAATGATGACATTGAAAGTGAGATACATCATGAGGCTCATCATGCCGATGAGAATGGCGAGGAGTATCGGCTCGAAATATTTTTCTTTCTTGAACCAGGTAAGTAACGCTCCGAGTCCGATGCCGACAAGGAGAATATGCGAGACGAGGTTTGGCAGGAAGTATCGTCCGGGGGTGCCGAGGCTTAGTTTCATACCACCAACCTGAGTGAATACTACCCAGTCGATCGTTCGAATACCGAGCTGGAGCGCGACGATCATACCAATGAGGAAAACGACATATTTACGCGCAGGGAGAAATGTCGGATAGCTTTCCTTAAATTTTTTCGAAAAAAGAAGGATCCCGAGGCCGATGATGGCGATTGTCTCGATGATGAGGATGAGATTGGTGACATTGTCGAGTAGGGGATTTCGTACCCAGGAGAGAGTTCCCCAGTAGGTTGGGGAGGGGAGGATGAATCTGCTCCAAGTAATGGTTTTTTCGATATATTCCCACACTGATATGCTGATTTCTCCGAAGGATTGCCCTGTTATGAGGAATCGCTCGTGGAGATATAGGAGGACGTTAAAAAATATAAGAGCAGAGGCTCCGTAAGTGATGTAACGAAATTTCTTCCCATGCATTTGGACTTTTTGAAAGAGGATAAAGGCAATAAGTGCTGTGAGCACGACTACGAGAATATATCCAGTTCCTTTGACTTGGGTTGCGATTGCCACTGCTCCGATGAGTAGGGTGATATTTTTTAGCGTCAGCCCATTTTTTAGCGTCAGAACTCCCGCGAGTGTAAAGAGAAAAAAGAAGGGAATAAGTAGGACATCATAGTTGATGTTGGTGAAGTAGAGTGAGAATTTCGGTTGGAACGCGAGGATGGCCGTGAGGATGAGGCTGATTTTGGGTGACAGGCCGATAGTCTTTGCGATGAAATAGCAGAGAAAAACAGCGATTGTTCCGAGGAGTACGGAAAAAATTCGGATGAGATAGAACCGAACTAAAATACTCTGACCTGAGAATGCTTTTTCGATGAGGCTTGCGGTCTTATGATAAAATGGCGAGCTCCTAACTGCATCCGGTTCCTCGTAATTGATTGCTGGCCAGAGTCTTTGATTTATCTCTGTTTCATTTATCCCATCGGATGATCTGGAAAAAAGGATGGTATTGTAGATTTCCCCGCGTAGGATATCAGTATTTGTTGCTGTGGCAGTTTTTTTGATTTCTTCGGAGAATTGGTAAGTTTCTAGATCATCTTTATCTTTAGATGCCTCATCGAAGCGGTCCGATACTGAAAATGAAGGTTTGTCTGTGGGCTCGGAAAAAAACTGAATCGTGTTATAATGTCTTGCTTCATCCTGTCCGCCAAAAATCGGCTGAAGGGTCACCAAAAAGATACCTTTGAGAAAAAAAACAAAAAGGATGAGTGTGAGTATGAACCCAGGATCTTTGTATAATCCAGGAAATATCGTATTTTTCATATCCACATTATATCATATCAGCAAAGCCTCTAAATCTGCCGTTTTTTGGAATTTTTGATTGCCAGCCATCTTCTTTGTCGGTAAAATAGAGAAGCTAAGTATGTATTAATGAATTAGAATGGAAAATCGGACCCAGTCTATTTTAGAGCGATATGGGAAAAAAGTAGAGATAGACCTCTCCTATTTTATTGGAAATGGTTTTTGGGTTTTTCTTCGGCAGCTCCTAGCAGCCTTTGGTAGTGTCATTTTGTATGCGGTTTTTGTCCGATATGCTGAACAGGAGTTTTTTGGAAGCTATCAGTTTGTTCTGACTATCGTTGCGATTATTGGTATTACTGCTCTACCTGGGATGGGCGCGGCTCTTGTCCAAGCATCTGTACGAAAATACGATGGAACATATCGAAGAATGTTTTCTCTTATCATTAGAGGTAGTTTCGTTGGATCTGTTATCCTTGTTTTTTTAGCCACATATTTTTTTAGAGGTAGTTCTGAATTTGGATTTTCTTTGTTGTTGGTAGCCGCTCTCTTCCCTCTTTTCTCGGCTTTCTCTCTTTGGGACAGTTTTTTGCAGGGAAAGGAACGTTTTGATGTTATTGCAAAATATTCTGTTGTGCTTATTTTGGCACAGACTGTTTCAGTTTGTCTGGCTGTAATATTATTTCGAGAAAATTTGATTGCTGCTATCGCGATGTATTTTCTTGTAACGATTTTGACGAGCGGTGTTTTATATCTAAAGAGCTTACGATTTATTCAGAATGAGGTTGTTGATGATGAATCAATCAAGTTTGGTTTCTTCATGACGAAGGTGAGTGTTCTTGGAATAATAGCCGAGCAGATTGACAAGGTTTTAGTTGGACTACTCTTAGGCCCTGCAAATCTCGCGGTATATACTGTAATTTCTTTTTTTGGTGTAAAAATAAAAGATGCAATCCGTTCTTTTGCCTCGATGCTTGTGCCAAAGCTTACCCTCGAAGAGATGAATTTTCTGCAACTGATGCATCGTCACAAGAAGGTAATATTGATTATTGCTATCAGTGCATCCATTATCAGTGTAGTGTTTTTTCTTTTTGTGGACACTGTTAATTCTCTGATTTTTACGGATAAGTATAGTATGTACTCAGCTCTTTCTCGAGCATATGCGATTACTTTGCTACTGAGTATACCACTGACGGTCGCCGGCTATTATGTATATGCCAAACGAAATGCGTATGCCCTAATGCTTTCAAGTACAGTTTTTTATGCGCTCCGAATAGCAATGAATATCATTGGTATTTATTTTTATGGCCTTATTGGGGCTGTTGTCGCCTACAATCTTTCAATGATTGTACTTCTGTTTATTTATTGGTGGGGGATATACCACGAAGAGCATCTTATTTCTTTGCAACGATAAAATACCCACCCACATATTTTCCACAGAATGATTTTCGAACTACTTCTAATTCATCGGCGCGTTCGAGAAAATCGAGAATTGGATATATAAAAAAGCTTGTAAGCTTTATGAAGGTATTCGAGTGACGGAGTATTCCTTTGATCATGTCGAAACTGACGCTAATTCCAGTCCCCATAGCATAGCATTCTATAGCAGTGAAGCCAGTTTTTTCTAATACGATGCGCCATTTATCATTGGTCCATCTTTGGAAGTCATAGGGGTCGGCATGTATGCCATAAAGGAAGGGGGTAGATGCAATAAATATTCCTCCAGTCCTGAGTACTCGATAGCACTCAGAAATTCCTTTTTCTGGGTCACTTACATGTTCAAAGAGTTCGATTGCATTAACGACATCAATGCTATTGCTTTCGACATTATGCATGTCAGTTACATCGAGTACGATATCTGGATGAAATTCTTTTACAATATCTGCGAAGATCCATTTTTTCACTGATGTTTTTGGCTTTTTAAAATTTCCACGATCCCGCCCTCCTATGTCGAGTACCACACCAGTGTAGAGATGCCGATGTTTTTCGAGAATCGCATCAATCTTTTTTCTTCGATAACTGGTGCTGAAATATGATTCGATTTTTATCCGAAATTCCTTCAGTAAGTCCTTCATTTTCATAGTTCTTTTTTCTTGAGGATAATAATCCTGTGGTATGGGTTATCGATATTTATATAATTATCCACAACATCCCATCCACATTGCTCGATATCTTTCATAACTTTCTTATCAGGATTGGATTTCGTTCCTATTTCCCAGTAATGTTGTCCATCGAATGTATGGGATACTCTTCCATAGCGTAACTTTAAGGAGATGATGAGTTTATTGAAAAGAGGGAGTCGTAGTCGGATTGAAAAAAAGAGTGATTTTCTGTTGGTATCTGGAAGGGTGAGGATAATTCCATCCGTTACACCCCTTATTCTTTTTAGTGCCATTAAAAAATCATCGTATACGATATGTTCGAAAACCTCCGATGCAACCACTAGGTCGAATTTTTCTGGAAGGTCTCCAAGTTTTTCATCCGTAACGCTGAGCTGATAGTCTGGTTGGAGAGACTCATCAATGTCGAGTGTCTTTATGGAAAACCCTATTTTTTTAAGTGCAGCAGTGACCATCCCGGGTCCTGGTCCGATTTCTAGTATGGTTTTTGGTCTGATTTTTAATACCTCCCGAATGGTTTCTGAGTATGTAGACCAACGACTGATTGATAGATATGTATTTTCAGAATAATGTCCATCTAAGACTTGGACATTATAGTTTTTTTGTGACTTTTGCATAGATAATTTTTTGAATGGTATTAATGAGAACCCGCATTCTTAATAATGAAAAATAAAAAAAGGAACTAATATGGATCCAAACGATCAGTCTGCTTTGTGAAGTGCGAGTATCTAGTTGTCGCGGTTTGATTTTCAGGAAAAACGTGTAAAATTCCTGGCACATTTTTTCTGCGGTATTGGAATATTTTGGCATGCGTTCGAAGTACGCGTCATAATTTTCATACATTTTTAGAAGTGCGTCTTTGAAATTGTTTTTTTGAAACATTATTCCGTATTCATGGCAGTATTCTGGTAGTGCTCCAGATTCGAAAAATAGGACAGGGAGGCCACAGAGGGATCCTTCTATATGATGCATTCCAGCAGGCTCATTTCGTGTTGCTGTCAGGTAGATGTGATGTGCCTTTAATTCTTCAGCAAGTATTTTTGCTGAGAGTGGCTGTATGATGTTTGTATGTTCATAATGGATAGTGCTCGGTATATTACCAATGAAGGTGAATTCAAATTTAGATCGGATTTCTTCATCGCTCATGAGAAGTGTATCCAGTTCTTTATAAATATCATGACCCTTCATTGTATTTCCCCCCCAGTGATGAGTTACGATTCGCATCTTTGTTTTATGATCCCACTCCTCTTTTCCCTCCATATTAAAGATATGGGTATCAGCTCCATTTAGTATAACTTGTGTTGGGATATCTCGTCTGAATCCTTGTTGGAAGAATAATTCTTTCAACCAAGTAGAGATGAATACGGTCCCATCTACATATTTCCCAGCACGAATTAGCGCTTGGTTCATATAATTGGTATTTTTCCTCTCATCACATTCGTTGATACGTAGAATGATAGCAGTTTTTGGGTGCTTCAGTTGATAGATATGAGCATCGGTATAGGAGTAGGAAGAAATTTCTTGAAAGGGGAGTGGTGCGATATGCAATATAATATCAATATCCTCATCTTCGAGCGTATTCGTTACAGAAACTTTTTTTTGTAGAAGAAATTGCCTGAGTGAAGAGGCGAATTGCATGCCACCACCATATGGACCCTGAAGGAATTTTACGTTTAAACTTACTTTCATAGTTCTATTGTTTTTTAAATACCATAAGGATGCTATGTCCGCTGATAGGAAGGAATAAGAAATAAAAAAAATATAGCAGAGATTTTAAAAGGGGATTGCTACTTTTTTGGAGCAGATGAAATAGGTTTGTGATAACGGGTAAATTGATCTCATTTTTAAAGCCATTGAATCCATCAAGTGGTATGGATATTTGGGGTTTGAATCCATACTGTATTATATCCTTTCGCACTTGTTTGTGGTTTAATGCAAATTGATAAAAGCCATCTGGTTCATTATTGATATTTTTAAGAATGGGGTAGCGTTCAAATATGGCCTTGATCCTCCGGAGTGGGGACATATATGGAAAAGTGATAAAGAGATATCCTCCCGGCTTTATAACGCGGGACATTTCTTTGAGAATAAGGTCATAGCCCAAATAGAAGTGTTCAATGACACCAAGCGACCAATAGCCATCAAAGAAATTATTTGAAAATGGCATGTTGCGGACATCTCCCTCGCTCACATTGATTTCAGGGGTAGCCTTTTGGATTGCACTGATAATATTTGGAGCAAAATCAATTCCATAGGCAGAATATCCATGATGATGAAGTGAGTAGACGTATTGGCCTTTCCCACATCCTGCATCAATGATTTTTTTGTCTGCGCTTGGAGAAATGAATAGTTTTGTCACAAGTGAGACAAAATGATCATTTTTTCCGGATAGTATGTGCTTGCGTAGATTTTCATCAATCCAAAGCTTGTCCCAAAATTCTCCCGTAGCTTTTTTTTGGATATAAACGAGACGTTTATTTTTTTTGTCGTATTCCAATGACATAGATTGATTGATGTGTTTTATTTGCTGTTAGGCATTCTTTCTGGCGATTTCTTCAGTAACTCGCTTTATATCGGCATCAATCATCATTTTAACAAGTGTTTTGAAGTCAGTTGTCGGTTTCCATCCAAGTTTCTTTTTGGCTTTATTTGACTTTCCTTTTAGGACAAAAAGTTCTGCAGGACGCTTGAACCTAGCGTCTATTTTTACATATGGAGTCCAGTCTTTAATTCCTACATATCCGAACGCTAGATCAAGGAAGTCTCGAATGGAGTGATTCTTTCCAGTTGAGATAATATAGTTATCGGGCGTTTCCTGCTGTAGCATGAGCCACATAGCTTCAACATAATCTCCTGCGAACCCCCAATCTCTCTTGCTATCGATATTTCCAAGTCGGATTTCTTTAGCAAGTCCAAGTTTGATACGAGCTATCCCATCAGTGATTTTTCTGGTGACAAACTCTTTTCCTCGAATCGGAGATTCATGATTAAAGAGTATGCCGTTGGCGCAGAACATGCCATAGCTTTCGTTGAAGTTATTTGTAATCCAATATGCATAGAGCTTGGCTATCGCATAGGGGCTTCTTGGGTGGAATGGTGTCTCTTCAGTTTGAATTCCATTCTTATGACTATTTCCGAACATTTCACTCGTGGATGCTTGATAGAATTTCGCGGTTGGAGCAAATTGTCGGAGGGCGTTTAAAAGGTATAATGTCCCTAGGGCATTCACTTCCGTAGTTAGTTTTGATTGATCCCATGACGCTGCTACGAAAGATTGTGCAGCGAGATTATATACTTCGTCCGGACGTATAGTGCGAATGATATTCATGAGAGAGCCCTCATCGGTCATGTCACCAGAAACATAATCAATTCGGTCTGTTATGCCGAGATAATCAAGGTTGCTAAAATTCGGATTTGTATATCGGCGTATCAATGCGTAGACCTTGTAATCTTTTTCGAGCAAGAGTTTTGCTAAGTACGGTCCGTCTTGACCGAGTATCCCAGTAATAAATGCTATTTTTTGCATAGTGGTTAGATGTTAATTCTTTAATAAGTGCTTATACATTTTATCATAGAAATTCTGGACCATTTTTTCTGAAGAATATTGAGTTACTTCTTTGAGCGCGGCTGTAGTAATTGATTTTCTTAGTGCTGCGCTCTCAATTAGTTGTCGGGCTTTTAATTCTATCATTTTGGTATCGCCAGTATCAACGATAAATCCGTTGACGCCGTTGGTGATTATATCTGGTACCATGCCGACTCGTGTTGAAATGACGGGTGTTCCTGTTGCCATGCCCTCCACAATCGCTTTTGGACCACCTTCTTCTCGTGACGTTATGAGATACATATCTATCGCTTGGAAATATTGCGCAACGTGCTCATAGTGTTTCAAATAGGTGTGCGTATAGGGAATATTGTATTTATCAAGTCTATTTTTGACGTATCCTCTCGCTGGACCCGTTAAAACAATATGGATAGGATAGTCTTTTGCTAGTTTTTCAACAACATCACAAAAAATATCAGGACCTTTGATGAGTTTTGGTTCCAATCCATCACCCCAACCATTACCATCTTTTTGAAAGGATCCAATGAGGATTTTTTTCTCGGGAAGACCGAGGTTTTTTCGGAGTAATATTTTTTCATCTGAATTGATAGAATGGAATGTATTTAGATTTACATCAAGTGCGATTCGTATGATTTTTTCCGGGTTGGCGCCGTATTGAATCAGCTTTTCGCTGGTGATTTCGGAAGCTGTATGTAGATAATCTAATTCTTGATTGAGCGACGAAATATATTTGACACGATTCTTGTCGGCATCGCTTATATGGAACCAGGTAAGTATGAATCGATTGGAACCTTTTTTGCATCTCAGCCCATGTGGTCCAATAAGCGTATTTTCTGATAGGAAGTGAACGACTTTGTTTCTGAGCCCTATTGGGGTTGTAGCAATGCGAACGCTTGCCAGGTGATGTGTCTCGAGATATTTTTTGATTGTTAGGCATTCCTCATGGATGACCCAATCAAATCCCTCTGATATGAGTATTAGTTCTTTTTGGGTGAATATATTGCAAATGACATCAATAAAAATCTGTAAAAGTGCTTTGAGTTTTGGTATCATATTTTTTTCTTTACGACAGCCCAGATTTCCCCGAATCGGATAGTGAAGGATTCTATTTTTAGACCAGATTGACTCATCTCGCCCGTGAAGCTCTCCAGGGTATATTCCGTGAAATGCGTCGAATCACAAAAATAGAACATCCCAAGTGATTTTCGGTAGAGTGGCATCCAGTCGCGATCAAGCATTGGAACTCGGATAAGAAGGGTATCTGAGAGCTTTTGAATGTCTTTTAGGAAGGAGATACGATTCTCGATGTGTTCGAGAACATTGGAAAGAATTATTGCATCATATCGGTTTTCGAAGGGGTAGATGGTGGCATCACCCAGGATAAACTTAATGTTTGCCTGAGAATGGTTTCTTTTCGCGATTTCTATATTTGTCGATTCGGTGTCGATTCCAGTGACATAACCAGCTTTTTTGGCTATCTGGGATGCTACGAATCCGTTTCCGCATCCGATATCCAGGATTTTTGATCCAGTGGTGATATGATCCAAGAAGAACTCATAGTATCGCATGAGATGGTGCTTGGGATGTAGCCCTCCATTCATCTTTATAAGTAGAACATCGATAACCTTCCCGATGAATGTGTGAAGATGGAGGAGGAGCTTGATTCCTGTAATGCAGATTGACTTCATAGGTTAAAAAAAGAGTTATAGATACGTACCTCCCGTTGTAGAATTTTTTCCAAAGAAAAACCTTTAAGTACGGTTTCTCGTGCTTTTTTACCAAGGTTTTCTATTTGTGATTTGTTGGAAAGGAGTGAAAGCGTTTTTTCTTTCAAATCTTTCTTATTGCACAGTATACCATTTTTTTCGTTCTGGATGATAGTTTTTACTCCTGGGACATAAAATCCGATGACGGGAACTTCGCATGCCATGGCTTCAAGGAGAGATTTCGGATTTCCTTCATGGAGAGACGGGAATACGCAGATCCGGGATTGATTGTAATAGGCCGGGAGCATATTATTCGGTATTGATGACAAGTGCGTCAGGGATATACCGGATTGTTTGCTATCGGTGATACAACTTTCCCTTTCGGGCCCGTCGCCGATGAAGAGGATACGAAGGGGCGTATTCTTTGCTATAGCTAGTATGGCTCGATGATTTTTGTCTCGGCTCATTCGGCCGACATAGATGATGTCATATTTTTTTTCTGCCGTAGGGTCTTTTCGGAATAGCTCCGTATCAATGTGGTTATTATGGGTGACGATCTTTTTTGTGAGAAAGGGGTATTTCCTGATTAGTATATCTGTATTTTCCTTGGTTGGGATGAGTACCTTATCTGCCAGATGATAGGATAGATGTTCAGAGATGAAGTAATAAGCTTTGACGATTATTGAGAGTCCTTCCCTCTTAGCAAGTTCTGATCCGATGTACCCACTCCGTGCGATGAATATCTTTTTTGGGAAGAGGAGTTTTGTAATCGCGGCAGCAATCGATCCGGAATTCTGATTTGTTTTGATGATGTCACATGTCTTAAGGATGGAGTATCTGAAAATGGGGAGGGTCAATTCGTAGAGGAATGCGTGGAGAAATGATTTTGGTTTTTGCTTGAGTGGAATGATGATGATATTGGGCTCGAGCAGGTTTTTATATTTCAAATCGGTCTGATCTCCATAGGTGAAAAAATAGATTTTTTCGAAATATTCTTTGGCGAGCAGGTTGTAAAGTGCTATTTCTCGGGACAGAAAGCCAACGGAATCCCAGTTTTTGAGGGACCCATTGAGTTCGAAAAAAAATGAGAGAGTTGGTCGTGTATCGTTCATGATGAGTGCTTTTGTTTGAATCTTATGATGTGAGACTTGAGAATGAATGGAATGAAGAGAAATAAGATTAGTGAAGGGATGATCTTGTATACTTCCCATGCTGGGTAGAGGCGGTTCCAAATGGCCTTTACTCGGAGTTTAATGGATTGCCATTCTTGAAATTTGTTTTTCTTGTAAGAAACTCCGTTATGATTGAATCGGTATCGAAAAAGTATTTCCGGAAGATTCTGAACCGTCTTCTTTCTAGTAATCCGGAGGAGAAATTCATAATCTTCGGTGGCAGGCGATGTTTCTGAATAATACCCTTCGGTCTCCATGAGATTTTTCCGAAACATCCAGGTTGGATGGATGAGAGGATTGGTTATGAGGATGGAGGACTGTATTTTATCTGGAGTGGAGGGGGTTTTATTACTACCTATTATTTTTCCGTGTGAATCTATGATTTCCGCCCAACAACCTATTAAATCTGTTTCTGGATGACTCATAAGAAAACTGTATTGTTTTTCGAGCCGATTCGGGAGAGAGATATCATCGCTGTCCATTCTGGCGATAATCGGGGAACGTGCATGACGAATCCCTTTATTCAGGCTTTTTGCGACCCCGGAATTTTCGGTATTCCGTATGACGGTGATGCGCGGATCGGTATCGGAGAATCGCTTTAAAATTGATACACAATCCGCATCTGTTGAGCAGTCATCGATAATAAGCAGTTCGAATTCAAGGAATGTTTGATGGAGGATGCTTTCTATTGCACTCTGAAGATAGTCTTTCCTTTGGTTGTATACCGGCATGATGACCGAGATATATGGAGTCATAGATTTGCTATTGATTTGCATTGCGGTAAACAAGTATGTCTCCAAATGATGCCACGAGGGTGTAAGATGGTGGTATCAGTGATGTTCTAGTTGATGCTGGAATTGGAAGTGGTGACTGCCCTCCTAGTGTAAGGAGTTTATTTATAATTGCTCTTACGCTGTTGTTGAGTTTCCCTGATTGAAAGGATTTTGATTTTAGGGAGATGATATAATCCGGATTCTGTTCAGGTGGGATGATGTTGTTTCGGGAGTAGAGTTCCGATCCGAGACTAGATTGTCTGACAAGACGGGGAATATAGAGAGTATCGTCCGGAGTGGTGTTTTTGAGGAGGTAGGATTCGAAAGCCTTGTCTATGAGATAATTTGCCCGGGCATTCATGTTGGTATTGACCGTTAATGCATACAGAATATTCAAGAGTACAAATATGATACATCCGAAAATGATTGCGCCGATACTTATTTTATAGAGCATTGGCCTTATGGTAGTGTATTCTTTTATGAAGAGGATGACATGGTAGAGTCCAAATGCATAGATGGTATAGGTGATGGGCCAGAGAATGATTCCCGTTCGGAATCCAAACTGATTGAAGATGGTACTGCTGATGAAAAATATCAGCGAAGCGGTGTATATTGAGAGTATTTTATATTCTTTTTTCCAATAGAGAAGAAATAATATCCCCATAAAGGGCAGGATGATTACCCAATGAGGGAAAAACCATCCGAAATATGCTATCCGTAAGGTCTGCATCCGGTTATCAAGATAGGATTCTGTTGATTTTGATGTGATAGTTGTCTCTTCCTGTGAGACTGCTACTGCGGGGTTTGATTTTTTTGTGATGTTATAAGATACAATCGTATTTGTGTCAGCTTGAAACTGAGAAAGAATGAAGGCTGCTTTTGGAAGGAGAGCACGCATTCCATAGGGGTCACTTTGCCCTTTTTCAGCCATGACAAAAGATTGTGTCACTATGGATAGGGACCCGATTATAAGAATAAATAATGATTTTCTGGCTGTGTGCCAGATAATTTTTTTTTCAAAAATAGACTGAATTCCGGTATATATTATTGGGATAATAAGGAAGTACCCACTCATAGGATGTGTACCAATGAAAATTGGAACCAAGAAAAAGGTTGTCCAGAATTGATATTTCGGAGGCTGATCTTCCATGACGAATGCCATGATGCAGAAGAATAGAAGTATCATGAAAAAACTTGGCACCACCCAATAAAATCCATGAATTTCTCCGCTTCCATGATAGAGGGTTAGAGCAAGGATAGCGAGCGATATTATGACGGGATTTTTTGTGAGTGACCTCAGAAAGAGAAGGAGTGCTCCAGCAAGGAGTATTGTTCCAATATAAAAGCTTGCCTCATACATTTTTTCTGGGGAAAAATTCAGGATGCGTGCGGTACCTCCAAGGATAATCCGGTAGGAAAATTGGATATAGCTTGAGTAATTACTAACGAAAGCCTGCTCTTGCTGATTGCAGAGAAATGAATGTGGACAGGCGCTTGCGGAGGCGATGGTAGAGATATAAGAGTATGAATCATCAGGCTCTGGTGGTGTGGCTCTATCTTGCCAGAGGATAGATACCAGGAGAAGCTTCCAAATAAGAAAGAAGCTCATCGCGAGGATGATGAGTTGATGTTTTTTTAAAAATGCTAGGGTTGATTTTTTCATGGTCTGAGAGATTCTAGTGTTGATAGAAAGTTTGGAAGTGTATTTTCCCAGGAAAATTTTTCTTGCACGCTCCATTTGTGTTGCTCGGCAATCTGGTGCTGTTCTAAGGAATTCCCAACTGTTATTTCAATAGATTTTCGAATGGCATCGGGACTCTTCAATGGGATAAGTGTGATTGATTCAGAAATTTCCCTAGTGCCACCGACATCAGTTGCTATTGTTGGAATGCCACAGAGTGAAGCTTCGATGACAGTGGTTGGAATTCCTTCAGAATGACTTGGATTTATGAAGATATCCGCCCCCTTGAGTATGCCTATGGTTTCATCCCATGGCTTTGATCCAAGAAGGATGATATTTTCTTGTAGACCTAGAATCTTTATTTTTCTCGCATATTCTCCCGGAGTTTGTTCATCTCCGACAAGGAAGCATACCCAGTTTTTTAGAGAGAGCCCTGTGAGCGCCGATAGGAGATCATCGATTCCTTTTGACGGAATAATCCGCCCAATATAAAGGAGCTTTATTTTTTCTGAGTGGCCTCCCCAGACATTTTGGTTGATAGGAATTGATTGTATTTTTTTGATATTGAAACCACGATAGATAACCGTTGATTGGATTTCCGATGCGAGAGTTTGTATAAATTTTTGTACGGAATGTGATACTGCGATGATTGCATTTGCTCGTTTCAGAACTCGTTTTCCAATCATGTGATCATACAGCCATGCTAAAAATGTGATAAGGATATTCTTTGACTGGACAAATGATGATCCGTGCTCGATATGAAGCCTTGGTATTTTCAGTGAATGCGCTAGAAACATCCCTATAAGTGAAGAGAAAAAGAATCTCGTGTGAGTGATAATGATATCAGGCAGGTTATCCTTTTCGGTCTGAAGAATTTTTTGAAATTGAGACGTCCAGAATTTCGGGATTGGGTAGTTGTGGATGAATTCGAATGCGGGATAGGAAATGACCCTAAAACGGCTGGGTTCCAAGGGTGATCCTGATGGTATATCAGCAGTGAGAATAGTGATTGTGTGACCAGCTTGACTGAGGTGTTCGCTCAAGTCTTTTGCATAATATTCAACCCCGCCTGCATGAGGCGGGTAGAATGGCGTCAGCATGAGTATATTCAACTGCTTCATGTATTTTTGTGATGCTTGTGAATTTCCTGGGAAGCATTGGAATTGAGTCTAGTGAGATGTCTATCGATGATATCCAGTTTTATGTATAGGCGGAATATAAGGTAAAACAGTATCATGATCGCGATAAAGAACATTGCATCGGCTCCTCGCTGAAGACCAAATAATATAGCTGTTTTATCGGCTATTCTGGGGTAGAAGGTGATTATCAGTACGGAAGACCAGATGAGCATCCAAAAGAGAAACTCTCCATAGCCGATAGCCCGGTCTTTAAAGCGAAGAACGGCTCTTGACCCTACAAATACAACAAAGATAATGGTGAGTATCTTCAGTGTGATCATATTTATTTACATTAGTTTTTTTAAGAGGATTTTCAGCCCCATTCGGACGAACCCCAATGAGGATTGCCCTTTCATTTTGGAATAGTCTGTATAGAGAATTGTAACGGGACACTCAGAGTATCGAAGACCCCTTTTGTTTATTTCATCGATGATATCGGAAGCATGTTCCATACCTCGGTGAGTGATGGAGATCGATGTGTATGCTTTTTTACTCAGGGCCCGGAGGCCATTGTGAGTATCGGTAAGATTTATGCCGGATATCATGTTAGTGAAGATAATTCCAAGCCTGAGAATGATTCTTCGGAAAAGTGGCATATCACATTTCACCTCAAGAAAACGCGAACCAAGTACGATGTCAGCTTTTCCATCAAGGATTGGCTGTATGAGTGCTCTAATATCCTTTGCTTGATGTTGACCATCAGCGTCAAAGGTAATGATGACATCCGGAGAATATTCTTTCGAAAGATATTGTAATCCTGTTTCAAGCGCACCTCCTTGCCCTCGGTTGATAAGGTGTTTCATAACTTCTGCGCCATTCTGTTGTGCTGCACTAACAGTAGCATCTTTGCTCCCATCATCAACCACGAGTACTTGTATGTATCCATGCAACTTAAGGTCAGTTAAAACAGACGCAATGGTCTTGTGTTCATTGTAGGCAGGAATAAGTATCCAGATATTTTTTCCCATAATCTTTTAGTGATTCTTACTGAACCAGTCGGTTGTCTTTTTAATTCCATCTGAAAAAGTTATAGTCGGAGTCCATCCAAGTTCTTTTTCGGCTTTGGAAGAATCAAGAGAGCTTGTTTTCTGCTCCCCTTGTTTTTCAGGTCCGTGAATTGGTTCAATAGTTTGATTAAGGCATTGAGCGATTGCCTTAAAGACACTATTTACAGTCGTTTCTTTTTCGGTTCCTATATTATATACGCCCGTCGCATCCAGGTGTTCAAGGGCGAGTAGATTAGCATTAGCAACATCTTCGACGAAGACATAGTCTCTTGTTTGAAGTCCTGATCCGTTAATTGTAGGGTGGTCGCCGGTGAGGAGCTTATTTGTAAAAATAGCTACAACACCTGCTTCGCCGTGAGCGTTCTGTCGGGGTCCGTAGACATTCGCATATCGAAGAGATGTAAATTTTAGTCCGTGTACCTGATGATAATAGTGGAGATATTTATCCACAGTAAGCTTTCCTATACCATAAGGGGAAACAGGCCATTCAGAATGACTTTCTGAGGTTGGTCGGGAGTCTGTTTCGCCATAAATAGCACCGCCACTTGATGAAAAGATAAATTTTTGAATCCTATATTTTTTACTAAGCTCTATGAGATTTAAGCTTGCGAGGATATTTATTTCTGCGTCGATAACAGGCCTCTCTACAGATTTTCGTACATCTATTTGTGCTGCGAGGTGATAGATAATATCAGGCGTTTCTTTGATGAAAATTTCTTCGATATGAGGAAAATCAGCTATATCTACTTGAATCAATTTGGCTTTTTTATGGATATTTTCTTTCTTTCCAGACGAAAGGTTATCTACAACGACGACGTCGTGATTTTTTGCAATTAACTTATCAACTATATGTGAACCGATAAATCCAGCTCCTCCGGTGATGAGTATTTTCATAACGTTTGTCTATAAATAAAGTTTTTTTGGCTTTCCATAGGGGTATTATAATGCGATTTTCAGAAGCTGGCAATGAGGCATAGGAGCGGGATACGATGCTCTCGATATTTGCCACGAGGCTTATTCTCCTTTAAAATAAGGGTACAATCATATTAAATCAAACTATGGATGAAAAACCGTATCTGTCGGTCGTTGTTCCGTTGTACAACGAAGAGGGAAATGTAAAGGAATTGCATCGCCGTATCGCGGAGAGTCTTCGGAAAATCGGACGATCGTTCGAGATTGTTTTCGTCGATGATGGATCCCGGGACAAGACACTTGAGATGTGCCAGGGACTGACACCGCTCAAGCTCGTGGTGTTTCGGAAGAACTTCGGTCAGACCGCCGCTTTCGATGCTGGGATCAAGGCTTCAACGGGAGATATCATCATCACTATCGATGGTGATCTTCAGAATGACCCGGATGATATCCCACTTCTCTTGGAAAAGATAAACGAGGGGTATGATGTGGTTTCCGGATGGCGGTTCAAGCGTCGCGACAATCTCATGAAGCGTTTCTTCTCTCGTGGAGCGAATATGCTTCGGTCTATTCTCGTGCATGATCAGATTCATGATTCGGGATGCAGTTTGAAAGCGTATCGCCGTGAATGTTTCCAAAATATCGATCTGTTCGGTGAAATGCACCGATTCATCCCGGCACTCCTTCAGCTCGAGGGATTCCGTGTTGGTGAGGTGAAGGTGTCGCACTATCCGCGTCTCCATGGCGTTACCAAATACAACTGGAAGCGCGCCGTGAAGGGATTCGTCGATATGATCGCGATTTGGTTTTGGCGGAATTATTCGTACCGTCCGCTCCATCTCTTCGGAGGCGCAGGCGTGACTCTTTCGATAGTAGGCTCGGGAATCCTCTTGTGGATGCTCGTAGAGAAAGTCGTTTTCCATGCTTCTATCGGAGAGCGACTCTGGCCACTCGTCGGTATTTTCTGCGTTCTCATGGGGGTACAGCTCTTCATCGCGGGACTGCTCGCCGATATTCTCGTGCGGAACTACTATCAGGTTCACAAGCGGATGAATTACACCATCCGTGAAACACGGATACAATAATTAAATAAAACATGGAGCATAAAACATGGAACAGCTGATATTTGTTCTATGATCTATGCTTCATGCTCTATGAAGATATGAAACTCGCATTCATCGGGACGGGATATGTCGGATTGGTTACAGGGGCTTGTATGGCGGAACTCGGGCATCATGTCGTGTGTGCCGATATCGATAAGAAGAAAATCGCGAAAATCAAGAAGGGTATCATGCCGATTTATGAATTGGGACTTGAAGAATTGGTGGAGAAGAATGTGAAAGAAGGAAGACTCTCGTTCACTGCTTCCATCGCTGATGCGATGAAATCTGCTGAGGTGGTATTCAGCGCGGTCGGAACACCAGAGGATAAGAAGACGGGGAAAGCGGATATGCAGTATGTGCATGCGGTGGCAGAAGCTTTTGGCAAGAATCTCAATGGATACAAGATCCTCGTGAACAAATCGACGGTGCCGGTCGGGACGGCTGATGCGGTGAGGGATATCATCATGCATGTGGCAAAAGGAAAACATGAGTTCGATGTGGTATCAAACCCAGAATTCCTTCGTGAAGGAGCGGCGATCAAGGATTTTCTCAACCCGGATCGAGTAGTGGTAGGAGTATCGTCCGATCGAGCCAAGGAAATCATGGAGAAGATTTATCGTCCGATAGCCCGTGCGGGGCGACCGGTGATGGTGACGGATATCCGTTCCGCGGAGCTCATCAAATATGCTTCGAACGCGTTTCTCGCGGTGAAGATCACCTTTGCGAATGAGATGGCGAATTTCTGCGAGCTTGCCGGTGCGAATATCAAGGAAGTAGCGAAAGGAATGGGAGCAGATAGTCGTATCGGTTCACGATTTCTCTATGCTGGTATCGGTTATGGTGGGTCGTGTTTCCCGAAGGATGTGCAGGCGCTGATGGAAACGGGCAAGGAACATGGTTTCGATTTCTCGATTATCAAGGCGGCTGACAAGGTGAATGATGCACAGAAAATGCGTCCGATTGCATTGTTGAAAAAGCAGTACAAGAATCTGAAGGGGAAGACGATCGGCATTTGGGGATTGTCATTCAAACCGCGCACCGATGATGTACGCGAAGCTCCGGCCCGATATATCATCGAAGAACTTCTGAAAGCAGGCGCCAAGGTGAAGGCATTCGATCCGGTGGCGATGGAGAGTTTCAAACTTTCTTTCCCTGATAAGCGCGTGAGGTACGTCGAAAGCGCGTATGACGCCGTGGAAGATGCGGATGCGCTCGTCGTCTGTACCGAGTGGGATGAATTCCGAACGGTAGAATATTCCGATCTCGCCTCCCGTATGAAAGAGCGTGTCATCGTTGATGGCCGCAATATCTTTGAACGAAAAGAAGCCGAGAAGGAGGGATTTACGTATTTCGGCATAGGCGTATAGCCCATGCCGAAAATTTCTAATTTCTAATTTCTAATTTCTAATGAAGGTATTGTTTTTGAATTACGAATATCCGCCATT
>Ga0172380_10004066_pt1 | contig 19254 bp, 21 predicted proteins | sample Leawe162metaG_FD_119747 | JGI IMG/M metagenome (GOLD analysis project Ga0172380, IMG submission 119747) | Leachate microbial communities from a municipal landfill in Southern Ontario, Canada - Leachate well 162 metaG | ecosystem: Engineered > Solid waste > Landfill > Unclassified | place... | reverse complement strand
CTGCACCCTGAACGGGCCGGCCGTCCAAAACAAAGGCATGGCCCTCTTCCCGAGACCGGTGAACGGCCTGTATTGCATGCTGTCCCGCCAGGACAACGAAAACATCCGGATCATGTATTCGGACGACCTCCACTTTTGGTATGAGTCGAAGATCCTGCTGCGCCCGACCGAACCCTGGGAATTCATCCAGATGGGCAACTGCGGGTCGCCGATCGAAACCCCGGCCGGCTGGCTGGTCCTCACGCACGGGGTGGGGGCCATGCGCAAATACTGCATCGGGGCGATCCTTCTCGACCGCGACGACCCCTCGCGGGTCATCGGACGGCTGAAGGAACCGCTGATCAAACCGGAGGCCGAAGAACGGGAGGGATACGTGCCCAACGTCGTCTACACGTGCGGATCTCTCGTCCACAACGGCACGCTGATCATCCCCTACGCCATTTCGGACTCGATCTCGACCGTGGCAACGGTGCCCGTGGATGAGGTCATCGCGGCGATGGCCCGCGTGTGAGCGGGATCCCGTCCCCGGGGACCAGGAGCGGGATCCCGCCCTTGACCGGATAAAGGACCCGCCCGTCCTCGCTGACGAGGCCCTCCGCCAATCCGGAGCCAAAGGCGTCGAGATCTTCGCGCGAAGCCGACCGCAGGGGCTGGCGCGTCACCGGGCAGCAGAGCAAAGCGATGAAATCGTCCCCGATCATGGTCGCCGCAATCGCGCGTCACACGTTGGCTTCGAGCCACGCCAGCACATCCTTGTTATGATGGGCCATGTAGAAGCGCGAGAGGGCGATGACCACGAGACAGTCGTCCTCGTCGATGAAGGGTTCGAGCTTCGCGAAGATGTCCTTGGGATACTCGTCCGTGGCGACGGCATACACGGTTTCAGACAGTTGGACATAGTCGTATTCCTGCAGGACGCGGGCAAAACCCTCGTAGTCCGTCGTGCTCGGGTCGCTCTTGAGGTGATAGGTGATGAGTCTGGCAGCCATGACTTTCAGGGGCGTGTCCGGGACATTAGCGCAACAGGAGGGAAATTGCCACAAGTTAGCCGAAAAATTAACTTGGGGTCAGTGTGGAATGGAACTTAAGGCGGTTTGGGGATGATTGGGGTAATCGGACTGGAAGTTTGCGGCGGGAGCGGGTATCGGTCGTCGTGTGCTCCCGCAAATTTTTCCGCTGCTGATTGTCGCGGGCATCGCCCTGGTGTTCCTTCGCCGGGCGGTCCCGCTCGCGCTCTCGAATCCCTGCGGGTTTCCCGCGGCCCGCTGGAGATGGCCGGAAATGGCGTTCACCGCCGGGCTCGTCCTGTTTTTTCTTGTGATGGCGGCGGTTCCGTCCGGGCGTTCCGCCGGGCGGGTCGACATGGGGTCGCTGGGGGCCAGCCTCGCGCTTTATGCGGCCCTGATCCTCCTCGTGGCGGGTTTTCTGGTCTTCCGTGATTTCAACATCCGCGAGATTTTCGGGCTCCGGGCCTGCGGATGGGGCTGGCGCGTCGTTGCGGGCTGGCTGTTGATGTTTCTGCCCCTCGTCTATTTCGTTCAATCGCTCACCTACGCGATCAGCGGCCCCGACCAAAGCCCGCAGGCGATCGTGGATTTTCTCATGAAAAGCAGCGGATGGCAGCCGAAAGCGGCTGTTTTCGGGATTGCGGTCTTCGCCGCGCCCGCGACGGAGGAGCTGATTTTCCGCGGTTGCCTCTACGGGATCCTGCGCCAGTCTGGCGGGCGGGTGCCCGCGATCCTGGTTTCGTCCGTCCTGTTTGCCCTGATCCACGGCCACCTGCCATCCCTGCCCGGCCTGCTCGTCCTGGCGGTTGGCCTGGCGTTGGTTTACGAGCGGTGCGGGTCGCTTTGGGCGCCGATCTCGATGCATGCCGCCTTCAACGCGCTGACGATCATCGCCGCGATTTGCTGGCCGGATCTGCCAAAATAACCCAAAAGCTCAGGGTTTGAGCGGGTAGTGGTGCCACTCGTGGCCGCTTTTTTCGAGGAGGTGGTCGGAGGCGGCGGGCCCCCACGTCCCCGAGTCGTAATTGGGGAAGTCGCGCGCCGGGAGGGCCTGCCAGACATCGAGGATGGGGGTGACGATCCGCCAGGAGGCGTCCACGCTGTCGTAGCGGTGGAAGAGTGTCGTTTCGCCGATCATGCAGTCGTAGAGGAGGGTTTCGTAGCCGGTCGCGGCCATTCCCTCACCGAATTCCTTGTAGGAGAAATCGAGCGGGACGTTGACCAGGTTGATGTTCGGGCCGGGGCGTTTCGCGTGGATGTCCATCGTGATGCCCTCGTCCGGCTGGACATGCAGGACCAGGCGGTTCGGCTTGACGTTGGCCTGAAGATCCTCGCCAAAAAGGAGGAGGGGAGTGCGGCGGAACCCGATCACCACCTGGGTCGTGTGTTCCCTGAGCCGCTTGCCCGAGCGGATGAAGAACGGCACCTCCGCCCAGCGCCAGTTCTCGACGAAGAGCTTCATCGCGACAAACGTCTCGGTGTTCGACTGGGGGTTGACGTCCGGCTCCGAGCGGTAGGCCGGCACATGTTTTCCGCCGATGTTTCCCCCGGCATACTGGCCCCGCACGGTGTTCGAGATGACGTCCTCCGGCTGCATCGGGCGGATGGCCTCGAGCACCTTGACCTTTTCGTTGCGGACGCTGTCGCCCGAGATCGAGCTCGGCGGTTCCATGGCGATGAGGGAGAGGACCGAGAGGATGTGGTTTTGGACCATGTCCCGGAGCACGCCCGAGTGGTCGTAATATCCTCCGCGCAGTTCCACTCCGAGTTCCTCCGCCACGGTGATCTGGACGTAGTCGATATACCGCCGGTTCCAGATCGGCTCGAAAATCGAGTTGGCGAACCGGAAGACCATGATGTTTTGGACGGTCTCCTTCCCGAGGTAATGGTCGATGCGGTAGATCTGGGATTCGTCGAGGTGCCTGCTGAGATTCTCGTTGAGGGCCCTGGCGCTGGCCAGATCGCGCCCGAACGGCTTTTCGATGATGACCCGCCGCCAGGCCTCTGGGGTTTGCGCGGTGAGCCCTACCGCGCCAAGCTGGTCGACCACCTTCGCGAAGAAGGTCGGCGACACGGCCAGGTAAAAAAGCACGTTGCCCGGGAGGCTCCATGCCGTCTGGGCCTCCGCGATCCTGGCCTCCAGCTTTTTGAAGGTCTCAATGTCGTTGAAGTCCCCCTGCAAATAGTAGCTGCGGTTGCGGAAATCCTCCCACTCGGCATCTTCGACCGGGCGCGTGGCGAACTCCTTGATGTCCGCTGTCATTTTCGTGCGGTAGCCCTCGTCATCACCGTCGCTCACGGCCACGCCGATGACGGCGAAATTCTGCGGGAGGAGGCGGAGGACCTTGAGGTTGTAAAGGGCTGGGAGGAGCTTGCGCTTCGTCAGATCGCCGGAGGCACCGAAGATGACGATCGTGCAGGGGTCTCCGGGACAGTTGTGGCCGGTGAGCGGTTGGTCGGGCATATTGTTTGCGGGGCTGTCGCGGGTTTTGTGTTTTCCGGAAAGCGGGGGGGGAAACGGATCAATGGCCGCCCACGCTGGCTGTTTTGTTCTGCTTCGTGAGGTTGATCAGGTCTTCGGTGACGCGCAGCGTTTCGTTGCGGATGGGGTCCGGCTCCGGGGGCTTGGGACCGTCTTTTTTTTCCTCTGCGGCTTCCTCCGGGTCGTCCACGTAGTGTTTTTCGCGGTCGCGCTCGTAGGCGACGGGCTCGAGTTTGTCGCGCTTTGAGCGGACGTCATCGAGCGTGAGCTGCCAGACTTCCGCGTTGACGAGCGGGCCGTGCCGGGCGCGTTCCTTCTGGCGTTCCTCCTTGCGCGCCTTGTCCTGGGAGAGTTCCTCACGGCGGACCTTTTCGTTCAGGGAGAGGCGGTTCTCGGCGATCCGCTCGCGCAGGCGCTTCATGTCCTGGCTCACGTAGGCGAATTCCGGGTCCGAGGCGATACGGGCCTTCGAGTTCGCCTGCAATTCTTCCAGGAAGAGAGGGGAGGGCCATTCCACGAGCTTTTGCGGGGCGACCTCGTCATACTCCAAGCGGTTTTTCAAGGACCCTTCGCCGATTTCGACGTTGTCGGTCCGCGAGGGAAGGACGATGTCCGACGCGACCCCGTTAAGCTGGGTCGAACCGCCGCGGACGCGGTAGAATTTGTTGATCGTGAGTTTGAGGGCTCCCGCATCGGCGGCACCCAGGCTGAAGAAGGGCATGACCTTCCCGATGTCGAGAACCGTCTGCACCGTGCCTTTGCCGAAGCTCCTCTCGTCCCCGACGATCACCGCGCGCCCGTAATCCTGCAGCGCCGCCGCAAAAATTTCGCTGGCCGAGGCGCTCAGGCGGTTGGTGACCACCACCATCGGCCCACTGTAGGCGATTCCCGGGTTGGTGTCGCTCGACACGGTGATCTTCCCGTTGGAATCCTTGACCTGGACCACCGGCCCCTTCGGGATGAACAGGCCGGTAAGGTTGATCGCCTCTTCGAGCGAGCCACCACCGTCCTTTCTGAGATCGACGACGAGCCCTTCGATGCCCTCCTGCTTGAGGCGGACGAGGAGCGCCGCAATGTCTTCCGTCGCGCTTTTGGCCGCCCCCTCGCCGCTCATGTTCGCGTAAAACGCGGGGAGCGTGATCCATCCGATGCGGGTGGTTTTTTGGTTCGGGCCCTGCACGTCGATGACCTCGGCCTTCGCCTCCTGGTCCTTCAGCTCGACCTTGTCCCTGGTGATCTCGACGATATGCCGCTTCGAGGGGTCCGGGGCGTCGCCGGGAATCACCTGCAGGCGGACGACGGTGCCTTTTTTCCCACGGATTTTTTCCACGACCTTGTCGAGTTTCATGTCCACGACGTCTTCGAACTCGTCCTCTCCCTGGGCCACGGCGGCAATCCGGTCGCTTTCCTTGAGCCGCCCGTCGCGGTCCGCCGGCCCGCCCGGGACGATTTCCATCACGCGGGCGAACCCGTCGTCGTTGCGAAGGACGGCCCCGACGCCCACGAGGGAGAGCTTCATGGAGATGTTGAAATTTTCCATTTCGCTCGGGCTGAGGTATTCGGAGTGGGGGTCGTAGCTCTGCGCCAGGGCGCTCAGGAAGGTGTTCACCACATCGTCGGGTTCCATTTCGCGCACGTTCCGCAATGCCTGGTCGTAGCGCTTGACGACGGTCTGCTCGGGCGGGCGGGGTTTGAATTCGTTCAGGTTTTCCTGGAGCAACTCCGCCGCGACGCGCTGGGCCCAGAGCTTGTCCGCCTCGGCGGGATTTTTCGGCCACGGGGCCTTCTGCCGGTTCAACTGGACAAACCCGGAGTCCGGAGCCGCCGGTTTTTTTGCGGCCAGTTTCCTGTTGCTGGCGACGCGGTCCTCGACCCGCTCCTTGAAGCGGGCAAAGATTTCATGCGCGGGCGAGAGGTCGCCGCGAAAAATCGCGTCGTCCAGGTCGGCGGCATATTTTTTCTGGAATTCGTCCACGTCCTGCTGCGTGAAGTAGAGCTTGTTGTAATCCAGCGCCTCCAGGTAGGTGGTCAGCAGCTTCGCCGACATCTCGTCGTCGAGTTTTTTCCTGCTGTAGTGGGCCTGTTCCAGCCACCGGGCCACCGCGAGGGCGACCTGCCCGGAGTCCGGCGACGTGGCCGCCCGGGCGAAATGCGGGAGGGGGATTGCGAGCAAAATCAGCGCCGCCAACAGGGCCTTGGAAAAGTAATTACTCATGGGTGCCGCGAAAACCTTGCAGAGCCCGGCGGGAAAATCAAACATCGTCATCAACTTTCAGACCATTCCCAGATGAATCAGTTCAAAACATTTACCGGCGGCCCCCTCGACACCAACGCATTTTTCCTGGAATCCCCCGGCGGGAACATCCTATTCGACGCCCCGCAGGGGGCCGACGAGCGGTTTGCCGGGGAGAAGGTGGACTGGCTCCTGCTGACGCACGGCCATTTCGACCACACGGCGGATGCGGCGGCGATCAAGCGTCGGCATGGATGCCGGATCGGCTACCACCCGGAAACCACGCCGATGGCGACCGACCCCGGGTTTTTCCGGAGGATGGGATTCGCGCTCGAAATCGAGCCATTTTCCGCAGACCGGCTTCTGGACGAATGCGACGGATGCGAGGTGGCCGGAACTGAGATGCGCCTGTTTCACGTCCCCGGCCACTGCCCCGGGAGCCTGTGTTTTTTCCTCCCGGAACCGCTGGTCCTGATTGGCGGCGACGTGCTGTTTCGGGAGGGGGTGGGGCGTTGGGATCTCCCCGGCGGCGACGGCCCTCTCCTGTTCTCGGGAATCCGCGAAAAACTTTTTCCGCTGGCTCCGGAGACCACCGTTTATCCCGGGCATGGTCCCGCCACGACGATCGGCCACGAACGCGCCCACAATCCATACGTGGGGGGCTGATTTTGCTTGGCTCGATTTTCTTTGCTCGACACAGGAAACGGCCCAAGTTACTTGGTAGACACCATTCCCCGCCAATTTATGCCGCGTTATTCCTATGTTGCACTTGATGCCCGAGGGCAGGAATCCTCGGGAGTTATCGAAGCCGAGTCCCAGAACGACGCTGTCGGCCAGCTGAGGCAGTCGGGGTATTTTCCGAAAAGCATCTCGGAGGAGGGCAAAGGGCCGAAGCCCAGGACCAAGGCCCCCGCAAAGGCCCAGTCTGCGGCCAGGAAGGAAATCAAGATCAGCATCCCCTTCCTGAAAAAAAAGACGATCAAGCCGAGGACCCTGATGATTTTCACCCGGCAGCTCGCGACGCTGATCGACGCCGGCCTGCCCCTGCTCCGAGGGTTGACCGTCCTGGCCAAGCAGGAGCCGGATCCGGTGCTCAAGGGAGTCATCCTGAGTTTGGCGGAATCCGTCCAGGGCGGGGGGACATTCTCCGAGAGCCTCGCCGGCCACCCGAGGATCTTCAACAAGCTTTACGTCAACATGGTGAAGGCCGGCGAGCTTGGCGGCGTGCTGGAACTCGTCCTCCTGCGCCTGGCGGAATTCCAGGAAAAGGCGCAGAAAATCAAAAACAAGGTCGTGGCGGCGATGTTCTATCCGATCATCGTCCTGGTGATCGCCATTGTGATCCTGGCGTTTCTGCTCGTCTTCATCGTCCCGAAATTCGAGGCGATTTTTGCGGACATGCTCGGGGGCAAGCCGCTTCCCGGCCTCACGCAGTTCGTGATCGGGGCCAGCAACATGGTGAAGGACCACTCGCTGGTCATCGTCGGGGTCATCGTCGTTTTTGTCATTCTCTACAAGATCATCGGGCGCACGAAGAAGGGGATCCATGTCATCGACACCGTCAAGCTCAGGGCACCGCTGTTCGGCGACCTGACCCGCAAGAGCGCGATCTCGCGGTTCACCCGGACGCTGGGAACGCTCGTGACCAGCGGCGTGCCGATCCTGCAGGCCCTCAACATCACGCGCGAGACCGCCGGCAACATGATCATCGCCGACGCGATTTCCAAGGTCCACGACAGCGTCAAGGAAGGCGAATCCATTGTCCAGCCTCTCGAAGTCAGCGGGGTTTTCCCGCCCATGGTGATCAGCATGATCGACGTGGGCGAGGAGACCGGCCAGCTCCCGGAGATGTTGCTGAAGGTGGCGGAGGTCTACGATGACGAAGTGGACAACGCGGTCACCGGTCTCACCTCGCTGCTCGAACCGGTCATGATCGTGTTTCTCGCAGTCGTCGTGGGGACCATCGTCATCGCCCTCTTCCTGCCGCTCATCAGCATCATCACCGGCATGCAGGCGCAGACATGATGAAGAAAGTGTTCAGTGGTTCAGTGTTCAGTGTTCAGGGAGGAGGCCCCTCCGTGGGGGGGCCGCTTCTTGGTTTCGGGCTGAAAACCGAAAACCGAAAACTGAAAACTTCTTTTGCTTTCACCCTGCTCGAGCTTCTGGTCGTCATCGCGATCATTGCGATTCTCGCGGGTCTGATCCTGAGCACGGCGGGTTTCATCCAGAAAAAGGGCGCGATGGCGCGCGCGGAGGCTGAGATCGCCGCGCTCTCAGCGGCGCTGGAAAGCTACAAGGCGGATAATGGGGATTACCCGACCAATGCCAATTCCGGGGTGGCATCCAACTCGCTTTACGGGGCGCTCTCGCCGACTTCTGGAAAAGTTTACTTTGAGTTCAACAAGGGCATGACGAGTTCCCTCGGCGTTGTGGATCCCTTCGGAACAAACTACGGCTATAAATATCCCGGCGATTCCAACCGCAGCGGCACGAACTTCTTTGATCTTTGGTCCACTGCGGGCGCACCGGCAAACTCGAACGCCTGGATCAAGAACTGGTAGGGGTAGCCCGCCAAGCAGATGACATCCCTATCGCGCGACAGGGCCTGTTTGTAGAGGCCCTTGTGTCAGGGGCCTGTGGAAATTCGACAGGCGGTTGGCACAACCGCCTCCACAACATAACCCGCAATCCGTTGGGGGGGCTTACAGGAGATTTGTTTGAAAGGAGAACGGGCGCAGTGCCCGTCATTGACTGATCACGGTTTTCCATGTCCGACGAAATCGAGCAATTCCTGGCCCACCTGGCCACCGAGCGGGGGCTTTCGACGAACTACCAGTCGATCGTCCAGCGGAGCTTGGAGACATTTGCGGAATGGGCGTCCGCGCGGGAGTTGACCTTGGGGGGGATCGAGGCCGGGCACATCACGGAATTTCTCGCGTTCCGGAAGCGTTCGGGTTTGCAGGCGGCCTCGGTCCGGCTCGACGCCGTGGCGATCCGGATTTTTTTCCGCTTCCTGGTTTCCCGCGAGGGTTGGGCGCGGAATCCTGCGGAGACCCTCTCGCTGCCGCGTCCGGAAAAGCACCTGCCGGAGACTTTGAATCCAGAGGATGTGCGAAGGTTCATCGAGAGTGTCGGGCAGGGCGATCCCCAGGGGCTGCGGGACCGGGCCATGCTCGAGCTTCTTTACGCGAGCGGCCTGCGGGTTTCGGAACTCTGCGCCGCCCGCCTCGAGAATCTGGATCTCGATGAGGGGTTCATCCGGGTCACCGGAAAGGGAAACAAAACCCGCATGATCCCGGTCGGGGCCCCCGCGATCACTGCCCTGAGAAGGTATCTGGAGTCCGCCCGGCCCGCGCTCGTCAAGCCGAAGACCGGAGCGGAGGTCTTTCTCTCGATCCGGGGAAGGAAGCTGACCCCGCAGAGGATCTGGCAACTGGTCAAACAGTATGCGGCGCGGGCGGGGCTCGACACCAATGTTTTTCCGCACCTGCTGCGGCACAGCTTCGCGACGCACCTGCTCGGCGGAGGAGCCGACCTGCGGATCATCCAGGAATTGCTCGGGCATGCCGACATCTCCACCACCCAGATCTACACCCACGTCGAAAAGAGCGGGCTGAAGGCAGTGATCAAAAAGTTTCACCCCCGGGGGTGAGGCGGGAGGCTGCTCCCATTGTAGAGGCGGTTGTGCCAACCGCCTGTCTGGGGTTCAGGCCCTTGGCACAAGGGCCTCTACAGCATGCCCGATCTGGCGTTGTGTTTCGGGCCATCGGTCCGATTTGCATCTTTCGGAGATTATCCCCCCCTCGGATTGGAGTGAGCCCGCGATTGTTGACGCGGGTGTCGACAAACTGGCAGGCTCACCCATCCTTGTGATCGAGCAGAAAAAGAAAAACTACCGCAAGCTGGTTCTGCCCATCCAGGCCGCCGTCAGCATCGCCCTGCTTGCATGGCTTTTCACGAGACAGGATTTTCGGAGCCAAATCACCTCCGTTTTGTTCGCCGCAGACGTCCGCTGGCTGCTCGGCGGGTTTTTCCTCGCCGGTGTCGTCCAATTCCTCTGCCTTCTGCGCTGGAGGATCTTTTTGAAAATGGCGGGGGTCGAGATCGGGTTTGCCGGGTCGGCGTCGGTTTTTTTCGCCGGGCTGTTCTGCAATTTGTTTCTCCCCGGAGGTGCGGGGGGGGACGTGGTCAAAATCGGCCTGCTCGCCGCCGGGGGAAAAGATGTCGGGAGATCCGCGATGTCCGTGCTCATGGACAGGCTCTGCGGTTCGGTCTCCATGATCGTCCTCGGCGGGGCCCTCATGTCCCTGCAATTTTCTTGGCTCTCCCAAAGCCCCGTCGTGTCGGGGCTGGTCCGGTCGATCTCCATCTATCTCTCGGCCTTGGGTGCACTCATCGCGTTGACGGTTTTTCTCTCCGCAGGCGGAATTGTCGCGCGGCTGCCGACGCGCTGGCCGGGGCGCAGCCGGCTGGCGGAATTCGCCGGGGTCTATTCCCAGTGCGCCGTGCGATGGCCGGATACCCTTCGCGCCACCGGCATCTCCCTGGCGATGCTCGCCCTCTTCTTTCTCACCTATTTTTGTTCGGGCCGCGCTTACGGCGTGGACATCCCTTTGTCGAAGTTTCTCGCGCTGATGCCGACGGCGGACATCATTTCCGGGCTTCCCGTGAGTCTCGGCGGCCTGGGGGTGCGGGAGAACCTCTTCGTTTTTCTGCTCGGAAACCTCGCGTCGGTTCCGGGGCCGGTCGCCGTCTCGGTCTCGCTTGGCGGATACATGATGTCGGCGGTGTGGAGCCTGCCGGGCGCGTTCTTCTGGCTGGTGAGAAGGGAGGGGTTGCCATGACCCCCGCCAGACGGGCGGCGGAGAGGTTCCGGCACTCCCGGTTTTTGCACGGTTACGCCAAAGGCAAGGCGTCATGGGATCCCGCCTATGCCGCCGCTGCCACGCTGCTCCGGGAATCCCGCTTTCCGCTGCTGGACATCGGATGCGGGATCGGGCTCCTCGCGGCCTATCTGCGGGAATCCGGATGCCACCAGCGGATTCTCGGCATCGAACCCGATGCCGCAAAAATCCGGATGGCCGCCGCGCGGGTCGCGGGGGCGTATCCGATGGTGGAATTCCAGGCCGGTGACGCGCGCGCCCTCCCGGAGTTCGCCGGGGACATCGTGATGTTCGATGTCCTCCACTACCTGGAACCCGCTGCCCGGCGATCCGCGCTGGAGCAAATCGCATCGCGCGTCGCGCCGGGAGGGCGCGCGCTGATCCGCACCACGTTCCGCGACAAATCCTGGAGATACCATGCCACGCTGCTCGAAGAAGCGGTCGTGAGGGTTTCCGGCTGGATCCGCGGAGGGGGCTGCCACTTTCCGACCAATGACGAGGTGGCCGCCCCCTTCCTCGGCCCGCAATGGGAAACCACTGCGAAACCGATGTGGGGCCGGACCCCTTTCAACAGCTATCTCATCGAGGCCCGCCGCCTTTCCCACTTTGCCGGTGGGGAGACCTCGCCAACCAGGCGGCCCGGGAGGCCGCTCGGTGGACTGCTGAAAGGCAGCCCGCAGCGAGACGCCGGAGGGTCGGCGCGAGTCAACTGATCGGCATCCGTCGGGGGAAAGTCGGCGGGCTCGGCGAGCCCGCCCTACCGAATCGCGGACGTGAGAGTGCCCACTGTTTTATCCCATCGTGCGACAGGGATTTCTGTAGATTGAAACCGATTGCGTTGTCGATGAGGAACATTCTTGTGTGCCGGAAAATATTTTCCCGTGAAGCGGCGGTTCGTTCTTGTCGTGGGCGGCTGTTCGCGGGAACAATCCGCCGGTTATGATCCCTGTCGCCATCGTTGGAGCCAACGGCTACTCCGGGGAGGAGCTCTGCGCGATTCTCTCGCGGCATCCTTCCGCGCGGGTTGTCGCCGTCACCTCGCGCCAGCATGCGGGGAAAAGGATGGGGGAGGTTTTGCCGCGGCTGGCGGGGCGCGGGGATTTTTCCGGCCTGGTGTTCGGCGAGCCGGATGTGCCCGCGCTCCTGGCGTCGGGCGCGGAGTTTTTTTTTCTGGCATTGCCGCATGGCCTGGCGGCGGAGTTCGCCGCGCCGCTTTTTGAGGCGGGGCGGAGGGTGGTGGATTTGAGCGCGGATTTCCGCCTGCGGGACGCGGCGACATACCGGGAGTTTTACGGGGGGGGCCACGGGGCCGAGCACCTGCTTCCGCAGGCTGTTTACGGCCTGCCCGAGCTGTATCGGGAGGAGATTTCGAAAGCCGGTCTGGTGGCCTCGGCGGGGTGCTACCCCACGGGCATCCTGCTTCCGCTCGTGCCGTTGCTGAGGGCGGGCCTCATCGCGGCGGACGACATTTCCGTTTCCAGCGCCAGCGGGGTGAGCGGGGCGGGGCGGAAAGCGGAGGCGGCGCTGCTTTACGGGGAATGCAACGAGAGCCTCCGGGCGTATGGGCTCCCGAAGCACCGGCATCTTTCCGAGATCGAGCAGGAGCTTTCGCTGGCCGCAAGGAAGCCGGTGGTCATTTCGTTTGTCCCGCACCTCGCGCCGATGACGCGGGGGATCCACACGACGATTTTCACGCGGCTTGCGGGCGGGGTGGCTGCGGGAGCGGTCCTTCCCGCTTTGGAATCCGCGTATGCGCGGGAGCCGTTCGTGCGGGTTTCGCGGAACCTCCCCGACACGAAAAACGTGAACGGCACGAATTTCTGCGACATCTCGGTGCGGCATGACGGGCGGGCCGGGCGGCTCGTCCTGCTTTCGGCCGAGGACAACCTGGTCAAAGGCGCGGCTGGACAGGCGGTGCAGAATTTTAATTTGATGGCCGGTCTGGAGGAGACGGCGGGACTTATATGAACAAGATGCGAAAAATTCATGGGGGGGTCTGTGCGGCGGAGGGATTTGTTGCCGGGGCCACGGGCTGCGGGATCAAAGCGGGCAATGTCACGCGCGATGATCTGGCGGTCATTTTTTCGGAATCCGCCGCCACGGCCGCCGCCACGTTCACGACGAACAAGGTGAAGGCGGCCCCGGTGCGGATTTCCGCCGAGCACCTGCGGGCGGGCCGCGTCCGCGCCGTGGTCCTCAACAGCGGGAACGCCAATGCCTGCACGGGTCCTACCGGCATGGCCGATGCCCGGGCGATGGCGGCGGCGACGGCGAGGTCCCTGGCGCTGAAAAGCTCCCAGGTCCTTGTCTGCTCGACCGGGCGGATCGGTGTCCCGATGCCGATGCCGCCTGTCCTCGAGGGAATTTCCGCCGTCAAGCTCACGCGTTCCGGCTCGGCCAAGGCCGCGAAGGCGATCATGACGAGCGATACCTTCGCCAAGGAAATCGCCCTCGAAGTCACCACCCATGACGGGAAATTCCGGATCGGCGGGCTGGCAAAGGGGGCGGGGATGATCGATCCGAACATGGCGACGATGCTTTGCGTGGTGACGACGGACGCGATCGTTCCGGCGGATGCCCTGCGCAAGGCGCTGCGCGATTCGGTCGAGGATTCGTTCAACCGGATCACCATCGACGGGGACATGAGCACGAACGACACGGTGATTCTCCTCGCCAACGGCGCGAGCGGGATTTCGCCGTCCCCGGCGATCTTCCGCAGCGCGCTCGACCTGGTCACGCGGTCGCTGGCCCGGATGATCGTCGAGGATGGCGAGGGGGTTTCGCGTTTTGTCGAAGTCGAGGTCCGCCGCGCGGCGAGCCAGGCAGACGCCCGCCGGGTGGCGGAGGCGATCGCCAACTCGACGCTCGTCAAGTGCGCCTGGGCCGGGGGCGATCCGAACTGGGGCCGCATCCTCGATGCCGCCGGCTACTGCGGTGCCAGGATCAAGGAGTCCGTGACGGATATTTATTACGATGCGCTCCCCGTTGCGGTGAACGGGGTGGCCTCCAGGACCCAGGTGAAGAAGCTCCGGCAGATCGCGGCGAAAAAGGCCTTCCGCGTCACGGTGGACCTCAAACTCGGCAAGGCCTCGCATGTCGTGTGGACAACAGACCTGACGGAGGAGTACGTCCGTCTCAACCTCGGGGAATAAATGGGCGGACTTCTGACACCCGAGGCACGTTCCGAGAGCCTGATCGAGGCGCTGCCCTACATCCAGGAATTTCGCGGCCACACGTTCGTGATCAAATACGGCGGGGCCGCGATGGAGGAGGACCAGATCGTGGAAAAATTCCTGCGCGACGTCGTCTTCCTCGAGGCGGTCGGGATCAACCCGGTCCTCGTGCACGGCGGGGGCAAGGCGATCACGGCCAGAATGCGCGAGGCCGGGCTGAAGGCGCAGTTCGTCAACGGGCTGCGTGTCACCGACGGAGCGGCCATCCGGATCGTCGAGGCGACATTGGACGGCGAGATCAACCCGTCGATCGTCAGGCTGCTGCAGGAATTCGGCGGGCGGGCGGCTGGGTTTTCCGGGAAAACGGTTTTTCAGGCGAGGCCGTTGCCGCCGCAGACGAACGAGGCCGGCGAGGCCGTCGAAATCGGGTTCGTCGGCGAAGCCGCCAGCATGAATGCGAAGGAAATCCGGGCCGCGATCCGCAAGGAAATCGTGCCGGTGATCAGCCCCATCGGGGCTGCGGGAGACGGCACGGTGCTCAACATCAACGCGGATGTCGCCGCAGCCGCCCTGGCGGCGGAACTCAAGGCAACGAAGCTCATCTTCGTCAGCGACGTGCCGGGGATCATGCGCGACCAGAACGACAAAGAGTCCCTGATCCCGTCGGTCACGGCCGGGCAGGTGGAATCACTCATCAAACAGAAGGTCATCGCCGGCGGGATGATCCCGAAAGTCCTCTCCGCCGCAGCCGCGCTGAAAAAGGGCGTGAAAAAAACCCACCTCATCGGTGGCCATGTCCAGCATTGCCTCCTGCTGGAAATTTTCACGAACGCGGGCATCGGCTCGGAAATCCTTCCCTGAAAGCGGCGCGGCTCCGCCGCCCGCTTCCCGTCGAATTGAAAATTCAAATCCTCACGATTTTTCCCGAAGTGTGCCGAGCCGTCCTCGGAGAGAGCATTCTCAAGCGCGCGCAGGAGAAGCGGCTTGCCGAGCTCGAGGCCCTGGACCTCCGGGAGTGGACCTCCGACAAACACCGGAGCACGGACGACGCGCCTTACGGGGGCGGGCCGGGGATGGTGATGACGATCGGGCCGATCGACCGCGCGCTCACGGGGCTCCGCAGGCCCGGCACCCGGGTGATTTTCCTCTCCCCCCAAGGGCGGCGATTCACGCACAAGGTCGCCGAGGAACTTTCCCGGGAACCGCACCTCATCCTTCTGTGCGGCCATTACGAGGGGGTGGATCAGCGGGTGTGCGACCATCTGGTGGACGACGAAATTTCGATCGGGGACTATGTTTTGACGAGCGGCGTCCTGCCCGCGCTGGTCGTCACCGATGCCGTCGTCAGGCTCATCCCGGGCGTCCTCGGCGACCTCCGGTCCGCCGCCCAGGATTCCTTTGTCACCGGCCTGCTCGACCACCCGCATTACACGCGGCCGGAAAACTACCGGGGCTGGGAAGTCCCCGGGGTTTTGCTTTCGGGAAACCACGCGGCCATCGAAAAGTGGCGCAGGGATCAGGCCGGGAAAATCACCCGGGAAAAGCGTCCGGACCTCACCTCCCGGGACGTGGGGTAGCTGCGGTTTCCGGGTTAAAGTCAGAGGCTCGGAGGAGCCGGGAGGACCGAGATCGTTTCCCCTTCGCGGAGGGCATGCGCCTCCTCGACATAGTCCAGCCCGGACGTGAAGACCGGCTGTTGCGGATACGCGGACAGGGCCGGGAAGGTGCGTTTGGCGAGCGCGTAAAGTTCCGCGACCGTGGCCTCCGGCGAAAGGTCGGGGCACCATTCGTGCCGTGCCGCCAACTCGCGCAGGATGTCGTAGAATTCGACCTTAACGCGCATAGCGCCGGATCCCTTCCTCGTTGAGGACGCCGATGAACGGGAGGTTGCGGTAGCGTTCATTGTAGTCCAGCCCGTAGCCCACCACGAATTCGTCGGGGATGTCGAACCCGACATAGTCGGCATCCACCTGCCGGGCGCGCCCGACATTTTTTCGGAGGAGAACGCAGACGCGCAGGCTGGCGGCCGCAGCCTCCTTTTCGAGCCGGCCCTTGATCGAATGGATTGTCAGGCCGCTGTCGAGGATGTCGTCCAGCAGCAGGACGTGACGGCCCCGCACGTCGGCCAACTGGGTCTGGCGAAAATTGATCAGCCCGGTCGTCTTCGTCCCGTGGTAGCTGGACACGCTCCACCCGTCCACTTGCAGCGGCAGGGGAATCCGGCGGAGGAGGTCGGCCATGAAGATAAAACTGCCGTTGAGAATCGCGATGACGGTGAGCTCTTTGCCGGTGTAGTCCCCGGTGATCCGGTGGGCGAGCTCATCGAGTCGGGCCAGGATCGTGGACTCGTGGTAAAGGACCCTGGCAATATCGGAGATCATGGCGGTTGGAGTGCGAGGAGCCCTAGTGTTGTCCGCCCAACGGATTGCCGGTTATGTTGATCGGGAGGCGGTTGTGCCAACCGCCCATCGGTTTTCCACAGGCCCCTGACACATGGGCCTCCACAACAAGCTCTGTCGCGCGGCAGGGATAATATGTCATCTGCTTGGCGGACGACGCTAGGGTCTCCGGAGCGATTTTTGAACGGCGTAGGAATTGTCCATGATGTCGTGGATGCGCTGCGCGGGCAGGACGCGGCGGCCCGAATAATCGAGGTTCCCGTCTTTGCCGATGACGGCGACCGCAAACCCATTGTCCGCCTGGAGATCGTAGGAGAGGCGCGGCCCGTCCGCGGCCGTCACAAACGGGATGTTCGAACGGACGACGCCGGGGGCCTGCGAGAAGGCCGCCACGCAAACGATTTTCTGGGCGGCGAGGCGCTCATACATCTTCTGCAACTGCCCGACCTGGGACCGGAACGCCCACGAGCGCGGCGAATCGGCCACCAGCACCACCACGGGCTGGCCGAGAAAGGCCTTGGAACTCTTCTTCGCGCCGGTCGAGTCCACCCAGAAATATTCCGGGGACGGGCGGACCACATCGGCACCCAGGGTGCCTGCCGCAAGGGTGAGAAAAAGGATCAGGGATTTCATATTTTCATCAGTTCCGCTTCCTTGGTGGCGGTGTGCTTGTCGAGTTCGGCGACGAAGCGGTCCGTGAGTTTCTGGATTTCGACTTCCGCATCGCGGAGACCATCCTCCGTCAGGTCGCCTTCCTTTTCCAACTTTTTGGCCGCGTCCATGGCGCTTCGCCGACAGGAGCGAATCCTGACGCGGCCTTCCTCCGCAAGTTGTTTGACCGTCTTGGCGAGGTCGCGCCGTCGCTCCTCGGAGAGTTCCGGGATCGGGATGCGGATGATTTTTCCGTCCACGACCGGGTTGATGCCGAGGCGGGACTCGTTGATCGCGCGCTCGATATCGCGGACGGTGGAAGCGTCGAACGGCTGGATGACGAGAAGCCTGGGTTCCGGCGCGGAGATCAGGGCGAGCTGTTTGAGCTTCATCGACGAGTCGTAGGCCTGCACGTCGAGATTCTCGACCAGTGCGGGGGAGGCCTTGCCGGTGCGGATGGAGTTGAACTCGTGCATCATGAACTCGACCGCCTTCTCCATGCCCTCTTCCGCCTCGAAAACCAATTCGTCGATGCTCATTCCGCGCCCTCCGGTTTGTCCGAGACCAGGGTCCCCACTTTTTCCCCGACGATCGCCCGCCGGATGTTGTCCGGATCGTTCATGTCAAAAATGATGATCGGCATGCGGTTGTCCATGCAAAGGCTGAAAGCGGTCGAGTCCATCACCTGGAGCCGCCGCGCCAGGGCCTCGCTGTAGGTGATGTGGGCGAAGCGTTTCGCGTCCGGATTTTTTTTCGGGTCGCAATCGTAAACCCCGTCGACCTTGGTGGCTTTCAGGATCACCTGCGCGCCGATTTCGTTCGCCCGGAGCGCGGCCGTGGTGTCGGTGGAGAAGAATGGGTTTCCGGTGCCGGCGACAAAGATCACGACGCGCTGGAGCTCGAGGTGGCGGGTCGCCCTCCGGAGGATGAACGGTTCGGCGATGTTGTGCATCTCGATGGCGGTCTGCACGCGGACGCTGACGCCGAGGGCTTCCAGGGCGCTCATCAAAGCGAGGCCGTTGATCACCGTGGCCAGCATCCCCATGTAGTCGGCGGTCGTCCGGTCCATGCCGCGGTGGCTGGCCGCGAGCCCCCGCCAGATGTTGCCGCCGCCGACGACCACTGCGAGCTCGACGTCCATTTTTTGGACTTCCGCGATCTGTCCGGCGATTCTCGAAACAATCTGGGGAGAGATGTTGTCGCGGTTGCCCGACTCGCGGAGTGCCTCGCCGCTGAGTTTCAAGACAACGCGTTTGTAGCGCGGGGTGGAAGATTTGGACATGAGGATGTCCCGGCATCCAACCGCATCAGGGCGGAACTGAAAAGGACAAATCGAACATCGTTCCGGACGGCAGGGGGAATCCCCGGAGAAATTCGTCGGCGGGAAGGCGCTTTTTTCCCTCGAGCTGGACTTCGCGGAGCACGAGGCTTCCCTTTCCCGCAGCCACTCGAATCCCTCCGGGGTCGGCGGAGAGGACCGAACCGGGAGCCCCTCCCTCCAAGGATTCCGCCGCAGAGTGGATTTTCAGGATGTTCCCCGCGAGCCTGGCGGAGGCCCCGGGCCAGGGATTCATGGCGCGCACCCTGCGCGCGAGCCGCCCGGCGGGTTCCCGCCAGTCGAGCCGTCCGTCCTGCCGGGCAAGCTTCGGGGCATAGGTCGCGAGCGAGGAATCCTGCGGGGTCCGGACGGCGGACCCGTTTTCCAGGAGAGCCAGGGATTCCAGGAGCACTCCGGGAGCCAGGGCCGCCAGCCGGTCATGCAACTCCCCGGCGGTTTCGTCCGGAAAAACCGGAATGCCGCAGGCGAGGAGGATGTCCCCGGTGTCGAGCCCCTCGCCCACAAACATGGCGGTCACCCCGGTTTCGGCATCGCCCGCAAGGATCGTGGCCTGGATGGGCGAAGCCCCGCGGTGGCGCGGCAGAAGGGAGGCATGCAGGTTCAGGCAGCCAAGCCGCGGCAGATTCAGGACCTCGCGCGGGAGGATCTGCCCGTAGGCGGCAACGACCATCAGGTCCGGATTCCACGCCGCAAGCGCGGTGAAATCTTTTCGGATCCGCTCGGGCTGCGCGACCGGGATCCCCCTCGAGATCGCCTCGGTCTTCACTGCGGGCGGCCGGGGGCGCAGGTCCCTGCCCGCCGGACGGTCGGGCTGGGTGATCAGGCCGACGACCTCATGGCGCGGCGAGTCTGCCAGCGCTTTGAGCGAGGGCAGACCGATGTCGCCGGTTCCGCAAAAAACGATTTTCATCAATGCCCACGCCGGTATCTCATCCCGGCCCGCCCGTCAAGAAGCGCGCCCGGACCCTGATCCGCGGGTAACGTCAACGATGGGAGGGCGAACCTCCGTGTGAGCCCATTTATTACGGCTCAGACGGAGCTTCGCCCTCCCTCGCGTTATCGACAGGTCGTCGAACCTCTCCCCTCT
>Ga0172380_10004065_pt1 | contig 19257 bp, 19 predicted proteins | sample Leawe162metaG_FD_119747 | JGI IMG/M metagenome (GOLD analysis project Ga0172380, IMG submission 119747) | Leachate microbial communities from a municipal landfill in Southern Ontario, Canada - Leachate well 162 metaG | ecosystem: Engineered > Solid waste > Landfill > Unclassified | place... | reverse complement strand
TGTGGCTCGTCGTGGAATCCTTTGCATTCTGTACATTTATCTGGTACTATATAAAAGTAATCAGATGAATAAAATCCGGTATTTCCGGCTGGTGATGAATCATCAGCGCCAAAAGAATCCGGACCTAATTTCCAATCTGCTCCGCCTTCATAAATTGCAGTATTCGGACATTCAGGTTCGCAAGCACCGCAATTGATGCATTCGGATGTTATCATTATTGCCATTACTAATCTCCTAATTTTTGGGTATAGTTTATCTCAATTAACTGAATTATAACAAAACAAATTTTTAAGCGCAAGTCAAAAAACGGTTAAAAAAGTATTATTTTACCAACTACCGCTTGCGCCGCCACCGCCAAATCCACCGCCTCCACCAGAGAAACCACCAAATCCACCTCCGCCGAAGCCGCCACCACCGAATCCACTCCCACTACTTCTACTGCCCATACCTTGCGAAAGTGCTCCCCATAAAAGAAGATTCCCAATACCACCCCCACCTCCACCTTTTCCACCCTTTCTACTCGAAAAAATGATAAATAGTATAAACATTATTATATAGATAAAAGGAAACTTAATATTATCCCCTTTATCATCTTTCTTAATTGCTTTATATTCTCCGCCGATTGCTTTTATGATCGCATCAACGCCGGCTTGAACTCCACCATAATAATCATTATCTCGAAAATGTGGTCTTACTTCATTCCTTAGAATTGAACTTGCAAGAGCATCAGGGACAACTCCTTCTAAACCATACCCTACTTCAATCCTCATCTTCTTATCATCTTTGGCTACAAAAAATAAAATTCCATTATTATTCTTTTTACTTCCTATTTTATTCTTTGCTGATGCTTCATAAGTATAACTTTCCAAAGGATATCCATCAAGAGTGGAAACCATCATAAATACTACCTGATTAGAAGTTGTATCTTCATACGACTTTAACCTGTAATTAAGAGTTTCCAATTCTCCACCCGATATCGTTCCGGTATAATCATTTGCATAATTCTTTAATATCGGTATCTCTGCCTGAGCATTAATAATACTCAGAGTGAAAACCGTAATCAGAAGAATTTTATAAATCGTCTTCATTAAAACTCTACTTTAGGAGCTTGATCAGAACCGACTACAGCTTTGAAATATTGCTTCTCGCTAAATCCTGTAAATCCTGCAATTAATGAAGCCGGGAATCTCTTTATTGTAGTATTAAATTCCTGAACTACTTGATTGAATTTCATTCTCTCCACTGCTATTCTATTTTCAGTTCCTTCAAGCTGAGATTGTAATTGAAGGAAATTCTCATTCGCTTTTAATTGAGGATATGCTTCTACGGTTACCATTAATCTCGATAAAGCACCACTCAATTGATCTTGAGCAGCCTGAAATTTTTGAAATGCAGCCGGATCGGTCAATTGTGTAGCATCGATTTTTGTTTGACCTGCTTTAGCTCTTGCTTCAGTAACAGCCGTATAAGTCTCTTTTTCAAAATTAGCTACACCTTTAACTGTCGATACAAGATTAGGAATAAGATCAATTCTTCTCTGATATTGATTTTCAACTTGACTCCATCCCTGCTTTACACCTTCATCTAATCCCACTAATTTATTATAAATCCCAATTCCCCACATTACAAAACCAACTACTACCAACAGAACAAGTACACCAGCTCCACAGCCAATTAGTAACCCTTTATTTTTCATTACCCCTCCATTTAAAGATATTAATTTGTTAAACTTCTCATTGGTGCAGGAATTCTTCCTCCGCGTCCAATAAATTTCTCACAGCTAATTCTCTTTACACTCATAATCGGTGCTTTTCCAAGAAGTCCACCATAGTCTACCGATTCCCCTTCTTTTTTGCCATAAGCAGGAATAATTCTAACGGCTGTGGTCTTGTCATTAATTACGCCGATCGCAGCTTCATCTGCTATAATTCCGGCTATTGTCGATGCTGTTGTGTCTCCCGGAACGGCAATCATATCAAGTCCCACAGAGCATACAGCAGTCATTGCTTCCAATTTTTCAATTGTTAGGTTTCCATTCTCTACGGCACGAATCATTCCCATATCCTCACTAACAGGAATGAATGCTCCACTCATACCACCAACAACACCACTTGCCATTAGTCCGGCTTTCTTCACTGAATCATTCAACATTGCTAATGCCGCAGTTGTTCCTGGTCCGCCTACATCCTCAAGCCCCATTGCCATTAAAATATCTCCAATACTATCTCCTTCGGCAGGTGTTGGAGCTAATGAAACATCGACTATTCCAAATGGGACACCATGTTTTTCGGCGACTTTTCTACCTATTAATTCGCCTGCTCTTGTTATCTTAAATATTGTCTTTTTGATTACTTCCGCAAGTCCTTGTGTATTGCAATATCCGGCTTCTTTAATAGCATCAAGTACCACTCCTGGTCCACTAATGCCTACATTCAAAGTAACTTCCGGTTCACTTATACCATGAAATGCTCCTGCAACAAAAGGATTATCTTCTACTGCATTTGCAAATACTACTAATTTGGCACATCCGATTGAATCACGATCTTTTGTAAGCTCGGCAGTCTTTTTTATTGCTTCTGCCATCATCAATATCGCATCCATATTAATACCTGCTTTTGTAGATGCAATATTTACACTTGAACAAACACGTTTTGTAGAAGCCAGAGCATAGGGAATTGATTGGATTAATTCTCTTTCTCCGTTAGTCATTCCCTTTTGTACTAATGCCGAATATCCCGCAAGATAATCAATTCCTATTTCTTCTGCCGCTTTATCTAATATTTTCGCTATCTCTATAAATTCATCGGCATGGAATGGATCGAATGGAATACTCACCGGTGTAATTGAAATTCTTTTATTCGCTATCGAGATACCATATTTAGCTTCTATCTCTCTTGCGTACTTTACGTGATTCTTTCCGTATTTCATTATCTTATCGTAGATTTTCTGTTTCGTTACTTCAATATTCCTATCGTGGCAATCTCTTAAACTTATTCCAAGTGTAACGGTACGGATGTCGAAATGTTCTACTTCCGTCATCCTTATTGTTTCCAATATTTCATCAAATTCGTATGGCATAATTATATCCTGTGCATATGACGAAAAACATCTTCGTGCTGTAAATAAATTTTTATTTTTAATTCTTCTGCGACTTTACTTAATTCTTCCTGAACCGTCTTTAAATCACTTGGAGAGTTTGTAAGGTCAACGACCATAATCATTGTGAAGAAATCTCCCATAATTTTCTGGCTCAAGTCAAAAATATCGCATTGACATTGGCTAATAGCTTTCGTTATAGATGCTACAATTCCCGGTTTATTTAATCCAAATGATGTAAGAATTGCTCTCCCACTTGCTTCATTCATTTTAATATCGCTCGGTAATGCATCAAAACTTTCTACTGCTTTTCTTACAATTGTCTTTACATTATCCGGTGTTGCTTTATCACCAAGCTCTTCGATAGCACTTAATGTAATCTTCCTGATTTCGTCTTCGGTCAATTTCACGGTTTAATTCCTTGATAGTTATTTTGTAGATTTTTTAATGATTTATTCGATACTTCAATATTTTTTTCAATTGTGAACTGTTCAGCATTTTGGTAATTGCCTCTATAAAAACGTAAAAAAAGTAAATTACCGACTACTAACCCATCAAATACTCTCTCTTCTACGAATGAATTTAAAGTCCAGTACCCTGTTAATCCAACCCATCCGATTGACATTAACCCGGAAAGATAGTTGCCTGTATAAAACTGACCAAATCCCGGTAAAATATAAGAAATTACTTTGGCAAAATTAACTGAATATTTATTTTTATCTGTTTGCTTAGAGATTAAAGCAAGTGGATGATTTTTATCAATCTTTTCAAAAACAATCGAAGCCACTAACCATTTATCTTCAAATATATAATTCCAGCCGCGCCAATAATTAATTTCATTCATCCTATCATTATAACGCATATCCTTTTCTAATTTATCAAGTAATTGATGTGCATTGTCGTTTGTGCGTCTAAGAATATTTACTCTTATAACATTTATTGCTGCATCAAAACGAAGAGAATCATTCGAGGCTGTACGTTCAGCATTTGCGAAATAAGTTACTGCATCGTCGAATCTTCCTCCCCCTTTGTACGCTTCCCCTATCTGTATATTAGTATAATATCCATATTGCCCTTCTATATCAAAAAACTGCAATCGCTTATATTCTGTTATCGCATCGAAAAGCTGTCCCGAATTAAATAAATTATCCGCATATTCTTTCTGAATTTTAAGCTCGCTTTGAGCGAAAACCGCCGGCGATAATATTGATGCCATTATGATTATTAACAAAAAAATTACTTTTCTCAATATTTTATCTCCGGTAAAAAGTAATTGTTTTCTTTAAAGTAAAATCGAATTTCCTTATCGAGATTTACTTTTATTCCGATATTAAATTTTTCTGCGGCAAGTGCTGTCCCATAAATATTGCCAACATAAGAAAGAAAAGCAAGTCCAGAAAATACCGCCCCTCTTAGTTTATGGTTCGCATTAAAATTATCTACTGCCAGATAGGTCAATAGTCCCGTAGCAATAAATGCAGTAATACCATCTCCATACTCACCTAAATATACTTTACCGCTTCCCGGAATCAAAGCTGAAAAAAGGGCTGCCTTCGTTCTATTCTTTCTTAGTGGGATATCTTTCCTTAAATAAAATTCACTCATCTTAATACGGGATTCATCTTCAAAATAACTTAATATTTCAGTCGAATCGGGAAGCGGGTTCTTCTCCAAATAATAAGTCATAGTATTGAGTTTCATTATATTGTTTTTATATAACGGAGAGATATATTCATTTATCTCAAGGTCTTTCTTGAAATCATCGTATAGTCCTGCAAAGAAAAGTGATTTGAAATAACCGAGTCGTGCTTCATCTTCAAACGATGAATTATAAAACGCACTCTTAAAATAATCCGCAGCTTCTGTAAATCGTTCTATTCGGAAAAGTGTTTCTGCATATCTAATTCTTATTGTATCATTTTCCTGTTTAGAAAGAAATTCGCGGTATTCTTGATTTGCTCTTATAAAATCGCCGCTCTCAAAAAGATAATTTCCAAATTTTTTATGACTTTCTATCGAAAAATAATTTATCCCCTGAGCGAAAGATATCGATACGAATAGAAATAGAAATAATAGAATATTTTTTATCAATTTTCCGCCGGCAATTAATTGCTTATATAATATTCCACCGGATCGTAAAATTTGTTATTCTTAATAACTTTATACTGTTCCCGTGATTTGAAAAAATTAAGGTCTCTTGTAAATCGATCAACAAACATAAATGTCCCTTTGACTAATCCAGACTCTGAAACCGATTCTACATAAAACTCAGAGCATGAAGGATAAAATGGACAATTATCCCCATCTAAATCTGATATAAAAAATTTATATAACGTCTTTGTGCCTGAAAGTGTTTTAGCAAAAATACCACTAGTAGAATAACTCGACTTTTCTTCATTCGTCTTTAATTCATAATTAATTTTAATTGGCTGCCATTTCTTTAATTCTGTCTGCGCAGAAATTAAAATCGGGAATAGAATAAGTAAAAATAATATTATAAAAATATTTCTCATATTTTATCCAAATCCAATCCTATATTTCGAGCCATTTGCATAAGTTCGAGCTGCCTATAAAGAGCATTCTTGCAAATTGAGCTCCCATTCTTCCATGTTACATCATTTGTTTTTGGGCAAACAGAAACCGAATTGAACATCAATTCATTCGATAGCTCTTCATACTCAAACTTATTCATCAGTTTTATTAATGAATATTCGCCCTCTAATCCGTCATCATATTTAAGATATATCTTATCTTTTCCAAGAGGTGAAACAGAAATAAGTTTTGCCATATTATCCCTTTAATAATTCACGAGCTATTACAATTTTTTGAATCTCCGAAGTGCCTTCATAAATTTCGGTTACTTTAGCATCTCTAAGATAACGCTCTACTAAATATTCCCTCACATATCCATATCCGCCATGAATTTGAATCGCTTCGAGCGCACATTCTACTGCAATCTTTGAAGCATATAACTTAGCCATTGCAGCTTCTTTAACGTATTTTTTTCCGTTATCCTTTAGCGATGCGGCTTTGAGCGTAAGAAGTTTTGCATTTTCTATTTTTACTGCCATATCGGCTAACTTGAATTGAATTGCTTGATGATTTGCAATTTCAGTTCCAAATGATTTCCTCTGTTTTGCATATTTAATTGATGCATCTAACGAAGCTTCTGCAATTCCAACTGCCTGCGAAGCGATACCGATTCTGCCCCCATTCAAAGTTTGCATTGCAAAATTAAATCCTTTTCCTACTTCCCAAATAATATTCTCTTCTGGCACTCTTACATTCTCGAACATAAGCGAGCAAGTATCAGAACTTTTTATTCCAAGCTTATCTTCTTTTACACCATGAGTAAATCCCTCAGTTCCTTTTTCAACAATAAAAGTAGTGATTCCGTGATGAGCTTTTTCTTTATCTGTTTGAGCTACTACTAAATAATAATCCGCTGATGTTCCATTTGTAGTCCAATTCTTCATTCCATTTATTACCCAGTGGTCGCCATCTTTATATGCAGTAGTAGCCTGTTGAGTGGCATCGCTTCCGGCTTCTGGCTCCGATAATGCAAATGCACCTAATTTTTCTCCTTTAGCAAGTGGACGCAAATATTTATTTTTTATAAAATCTGAACCATATTTTTCTAAACCATAACATACAAGCGAATTATTAACTGATAGTATTACTCCTACACTTGCATCGGCTTTGGAAAATTCTATCATTGCGAGTACATAACTAACTGCGTCTAACCCCGCACCATCAAATTCGGGTGATACCATCATCCCCATAAAACCAAGTTCACCAAGTTTTTTTATAATCTCTGTTGGGAACTCTGCTTTTTTATCTCTTTCAACTGCTGTTGGTACTATTTCGGCTTCTGCAAATTCGCGTGCAGCTTGCTGAATCATCAATTGGTCTTCAGTAAAATCAAAATTCATCTGATTCTCCCTGTTTTTATTCGTTATTGAAAATATAGGAAATATTATTGAATACTTTTGGAAAACTTTTTTTCTTATTTTTGTTTTATGAATGAAACTAAAATGCAATTAAAAGGACTTTCGCTCTCAGAACTTCAAAATGTTATTACCGAATTAGGCGAACCAAAATTTAGAGCAAACCAAATTTACAATTGGATTTATAATTATCTCGAATTTGATTTCGATAAAATGAATAATCTTTCTAAAGTATTTAGAGAGAAACTAAAAGAAAATTGCTCTCTTGAAGCACTGAAATTGGAATTATTTCAAGATTCCGCAACTACTCTAACAAAAAAATTTCTTTTCAAAACCTTTGATGATAGGAAAATTGAATCAGTTGTTATCCCGGATAAAGAGAGAAATACACTTTGTGTTTCTACGCAGGTCGGTTGTCCCCTCGATTGTAAATTCTGTGCAACAGGATTAATGGGTTTCAAGCGCAATCTCACATCAGGTGAAATAATAGACCAATACTTACTTTCAGCTAAAGAATATGGAAAAGATAAGATCACTAACATCGTTTATATGGGTATGGGCGAGCCTTTATTAAATTATGATAATACAATTAAGTCGCTTGAAATTCTTACTGACGAATTAAATAAAGTAATTAGTCGTAATCGAATTACCGTTTCAACTTCGGGGATTCCACAACGCATTTTCGATTTAGCCGCTTCAGGTATAAGAATTAAATTAGCTTTTTCTCTTCATTCCTGTTTTGAAGATATTAGAACGAAGCTTATGCCCATCAATAAAAAATATTCATTAAAAGAAAATATCGATGCACTTAAGCATTATGCGAAAGAGACAAAAACAAGAATCACTTTTGAATATACTATGATGCGAGATATTAATGATAGAAAAGAGGACTTAATAGCATTAAAACAGCTATGCAGTTCTATTCCATCGAAGATAAATCTAATACCATTTAATAGTATTAAGCACATGGCGCCTGATGGCATTTCGGCTCAATTGGAACCAACTCCATTTTCGAAAATCCAAATATTTGCAGACGAATTAAGAAATAGTAATATTACGGTAATGCTACGAGATACACAGGGTGATGATATCGCTGCCGCTTGCGGTCAGCTTGCTATAAAATCATAAATATCTATTTAATAAATAAAAAGGAGTTAAAATGAAAAATCTATTGAAATTTTTCCTTTTAATTATTGTATCTTCTGCATTTGTATCCTGCAGTGAGGAAGAAAATAGCATTACTCAAATTGAAGAAAAAAATAGTGTAGCAGTTAATATCGGCAGCAATTCCTACAGTGTTGCAGCTACTGTTAAAGATTATGATGATTTTAATGATTCCCCCGTTATTTTTAGTAAATCGAATATTACTGTAAGCATTTCGGTTGTGGATATGAAAGCCGGGAAAGTAAATTTGATTGTTAAAGGCGATAATGATGCAATTCTTTATACCAGAGAAATTTCTGGTCAGATTTCTGCGGTAAATGAGTCTTTCACCGGTATCCCTAAAAAAATATCTTATAGATTAGAAAAATTCACTGGCAATTTAGCTATTAACGTAAAAGGCGAATAAGAATTGGTTTATTCCTATTATCAATTAAATTGTGTAATATTTTTGAATAAAATTTCGTGTTATTATTTGGTGAATGAATAAAAGAATTACTCTTACTCTATTAATTTTAGTATCGATGACTATTAGATTCAGCACCAATTTTGGTGCTGAATTTATTCCTGGACCAAATGGTGCATTTTATTTACTTCAAGTCCGTTCAATCCTTAAATCGGGATTTATATTATTAAACGATTTTCCTTTAGTTTTTTATCTCCAATCTCTTTTAGTAATATCATTAAAATTACTTACCGGGTTTGATCAAAGCGAATCAATCGATTTTGCAGTAAGATTATTTGATTCAATAATTCCTCCTTTATCTTTGATACCGGCTTATTTAATAGTTACGAAAATTATTCCGGATGAAAAATTTTTTAGTAAAATATCAGTAGCCGCAATTTCAATTTTTTCTTACACCTATTTCCTTCTTTCTTCCGATTTTCAAAAAAACATTTTTGGGTTGTACCTTGTTTTGTGGCTTATATATTTCTTTATTGATTATATTTATGAGAATTGGAAAAGAAATCTTTACCTTTCGGTTCTTTTCTTTATTTTAATTTCTATTACACATTTCGGTACACTTTTATTCGCATCTTCTATTATTATTTTTTATCTCGCACTAAGATTATTTTATACAAACTTTAGAAAAGCTATTCGTTATTTAATCCTTCTCATAATAATTCCTATAATAGTTTTTTATATTATCTCCATTATTAGCCCACCAAGAACGGAGACCCTTTTATCAGCATTAACTTCACTATTCAGTGAACCTGTTCTTATAACATTATTTTCATTTGTACCTTCATATAGTATTTATGAGTTAATAAATATTTTGATCATTAATTGCGCTCTTGGTTATTCATATTATCTATACACTTTACAAATAGATCTTCCACAAAAAGAAAAGACTATATATTTAACTTTTGCAGGAACTACTTTTCTATTTGCTTCACCACTAATAGGAATTGAATGGGCACAGAGATTATATTTTATGACTTATATTTCAGCCATTCCGATAATCGCTTTTATTATTAAATTCAATTCTTCAAAAAAGAGGATAGTAATCGGAGCAATTATCATCTATTTGCTATTATCCATATTAGCATATAAATCTCAACCTGTAATTTCTAATATGACGAAACCACAATATGACGAACTTACCTTAATAAACAATCAACTACCCAAAGGAAAATCGAATGTTATAATTTCTCGAATGGGACTTGTTTATTGGTGCGGTTATATCGTTTCTCCTTTAATAGGAACGGAAGAAGTAGTTACAAAAACATGGTGGGAAAGTTTTGATAATATCTTTTATTTAGTTCAGAAAAAGGATAATCCTCCATTTGGTGAATTTGGAGTTTATGGAAAACCCTATAAAGAACCTGCTACTCCAAAATCGGCTGAGTTATTCTTCAAAGGGCAATACTTCAATTTGTATTTGGTAAAATAATTAAACAAATCATTCCATTTATAAAGCCGCTTTATCGAGCGGCTTTATATGCTGTATACTATACTAATAAATCCACTTATTTAAACTCATTTACGCTTATGACTTAATAGCCAATCATAAATCTTGTCATTATCATAAGTTGCTGTCCATGAGTCATGCCATGCATCTGGATATACGGTAAATTCCACTTCACCTTTGCAAGCCTTTAATCTATTAACTAATTCTTCTGTACCCGCAATCGGAACTACATTATCCTTAGCACCATGAAATGCCCAAACGCCCATATTCTTCAAATTGCAAACTGTAAATGGATCGCCCCAACCGCAAATCGGAATCACTGCCGCTAGTCGCTCCGGAATTTCACTTGCTAATCTCCATGTTCCATTTCCACCCATACTCAATCCTGTTACATAAATTCTATCTTCATCAACTTTATAATTCGCAACAATGAAATCAATCAGCGCTATAAGGTCTTTTGTCTCCCACCTTGTATCTAATGGACACTGCGGAGAAACTACTATAAACGGAAATTCCTTTCCACCTTCAATTAATTTCGGTAGTCCATGGATTTTTACTTTCTCTATATCATTTCCTCGTTCACCCGCACCATGTAAAAATAATACCAATGGCACTTTAGCTTTTACATCATAATCCTGGGGTAAATAAAGAAGGTAATCTAAGGTAACTTCCTTAATGTAATTTGCTTTCAATGTTTGTTTTACTTGTTTTCCCATTTCTTGATGCTCCATCGGGACTGATGAACATCCCCATACTAATCCTATTAATATTATAGCAATTAATTTTTTCATTTTTACTCCATTACTTTAAATGATTTTTCAATTACATCTACAGAATTTCCTCCAACAAATATTTTAAAATCTCCCGGCTCAACAACAAAATTCATATCTAGATTAAAGAATTTTAATTTCTCAGGTGTGATTGAAAATTCAATTGTTTTCGATTCACCCGGATTTAATTTAATCTTTGCAAAATCCTTTAACTCTTTTACAGGACGAGTAACAGACCCAACTAAATCACGTACATAAAGCTGTGCAACTTCTTCACCTGCAAATTGACCGGTATTTTTAATTGTAAAACTAACTTTTATCGATTCATCTTTTTTGATTTCATTTTTTGAAAGTGTCAAATCGGAATACTCAAATTTCGTATAACTAAGTCCATATCCAAATGGATACAAAGGGTCAAGCGTAAAATCATTGTAATGAGATGTATATGCAGGTACTTTTGGATTAAACGGGCGACCGGTATTTTTATGGTTATAATTAGTAGGAACCTGTCCAACATATTTCGGGAATGTTACAGGAAGTTTTCCGCTTGGATTATAATCACCGAATAAAACATCTGCAATTGCATTACCTGATTGCAATCCCAAAAACCAACATTCAACAATAGCATTTACATTTTCATTGAACCAATTAATTGTTAATGGTCTTCCATTCATCAATACCAATACCATCGGTTTACCTAACTTATATAGCTCCTTTGCTAATTCCTCTTGAACTCCGGGGATATCTAAAGTAGCACGAGATTGTGCTTCGCCGCTCTGGTTAAGTGATTCACCAAGTGATAAAACTATCACATCTGATTTCTTAGCTGTTTCTAATGCTTCTGCGAACCCTGACTTATCTTCACCTAAAATTTTACACCCTTCTGCAAACATTACTTCGGAAGAACTTCCAAGTTTTTTTTGTATTCCTTCAACAACTGTTACTACATAATCTTTCTGTCCTTGTTGGTTCCATGGTCCTAATGGGTCTTCTTTAGATTGCCCGAGTGGTCCAATTACTGCAATTTTTTTTACATCTTTCTTCAATGGCAGCAATCCATCATTCTTTAGAAGTACTATCGATTCCAAAGCGACATCTTTCGTAGCTTTAATTATTTCTTCGCTTAAGACAGTCTTTTTCTCCGTCTCTACATTATTGTATTTATAGGGATCATCGAATAAGCCTAATCTAAATTTAATTCTCAATATTCTTCTAACAGATTCATCGATAGTTGCATTAGAAACTTTTCCCTCGTTAACCAATTCTACCATATTACGGAAATAAGCATTTCCTTCCATATCCATATCAACACCTGCTTCAATACCTAATTCACCCGCTTCTTTAAGATTAGCTGCTACTCCATGCGGTATAAGTTCACCTATTGAATTCCAATCGCTTACCACAAAACCATCAAATCCCCACATTCCTCGTAATATTTCTGTTAATAAATAATGACTGGCGGATGAAGGCACTCCCCCTATCTCGTTAAAGGAGGACATAAGAGTTGCCGCTCCCGCATCTACAGCGGCTTTGAAAGGTCTTAAATAAAATTCATGGAATGTCCTATCGGAAAAATCAACTGTGTTATAATCTCGTCCCCCTTCTGCAGCTCCATACCCTGCAAAATGTTTTATACATGCAGCAATGGTATTACTTGCCGATAGGTCGTCTCCTTGATATCCTTTAACACGTGCTACAGCCATAGCAGAGCCAAGATATGGGTCTTCGCCGCTTCCTTCTACAATGCGTCCCCAACGTGGGTCGCGTGCAATATCTACCATAGGATTAAAAGTCCAGTGAACACCCGCAGCCGATGCTTCAATTGCCTGCCAACGAGCTGATTTTCTTACTAATTCAGGATTCCATGAACTTGCTTCTGCGATGGGTACCGGGAATGTTGTTTTGTATCCGTGGATTACATCTAAACCGATTATTACCGGAATTTTAAGGCGTGATTCTTCTATTGCTATGCGTTGCAGCTCTTTGGTTTCCTCTGCCCCAACAACATTAAAAAATGAGCCAATCTTTCCTTCTCTTAATAAATCCGAACTGCTTTCGTTTGGTCTATCGGTTTGCGAACCGGTTGCCCAACCACTCGAATATTGTACTAATTGCCCCACTTTCTCTTCCAAATTCATAAGCGCAAGAACGGAATCTACTCTCTGCTCTATTGTTTTCTTTTGTGCACTTATTATTGTAGAAATTAGAAGAATTAACATTACTTTTTTCATCTTACCCTCGAATATTAAAAATACAATTAAATCTTTTTTAATGATTATCAAACATATAAATAACCGATTACTTCCACAAATCTGTGGAAGTAATCTTTCCGAGGTTTACATCTATGAAGCTTATTAGAATTGCTAATCCTATATATGTAATTTTAAATATTATTCAAATGTTTTTGTTGTAAATGGAACTATAAAGGTGTGAATGGATTCTTTAAGTATTTATTAGAGATTATTTCTTAAAATTTTCGAATACCTTTTGCTGATCATAAGAGGCTCTTGTTGCTCTCTTAAATATACCCTAAACTGCCCGTTATACCATTTTTCGATTCTTGAAATATATTCAGAATTAATAATTGTTGAACGGTGTATTCTTAAAAAAGATTTTGCTGGAAGTACTTCTTCCCATGATTTAATAGTTTTTCTTAAAAAGTACTTTTTGTTATTGGAGCTATTTAATATCGTGTATTGGTTATCGGCAACAATGGATTTTATCTCTGATATCTTTAGATAAATCGGATTGCTTGATGAATCAATAAATATCTTATCATCAATAGCATATTTTTTTGTGATGTTATTTTTTTCATCAGGTGAAATCTTTAATTTCGAAATTATAATTTCATGTTTCTTTAATCTCGTTTTCACTGAATTTAGAAGGTCAGCTGCTTTAAATGGTTTAAAAATATAATCATCGGCACCAAGCTCCATCCCCCGTCTTAAATCTTCTCTTTCCACCTTTGCAGTTAAAAAAATAAATGGTACTAAAGGGAACGAATGATCTTCTAATAGATTTTTTAATACCTCATACCCATCAATTTCCGGCATTGCTATATCACATAAAATTAGATCAGGATTAAACTCTTTAGCTAAATATATCCCTTTTAATCCATCAAAAGCTGACTTTACTTCATATCCTGATTCAGTTAAAAGTGTTACTATATTGTCATTTAGGTTTTTTTCATCTTCAATTACTAATATTTTATTTCTTATCATATTATTCCTAAATGATATTTAAAACAAAAAAAGCCGTTAGGGATATCCTAACGGCTTAAATTTAATTATAAATTAATTAAGCTACAAGACTATTTCTTTTAATTGAGCTGTAATTATCATCTTTTGATTCCGAGTATTGGTATTTATTTATTGAACTTTTTAGATTACTTGTAAGGCGGTTCAATTCATCTGCAGCGGATGCTATCTGCTGAATCCCCGAAGCAGTTTCATTTGTAACTTTACTAATTGCTTCCACATTTGAGCTAATCTGCTCGCTTGATCTGCTCTGCTGCTCACTTGCCACCGCTACTTGAGATACAACATCCAATACTTCATCTGATACTTTAATTATTTCTCTAAGTGATTCACCGGCTTTATGAGCGAGAACTTTTCCTGAATTTACTTCTGAACTTCCTTCCTTCATAGAGTCAACTACTTTTAGAGTATCTGATTGTATCTTACCAATCATTTGCGAAATCTCTTTTGTAGCCTTGGTCGTACGTTCAGCAAGTTTTCTTACTTCATCTGCAACGACCGCAAAACCACGACCCTGTTCACCGGCTCTTGCTGCCTCTATCGCTGCATTAAGCGCCAATAAATTAGTTTGATTTGCAATATCATCAATAACTTGAACAATTTCGCCAATCTCTTCGCTATTCTTGCCAAGGTCTTGGATTTTTTCAGATGCTTTATCTACGAAAGACGCAATTTTGATCATTCCATCAACCGTTTTTTCTACAACCAATCCACCATCTCTTGCAGCTATACCGGCACGTTTTGATGAATCCGATGCCATTACTGCATTCTTTGATGTATTTAAGATTGTTTGTGTCATCTCTTCAACTGATAAAGCTACTTCAGATGATTGATGACTTTGTTCCTGTGCACCGGCTGCCATCTGCTCAGTAGATGAAGAAATCTGCTCGCTTATTGATGAAGTTGTATTAACCATCTCGGCTATATTTCTAAGAATATCAGAAATTGCTTCTCCAAGAGTATTAATACTATCTGAAATCATTCGGTGTTCACCTTTATAATTCCCTTTTACTCTTGCAGTAAAATCACCTTTTGATATCTCTGCTAATACATCAACACCTTCTTTTATCGGAGAAAATAGTGCATCTAATGTTGAATTAACTCCAACTACTATCTCTTTGAAAGCACCATTAAATGTTTCGGCTTTTCCTCGAGTTGTTAACTTTCCACCAACTATCTCATCGGTAACAAAAGATAATTCCTTCTTTAGATTAGATAAATTTTCAATTACTACCTTATAGCTTTTGGAAAGATTATCCTTATCCGAAAGTTCATTTATACTAACAGAAAGATTGCCTTTGGAAATTTCATAAGCGGCGTTAATTTTTTCTACTTGAGAAACTCTTAGGCTTTCCATCATCTGTTCTAATTCACCAAATTCATCTTTAGTAGCTGAAACAATTTTTTCATTAAAATCTCCAACTGAAAACTTAGAAATTTTTTCCTTCAATTGTGCAATTGGTTTTGTAAGCATCGCAGTTACTTTCGTGAATGCAAATAAGAAAATTAACGAACCAAGAATCATTCCAATTATTGAGATTATTCGAGAAGTAGATACTATATCAGAAAGTTTTGTATTTAATGTTTCCCCTTTTGCATCTAAGAATTCATTAATATTCTGGAAATCAATTAGCAGTTTGTTCCCAATCTCTTTCCCGGAAGTTGAAGCCACTTCTGCAGCGATATCAAAATCTTTAATAGCAGCGGCACTTATTGTACCGTCAATTACGAGCATTTTATAATCTGCCCATGTCTTATCTATTGACTCCAAGTATTTTTCAATTTCGCTACCTTTATACTTTTCATTCAAATGTGCCAGTGAAGTATCTATCGAGGTTTTAGTTTTCATTAATGATTTTAAATCAGAATCAAAATCAGATTCAAATACAGAAATTGAAAATTTTAGTAGTGTGCTTTTTGTAGATTCAAATTGGGTATAGATTTTATCCACTTCATTAGATGGTTCAATAAATTCAGAATAGATATTATCTTTAACACCGTCTATCCGCCACATCTGGTATAAGTCATTTACCAAAACCACAGTACATACTAAACCTAGTAATAAATAAGAAAGTTGTAATTTTGACTTAAATTTTAGATCTGTTAGCGATTTCATAATTTTTATCTTTTTATTTTTTGAATAAGAATGACATTGTTAATTTTACTTTAACTGGTTTACCTTCATTTACGCCCGGTTTGAACTTACTGGTTTTTAGTACTTTTACTACTTCTTCATTACATCCGCCGCCGAGACCTTTAATGATCTTTACATCATCTACTCCGCCGTTTTCATTAATAAAGGCCATAGCAATTACTCTTCCTTCCATACCAGCGCTTTTTGCAATAGGTGGGTAAACCATTTTCTTCATTATTCCCGCCATCCCTTCAACAGGCTCAGGCATTACTTCTGCCATTGGTAAATATTCTTCCTCGCCACCAGGAATTACAATTTTTGCATCCACTTTAATTGCAGCTAGAAGAAATAAAATAAAAAATAATACAACACTCTTTGTTTTCACATTACCTCCATGTAATTAATTAATTCCATTCTTATTCATAAATTCCGAATAAGCTTTATCTGTTTGTTTAATATGTTCTAATAACCATTTATTTAAATAGTTTAATATTTCTATCGAAAGTCCCTTTTTTCCATTTTTAAACTCTTTTTCAAATTCAGATATTTTTTTTACAAATTCTGCATGTTGACTAACATGTTTTAGACGATCCGGATAATTATATTTCGCAAAAAGCTCTTCCTCATTCCTAAAATGAGTTTTTGTATATAGCACTAATTCTGAAATAATTGGACCCATTACTGTATTTGATTTTCCCGTACTCATAGCATCATGAAGACTATTTATTAAATCAAATAACCGTTGGTGCTGGTTATCAAAGTTTTTTACTTTTACGCTATAATTCTGATTCCACGTTAAAAAGGCCACGATCTATTCTTCCTTTGGTTTTATATTATTATCGAGTTTTTTATGGACTTATTTAGCGCATCATTAAAAAAAGTAAAAAATTGATAGCACTAAACGAGTATTTGTTACTTTCTCTGAATTTAATACTTTTGCAAATTCATCTAATTTGCCATAGGCAGCTACCGTAGTTTCTAATTCGGTTGCTAAGGTTATTTTGCTAAAATTATATTGGATTCTAGGAGTTACTCTCCAGAGATTTTCTATATTTTCATTTCTCGAATAAATTTTACCGACTATTTTATCATTTGAACCTAAGTTCTCTGAATATCCTGCAAATAATCCAACTTGAAACTCTTTTCCATAATAGATATCAGTTAAAAATGAAATTACATCGATGCTCGAATAGGTTTCTTTCCCGGTAATTGTGTCTATTGATGAAACTCCGTACCCACCTAAAGTCAATAAATCAGTACTGTTTTCGCCATAAAACCCTTTAGCAAGGAATGTAAAATCACTATTTTTATATTTTAGAAATCCTACTGCTGTAATAGTACTTATTTTTTCATCGGTCTTAATTTTTTTAATTGTTTCAATACGTGGAGTAAGTGATTTATAACCTATCCCCGCACCAAACGTTACATAACTTGAATTATATTGAGCTTGGAAATTGATTTCTGGAATGACAGAATTACGCATATAAGAAGAACTAAATCCATTAGGACCATTGCTTGTAAAATCTCTTTGCGTTAATAATGCCGCCATTAATTTTAAATTCCCAAATTTTTGAGTAAACCGAATTTGAGGATTTCGGGAAAATGGCTGAAATGGTATCCCTGTATTATATGAAACAACCTGAGCGAATGCTTCTGGGACAAAAGAGGGATGCCAAGTCTGACCAAAAAGCAATGATGAGTTTTTCCAATCAAAAGATATATAGGCATGGCGTAATCGCAAACCATTTACATCAGCTTCTGCTGTTCCAAAAAATTCTCCTTCTACAAATCCTGTAATTTTTGCTCCGAATGCTTCAGCGCCAGTTATTTTGCTATTTAATCTTGATTGAATCGATAAGAAATTTAGACTTGCCTTGTCGTTTATATCATTTCCTTCTTTGTCATAAGCTGATGCTGAAGGATACAATAATAAATGCCCTTCTCTCAAACTTACAGTTTGACGTGAATCAAAATAACCACTCCAATTAATGTAACCACCGAATTGAACTTTCAATTCGGCGGTTTCATTTTGTGCAATTATAAATGTACTAGCAAAAACTATAATTAAACTAATTTTTTTTATCATACTTCCCAACTTTTATGTGTTTATTAATTTTCCATTTTTTCTAACTGATAGTGATGAATAACTATTAGAAAGTTTGAATTTTGTTAGTAATTCTTGAAGGTTTACTGTAAGTCTATTTAAGTCCTCAGAAGCTTGAGCAATTTGTTGAATGCCAGAAGCTGATTGCTGCGTTACTGTGCTTATTGATTCAATATTCTTACTAATCTGTTCACTTGTGGAACTCTGTTCTTCACTAGAAGCGGCAACTTGATCAATTTGCGATGCAACATATTTTGCATTATCATTAATTGAAATAAGTACATCTTCTACTTCTTGAGTTAATTTAATTCCTTCTGTAACTGATTCACCGGCTTCACGCATAGATATATTTGCTTCTTTAGATTCTTTTTGGATTGCTTTTATTGTTTCTGCAATCTCTTTTGTAGCTTTTGTTGTGCGTTCAGCAAGTTTTCTTACTTCATCTGCAACAACAGCAAAACCACGTCCTTGCTCTCCAGCTCTTGCTGCTTCTATAGCAGCATTTAGTGCTAGTAGGTTGGTCTGATCTGCTATATCATCAATCACTTGCGCAATTTCACCAATCTGATCAGTTTTACTTGCTAATGAATTGATAATTGTGCCTGTCTTAGTAGATGAAACGGTAATTCTATCCATTCCTTCTTTAGATTTTTTAATTTTCTCCACTCCTAATCCGGCATTTTCACGAGCTAAAATTGCATTTTTTGATGCTTCACTTGCATTTCGTGAAGTCTCATAGATTGTCTTTGTCATCTCTTCGACTGCACCGGCTATTTCTGTAGATTGTGCGCTTTGTTCCTGAGCACCTGCTGCCATCTCTTCAGATGATGATGAAATTTCTGCTGCCGAACTTGCTGTTGCTTGAACTGCTTCTG
>Ga0172380_10004064_pt1 | contig 19258 bp, 32 predicted proteins | sample Leawe162metaG_FD_119747 | JGI IMG/M metagenome (GOLD analysis project Ga0172380, IMG submission 119747) | Leachate microbial communities from a municipal landfill in Southern Ontario, Canada - Leachate well 162 metaG | ecosystem: Engineered > Solid waste > Landfill > Unclassified | place... | reverse complement strand
CCGAACCTGACCACCCGGCTTTGTGTGCGTTTCGTCGAAAATATGGGAAGTCAGAATCGTCTCAAACTTTCGAAACCTTGGTTTTTCAACTTATCGAAGCTGTAGAAGCTGATGATATGCACAGAGCCAAAATCCTTGCTGCTGCTATCAAAACGATCAAATAGATTTCCATTCTGGAAACTTTGCGACTCGCAATCTTCTGTCGTTTCTTTGGTTTTTGCAACAACAGACTAATTAAATACATCATGCAGCTAGCAATTTCAGGTCTTTTTTAAAAATCTTTTGATAGCGTGGACGTCATCAAAGTTCATTCTTTCATGGTCGTCAAATTCCCAAACCCAAAAACCATCAGGAAGATAAAAACGATCGGCTATTAGTTCAGCGGCATTCTTGACCGGTGAATCGTTACCGTGCAATATCAAATATTTTCGAGCTTTCGACCCAGACGGTCTTCTTCCTATAAAAGTCGTCACTCTTCCACGCGGCAATCCGCTATAATTATGGCGAATTTCTTTAGTACTATCAGGATCATTTAACCTTAACATAGTACTTGACCATTTTCGCCAAATCGAAGAATGATCTAGATCGAACCCTGGTTTCGAAGGAAATTGCGAATCAAAAAATGTCTCAAGTCTCCATTCTTTCCCTGATGGAATCCAGAAATAAATTCCTGTCTGGGGTTCTTTAGATTCATTCAATTGGTGTTGAAGGAATTTCATAGCCGCAACACGGCGATTGCAATCTTTAACCCTAAATTCATCATCTAGATACGACTCATTGATTAGATGATGAATAGTATCCCAACCATTAAGTTTTGAAAGTTTCATATAGATATTTTTGAAATGATATATGGCTTGAGATAATTTATTTTAGCTTCAAATACCAATTGCATTAATTGCAATCGAGATTAAGTAGGTGATTATTTCGTGCTAAAACGGAGTAGGAGAAAACAAATGGCAACAAAAATAACAATTACGCTTTCTTGCGTAAAAGAAGACGAAACACCAGAACAATCGGAACGAAGAACTAGATCTATGGAAGGATATGCCAAAGCCGTTAGAGCTATAATGAAAACGGCACAAGGTAGTTGGGGTTGGTGCGTAGCAGTAGTCAAGGTTAAGCTTGGCGACAAAGAAGGAATTTCCTATTTGGGTAATTGCTCTTACAAGTCTGCAGAAGATTTTGCTATCCACAGTGGATATTTGGATACGATGATCAATGACGCAATTGAAGATTGCAATTAAGCAGGTTATTATTTCGTGCTATAACGAAATATGAGGGTGAGGGGTTCGCCCAAAGCACACAAGGATTTTTGAAATGCTCAGCTTCACAGAACAATTCATTGCTGCTCGTAGGGTTGGTGTTCCACTCATTGGTATCGAAAGCAATGATCCAGCCGCAACGATGGAAACGCTCCTTCGAGAATGTTCCGAAATTCCCAAGCCATCTGCTATCATTTTGTGGAATTCAGCAGATGGCATCATTGGTTACAACGCACAAGGTGACGCCATTGCGTCAAAGCTGAATCAAGACGGACCACTAAACCCTGTCGAATTTCTGATCAAAATCGCCGATGTACCAGATTTCACCATTGTTGGTATGCAAGCCGCTGTCGATTGGTTCGAGCAGCCGGTAGTGCGACAGGCAATCTGGAATCTTCGCGACAAGTTTAAGAGAAATTGCAAAACGCTCGTTCTTCTCGGTAACGTCATCCAACTACCAATAAGTCTAAGGAATGACGTTATCATCATTGACGAACCTTTACCGAACCAAGAGCAACTGACCGAAATGGTCAAGTCTCTTGATTTGCAAAGCAGCCAGTGCAGTTGTGGTGGTGCTAAGAGTTGCAAAAAATGCAACGGCACCAATATCAAAACTAAGCGACCACTTAGTGGTGATGAAACGATTGAGCGTGTTGTCGAAGCCGTAAAAGGTCTGCCTTACTTCGGAGCAGAGCAAGTCGTTAGTATGGCTTTGCGTTCAGAGCCAGTCGTTGGGCAGAAACCAGCGAGTTGCATTGATCTGGAACATTGCTGGGTTGCAAAACGCAAGCAAGTTGAACAAACTCGCGGATTGTCGATCTATCGTGGTGGTGCAAAGTTCGAGGATTTGGGTGGGCTAGAGCAAATCAAGAAATATCTTACCAACATCATGACCGGCAAGCGACAACCAAAAGTCATCGTTTGGTTGGATGAAATCGAAAAAACAGGATTGGCTTCACGAGGCGATACAAGCGGCGTCAACCAAGACCAAGAAGGTACCTTGTTGTCCTGGATGGAAGATTTCGACGTCTTCGGAATCATGCTTTTGGGAGTACCTGGTTGCGGGAAATCGGCTATTTGTAAAGCTGTTGGTGCTGAATTCGATACTGTCGTCATCAGAATCGACCTTGGTGCTATGCAGGGTTCACTGGTTGGCGAAAGCCAGCAACAAATTCGGTCGGCTTTGAAGGTTGTTGAAGCCATCGGAGGAACTGATACAATGTGGTTGGCTACGAGCAACAGCATCAACGGATTGTCTGCGGCAATGCGAAGCCGATTCACTGATACATTTTTCTTTGATCTGCCGCCAGCAATAGAGCGGCGACCGATTTGGGATGTTTGGCTCAAAGAGTACGGTTTGACAGATGAAGTACCTGAAAACGATCACGATTGGGTTGCTCGTGATATCAAACATTGTTGTGACAAAGCTTTTAGGATGAACATCACTGTCAAAGAAGCGGCGAAATTCATCACTCCAGTTGGATTGATCGACCGCGAAAGCATCAAAGAGCTTCGAATGGGTGCAGATAACCGTTATCTTTCCGCAAGCACCGATGGAGTTTACAAAATGCCACGACCCGAAAGTACGGATCGTGCACTCAATATCGATTAGGAAATCCTGTGTGAGTCAGTGGCTGGATGGCTCGTAGTCGTCCAGCCACTGATATTTAAAAATCATGGCAATCACAATAACAAATTCAGAAGTTCAGCAACGATTTCTTAAACGCTGCTATGAAGACCCACAAAGCGTCATTCGTGATTTGCTAGAACAAAGCAAGCAACAAGCACTAGAAATCCACAAGCAAAACGAAAGGATTCGTGAGCTAGAGCATTTATTGAAGCAGACCAAACTAGTGGATTCGGGTGTAAAAAGCCTATTTGATAAGTGATTGGGGTTAATAGTCACCTAAATTTGTGCTATAACAAAACAGAGAAACAAACAATACAGAGGCTTTGAAATGACCTTCCAAAAACCCAATATCCTTGATCTGACAACCTGCTTGTTGCTTCGATTCCACAAGACTGGTTTGATTCGCAAAGGGAATATTGCAAAAATCCAAACAATTGCGAACAAGCAACATCTTGGTCTCAACAAAAAGATTCTCGAAAGCGAGAACTATGATCACATGCTCCTAATCGCACGTGATGTTCGGCGTTATACCATGAAACGTCAAGTTCCCGGATCACCGTTTTCAGAAGGAACACATTTGATTCCATCGCCTCTTGTTGATGAGTTGAACGAAAAAATCACCAACGCCGAACAAGGCTACAACAAATTTGCCGATGCGTTTATTTGCGAATATGCAAACTTGGTTGAAGAGGCAAAAACTCAACTCAAAGACCAATTCGACCAATCCAATTATTTTGATGTTGCAACCCTGGAAGGTCGCAACCAACTCCGTAACAAGTTTTGGGTTGAGAGACGTTGGTTTGATTGGTCCCCGTCGAATAGTAGCAAAGTGTCAAAGGCAATTGCCTATCAAGAGCAACAACGACAAGCCGAAGAAATCAAGGATATGGGTGTCCAGATCAAGTCCGCATTGCGGTTTGGTCTGAAAAATCTTATTGATCATCTTGTTGATCGTCTGACCCCACATCAAAATGGTAATCGCAAATTGTTTGCTGCCACTTCGGTAACAAAGGTAGTGGATTTTCTCGACTTGTTCAGTGCAAGGAATGTTTGCAATGACACTGAACTTGCTTTGCTTGCAGATCAAGCTAAAGACATTCTAGCAGGGCAGACTCCAGATTCTTTGCGTGAGAACGAAGATATCAAGGCTGTTGTCGCCAAACGTATGTCAGTTGTGAAAGATCAATTGGATAAGCTGCTGCATGATATGCCAAAAAGAGCCATCAATCTCGATGACGAAGATAATGATGACGAAGACGAGATTGATGGTTAGTTCCATCGGGTTAATAACAATCCGCATTCGTGCTATAACATAGTACAGAGAAATCAAATAGGAGACATACAACATGTCACATGTCGTTGTGATCCAGCTAGAAGTGAAGGACTTAGAAGCTCTCAAGACAGCCGCCGAACGTCTTGGAGCAACATTGGTCATTGATCAGAAAACGTTTCGTTGGTATGGTCGATGGATGAATGATTACAGTGCGGACAATGCAGCCTATCGTCAAGGCATTAGTGCCAAGGACTATGGCAAATGTGATCATGCTATTACACATCCGGATTGCAGCTATGATATCGGTCTGGTCAAGACCGAAGGTGGATTTCGGGTTGTTGCTGATGAATGGCAAACGGGTGGTTTGGTTGCTGTCTTTGGGAGTGGTATGGAGAAACTCAAGCAACAATACGGCGTTTGTATGGCAGCACGTACAATGCGAAAACAAGGCTGGTCTGTGAGAGAAATCTCCGACACCAAAACCGGCAATATCCGTCTCACCTGCACCAAAGCCTAAGGGAATTCCAGCATGAATACAGTTGTCATTACGATTGCACCAGACGGAACACCGACTATCAACGTCAACGGAGTTAAAGGCAAGTCCTGCAAGGATGTTACAAAGACAGTCGAGCGTGCTCTCGGTAGTACTACTTCTGACAAAGAAACTCCAGAAATGTTTGAGAAAGCAGAGCAACTTCATGTCAGACAATAACTTGCATGTCGTCGTCAAGCCCGATGGTAGCGTTACAGCTATTCATAATGATGCCTTGGTCAATCTGTACGATGAAGGTAAAGCCACAATCAGCAGAGCCAGCCATGTTGAACCAATCAATGGTGGAGAACAGATAAATTGGATTGCTGATATGTCGCCAGTATCTGGTCCAGTTCTAGGTCCGTACAGACTGCGAAGTGATGCGTTAGAAGCAGAAATTAATTGGTTGGAGCAAAACGGTTTCTAATACCAATTAATGATATACTTTTTTGGTGCTACAACAAAGTAGAAGGAAAGGAGGTACGAACAATGTTTTACTTAATGATACTAGTGTTCGCAACCTCCATGTTCAGTTTGCCATATCGCAACCGAACGCTAATAACGTGGTTCGATGCGTTCGGCAGTTATATTCAAATTATACTATTAATTTGGAAAACAGAACATGGTTAGGTAGCATTGGCACAAGATTAGTTAGATATGGGAACAACCGGCATGGCATTGAGTCATGCCGGTTGCTTTGTATAGGTACTCACCTGATTAAATATCACCTATCTTGGTGCTATAACAGAGTAGGAGAAAAAATCACATTTGGTCCTAGTAAGAGAAAACTCAAATGAAAGTTCTTTTCGCACTTGTTGAAAAAGGCACACACTGTCCAGCATCTTTTGTGCATCAAGATGATGAAGAAACACCAATCGAATCGGACAATCTAGAAGTGCTGATTAGCATGATCTCAGATTGATTGGCAAGAGCTTGTCGTTGATGATCAAACCTATGAAATCATCAAGATGAAGGTTAAAACCTGCAAAATCAACCAAGACGATAAAGCAGAAATCAAACAGTTGAGAAACAAATACGAAGAATCTGAACGTGCAATGCAGCAGAGATATCCACTTGATTCAGACAAAAGGGATTAATAGTCACCTGTCTTTGTGCTACAATGGAGTAGGAGAAAACTCAAATGACAGAACAAACCAATATCAATCTCAATCTTTCTGAATTGGATGAAAAGTGGAAAAGTATTGTTAAAACTGTGGTCGAAAATGATCGCGGTGACAAATCTGTTGCATTTCTTGATGTAAAGATTGAGAGGGGTCGCGTCAAGTTCAGGTTAATCGCTAAGAAGAATCACAAAGAAACCAAAGTCAATGCAACAACAGATTGGTTATTATGAGCACCACCACAATTTTTGAACTTCGAGACGTTGATCTTGAAGCTAATGATACTATTAAAGTCAAATGCACTATTAAAGGTGATGGTGGCTTGAGTATCTCTCTCGACAATCACTCAACCAAAGCATCGGTCGATGGATTCGATGATGCTCCAGTTTACATCGAATTCAACGATGGTAAAGTAATTTTGTATGTTTGGTCTGATATCAATAATGAAGACCCAACACACAAAATCGATCTTTCTGGTGCTCTCACAAGTCGGCGTTCTACGATTTTTAGGGGCAATCTTTACTTTATTGGCGATGATGGCATCAAATGCCATCTTGCAGCTTTTGAAGAATCTGCCATGACGTCACAAGAACTAGAGCAAAAAGTTCTTGCTAAGCTTTGGGACCAACGTCTTGATTCAGCCGGTTGCACTCCATACTTTGAGTATGCGATCAAAGACTACTTTTGAAGAATCTGCTATCACTACGACAGTTCCAACTTGGAAACCCAAGAAGTATTTAAGGAATTGCTATGCTTAAAGTTAGATGTGTAGTGTTTTACCCAGATTCTGGTGAACAGTTTAGTCGAGTTATCGATTGGGATGATCCAGTTAGCAAAAAAGATTTTGCTATCAAAGCTGATTTTGCTATCAGAGAAGGTGGTAAAGTTACAACCCAAATTATCAGTTCTTCTTGTTTCGATAATGAAACGCCACTAAGTAGTGACAAATTCGAAGATTGAGCCAATTTGATAGTACCTACAAAGCTTCGAAATATAGTGATTGAAGATGGCTCAATCCGTCTTAAAGATAAGATTGGGAATACGCTTGGTTTAATCCGATTAAGTGAAGATGGTATTGTACATATCACCACAACCAAGCCGATTACTATTCAAGAAGATTTATTGGCTGCTTGCTGGCAAGCAATAGAACATTAATAATTATTTCTCTTTAAGCTATAATAAAGAGAAATGAAATAAACCCAGCTAATAGGTACGAAATGAAAGCCGAAAACACTACAACCGGACACAATCGTACTATCAAAATCACCGAAATTCCGGGACCTTATCTCAACAAGCTTACCATCACCGTCAATTATGTAGATGGTGGTTGCGTAGTCAAAGCCCGTACGCTTGATAGTATCATCATTCCGGAAATTATCAAAGCACTCAATAATTAGTCTCCTGTATCTGAAACGCTAGGAGTATATTAACTCCAAATGGCTTTCGTGCTATAATTATATACAGGAGAACACAAGATGGAAATTAATAAGATCAAAATCGCACAATTGCGATCAAAAATCGACCGTGCAGCCCAACTCTATTATACACCCGGTTGTGAGTCTGATCTAACAGACGATCAATTCGAAGCGTTGATGGGACAACTCCGATATCTCGAGCCAGATGATTATAGACTAGTTCGAGTTGGTGCTCCTTATTCTGTTGACGACCTACGGGAAAAGAAAGAGCACTTGATCCCTATGGGGTCGTTGACGAATACTGATAATAGTATTGCTGGTTTTGCCGACTGGTACGACAAAGTTCTTGTATTACTTGGTATTGAATCGGCTGATATTAATATATCGCTGAAAATGGATGGTAACAGTATTGCTTTGAATTACACTAATGGCAACTTGGTTGATGCTATTAGTCGCGGTAATGGTGAAGTTGGAGAACGTTTGACAGCAAATGCTGTTAAATGGATGGGAGTCCCAACAACCTTGCCAGTCCCGTTTACCGGGACTGTTAGGGGTGAGGCTATCCTTTACAAATCCGAATTCGAAGCGATGAAGAAGATTGACCCAACATTAACCAACCCAAGAAACGTTGGTAGTGGCATTCTTGGTCGGATTGATGGTACACAGAACGAATCTATTCGATTTGTTGCTTTCAATGTCGTCGATCCAAAAAACAAGTTTGGGTCACTTAATTTAAAATTTCGGACTTTGAAGACATTGGGATTTGATCCTGTTTGTTATGCTGTGATCAGCGGAACACGTGATGAAGTAGTCAAAGGAGTAGGGGAATTTTTCGCTGATACTGAATCTGGACGAGCAGATTTTCCGTTCGAAATCGACGGTCTCGTCGTCATGATTGATAATGTAGTATTACAACAGCAAATCACAAAGGATCGGAAAGACGAACTACGACCAAAGTTTGGTAGGGCTATTAAATTCGTCACCGCAAAAGCTCAAACGCGTGTCACTGGCGTCAACATTACTGTTGGCCACACTGGAGCAATTTATCCGACCATTACTGTTGACCCAGTATTTGTGGGTGGTGTAACAGTTTCAAACGTACTATTAAACAACTGGAATGAACATAGTGAATTCCCATCAGCCGCAGATGTTGCAATCGGTGATCTTGTCGAAATTGCACGACAAGGCGACGTGATTCCGAAGGTAGTAAAAGTTGTTGAAATAGCATCAGACAGAGAACCAATTGAAGAGCCATCATGTTGCCCCGCTTGTGGTTCTCCAACAACACGAATGTTGAGAGGCAAAGAAGGTGCAGTCACCTATTGCGTAAATGCAAGCAACTGCACTGGAGCATCGGGCTACAAAATCAAGCATTTCATTGGATCGTCCGACAAAGGTGTTGGCATCATGGGGTTCGGCGATAGTATCTTAGAAGCTGCTATTGAAGCCGAACTTATCAAAACGCCTGCCGATCTATATCGTTTGACTATTGAGCAAATCGAACATCTTCCAATCGGCAAAACCAAAGACGGTTCTCCTATTCGTTTGGGGCACAAAAGAGCAGAAGGTATTATTGCTGAAATCGAAAAGGCCAAGAAAATTCCGTTATGCAAGTTTCTTGGTGCTCTTGGTTTAGAATTGCTTGGCAGACGACGAGCCGAAATCATCGCTAACGAACAGGGATTGGTAACGCTCGAAGACTGGCTAGATGAAGAAAAACTAACGCTCATTCCAGGTAGCACTATTGGGCCAGTAATAAGAGAAGGTCTAAAAAAGACTTGGCCTATTATTGAAGATCTGCTAGAATTTGTCGAGGTCTTGCCGCATACCCCACCACAGACGATATCCGAAGAGGTTGATGAAGGACCAAAAAAGATTGCTGGTTCTACGTTTTGCTGGACAGGTACTCGTGAACTTCTTGAAGAAACCATAGCTGCTGGTGGTATTGAAAAGAGCGGTATTTCGGCCAAGCTGAATTATCTTGTTCAACGCGATGCTACATCGTCTTCAAACAAAACCTTGAAAGCCGAATCGTTAGGAATTAAGATCATCGGCATTGAATGTCTTAGAGCGGTTCTGGCTGGAGAGAGAGAACTACCTTAGGTAATTAATACGTCATATCTATGACGCCATAATAAAAGTACAGGGGTCGTCGACCCTTTAAACGACGAGGTGACGTCCACCTTGATGACGAAAAGGCTACGCCGGCCTAGTTAAAGGCGACCCCAAAAGGGTAGGGTTACGTCGACCCAAAAGACGAGGAGATTTTGACATGGCTAAGAAGAAACAAGCGGAAGCCCCGAAGATCGACTTTTTCGCAAATGCGATAAAGAAAGCCGCCGAAACACCAAAAAAGGTGAAGGGCACAACCATCCAACTCCCAAAAGAATTGGATGCGACTGGCAAGCTTATCGGTGAATCTGCCTTGCTCAACAATTCCGTCACCGATGCTATCGAAGCGGGTGCGGAAGAGAAGGCTGCCAAAAATAAGGGTTCTTTGGCCAAGGGTCGTTTGGCAAACTTTGCCATGTCAAGGATCGTTGAACTCTATGCCAATTTGGGCGTGGCTCCTCCCACCCCATTGAGCATTGTGAATCACAATGGCGAATCGGTCACTTACATAATGGCCGACAAAAGCCAGCAAAATCCGCTGCAACTTGAGCAAGTCGAATTGCTCAACGAAATTCTCGGCGAAGACGGAGCAGCAAAGATCGTTCATGAAAAAACAACGATCTTTTTTAATAATTCCACAATGGAACAGCAAGCCGCAAATGCTGCCGACAAGACGGTGTACGAAGTCGTCTGCGAAATTGTGAGCACAGCACTTTCGAACGAATGTCGTCTGAGTGACAGTCAGAAGGCCAGTCTGATTCAATCGACCGTCAAGACTTTCCTTCGACCGAACACAATCAATCGAGCGGCAGAATTGTGCGGTGCTGATGCAGCGCGTATCGGACAATTTTTCGATGCGGTTGGTACCGCTTGCGTTCGTTCAATCAAGGTGTAAGATGTTGGTGGTGAAGCCCGTGATGGATAGCCGTCACGGGCTTTTATTTTTTGAGTTGATATGTTGCGTAGTAAGCATGAGTGTGAGCAAATGAATGCCGTCTATGAAGCACTAGACGCATTACAACCAACAGCCAAACAATTAAAAACGATGTATGATGAAGCAATAATACAAACTACATCGACCAATAAAGAAAACAACCGACACGCTGAACTATTTATTTACCAATTGATCGAACATACGAGACGTAGGATCAAAAAGGAAAACAATCATGGCCATGACTGAAAATGACAAAATCGCAAAATATGGTCCAATTGTTTGCCATGTAACTTCACACAACGAACCTGACAAAACTTATGCCGTCCGACTCAAAGACGGAATTCATCAATGTTCTTGTAAAGGTTGGATTTTTTCTAAAGAAGTACCAAAATCCTGCAAGCACATCAAAGCATATCTTGCCGACAATAGTAAAGTTCAGAAAGTTGCAGAGTCGACTGATATGCAGATCGTAGAAAAATGCCTACGAACGGCTGGGTGCTATGACCCTATTAAAAACTCTTGTGAAAGGGCTGTGAATCCAAGCTGGGAACTCAAGCACAAACTAGCTCGTTTGACACAAGCTCTTATGCCTTATCTTGGTGGCGAGAAACCAGTCTTGGAATCTGCTGTCGCAGAAAAAGGTATAATTCGAACCATTTATCTTGATTAAAAACCAACCACCCTCCCCAACACCAACCGAAGTTGGGCTAGAGAGGGTGGCGGTTAGTGGTTCTTAATGATTTCCAAACTGGAAACTATACAATCAAACCGGCTGGTGCTTTGACAATCCCACCAAATTTGGAACGATATTCATTTGCCAACTCTTCAGCGGCTTCTGCGGCAAAATAAATATGTTCACTTCTTAATGCTGTTGGTTGGCTCATATCACACGGGACCCACAACACAAAAGCAATTCCTTCTTCCTTAATGACCATACGTAATGGCGTTTTGATGAAGATTACTTTGCCAGGTTCGAGTAAAGATGCGATATCATCTTCAACCTCTGCTATAATAATTTCGTTGTTTACCAACTTAAGAATCTTAACTGACATGTTTGCTCCACTAATTAGGCTATAGAGAGTAATAATCTACAACCCATTTAAATACATAAGCGAACTTGTCGAATGGGTATCCCACTCACAAGTATTATAAAATAAAGACATCAATGATGCTATAATACAAATTGGAGATAACTATGGCGAAGAATTCGACACTCAACAAAAAAGAAGAGCCAAAACCACTACCGACTGATTTAACAGAAAATGAAGTTTTGTCTTTGTTAGGAAGACCAGATGATCTTCTCTGTGTCGAAGTCCATCGATATGATGTTTCGCGTTGCCGTGTCAACATTAAACGCTCAATGGACAAAAAAGCAGCAGAAAAATATTTCATCGAACAAAGAATTCCGAAAATAGATGGTGAAAGGTTTCTAGCACAAATTGACTGTACTTTCACTAAAAGACTTGTTCTTATTACAGATAGTTTTTATTTAAGAACTAATAATGATGGTTCGCTTAGGGATGACTCTGAACGACCTACAAAAAAATATAAGTGTTCATAAAATGAATCCAATACAGATGCATGTTGGGGTTGGTCCAAGCTTCTTTAAAAAATCGTTTAACGACTATAGCAACTGGAGATGGGCGATAGTTCGTGAAGCATTACAAAATAGTATGGATGCACCGCACTCGAAGAATATCGAGGTAACGTTTCAGAATGAAAATGGTAATACTGTTTTCTTTTGGTGTAATGATGGCGATCCAATGAGTGAAGATATTCTTATCAATAAATTCATGACTCTTGGAGAATCTGGTAAAGACTTCCAAAATGGTGCTATTGGCGGTTTTGGTAAAGCAAAAGAATTGTTAGTAATGTGCCATCTCAATTATGAGATTACTACTGGCGATTGCTTTATTTCTGGTAGTGGTGGTAATTACACACTTGAAAAGTGTGATTATTATCCAGGAACAATGACAAAAGTAACAATTGAAGGAGATGTTGTAGAATTACTCACATTTTATCTCACTCAATTGCTATCTATGTCTCAATGGCATGGGTCTGTAAAGGTTAATGGAAAAGAATGGATTCCATGCTTTCGTAAGGGTTCACGTCGGCGTGAATTTGATTGGGGAATAGTTTATACAAATAAAACAGTTCGTAACCGTCTTGTTGTCCGCATGCACGGTATCCCAATGTTTTATCGCCAAATTGATTGTAATGGGCGATGTGTTGTGGTTGAACTTAAAACTGGTAATTCTGATGTGTTACAATCAAATCGAGATTCACTTAAATTCGAGTACCAGCAACAGCTTAATTCATTCATAGACGAAATTACAACAAATAATCTATCAGCACTTAAGGAAGATAAGCCTATTTATACATGCTACGCTGGAAATAAAATCAAACTTCCTACGCCTAAAGTAGAAATGCAACGAATTGTTAGTGCACTTCTTAATAAATCGGCTATTTTTGCTACTAATAAACAATCTAATCCCAGTCTCAGCAAGCAATCTAATCTCAGTATCAGCAAACAAAACCCACTAATCAATAAATCAAAAATTGATAATGAATTCATTATCAAAAATTCAACAGGAATGGAAATTCCTACTTATTACTTACCGAGTGAATTTAGCGAATATAGTGCAAAGCTAGCAAAAACTTGGATACAAATATTGCTTACTTTGTATGAATTATTCAACAAAACCGATGAATTTTCAGTTGGATTTGTTTTTGGCGAAGAAACAGAGGCAGAATTTGATGATTCACAATATGGCAATGTCTATCTTATTAATCCTGTTATAATTAAAAAGCAAGGAAAAAGCAAAAGTAGATCAATGACAAGGCGATATAAATTTAACGCTGCTGGTCGGTGGTCTATTGTAGCAAATGCTCTTCATGAATTCGTCCATGGTGCTATGTGTCTAACTACACATAACGAATTATTTAGTTCTACATTAACTGATGCTATAGGTGTAGTACTCAACGAGAAAAAGCGTTTTAATCATTGTTTTGTTTGATACTATTTCGTGCTATAACTAACTATGAGCATAATAGCAAAAATAGATGAAAATGGGCGTACGGAAATCGATACCCCTGTTTGCAAGTGGTGTTTTAAACCGCTAACAACTGGTCCACTCAATAGTGATGGCGATCTACATAAAGCTTGTGTTGAAGAGATAGACGCTGCTATTGAAGAATTCATGGAGAATACAGATGAAATTGAATAGTCATGCTATTTTAGCTCTACAGCAATCACCAGAAGAATTCTATGACGAAATTGTCGTTCCATCTGGGTTGTTTGAAAAAGCTGGAGAACTTTTCCCTTACTATAATTCTACTCAGTGCGTTGAAGCAACTGAATACATTATAGATCATATTGAGCAAAATTTCGGTTTAGCTAATAACCCAATTTGGTTAGACCGAAGAGATGATATCTATGAGATGATAGTAGCTGGGCTGACTTGAGATAATTAATACATCATATCTATGACACTATAATAAAGTACAGGGTCGTCGACCCTTATGCGACACCAAAAAGTCGCAAAAACCAAAGAAACGACAGAAGATGCAAGTTTTAGGAGAAAGTGATGTCTGAATACATCGTAAAAATGATCGTCGAAGGTCGCTCAACTCAAGTTCGTATTTCGGCAAACGACGCTGGTGCAGCGGCACGCTTGGCTCGCGAACAATACAATGGAAGCAGCGTCAGGGTGTTGGAAACCAACAAGGTCAGGTAGTTGTTACGGCTTGTTCATTGACCGGATCTACCTCTCGGTCGAACATATCACGTTTAATAGCCTCTTTGATCAGAACAGAAATTATTCTTTTTTGTAATTCTGTTCTGATCAAAAGTATTTGACCTGATTGGTTTGCAGACACAACATCATTTAATAGTCTGTCAAAACAATCCATTAAATGGTCCTCTAATTTATTGTGTTGTACCATTATGGTCCGCTGCTATATTTGCAATAGCATGAATTAAGTCGAATCTATATTCATGCTATAACCCGGCAAGGAATCATTAGCACACAGGATAAATAATGGTAGCAGAAAATAGAGATTATCAGGATCGTCTCATAAGCAAAACCGTCAATCTTTTCAATGGCGGTTTTAAATCTATTCTGATTAATTCGCCCACAGGGTCGGGCAAGTCTTTTATGGGTCTCAGCATTGTCAAGCATATTCAAGACCAATATAATATTGGTGCGGCTTGGGTCACAATGCGTAAGAATTTGCTCAAACAAGTTGTTGTTGAGAATGAAAAATTAGAAGTTGGAGCACAAATTGTTCCAATCTCAATGTTTAATCATAACCCACCAACTCATGACCAATTTGGTCGTCCAATTCGTATTGTTGTGCTTGACGAATCACAACATGATCCTGCAGGAAGCATGTCTAATATCTACAACATCATACGACCGAAATGGATTCTCGGTATGACGGCAACACCTTTCCGCACTGATCGAATGCGGCTTAGCTTTGATAAAATCATTCGTGATATTGGTATCCATCAACTCATTCAGCTTAAATATTTGTCGCCATATTATCAATATACAATTCCTAGATGGGATGTGGACGAGGTGGTATCATGCTATTTGCGTGAGCCAGAACGTTGGGGTAAGTCGGTATTCTATTGGTTCACTTACGAACATGCCGCTGAATGTGCATTTCGGCTCAACCAAGCAGGAGTTCGAACAGAATTAGTCACAGCCAGTACTGATCGTGATACACAACTTGCCGCGTTTGAATCTGGTGAAGTGAAATGTCTTGTGAATATGCAAATTCTGACAGAGGGTTTCGATTCGCCTTCTCTCAAGACTGTTTTCGTCCGCGATTCACAACGAGGACCAACAATACAGATGTGTGGTCGTGTCTTTCGCATTCATCCAGACATTAAATTTAAGCAAATCGTCCAAAGCAAAATGACTCATTGGCCAATACAACGCACAGCAACTCCAGAGCGTGCATTTGTTTGGATGCCAGATGAAAAAGAATGGCGTAGTTACGCTCAAAGCGAAGCAATTGAAAAAGTTTCAATGCGTGTTTGCTTCACTTTGGCTCAAACAATGACTGATATGCCAGACTATATCAAAAAGAAACAAGCGAAACAGCAACAACGGAGACAACACGATAGAGTTAGGCACAGTTTTTGATGTGTATTTGAAATCTACCGGGAATGAAATCTACCCCATTAACAAAGCCATTTTGTCATGCTATAATAATATGGTAGAAAACTAACACCCCATCTTCAGAGGTATTAATGGTTGCCCAACTAACCCCACCGAAAATCAATTATTCGACAACTCCGATCAGGTCGATCAAAATCGACGAAATCGAAGACAAGTGCGTAAAAACTCTCAGTATCGACGGTCGGAAATTTTGTCCGACTTATCGATTCTGGACAAGCCTGTGCAGCACTTTTAGTACTCATGGTCTCAGTACGAAAGTCTTCAAGTTGTTTTCACACGCCGAAGTACTCCAACGGTTGACAGATGTTCTTGGCGGTGACGACAAAGCTCGGGTTCGTTATGCGTTCGAGGACAAAGATTCGGCTCCTGGTAACATCTTGGCGATCACACTTCCTTCGAAACCAATCATCAGTTACGAGAAGATCGGCGACACGCTTAGTCGTTACAACGCCACATCGGTCGAATACAGTACTGGTATCGTCCGATCAACGCACACCCCAAATCATATGGAAGACTTCAAGATTTGCGGTGACGGTTTTGCACACCAGTACGTCATGGAGACTCCTATCGATGGGTTTGGCAATCCATTGATTTACTTGTCACTCTTGCGACAAATTTGCAGCAACGGAATGATCGGTTATTCTCGAGCATTCCGTACTGAAATCTCCATGGGTCGCGGCGACACGAAGAATGCTGATTTGATGTTCAGTATGGAACGTGCTCTGGATTCATTCAGCAACGAAGAGGGTTATGCCGCATTGCGTAATCGTTTTGAATCGGCTACTACTTCGTGGGCGTCGATCAGCGAATGTAACCGAGTTTTCAAAGTGCTCGACACCATGGGCAAACGCAACATGTTCTTGAACGACAAAGCCGCAGGGTCGCAGCTTGTCAATCAAATGGCAACACGTCGCGAAGCGGCTACTGGCATCATCGACGAAGAGACACCGCCATCTATTGTCAGAATTATGCGGGCATATTCGACTCTGACCGGCGATTTGTGCTCTATTTATGGTTTGACGCATTTGGATGCACTCAGCCGTAAAAAGATGCAACAACTCCCTGCCAAGTGCACTATGTATGATTTGCTCAACTTCACAACCGAAGTTGCAACTCATCATTGTACCGAACATAGTGGTCGGTTGCTGCAAGCCGAAGTTGGTAATTTTGTATCCAACGAATTTGATCTTGAAGGAAGCAAGGCGACCAAAGATCAATTTACCGATTGGTTTCTCGACACCAGCGACATTCCGACAACGAACAATTGATCAAAATCAGCCAGCTTTGAAAATCAAAACCAAAAGAAACGACAGAAGATTGTGAGGCTTTGAGGCTGGCTGATATGGCCGTGTGGAGGAACTGGTATACTCATAGCATTTAAAATGCTACGCCCTTAGGGATTGTGGGTTCGAATCCCACCACGGCTACTCAATATACTATAACTAGTTGGGAAAATAATATGTCACATGACTTCGAAGAACTTGATCTTAGCGATTTAGAGCCAGGTAGCGATGAAAACATTCTCGAAAAACCTGTAATATATAACCCACTCAACCATGCTTACCCAATGTTCGCCGATACGAACATTGGCGTTATTGAAATCATGGTACAATTTATGGTTATACGCGGTAAAAGAAATCTACCAATAAGAGCATCGGGCGTTCAAATACCGATGATTATTGAGGATTTGCCAGTTAGTGATAGCTTGGCTAATTACAATGACGACTATGATTTCAGCGAAAGTTCAATGAACGAGGCTGTAGTCGAAGGTGCTCTTATTAGCGAAATGACCGACGATGAGAGGTACTATTTAGCACCAATGATCGTCAGAGCACGCCAATTTATTAGTGGTCCTGGTGTTGAAACCTGGAAGCCACTCAGCAAAGAAGAAGTATCGGGTATCATAACTGGTGATATTCTTCACGAATTGATTATTGGTTATGCTACTAAGGTCTATAGCGACCCGAATGCTCCAACTGGGCTTGTGGATTTATTGCAGCACTTTACAGATGGTGCTCATAAAAAGCATAATCCAGATATTGAATGGATTTCTGATTTAGATGAACTAAATCAGGCAAAGCTTCAAATCGAAAAAGCTATACTTGAAAACAACTGAACAAGATTATGACTACTGATTACGTTGAACACGTTGAACAGATTGCTGACGCACTAGTATCCAAATACTTCAATTCTGCTGGTGTTATCAATTGCCAATTTGTTATCAAGCTGAAGAAGGTATCTGAAGCAGTACAAATTAGGGTAAATGAGAAGTTGATTGAAAAGGGATTACCCCCCTATGATTTGAACACTAAAAAAAGTTCAAAAAAAGAAAACAAAATTGATCCTGATAAATATGTTCAAGTTTTGTCTGATATCAAGATGGACATACTTACTGTTGAACAAATGCTCGACGATTTGCGAGTCGTCGAAAAATATTATCAACGTAAGTTGCAGAATACACAGACTGACCCAGATTCGAACGAACTTGCTCTAAAACAAACCCAATTGACTTTAGCCCATCAACATGCCAGAAACAATAAGGAAGAAATAGCAGAAAGCATTACTTGTGGTTGTTTCTTCTGCCAAGCTATTTTCGACGCCAAGGCAGTCATAGTGTTTACCGGTTCGACCGCATTATGTCCATATTGTGGTATTGATGCATTAATTGGTGATAAGTCTGGATGTGAATTATCTAGTAATTTTTTGCTTGATATGTTTAAGAGGTGGTTTAGTATACCTATCCAACTACTAACGACAAAGTGTGTCAAAAAAGATTATTAATAATTCCCCCTTCCTGTGCTATAACAGGATAGGAGAGATTATGAATAATGCACCAAACGATTGGCAATGGCTCGCTGATGCGATGCCACCTACTCCACCACCTATCCCCGCCAAATCGCCTGTCCTGACTATCCCGACATTAGACAAGCTGAAACACGATTTCAAACGCCTTAAACCGGATCATCCACTATATCCGCTATACGAAAAGTTGATAGAAACAAAAGAAGCGGAAAAAGAGATGGTTGCATCATCTAGGTTCTTGAATAGTGGTAATTGTAGTGATGCCGAATATATTGGAAAATTGTTGGGACTAGTTCTCGCGATCACGTTTTGGACGACACTCTTTTTTACTCTTGCATACAAATAATGAAATCATACGACGATTGGAAAAGAGATTGTGAAAGAGAGAATGAGTTTGAAGACGATCTAGTCCAAGGTATCAAACTGATCGGTCTCGTAGTCCTATTACCACTATGGTTGCCAGTTTTGATTGTTGGCAGGCTATATCGAAAGTTCAAAAACTCATGAGCAATATATTATACTATACTTTCAAGTGGTTTTTCGTCTATAGCTGTAAGATCTTTGTAGTTGTTTTTGGATTCGCTATGACTCTTACTTTGTTATTGTCTGGATATAGTTCCAGTCATAGCGATGACGCTAAGTAATCTTTCCAAAGTGGAACATTAATCATGGAAACATTCATTGCATTATTACAACACGATAACGGTAAGGTTTCTATTCGAGTTCGAGCAACTGATAAGGAAACGGCCAAGCGGGCTGTGATGTCATTAGAGGGTTGTCCCGAAAGTGCTATCCTATCTATCAAAAACCTGAACGAACTGAATTAACAAAAATAGAAATAGAAATAATCCCTAAGTGTGGATATAACTTGCACACTTTATGCTTAATCCTTTCCAAAGTGGAAACTAACAAGACAGAGGTTTGAATGTTACAGAATATTTTGTGCTTGATAGGAATTGGTGTGACTTCTTTGTATATTCCTGTTTTG